>ENA-UOOD01000046-UOOD01000046.1-human-gut-metagenome-genome-assembly--contig:-CS67-NODE-46-length-168043-cov-13.195657_pt1 | contig 168043 bp, 160 predicted proteins | sample MGYA00242464_ERZ724011 | MGnify/ENA metagenome assembly ERZ724011 | reverse complement strand
GTTCTTCCGGTCTCTCTTGTCCGTTTCCCCAGCGCGCTTGACTATAATACCAAACGACCCGAATATTGTCAACAGCTTTTTTCAACTTTTTTTGATTTTATTTTTGCTGTTGCCAAAAAAGTCCCTAAACGCATATAATATTTAGCAAAAAGTTTTTTGAGAAAGCGGTGAGTTCTTGTGGACATGCGTCCCGTAGGATTTTTTGACAGCGGTTTGGGCGGTGCAAGCGTCCTGCGGGAGGCCCTGCACCTGCTGCCGAACGAGAATTATCTGTATTATGGCGATGACGCCAACGCCCCTTATGGCGACAGATCTTATACCGACATTGCCTTTCTTACCGAAAAAAGCGTCTCTGCAATGGCCGATTTCGGCATAAAGGCCGCCGTAATAGCCTGCAATACTGCCACGGCCACCTGCATAGATGCACTCCGCGGCGCATTCCCTTTTCCCATAGTAAGTATAGAGCCTGCCATAAAGCCCGCCTGCGAAACCGAAGGCAGCGGCCGCGTGCTTATGCTTTCAACCGCTGCCACGGCAAGCCTTCCGCGCTATAAGAATCTGCTTTCCACAATGAAGGACCCTTCCCGCGTTGTCAGCGTCCCTTGCCCCGGGTTGGTAGAGCGGATAGAGCGCGGCTGTTTTGCCGCCGATGCGTTTGATGACATACTCGAAAAGCATCTTTCTTTCCTTGAAGGTGAAACAATAGATGCGATAGTTATGGGCTGCACGCATTATGTTTTCATAAAAAAAGCCTTTGCCCGCTATGCATCGCTGCATTTTAGGGGAAAGGCAGAATTGTTTGACGGCAATGCCGCAACCGTGCGCCAGCTTGGCCGCGTGCTTAAAGCCAATAATATTGAAAATCCGTGCGGCAGTGCGCATGTTGAATACCGCACCAGCGGCGATAAAGCCCGTTTGGATCCTATTTTTCGTTCGCTTATCGCGCGATAACGCCGCTCCCGGCACGGGCCATGTTATACCGTGGCCCGAGGCATAGCGCCCTTTTTAAGATATTGCCGCAGGAACAGCATGGACATTATAAGGCACATCGCTTCCGACACTATCGGCGTGTACCATATTCCGTCCGCGCCGAAGGAAAGCGACAGCGCCATAAGGCTTATGCTTTGCAGTACAAGTCCGCGGCCTATGGATATGGCAATGGCCTGCCTGGGCCTTTCAAGCGCGGTCATAAAGCCGCCTATCAGCACGTTGAAGCCCAGTATTATATATGAAAAGCTATACGTTCTGAACGCCTTAACGCTGAAGTCTATAAGGCCCGGATCGGAATCCTTCAGGAATATGCCGACCACCTGATTTGCGCATATGTACAGCCCAACGAATACTATCGCCGCCATGGCCGTAACCGTGCGCACGCCGTATTTCAGCAGTGTATTGCATTTTTCGCGGCTGCCTTCGCCGTAATAGAAGCTGATAAGCGGCTGCGATCCTTGGGATACGCCCATCATCAGGTTTATTACAACCGTGTTCACGTATGCTATTATCGTGTATGTTACCACGCCGTCGTTGCCTATATAATGCAGCACCGTGCGGTTGAATATGAACATCATAACGCCCGCGCAAAGCTCCGTTATTCCGTCGGCAAAGCCGATTGGTATAAGGCGCTTGTATATATGCGGATCAAAGCGGAATTTCCTTATTTTGAAGGAACAGCGGCCGCCCAGGAAATGCACAATGTATATTGTGCTTGTTATAAGCTGGGAAAGCCCCGTTGCAAGGGCCGCGCCGTATGTGCCCATGTCCAATATAAATATTGCAACATAGTCCATCACACAGTTGGACAGGCATCCTATTATGACTGTTATAAGCGCGGTCTGCGGGAAGCCGTCCGTCTTTATCAGTATTTCCAAATTGTACGATATCAAAAAGAAAGCACTGAACGGCGCAAGGCCCTTAAGATAATCAACGGTGTAATCAAGCGTAACGTCGTTCGCGCCGAGCAGGCGTGCGATGGGCTCCGTGAATATAAGCACCGCCGCCGTTATGACTACGCCCATTATTATAAGCACCGTCAGGTTTTGGGATAGCAGCTCATCAGCCTCCCGTTTTTTCTTCTGCGCCATAAATATTGCAATTATGGTGCTTGAGCCCACCGCGAACATTACTGCAACAGCAAACAGCAGATTGGTAAACGGCAGCGCCAAATTAACTGCGCTCATGGCGTATTCCCCAACGCCGCGGGCCACCATCAGCCCGTCCACAACGGAGTAGAGACAGAACACCATCAGCGACGCGGTAGTAGCGGATACAAACCGCGCGAAATCGCTTCGCAGGCTTTTGCCTGTGAGTTTCAAAATAACACAACCTTTCTCATTTTGTTTTTTATATACACCCGCCCGCTTTCCGCACGCATGGCGGGGTATTGACTATATATTCAACTTTTGATTTACCGTTCCCGGTTTAGAGAGTATTTTGGGACGCTTTACAAGCTCAAACATTAAGCCTGCCCTGAAAGGGGAGGTGGGTTTTGCGAAGCAAAAGCCGGAGGGGTTGCATCGGGGCCATACTTGTTTGCGTCAACCCCTCAGTCGGCTTCGCCGACAGCTCCCCGTCCGGGGCGCCTTTTAGCCCGCCCAACAAACCTCCTGCTCACACGCCATCAGGCGTATTTCACATGGCGCAGCCATATTTCACATTGCGAAAGCAATATTTGACTGCGCATCGGCGCAATTTCACCGCATGCGTAAGCATGCTTTATCCTTCCAACTCCTTTGATTCCTCTATCTCCGTTTCTATTTCCTTTGCCTGCGCGCCGCCCAGTGCGCACCACAGCGTTACCGTAACAAGTATCACCGCGCTGCCTATCATTGCGAACGTGTCGGGCATTTCGCCCGTGCCGAGCCATACCCATACGGGGTTTAGCACTATCTCAACAGAGCTTATCAGCACGCAGCCGAGCGGCGGGCAATAGTTTATTGCCACGCTGTACAATGCATACGGCAGGCCGAGCATGAATATGCCCATAACCGCCACCATCACTACCGATATCGTAGTCACCTCCGGCGGATAAACAAACGTGAACGGTATGCCCACTATCGCCATCAGCACAAGGCCTACCAGCGTGCCGGAAAGGCGGTTGCCGCCCTCGCTTTCGCCCATCAAAAGGTACGCGCCCGCAAGGCTGCATCCGTCGATTATAGCTATTATGTTGCCCAGTGCCCCGCCGGGTTTAAGCTGATCCATGAAGAAAAGCGCAATGCCGCCGACGGTCAGCAGCACCGCCGCGTAGTCAAGCCCGCGGTATTTCTTTTTGAAGAATACCATGCTCAGTATCACAAGCCATACGGGCGACGTGTATTGCAGCACTATCGCGTTCGCCGCCGTTGTAAGGCGGTTGGCTATTATGTAAAGGAATCCCGTCGCGCATACGCATGTGCCTATCAGTACGGTGCGGCCGTTTATGCTTATTTTCATTTTCAGCGCCTTCATGGCGATAAACAGCGTTATCGCCCCCGCGAAGCCGCGCCAGCCCGCCAGCACCATTGAGTTCCACGGCGTAAGCTTTATGCAAAGCCCGTTCGCGCTCCAAAGCAGCGCGCATGTGAGCATGAGCAGTATGCCTATGTATTTTTTGCTTCCGTTCGGCCTTGTGATACCTTTTTCCATATATTAGCCTTCCCTACACCTAAAAAACGGCCTTTAGAGCCGCATAGATCGAATTTCTGTTCAGATACAGAAAGGGCCCTCCCTTTAACGGAAGGGCCGATCCTTGATTCGCAGTTAATTAGTCCTGCTTGGGTGCGCCAACGGGGCAAGCGCCTTCGCACGCGCCGCACTCGATGCACATATCGGGGTTGATCTCGTAATGATCCTCGCCCTGGGAGATAGCGCCAACGGGGCAAGCGCCTTCGCACGCGCCGCAGGAGATGCAAGCATCAGTGATCTTATAAGCCATGGTATATTACCTCCGGTCATTATTCTGCATATATTGTAGCATATAACTTAAAAAAATCAAGGGGGAGGACACACCCTCTACTGTTCTAATTTCACCTCCCTCACCTCCCAACTCTGCACTGTATGCTTTTTAGCGCGATGTGGGTAAGGCACAGGAGGTCATCTATCTCTTTCACCGCGTTAAGGTGTTTTTCCTGCCATATGTGATTATATACAATGTATATGTTGGCTTATCGCGCCAAATAGTATATAATAATGGTAACTATGAACATGTAAAGGAGATAAAAATATGCCTCTTGTAACCAGTACCGAAATGTTCAAAAAGGCCTATGAAGGCGGCTACGCCATAGGCGCGTTCAACGTAAACAATATGGAAATAATCCAGGGCATAACCGAAGGCGCAAAGGAGCTCAACGCCCCGCTGATACTTCAGGTGTCCGCAGGCGCGCGCAAATACGCCAACCATACTTACCTTATGAAGCTTGTTGAGGCCGCAATAATCGAAACCGGCCTGCCCATATGCCTGCATCTTGACCATGGCGACAGCTTTGAGCTTTGCAAAAGCTGCATAGACGGCGGCTTCACCTCCGTCATGATAGACGGCAGCCACCATGCTTACGAGGATAACGTGGCGCTCACCCGCCAGGTGGTTGAATATGCTCACGACCACGGCGTTGTGGTAGAAGGCGAGCTCGGCCGCCTTGAAGGCGTTGAGGACGACGTTAAGGTTGCCATAGGCCAGGGCAGCTATACCGATCCCGATCAGGTTTACGATTTTGTTACCCGCACCGGCGTGGATTCCCTTGCCATAGCCATAGGCACCAGCCACGGCGCATATAAGTTCAAGCCCGGCACCAAGCCGCAGCTCCGCTTCGATATTCTTGAAGAGGTTCAGAAGCGCCTGCCCGGCTTCCCCATAGTGCTGCACGGTGCAAGCAGCGTTATACCCGAATTTGTTGAAAAGATAAACAAATACGGCGGCAATATGCCCGATGCCATAGGCGTGCCGGAGGATATGCTGCGCCAGGCCGCAAGCATGGCAGTCTGCAAGATAAATATTGATTCCGATCTGCGCCTTGCCATGACCGCAAGCGTGCGCGAGCATCTTTATACCCATCCCGACCATTTTGACCCGCGCCAGTACCTCAAGCCCGGCCGCGAAGCCATAAAGCAGATGGTCATGCACAAGATACAGTATGTGCTCGGCTGCGAGAACAAGGCGTAAGCTTCGGTGGCAGCTATGGAAATAGATCAGAATGACCTTATCGCCCTTGAGGACAGCCAGGGCAACGAGCTTGCCTATGAAATAATGGACGTTGTGCCGTTCCTTGGCAAGGAATACGCCGTGCTGTTCCCCGTGGACGATGAAAGCGACGAGCCGGAGCTTGTTATATTGGAGCTTATGGCCGGCGCCGATGATGAAGAGGAAGAGCTGCGCGGCGTGGACGACCCAAATGTGCTGGACGCGGTTTTCAAGCTGTTCCTTGAAAGGGAAAAGGAAGCGGAGCGGGACGGCGAATAGGAGACTGAATGCTGAAGGAATATATACAGGGCGTGCGCTCGCTATCCATAATAGGCATGTGCAAAAACGCCGGCAAGACCACCGTGCTCAATAAGCTGATTGCGGAGCTGAACGAATCCAGCGTCCGCCTTGGGCTTACCAGCATAGGGCGGGACGGTGAAAGCACGGACCTTGTTACCCGCACGGCAAAGCCCGGCATATACGTTTATGAAGGCACGCTCGTTGCCACGGCCGTGGACATGTTCCGCCTGAGCGATATCACGCGGGAGATAATCTATTCCACCGGATGGCCCACCCCCATGGGGGAGGTCGCGGTTGTCCGCGCCCGCAGCGACGGCAGCGTGCAGCTTGCCGGCCCCAGCATGACCGCGCAGCTTAGCGCGCTTGTGGACGTTTTTTCTTCCTTCGGCGTGGATATGACGATAATAGACGGCGCGCTCAGCCGCAAAACGCTCTGCGCGCCCACCGTGAGCGAAGCCACCATACTTTGCACCGGCGCATCCTATTCGCGGGACATAAACGTGGTTATCGAGGATACCGCCTTTTCAACCGCGCTTTTGACGCTGCCGCGACAGGAATCCTTCAGCGACGCGGAGCTTGATATTCCCATGAACGGCAAGATACGCTTCAAGCGCGCGGACGGCACCGTTGAACAGATGAAGGACGGCCTGACCCTTGCCGAGACGCTCCGCAGCCGCGAATATGCGGACGTAAAAAGCGCGTATATCACCGGCGCGGTAACGGACGCAACAATAAAGCCCGTGCTCATGGGCGGGGCAAAGCTGAAGGGCTTCGAGCTGAGCGCGGAGGACGGCAGCAAGCTGCTGCTCAGTCACGATTCATATGAAAAGCTGCTCATTCGCGGCGTGCGCATTGGCGTAAGGCGGCCGGTAAAGTTGGCGGCAATAACGGTAAACCCCGTTTCCGCATACGGGTTCCACATGGACCCGAAGCTGCTGCTCGACAGCATGCGCGCCGCGGTAAGCGTGCCGGTAGTGAACGTGGAAAGCAAGGACGAGGATTGATAAAAGGAGACTATTACAAATGGCAATGACATTTTCCCAGCAGGAGAACATAGGATTCAGATACGTTATCAATTCGCTTTCCTGTTCAAGTCCGTATGGTCAGGCGCGGGTGAGCAAGCTGCGCTTTTTTGACCCGAATGAGATAGACGAACTGAAAACGCAGCTTTCAAACGTATGCCGTGTTAAGGATACGCTAACCACGCTCAGCTTTGAATACGGCAGGCTTCAGCGGCTTATGATGCCCATGAAGGATATCCGCAGGAGCGTTATGAACCTGAGTGAAGGGGCTCTCAGCGAGCTGGAGCTTTTTGAGCTGAAGCGCTTTTTGCTGCAAACCGAGCTTATAGCCCCCGTGCTTGAGGACGTTATAGCCAAGGCGCACATAGAGGGCATAGCGATACCCGCGCAGACGGAGGCGCTGAAAATAATAGACCCCGAGGGCAGCCGCGCCGCAACCTTCTTCATTGCGGATAACGCATCGCCCGAACTGAAGCAGGCGCGCCGCGAAAAGCGGGAAATAGAGGAGCTTATCCGCAAGGAGACAGACAGCGCTGAACGCGCGCGGCTTATGGCGCTGCGCAGTGCTGCCGCAGGCAAAGAGGACGCGGAGGAGCGCCGCATCCGCAAAGAGATTTGCCTTAACCTTACGCCGTATACCGCTTCAATAATAGACTGCATGGATAACGTGGCGGAGCTTGATTTCACAATCGCCCGCGCGGAGATAGCCGCGCAGTACGGCGGGGTTATGCCGCACTTCAGCGACGGTCCCGTTGAAATGGAGGATATGGTCAACCCCCGCGTGGCGGATGCGCTTTTCGAGCGGGAGCGGCACTTTACCCCCGTTTCCCTTTCAGCACCGGTCGGCGCAACGGTAATAACCGGCGCAAACATGGGCGGAAAAAGCGTTGCGCTCAAAACCCTTGCGCTAAACGCCATGCTTGTCAAGGCGGGCATGCTGCCATTCGCCAAATATGCAAAGCTTCCGCTTTTCGGCGGCATATTCATAGTAAGCGAGGATTTGGAGGACATGGACCGCGGCCTTTCAAGCTTCGGCGCGGAGATAGTGCAGTTCAACGAGGTTGAGCAGGCCGCCGCACAAACCGAAGGCATAAGCCTTATTTTGCTTGATGAATTTGCCCGCGGTACCAATCCCGAGGAAGGCGCAATGATAGTGCGTGCCGTAACGCGCTATCTTGACAATCAGCCCAGCGTAAGCGTGCTTACCACGCATTACGACGGCGTAGCCGCGCTTGCCTCCGCCCATTTTGAGGTGAAGGGCTTAAAGGATATGGATATGGCCAAGGTTGCGGAGGAAATAGCCGCCTCCGATGGCCACATAAAGGGTGCGGACATAATAGCTTCGCACATGAATTATGGCCTGTACCGCGCACAGGGTGCGGAAAGCTGCCCGCGCGACGCCCGCAACATATGCGCATTGCTCGCGCTGAAGGATGAGATATTGAGGGATATATAAATCCCCCATCCGCCGATTCGCTAATGCTTATTGCAACCTCTCTTTATAGGGAGGTTTTTTTGCGCCGCGCGGTTAATCCCACCTAACCTATTTTACACACTATCGCCCCCGAGCGCGTACATCGCCAAAAGGCTCCCTCTTAGAGGGAGCTGGCAAACCGAAGGTTTGACTGAGGGAGTCCAAAAGGCTCCCCGGACGGGGAGCTGTCGCCGTCAGGCGACTGAGGGGTTGAAACAGACAAAGAACTGCAAGCTTCTTTTTAACCCCTCCGTCTGCTCATTTCATTCGCAGCCACTTTCCCGCCCGCGGGGACAGCTTTTTAGGGTTGGCGGCGCAATACCAAAAACCTCCCCTATTCTATTGGGGAGGTTCATTAAGCGATGATGAATTGACTGGGGTTTGGCCGAAATTATGTGCTGCTCCTCCTACACGGCCTTGCCCTTTTTCTTCCTTGCCGCGGCAATAAGGTCGGGAAGCTGCGCCAGCACTATCGCCGCAAACATTATCGCGCAGCCCAGCATTTCGCGGCCGGAGAATTTCTGGTTCAGCAGCACCCAGCCCGCCAGCGCCGCAAACACGCTTTCAAGGCTCATCAGCAGCGATGCCACCGCAGGCTCGGTGTTCTTCTGGGCAATTATCTGCAGCGTGTAGCCCACGCCGCTGGACATTACGCCAGTATAAAGAATGGGTATTATCGCTTCCCCTATGGCCTGCCATGTGGGTACGCTGCCGTCTATCAGCATGAACACGGCCGAAAGCGCAGCGCATACGAAAAACTGTATGCAGCTCATCTTAATGCCGTCAACCTTGGGTGAAAAATGGTCTATCAGCAGTATGTGCGCGGTGTAGCCGAACGCGCAGCAGAGTATCAGCGCATCGCCCTTTTGCAGCGTGAAGCTGCCGTTCATCGATAGGAAATAAAGCCCAACCACGCCCAGCGCCACGCTTATCCATACCGTAACGGGCAGCCTGCGCCGCTGGAATATTCCAAACACCGGCACGAATACTATGTACATTGCCGTTATAAAGCCCGCCTTGCCCACCGTGGTGAACCCTATGCCAAGCTGCTGCAATGCGCTTGCCACCGCAAGCGCCGCGCCCACAACAACGCCGCCTACTATAAGCGTGCGCCTGTCCTTTGGGTAAGCTTCGGCCGCACGGCCGCTTTTCTTCTGCTTAGCGTTATTGAACGCAATAAGCGGCAGCAGCGCAATACCCGCCGCAAGTGACCTGAGCGCATTGAATGCATACGCGCTCATGGAGTCGCCGCCCATTGCCTGGAATACGAAAGCCGTGCCCCAAATGAGCGCAACCAATACCAACATCAAGTTACTTTGTATCTGTTTCCCGTTCATGCGCTGATTATATCATATATTTATTTGCTTTTCCATTGCTTTCAGCGCGGACATATACGCTTTAAGATACTTTTCTTCTTATAAAATATGTAGTATAATCGATTCGGATCGCGCAGATACCCATTTTATATTAGACGGAGGAAATATGCTGAACATCATTACCAAGCTGATGAGCGAAAACGACTGCTATAAAGCAGGGCGCACCATAACCCCCCGCGGCATAACCATACACAGCACTGCCGAACCCGGCATGCGGGCGGGCGTATGGTACGAGCTGTGGAACAAAAGCGCAAGCGAGCAGGGCGGGCGCGAGGTCTGCGTGCATGCGTTTGCGGACGACGAAATCGTTATGCAGTATCTGCCCTGGACAATGCGCGGCTGGCATGCGGGCGGCACGGATAACAACGACCATATAGGCATTGAGCTGTGCGAACCGGCGGGCATGATATACACCGATGATTTTGATGTTGCGGATTACGACACGGCGCGTTTTCAGCCGTATTTCGACAGGCTATGGAGCAACGCCGTGCAGCTTTGCGCTTACCTTATCCGCCAATACCCCACCATCGAGATAAACGAAATAGTAAGCCATCACGAGGGGTTCCTTCGCGGCACGGCAAGCGGGCATCACGATCCCGAGCATTGGTGGAAATTCCACAACAAAACCATGGATGATTTTCGCGCGGCAGTTGCGCGGGAAACGGAGGATAAATAAATGACCAAAATGCGTTTTATAGACCTACACTGCGATACCGTAGTATGCGAGGTCATGGGGAACGAGGACAGCAAAAACCTGCGCTCCAACCCCACCGGCATGCTTGACCTGCTTCGTATGAAGGAGGCGGGCTGCCTGCTGCAATGCTTTGCGCTGTATATCCCGCCCATGAAGCGGATAGCAAGCACCACCGGCGAAGCCGACGAGTGGGATTTCTTCAACGATGCAGCCGATTGCTACGACCGTCAGATCGCCGCCAACACGGACCTTATCCGCCCCGTCGGTAAATATGCGGACATTGAAAAGAACATGGCGGACGGCATAATGTCCTCCATGATGACGATTGAAAACGGCGAACCGCTTAACGGCAAAATAGAGCGGCTGGACGAAATGTACCGCCGCGGCGTAAGGCTTATAACCCTTACCCATAATCAGGAAAACACGCTCGGCTACCCCAACTGCCTTGAGCCCGATGCGGGGCTTAAGCCCTTCGGCATAGAGGCCGTAAGGCGCATGAACGAGCTTGGCATTATAATAGACACCGCGCATCTCAGCGACGGCGGCTTCTGGGACGTTGTAAAATACTCCACAAAGCCCTTCGTCGCCTCCCATTCCAACGCAAGGGAGCTTTGCCCCGTTATGCGCAACCTTACGGACGATATGCTGCGCGCCGTTGCGGATAAGGGCGGCATGGTCGGACTCAACTACGCTGCCGATTTCCTTGTGGACAAGACCCGCTATACCTACTGCGCCGATATAGCGCGCCATGCGCGTTACATGGCCGATAAGGCGGGCGTGGACATAGTTGCGCTCGGCAGCGATTTTGACGGCATAAGCAGCACGCTTGAATTCGGCGGGGTAGAGGGCCTTGGCATGATAGAGGAGGCGCTGAACCGCTGCTTCACCGCGGACGAGGTGGATAAGATAACCCACCTTAACGCGCTAAGGGTAATTAAGGACACCGTTGGTTAAACCGAAGAGTTTGAAAGATATATATTATAATAGAAGGAGACACGCTTATGGATGTATTTGAGGCGCTATCCGCTTTGACCACCACCCCGGGCGTAACCGGCAATGAGGTTGCCGTGTCCGAGGTTGTCAAGGGATATTACAAAGCCTATACGGACGATATATTCATCGATCCAATGGGCAACACCTATGCGCATATAGGCGACCACGGCCCCGTGCTGCTGGTGCAGGCGCATATGGACGAAGTCGGCATGATGGTGACCGATATTGAGGAGGACGGCTTGCTCCGCATACGCTCCGTTGCGGGCGTTGACCCGCGGGTGCTGCCCGGCAGCGAGGTACTGGTGCACGGCAAAAGGGTACTCAATGCCGTTGTGGGCGCAATTCCGCCGCACCTTCAGCAATCGGGCGACAATACAAAGCCCTATTCGATAGACGATATGGTGTGCGATACCGGCCTTGATGCAGCTGAAGTGAACGAGCTTGTGCGCGTTGGGGACAATGTAACGTTCGCGCTGCTGCCGCCGATGAAGCTGAAGAACAACATAGTTGCCGGCAAAACTTTCGATGACCGCGCCTGCATAACCGTTATGCTCGAGGCCATGGATATACTTAAAAAATCCAAGCTGGACTGCCAGGTCATATTCTGCGCCACCGTGCAGGAAGAATGCGGCGGCGGTGGCGCGCGCGCCAGCGTATGGAACGCCAAGCCCGATATGGCAATAGCCATGGACGTTTGTCATGCGCCCACGCCGGGCATAAAGCCGTTTGACGCAATAGACATAACAAAGGTTTCCATAACCTGCGGCCCGAACATACACCCCAAGATGTTCAAAATGTTAACCGAAGCCGCGGACGAGCAGAACATCCCCTGGGATTACGACGTTGCCTCCGCGCATACGGGAACCGACGCATGGGATACCCAGATACAGATGGGCGGTGTGGCGACGGGGCTTATATCGCTGCCGCTTAGGTATATGCATACGAGCGTAGAGGAAATATCGCTCACCACGCTTAAAAACTGCGCCAAGGTAATTGCCCGCTTTGCCCAGAACATCGGCGCGGATTGGGAGGAAAAGCTATGCTTAGACGATTAGAAGAACTTTCCAACTTGATAGGCGTAAGCGGCGATGAGGGCCGCGTGCGCCGCTATATAAAGGCCGAGCTTGCCAATATAGACGGCCTTGATATGAAAACCGACGCCATGGGCAACCTAATCGTGCATAAGGCGGGAAAAGGCCCCAAGGTAATGGTAGCCGCGCACATGGACGAGGTGGGCATGATAGTCATAGGCGCGCTTGACAACGGCCTTATAGCCTACGGTCAGCGCGGCATAGATTCCCGCGTTGTGGTATCCAAGCGCGTGCTTGTGGGCGACGAAATGATAGAAGGCGTTATAGGCGCAAAGGCGATACACCTGCAAACCGCCGCGGACCGCAAAACCGTACTCGGCCACAGCGAGCTTTTTGTTGACATTGGCGCAAAGGATAAGGACGATGCCCTGAAATACGTTAAGCCGGGCGACAGGATAGGCTTTGCCACCAAGTTCAAACGCCTTGGCGAAAAGCGCGTTATGGGCAAGGCGCTTGACGACCGCGTGGGCTGCGCAATACTGATGCAGCTTTTAGCCAACGATTACGAATGCGATTTTTACGGCGTGTTCACCGTTCAGGAAGAAGTCGGCCTTCGCGGAATGTACGCGGCGGCATACAGCGTTGCGCCGGATGTTGTGATAGTGCTTGAGGGCACCACCGCAAACGATATGCCGGAGGTCAAAAACGTTGGCTTCGTTACAAAGATGAGCCACGGCCCGGCTATATCCTTCATGGATAACGCAACCATAGTTTCGCCCGATATGTTCAAGGCGCTTACCGAAACCGCCAACGCCGCGGGCATAAAGTGGCAGCCCAGGCAGGGCACCACCGGCGCGAACGACCAAGGCCCCGCGCAGCGTATGCGCGCCGGCTGCAAAACCGGCTGCATCTCCGTGCCGTGCCGCTATATCCATTCCCCCGCCAGCATTGCCGATATAGACGATATCATGGGCGCATACGCATTGGCGGACGCTTTCCTAAAGAACAAAAAATTCAACGAGGTGCTTTGATTTATGGATACAACTATGATAAATAACATACTCGGCGCATACGGCCCCTCCGGACGCGAGGATAAGGCGGCCGAGGCTATAAAGCAATACGTCGCCCCCTATGCGGACGAGGTATACCGCGATACCATGGGCAACCTTATAGCCCATAAGCGCGGCATAAGCGGAAAGAAGATAATGCTCAGCGCGCACATGGACCAGATTGGCTTCATAGTGGTCGCAATAGATGAAAAAGGCTTCCTGCGCGTTGCCCGCGTGGGCGGCGTTAATCCGATAATATCCACCGCGCGCGAGGTGGTGTTTGAAAACGGCGTAAAGGGCGTTACCTATTTTGAAAACACCGCCAAGCACGGCGTGAACGAGGCAACGTTTAACGAGCTGTATATAGACATTGGCTGCGTAAGCCGCGAGGAAGCCGAAAAGAAGGTTGCCATAGGCGACATGGCCGTTTACGTTACCAACTATGTGGAGCTGGGCGAGCGCGCGGCCTGCGGCGCAATGGACGACAGGATATGCTGCGCAATAGTGGCCGAGGCCATGAAGGAAATGAAGAGCGAGCATGACGTTTACGCCGTGTTCACCGTGCAGGAGGAGGTCGGCTGCCGCGGCGGAAGCCCTGCGGCATACGCCATAGAGCCCGACCTTAACATAAGCCTTGACGTGACCGGCGTTGGCGACATTCCCGAATGCAGCCGCATGGCTGTTTCCCTTGGCTGCGGCCCCACGGTAAAGGTTATGGACAGCTCCGTTATAGTTCCCCCCGTTGTGCGCGCGTTCATAGAAGCCGCGGCGGAGGAGGACAATATCCCCTATCAGCGCGAGGTTCTTCGCGCAGGCGGCACGGATACCGGCGCCATACAGCGCACCCGCGGCGGAATACTCTCCGGCTGCATATCCGTCCCCACCCGCTATATACACACCCCCGTTGAAACCGTGGACATGAAGGACGTGGACAACGCCGTGAAGCTGCTCTGCGCCTGCCTTAAAAGGAAGGAGCTGCCGCGCAGATGATTGCCGAAAGACTGAATAGCCTTCGTGCGCTTATGCAGCGGAAGGGCGTGGGCGCGTATTATGTTCCCACGGCGGATTTCCACCTTTCCGAATATGTGAATCCGTATTTCAAATCCCGCCAGTATCTTACCGGCTTCACAGGCTCAGCAGGCACGCTTATCGTAACCATGACGGAAGCCGCGCTGTGGGTAGACGGGCGCTACTTCATTCAGGCTGAGGAGCAGATAAAGGGTACCCCCGTAAAGCTTATGAAGATGGGTGAGGAGGGCGTACCTACCACCATGGAATACCTTGCCTCCCTGCCCGAAGGCACCGTTATAGGCATGGACGGGCGCACGGTATCCGCCGCAACGGCAATGCGCATGGAAAAGACGCTTGCCGCAAAGAACATGACCATTGAGGAGGACATGGATCTTGTCGGCGAAATTTGGAAGGATCGCCCCGCCCTGCCCTCCGCGCCGGTATATGTGCTGGGGCTGGACAGCGTTGGCGTAAGCGCTGCGGATAAGCTTGCGGACATACGCCGTGTGCTTGATGAAAAGGATGCCGATGCGCACGTTTTGAGCACGCTGGACGACATTGCATGGCTGTTCAACCTGCGCGGAGGGGACGTTGAATGCAACCCCGTGTTCCTGTCCTATGCCGTGATAGAGCGCGATGCGGCCTATATTTTCGCGGACGAAAGCAAGTTCCATTACTGCGTGAAGGAATATCTGCGCCAGCTCAACGTTACGCTGCTGCCGTATAACGATATTTACTCCTTCGCCGCCCGCTATGACGAGGGCGACGCCATTCTGCTCAGCTCTGCCGCGGTGAACTATGCGCTTTATGAAAAGTTCTCCGAAAAGGCCATAATAGTGGACGAGGTGAACCCGGAACAGCTCAAGAAGGCCATAAAGAACCCCGTTGAGATAGAGAACATGCGCAAGGCGCATATAAAGGACGGCCTTGCCGTAACGCGCTTCATGCGCTGGGTAAAGGACACCATTGGCAAGGAGAAGATGACCGAGCTTTCCGCCGCGGAAAAGATAGACTCCCTGCGTTTTGCAACGCCCGGCAACCTTGGCCTCAGCTTCGGCACAATATCGGCCTATGGCGAGCATGCCGCCTTGCCGCATTACGCCCCAACTAAGGAAAGCGACCTTACCGTTGAGCCGCACGGCTTCCTGCTTGTGGACAGCGGCGGGCAGTATTACGAAGGTACCACCGATATAACCCGCACCATAGCCGTAGGCCCCCTGACGGAGGATGAAAAGAAGCATTTTGCGCTGGTGCTGCGCAGTATGCTGCGCTTGGCGAACGCCAAATTCCTCTATGGCTGCCGCGGGCTGAACCTTGATATACTTGCGCGCGGCCCGTTATGGGACGAAGGGCTTGATTATAAGCACGGCACAGGCCACGGCGTGGGCTATCTTCTTAACGTGCACGAAGGCCCCAACGGCTTCCGCTGGAAGGTGGTTCCGGAGCGGGTGGATTCCTGCGTATATGAAGAGGGCATGATAACCAGCGACGAGCCGGGCATTTACATTGAAGGCAGCCACGGTATCCGTACCGAGAACCTTATTGTCTGCCGCAAGGGCGAAAAGAACGAATACGGCCAGTTCATGTATTTTGAAACGCTGACCTGCGCGCCAATAGACCTTGACGCGATTGACCCCGACCTTCTCAACGCGGACGAAAAGCATATGCTTAACGATTACCATCGCTTTGTGTACGATACGCTTTCCCCGCTTATGGATGCGGAAGAGCGCGAATGGCTTGCCAAGTACACCCGCGCAATATAACAAAACCAACCTTCAACAGGGCGGGATCACCTCCCGCCCGTTATTTATACTATGGAACAGGGCTTTTTTGAAAGGGTATATGCCGTTGTACGCCGCGTGCCGAAGGGCCGCGTTATATCATACGGCGAAATTGCAAAAAAACTCGGCTGTCCCCGCGCCGCGCGGCAGGTGGGCTGGGCCATGCGCCAAAGCCCGGACGATATCCCCTGGCAGCGCGTGGTAAAGGCGGACGGCGCCGTTGCCGGCGGGGAACACGCTCAGCTGCGCCGCGCCCTGCTTGAAGCCGAAGGCGTAGGCTTTTTGCCCGACGGCAGGGTGGATATGGAAAAATACAGCGTATAACAAAACCTCCGCACAGGCTTTACCTATGCGGAGGCTTTTTTGCGGCAGTTATGCCGTTTTCTTATTTTAGCCGTCTATAATGTCCTTAAACAGCTCCTTGGCAGCCTTTATCTTTTCGCTGTTGCCAACGGTGCAGATATAATGCTTTTCGCATATTGCGTTGGCAAGGGCAGCCTTGGCGCGGATAGCCTTTGCGTCGGCGGCAAGTGCCTCGGCGCGCAGCTTCTTCTGCCTATCCTTTGTAAAGCCCGTCATGTAATTGCCAAGCGCCGTGCTGTGCGCAAGCTGCCCCACCTTGGGCGCGTCAAGCTCCTGCAATGTGCCGAGTATGTATTTATCCATCTCCCTGCGGCTGGGGTCGAACTTTTCAAGATATTCGGCCATGCCGTCATATACCTTATATGTGTTTTCAAGGTTGGGGTCGCGGTAGCTGCTCAGAAGGAAGGTTCCGTTCGGCCTTATTGTTAGTATTGCGCCGTATGCGCCGCCAAGCACGCGTATGCGGTTCCAAAGGTAATCCGTTGCAAGTATGGTTTTCATAACGGCGGTTGCGCCATCGTAGCCGAAGCCCAGCTCCGCCATGTTGTAGCCTTCGGCGCAGTACTGCACGTCGCCCGGGGTCATTACGCCTTCATTTTTGGCATTCTTCACGAACGCGGGGCGGTTATCCTGCTTTTCGCCCGCTTCAAGCGCGTCTATAACGGCGGGCAGCGCAAGCCTTGCGGCGCTGTACTGCTCCTCCTCGCCCGAAAGCATAACGCTCATGTTCGCGCGGGCGAAAAGCTTCTTAGCCACGGTTTCAAGCATTTCAATGTGCTTATCCATCTCCGCTTCGTTGGCGGCGGCAAGCTTCTTTATAAATTCAAAGAAGCTCAGGCCCATCGTCTGCTCGCTGTACATCATTGCCGCGCTGAAATAAGAGCCGAGTCTTGTCATGGCGATCATGTTGCCAGCATTCGCCAGCATGGAACGATTGTTGGCGGCTATCATGCTTATGACCTCGTTTAGCCTTGCGCGCTCGTTATAATGCGTATCCTTCAGCATTGCGCGTATTGCGGGCATGGCGTCGCCAAGCTTTGCGGTAAGCGCCTTTATGTTCATAAGTATATACGGCTGCGCCTGCTCCTCTCCCGCCTTTTGGAATGCGGAAAGGCTTGTTTCCACCGCGCCCGTATTGAGCATAAGCTCCGTGGAAAGCTGCTCGAAGCCGTATCCGCCCGCGCTCAGCTTGCCCATAAGGCGGCACACAAGGCCGGCATAGGGGATTTCTTCGGCAGTAAGGCAGGATGCATCGAACATCAGCGTAAGATAGGATATGCCGCCGGTGAACATATCGTTTGCGTATGTGGGAACGCTCAGTATGTCCCTCTGTTCCGCTTCAAAGGGCTTGGGGCCGTCTCCAGCTTCGCTCAGCTTAAGCTGCGGAATGGTTTTAAGCGCTTCCTCGCTGTCCGGCGTGGACTGGCGCTTTTTCAGCCTTTCCTGGTTGGCGATTATCTTGGCCTTCTCTTCATCCGTAAGCTTAGCGTAAAGCGCAGCCATCTTTTCGGCGTTCTCCGCTTCCCTCTTTTCGCCAAGGCCGGGCTCGGGCACCAGCCTCATCTCCGCCTGCCATGTGTTTTCAACAAAGTATTTCTTTATAAGCTGCTCATAATAATCGCTGTTCAGCTTTTCGCGCAGGAAGGCAAGCGTATCCTCGTAGCGTATCATGGAAAGCGGGTCGCCGTCATGAATATAGCCCGATGCGGCGTTTATACACAGCTCTATTCCCTTGGGATAATATGCGGGCTCCTCGCGGCGGCTGAACTCATAGCGGTTCAGGCACGCCTCAAGCAGCTTTTTGTCAAGTCCCTTTTGGGCTATATCCTTTATTGCGGAATCGATAATCCCGCTCAGTTTATCAAAACCATCGGCCTTAACATCGCTGAGCATAAGATAACATGTGGGATACTTTATTTCAGTGCTGCTGTACGCTTCCGCGTTGCCGCAAAGCCCGCTTTGCATAAGCGCGCGCTTAACGGGGGCGGCTTCGGCATTGAAAAGCGCATCGGCAATTATTTCCATTGCGCTTATCTCCCTCATGCAGCGGTGGTCAATTACCCAACCGCGCATATAGAACGCCTTGCCCTCGGGGTCGTCGCCCACGTTTATGGGATATGCCTTGGTTACCGACTTAGGCGCGGTCAGCCTTGTGGCGTCGCCAACGTGCTCGCGCGTGGAGGGCGTGTATTTATCAAGATAGCTGTCCGCAAGGGCAAGCACCCTGTCCAAATCCACATCGCCATACAGGCACATGAGCGCATTGGAAGGATGGTAAAGCTTCTTATGGAAGTTACAGAACGCTTCATAGGAAAGCTCCGGTATAACGGCAGGGTCGCCGCCCGAGTTCACGCCGTAGGTATTATCGAACAGCGCGGCGTTTATCTCCTCCGCTATCACCCTGTCGGGAGCGGAGAGCGCCCCCTTCATCTCGTTGTAAACAACGCCGTTTACGCTCAGCTTGCCGTCGTTTATTTCATAATGCCAGCCTTCCTGCCGGAATATTTCCGGCACGGAATGGATAAGGGGATTAAGCACCGCATCCATATAAACATCAACAAGGTTAAGATAATCCTGCATGTTTTGGCTCGCTACGGGATACACCGTCCAGTCGCTTGCGGTTAAGGCATTGAGGAAAGTGTTGAGCGAACCCTTCATCAGCTCCACAAACGGCTCCCGCACGGGGTATTTGTCGCTGCCCGCAAGCACGCTGTGCTCCAATATGTGCGGCACGCCCGTGCTGTTTTCGGGCGGGGTGCAAAAACTCATTGCAAAGGCCTTGTTGGTATCCGCGCAGTTCAGATGCACCATTGTAAGGCCGCTTTTATCGTGCTTATAAATATCGGCCGTGCCTTTTATTTCTTTAAGTTCGCTTGAAGAAACGAGTCTGAAGCCGTGCATAGTCGTATCCATATTCATCCTCCGTGTTCTTTTTTCTTTATAATGCCATCGTTTGGTGCATTATGCAATAGCCGCGCCGTTATTTCACAATAATATATCTTTTTCGCGCTCTGTTTGACACGGCGGCATGCCTTAGCGTATTATATTGCCATGCATAAACGAAAGGACGCTTTATAATATGAAGCTGAGCATAGCTCAGGCCGCGAAGCTTGCCTCCGCTGCCCTGCCAACAAGGATAATACTTTCAAAGGCGCCGAAGTCCGCCCAATACCGCCGCTGCACGTTCGAGCTTAAGGGCGGCGCGTACCACATAAGCCGATACAGCGAAAAGCAGGCGTTTCATCAGAACATTGCAGCGGATGAGCTTGAACGCGCGCTTGCCGCGGAGCTTTCAAGCCGTACATACAGGCAGGCCAACGCCTTTGCCGCCGACGGGGAGCATATTATAATGCTGAACAAGGGCTATGACGAAGCGACATATATGCTCAAGCCCCTTTCCTCCACCGCGCCGAAGCCCCCCGAGCAGGCGCATAACCGAAAGAAACAATATATTTTGAGCGAGGATGAGCCAATACCCGCGCTTATAGACATGGGCATATTCACCAAGGACGGGCGCATTGCCGCCCCCATGCGGGACAAATTCGTGCAGATAAACCGTTTCCTTGAAATAGTGCGCGACGCAATAAACGAGGACGGCTACCTTGAACGCAAAAACGCGGAGCCGCTGAGGATAATAGACTTCGGCTGCGGCAAATCATATCTTACGTTTGTGCTGTATCATTATTTGGTGAACATATTGGGCATACGGGTGAACATGACGGGGCTTGACCTTAAAGCTGACGTTATTGCAAAATGCTCCGCCGCCGCCAAGCGATACGGCTACGATTCGCTGAAGTTTGAGCGCGGGGACATTGCAGAATACGACGCAAACGCCCCTGCGGACATGGTTGTTACGCTGCATGCGTGCGATACCGCAACCGATTATGCGCTGCACAACGCCGTATGCCGCGGCGCACGAATGATACTTTCCGTGCCCTGCTGCCAGCATGAGCTGAACGGGCAGATAGCATCGGACAGGCTGAGGCTGATTACCCGATACGGCATAATAAAGGAGCGCTTTGCCGCGCTGATGACGGACGCGATACGCGCAAACCTGCTTGAAAGCCGCGGCTACAAAACGCAGGTGCTGGAATTTGTTGACCTGAGCCACACGCCGAAGAATCTGCTGATACGGGCAATAAAAAAACGCCCGGCATTGGATAACGCCGGACGCATTGCGCTTGATGAAGCAAAGGCCCTTATGGAAGAATTTTCGTTCGAGCCTACGCTGTATTCGCTTTTATATCCTCATTCGGCGGACTGAGCAGGCTCCTCCGTACCATTTTCAACCTTATTGTTCGGATCCATAGCCAAATTGAAGGCGGCTATTGCAACCTCCAGCATATCGGGCGTAGGCTCCTTTGTTGTTATGCGCTGTAACGCCATGCCCGGCGCGCGTATTATGCGCGTGAACCAATTATCATAGCGCGCGGCAAGGCGCAGCACCTCATAGGACAGCCCCGCCACAACGGGCAGGAAGGCTATGCGCATTGCAAGGCGAACGGCAAAGTTTGCGTTCCAGCCTATCGCCGCAAAGAAAAGTATGCTCACCGCCATAACAAGGAACAGATAGTTTGTGCCGCAGCGCGGATGCAGCCGCGAATGCTTGGCGGCGTTTTTGGGCGTAAGCTCCTCCTCCGCCTCGTAGCAGGCTATTGTTTTATGCTCCGCCCCGTGGTACATAAACGTGCGCTTAACATCCTTTATGCGGGAGCAAAGCAAAAGATAGCCTATGAATATAATGAGCCTTACAAGCCCCTCCGTAAGGCTTTTCCAAACGCCCGCAACGCTTGCCGCCTTGCCGAATATAAGCGAGCTTATGCCAAGCGGCAACAGGAAAAACAGCCCTACGCTAAGCGCTATCGCCAATATTACAGCCAAGCCTATAACTATGCTTTCAACCGATTTGCCCAGCTTTTCGCTAAGCCATTTTTCAAACTTAGTCGGTTCTTCTTCTATATCTTCCCCCGCAAGCTTTGCGCTTTCGGTCAATGTGTTCATGCCCGTTGACAGCGTTTCTATGAACGTTACAACGCCGCGCACTATCGGCAGCCCTAAAAAGGTGCCCTTCTTCGCCTTGGTCGTCCATCCGTCGTATTTGGTGGCTATTGTGCCGTCCGCACGGCGCACCGCCAATGCCACGCCCGTGGGGGATTTCATCATAACGCCTTCCATAACGGCCTGACCGCCTACGCTGCTGACTCTTGCCATATATATTTATCCTTTCGGTTGCTTAATGCGGAATCCTCCGCAAGGCTATTATACCACACAATGCGCCCCGTCATGGCACGGCAATTCAAACTAATGTGAAAAAAGATTGAAAATATGAAATTTGGGCAATACTATGCGACGAGGTGATCTAATTTTATGAAAAAGACCATAAAAGCGGCCCTTAAGGGCATAACTACCGCTACTGCCGGTTTCCTGAAAAAAAGGGGCATATACGTTGTTGCACTGGCGCTGATAAGCGCGGCGGCGCTTTCGGCCGTGCTTACGGTAAAGCAGCCGAACGGGACCGACCCCGCGCAGACTGACGACCCCGCGAGCGAGGTGAATACGGATATTGGCGACAGGCTGACCGATGCTCAGCTTCCCATCGCCACGCCTACCCCTTCTCCCACGGCCACGCCTACGCCCATGCCGGACTTTACCCCCGCGCCGCCCACGCCCAAGCCCACCGCGGTGCAAAAACTCAGCCCGCCCGTGCGCGGAGAGGTGATATGGGGCTTTGCGGTAAACGAGCTTATCTATTCCCGAACGCTTGACCAATGGACAACGCACACGGGCGTTGACGTTGCCGCGCCAAAGGGCAGCGAGGTTTATGCCGTTTTCGCCGGAACCGTTACGGAGATATTCACGGATGATTCGCTGGGCGTTATGGTTGAGGTCAAGGGTGCAAACAACATGATAGCCGTATACGGCAATCTTAAAGCCGAGCCGCCCGTGAAAGTAGGCGCGCGAATAAACGCGGGCGACATAGTGGGCTACGTTGGCGACACCGCCGTAAGCGAATGCGGCGACAAAAGCCACGTCCACTTCGAACTGCTCAAGGACGAAAAATACGTTGACCCGCAAAGCTATGTGCTGTTCATAAAGGAATTGGAAGGATAAAGCATGCTTACGCATGCAGGGAAATTGCGCTTAGGCGTTGTAGGGGCCGTCATCGGCGGCCCGCCCGTGGCTATGCGTGTTTACGTCAACCCCTCCGTCGGCTTATTTCAACTCTTTACTTATGCACCGATGGGTGGGCGTATTTCAGCTCGTACTTTTTGGCGTATTCGGCAAAGTCCGCCTTATAGCGCGCGTCGTTGCCGCTCTTAACGGTATTAAGGTATTCGTGCGTATCGAACTCGCCTCGGTCTATTTCCGTTACGCATACGGCAATGTTTGAACAATGGTCGCTTATGCGTTCGCAGTTGTTCAGAAGGTCGTTCAGTATAAATCCAAGCTCTATCGTGCAGCGGCCCGCCTGCAGGCGCTCTATATGTTTGCGCTTTATCTGCGCTATCAGCACGTCTATAACCTGCTCCAGCGGCTCCACCCGCGCGGCCTTGTCCAAATCGTCGTCCTTAAACGAATCCATGGCAAGGGTTAGTATTTCGTTGAGCGCGCTGAAAAGCAGGTTCACTTCCTCCGTAGCATGTTCGGAGAATGTAAGTCCCTTTTCGTGCATCTCCTTCGCGCTTTGGCGAATGTTCAATGCGTGGTCGCCTATGCGCTCAAAATCGCCAATGTTATGCAAAAGCTTTGATACGTCTGCGCTGTCGTTATCGCTCAACGCTGAAGCGGAAAGCTTAACAAGGAAGCTTCCCAGCTTGTCCTCGTACATATCAAGCTCCGTTTCCTCCGTCTTTACGTCCGCAGCCTTATCGTTATCGTAGCTTAGCATAAGTCCCATTGCCGTCAGCACGCAGGAACGCGCAATGTCGCTCATCTTCACGGCCATGTTATAGCTTTCGTGCACCGCAAGGCCGGGGGACAGCAGCAGCCTTTCGTCCAGGAATACTTCGCTCTGCTCCGCGTCATTGCCGCGAACAACTATGCGGGATATCCTTATGAGCACCTTGCGCGCGGGCAGCAGTATTATGGTGGTTATTATGTTGAAAACCGTGTGGCAAAGGGCCACCTCCGGCGCGGAAAGCGGCGAATCGATAAAGCCGAAGCCTATTATTGCATTAAGCCCATAGAACACTATCATGCAGAATACAGTGCCAATTATTTTGCCGGTAATGTGCACTATGGCGACCCGGCGCGCGTTCTTGGTAGTGCCTATGCTTGAAAGCAGGGCCGTGGCGCAGGTGCCAATGTTAAGCCCCATCACGAGCGGTATTGCCATGCCGTATGTTATGCAGCCCGTAAGGGAAAGCGCCTGCAAAATGCCAACGCTTGCCGCGCTGCTCTGTATTATTCCGGTGAAAACAAGGCCCACAAGCACGCCTAAGAACGGATTGTTGAACGCGGTCAGTATCCCCGTGAACTCCGGCATATCCGCAAGCGGGGCAACAGAGCCGCTCATAAGCGTCATGCCGTACATCAATATGGCAAAGCCCACGAACACGCCGCCTATGTCCTTCTTTTTCTGCGTATTGCACGCCATTATCATTATTACGCCTATAAGCGCAACTATCGGGGAAAAGTTTTCCGGTTTAAGGAGGTTTATAAAAATGCTGTCTCCGCTGATGCCGGAAAGGGAAAGTATCCATGCGGTAAGGGTAGTGCCTATATTGCCGCCGAGTATAACGCTAACCGTCTGCTCAAGCTGCATTATGCCGCTGTTCACAAGGCCCACAAGCATTACCGTAAGGGCCGAGGACGATTGAATGGCTATTGTTATCGCCGCGCCGAAAATAAGGCTTGTGGACGTGTGCGCGGTCATTTTCTGCAATGTTGATTGCAGCTTGCTGCCGGAAAGCTTTTCAAGCCCCGCGCTCATTGTATGCATGCCGTACAGGAACAGCGCAAGCCCGCCGAAAAGCGAAATGATAGAATATACGTCCATAGTCTCTCTCCCCGTGTTTTGTAATGCCCCTATAAACCTATTTTATATTATAACAGAACTGCGGCAGAAGGCAACACAAACATTCACAGCGCGTTCATTTGCATAGCGGCCTATACTATGGTATTATTTATTATGTATATCAGTTGAAAAGGAGGGCGCTTTATGGCCCGCAACAGCTATGGCATAGCCAAACGCTCCATATGGTATGTTTTGCGGACGCTTATAATCACGGCGGCGATAGTTGCGCTGTGCTTAGGCGTATTTATAGAGGGGCTGCACATAAGCAACCTGTATATACTCGTTACGGAGGGCATGGAAAAGCGCGCCGAGGCCATATTGAAATACGGCCAGACCGGCGTTGATATCGACCTTACGCCGTATTTCAGCGAAGAATATTTGAATAACGACCACGAACTTGACAGCGGCAAATACGCGGGCTTCACCGTGGCCAGCTATGACTACCGCATTGACGTTAAGGCCGTATCCGTGCTGCCGTGGAGCAAGCGGGCGAACATGACCGTTGATGCGCGCCTTGCCGCAATAAATGCCGCCAGCGATGATACCGAGGGCGCAGCCCCTGCCGAGCTGCCGGAATGGGAAGCTGGGCGATACCAGGTGGTGTTCAAGCGCGAAGGATCCCGCTGGTACATAAACAGCATAACCCTTCTTCAGCGCGACCCCGAAACCGAAGTCAAGCCCACGCCTGACATGAGCCTTTTGAAGGACACAGCGGAATAATATGAGCCAGGCCATGCAAAAGCTTTTCGGCACGGATACGCCCGTGCTGCTTGCACCCATGGCAGGAGTTACGGACGCGGCCTTCCGCGGCATATGCCGCGAGATGGGCGCGGATTTTTCGTACACGGAAATGGTAAGCGCAAAGGGGCTTCATTATAACAACAAAAACACATCCTCGTTGCTGGACGCCTCCAAGCCCGAATATGACCGCGGCTACGGCGTGCAGCTATTCGGCGCGGAGCCGGAAATGGTAGCCCGCGCGGCAAAAATGCTGAGCGAAACGCAAAGCGGGCTGAAGCTTATAGACATAAACATGGGCTGCCCTGCGCACAAAATAGTTTCAAACGGGGAAGGCAGCGCCCTTATGAAAAACGAGCCGCTCGCCGCCCGCATAATAGAAGCAGCGGTAAAGGCAAGCGCATTGCCGGTTACGGTAAAGTTCCGCAAGGGTTGGGACGAGGAGCATGTGAACGCGCTCAGCTTCGCCCGCATGGCTGAAGAAAGCGGCGCAGCCATGATAACAATACACGGCCGCACGCGGGAGCAAATGTACAGCGGCACGGCGGACCGGGACATAATTGCAAAAATAAAGGCCGCCGTAAAAATTCCCGTAATAGGCAACGGAGATATATTCACAGGCCAGAATGCACTGGACATGATAAAGCAAACCGGCTGCGACGGGGTCATGGTGGCCCGCGGGGCGGAAGGCAACCCGTTTATTTTCCGGGAAATAAAGGCAACGCTCGCCAATATTCACTATGACGCGCCCTCATACGCCATGCGCATTGCCGCCGCCATTGACCACGCCGAGCGGCTGACAAAAAGCCGCGGGGACCGCGCGATAGTTGAAATGCGCAAGCATGTATCGTGGTACCTTTCCGGCATGCACGGCAGCGCCGCGCTGCGCGGACGGGTAAATAGCATAACCAGCCTTGATGAGCTTAAAGAATTGCTGAACGAGTATCTTGATACGGTAAAAGGAAAAGAGCTGCACTGAGCAGCCCTTTTTTGCTTAAATTAAGCGTTGCTTATTTGCTGTTGGATTCTTCCATGGTGTTTTCCACGGCAACATCTTCAACATTGGCAATGGCGCCGCGGGCGAAAACAAGGCGGGCCTTGTCCGGACCGACGGAGATGGTGATGATGTCGTCCTTAATGTTGGTAACGGTGCCGTATATGCCGCCGATGGTGCGCACACGATCGCCAACCTTAATTGATGCCAGCATATCCTTTATTTTCTTATCGCGCTTGCGCTGGGGTATGATCATAACCAGCAGCAGCACTATCATCATTATGATGAGCATACCGCTTCCGGAGAAGAACGAACCGAGAGAGGACAAAAAATCACTTCCGCCTTGAGGCATAATTGTAAACCTTCCTTTTTTCAACATATTCAGCCGCATTGGCTGCCATAAACTAACGGCGGGCGTTCCGCCGCCCTTTTACTATATAATACAAAGTCTCTCCGCGTCAAGAAGAACGTTGCATACTCCCCCAAAAAGTCACAAACGCTTCAGCAGAATTCAAGCGTGCATACGCGCCCGTATTCGCCCGATGCAAGCTCCTCGGTGGTTTGCGCGCCCGTGTTTTCAAGCAATATATCTTCATTTAGCGGGCATATCATGGAAAACATAATTTCCCCCGTGCGCATGGCGGGAAGGCTTGGTATTGTGTCCCGCGGCAGCCTGAACGTAAGCGCGCCGAACTCCTCCGCAAGGGAGCTTAAAAGCCCCGCCGTGTCCGCGCCCGCAAGCTCGTATATATCCGCGCCGTAGTCCGTTTCGTTAAGCAAGGCATACGCCTTGCCGTCCGAATATGCGTATTCTCCCAATCTGCGCGCTCCCTCAAGATAAATCTCCATGTCCTGCTCCGTGCGCGCCATCATGCCTATGTAATCCGCGCTGAATGCGGAATATATCTTCAGCATCTCCTCCGCCGTTGTCTCGTGTATTGGCGCGGGTATGCCGGCATCTATCCACGGCAGGCGGTATTCATCATGCCACGCAAAGGGAATATACCCAAACTGCGCATAGAAATTCACGTCCGGCTTTAATATCGCCGCCGCGGTACCCTTCTGCTTCTGCTCCGCATGGCAGGCCGTTATAAGCTGCGCCGCTGCCATATGGTGCCTGTATTCGGGCAGCGTTGCAACGCCCGCTATCATTACGCAGTTTTTCGTTTCCCCGCCCAGCATTATGGGGTAAGGTATTGCGTGCAGCGCGGCTATCATTTTGCCTTCGTAAAACGCCGCCAGCACATATTCCGCCATTGTGCGGCGGGCAAAATAATAATCGCTGTAGCCCGAGGCATCCTCCGGAAAGCATATGTTCCACACTCGCTTTGCTTCGCCGTATTCATCCGCACCAATGTGCCTTATGGTCAGTTCCATCAAATGGGTCTCCCGTCGAACTTATCTATCATATATGCCGGATAATAGGACAGCTTGGCCTTCCTAAGCCCTTCCATGCCCATGTCCTCCTCGCGGTTTATGAACTTAACGTCCGTCAATTCATGCTGCACAAATTGATTGTTTATGACCGTGTAAAGGCCCATTATCTCGTTATCGGCCTTTTCAATGTGCACAACGGCCATGTTATCGTCCATCTTCTGCCCCAGCGTAAACGCCGCAAGCTTGCCGTCTATCCTTATGCCGCCGCCGCGTATGCCCAGCACGTCCATGTGCATGAGCAGCGTTTTGATCGCACACAGCTCCATGTTGTCCGTTTCGTCGGGAGATTTTTCGCTGAGCCATTCATTGTATACGTCAACGCATTCGCCCATCATATCGCCGGTTATTTTAACGTATTCGTACCGTTCGCCGTACTGCGCCATGAACTGGTGTATATGGTTGCGCTTGGCGTGCAGCCTTTTGCCGGCCAAGTCTCTTAGGCTTTCCATTGTGTAAACATAGTCGCTGTTGTTGCGGTCATCTATCAGTTCATAGCCTGTGCAGCGCTCAAACGCAGCCTTTATGGGGCCGGATATGCCCTTGAATACGGGCGGTATGCAGTTGGAGCGCATGTATTCCGCCGCCTTATCGAGCGCGGTTTGATAATACTCAGACTCGGGCTCAACCGTAAGCGGGGCGAACATGAAGCGTTCATTGCCCCAATGCAGCAGTATATAGAGCGCCTGCTCATCCTCCGCAAGCATTATGTTCCCGCCGCAGCCCCACATGAGCAGATTTGAAAAGGTGTATTCCGAGCATTCCAGCTTCCATTTTGCCGTGTAATGCTCAACCATTTGCTTCATCGATATATCTATCGGTTTGAAATCCATAAACTAAGCGTGTACCTCCGTTTTGCTTACATATATTTTAATCTATCAGCATTGATAAAATCAACCGCATTGTGTGCTTTTGCATATTATATCCGCCGCTTCGGCAAAGCCGTAGCCGCCCTCGCCATCCAGTATATATGCGGGCAAATGCGCCATTCTGTCCGCAAACGGAGCAATGTTCGCCACGCCGCAGCTCAGCGGGAACGCCGCAAACATGGGCTCATCATTGGGCGAATCGCCGAAGAACATAGCTTCGTTCTCTGCGTCGTCCGCATGGCAATAGTCTTTAAGATATATCGCCGCCATGTCCGCCTTTGAATACGCGCCGAACCATGCGTTTACGTGTATGCTGCTCACTTTGGCCTCCGCCCCCATGCTGCGGCAAAGCTTTGCCACGGCGTATGCCGTTTCAAGCGGGAGCTTGGGTTCATCCTCCGCAAAGTCAAACGCGGCATCGTATATCCTTGCGAACTGGTCATGCGCCATGCGCACTTTGGGGAACGCCTTCAGCACGGCGGCCTTGACCGGCTCAAGGAGCTTTTTCGGCTCTTTGGCGGCAAGCGGGTGGCGTATCATACGCACGGCGTTATGCTCATCATAGTCATATACAAACGCGCCGTTTTCGCATATAACGGCCTGCACGGGCCATTGGCGCAGCATCATATCGCACCAGCCTGCGGGCCTGCCCGTTACGGGGATAAGCTTAAACCCGTGTTCCTTCAGCTTCCACATGGCGGCAAAGGCTTCGCCTGTCAGCTTGCCGCCGTTTGTTACGGTATCGTCCACGTCGAACAATATATATTTCAGCTTATTCAGCTTACGCGCCTCTTTTTCGCAAAATCGCTGCATGTTTGCCCATCCTTCGCGCAACAGAAGCGGCCATAAAGGCCGCTTCATGCGCATTATGTTATAGCTTATTTGTTTTCGCCTTCGCCGTCCTCGCTCTGTTCCTGCGCTTCGGCAGCGGCCTTGGCCTCGGCTTCCGCCTTTTCCTTAGCCAGCACTTCTTCATCCGCCTTCTCTATGCGGGCGCGCCTGTCGCTGAATGTTTCAAGCTCCACGTCCTCGCCCTTGAACAGCTTTTCAAAATCGTCGCCGTCAATATGCTCGTATTCTATCAACGCCTTTACTATGCGCTCCATGGCGTCGCGGTGCTCTGTCAGCACGGTCTTTGCCCGGTCGTACTGTTCTTCCAGTATGCGGCGAATTTCCTTATCCACGCGCGCGGCTACTTCTTCGGAGAAGTTGCGCTGGTGTCCCCAATCCTTGGCAATGAAAACCTCTGTCTGCCCGCCAAGGAACACGGGGCCTATTTCGTCGCTCATGCCGAATTCAACAACCATCCTGCGCGCAAGCTCGGTAGCCTTCTGCAGGTCGCTGTATGCGCCGGTGCATATATCGTCTAAGAATATGCTTTCGGCAACCCTGCCGCCAAGCGCCATGGCGATTTCGTCCAGTATCTTTCCGCGGGACATATGGTCGCGATCGTCCTCCGGCATGGTCATGGTGTAGCCGGCCGCTCTGCCGCGCGGAATAACGCTTATTTCGTGCACCGGGTCGCAGTTGGGCAGCACGCGCGCCACAACGGCGTGGCCGGCCTCGTGATACGCGGTTATCTTCTTATCTTCCGGCGTTATAACATGGCTGCGCTTTTCGGGGCCGACCACCGTGCGAGTTATGGCCTCCTCCAGCTCCGTCATGCCGATTTCCTTTTTCTTATACCTTGCGGCAAGTATCGCGGCCTCGTTCAGCACGTTTTCAAGATCCGCACCCGTGAAGCCCGGCGTGCGCTTTGCCAGCACCGAAAGGCTTACCTCATCGGCCAGCGGCTTGCCCTTGGCATGCACCTTCAATATGGCTTCGCGGCCCTTAACGTCCGGATAATTTACGGTTATCTGCCTATCGAACCTGCCCGGGCGCAGAAGCGCGGGGTCAAGTATATCGGGGCGGTTGGTGGCGGCGATAACTATTATGCCTTCGTTCACGGCAAAGCCGTCCATCTCAACAAGGAGCTGGTTGAGCGTCTGCTCGCGTTCGTCATGCCCGCCGCCAAGGCCGGCGCCGCGCTGACGGCCCACGGCGTCTATTTCGTCTATAAACACAACGGCGGGCGCGCACTTCTTTGCGGTGGTGAAAAGATCCCTCACCCTGCTTGCGCCAACGCCTACGAACATTTCAACAAAGTCCGAACCGGAAATGGAGAAGAAGGGCACCTTCGCTTCGCCGGCAACGGCCTTGGCAAGCAGCGTTTTACCCGTACCCGGAGGGCCAACGAGCAGCACGCCCTTGGGTATCCTTGCGCCCATTTCGGTGAAGCGCTTGGGCGCGCGCATGAATTCAACAACTTCCTTCAGCTCTTCCTTTTCCTCGTCCGCGCCGGCAACATCATCGAACGTAACGCGGTTGTTGGGGTCCATCTGGGTGCGCGCATGCGCCTTGCCGAAGCTCATCATCTTATTGCCGCCACCCTGCGCGCGGAATACCACAACGTAGAACACGACTATTATGATAAGCATTATAAGGTAAGGCAGTATGTATTCCAATATGGAAGGCTCCGGCGGGGGATTATATGTATAAGTAAACGGATAATCCTCCGGCGTTACCTTGTCCGCATCTATGCCCTTGGCGTCTGCAACTATGGCCGCCATATCCGCGCGCAGTGCGCTTTCGTTGGATACGTTGCAGATAAAGTCATACTTCTTGGGGAACAGATCCTTATACGCAGAGCCTTTTTTAATGCCAACTATTTCGCCGTTGCAGTATTCAACGGCCTCCACCGTGCCTTCCTTTGCCATGGCAAGAAAATCGGCATATTCGATTTTCTTATCGTCCGTGCCGCCGTTTTGAAGCTGCGTAAGCAGAACAATCATCAGCACCACTATGGCCAAATAGATAAGCGGAGTTCTCAGCTTTTTACCCAATTTGTCCTCCTGACATGCCGCTTGATAAAGGGCATATCGTACCAATTTAATAATCTTAGTTATCATATCACACTTTGGGCATATGTTCAAATGCTCAATATGAGCAATAATGTGAAAAAAACGTGCCTGCCGCACACACGAGGGCGCTGTGCGGCATATGGTGACAATATAAGGCGCTATAAATGCGCCAAGAGCAAAATGAGCGAGGTGCAAAACAATGAGGATATTACAGCGTGGCGATACGGGCAGCGACGTGCGCACGGCCCAAACCGCCCTTATACGCGCGGGCTACGACCCGGGCGCGGCAAACGGAGTATTCGGCGCGGCAACAGAGCGCGCGGTGATGCAGTTCCAGCGGGTGCTTGGCGCAACGCAGGACGGCATAATAGGCCCGGTAACGTGGCAGTTTCTTGAGCCGTTTGCGCTGGAAAGCAACCCGGATGTGCTAAGGCGCGGCAGCCGCGGCGCAATGGTAAGGCGGCTGCAGGAGGCGCTGGAGGCTTCCGGCAACAGCCCCGGGCGCATAGACGGCCTTTTCGGCACAAAGACCCAGGCCGCCCTGCGCGCGTTCCAGCGGAGCGCAATGCTTGCGCAGACGGGCGTTGCGGACAGGGCGACGTGGCTTGCCATAGCCCCGTACATAGATTACGGCGACGTATATTTGCGGCGAGGGGACAGGGGTATGCTTGTTACCATACTGCAAACGGCGCTGACAAGCGCGGGCTTCTCCCCCGGGCAGGCGGACGGTATATTCGGCAGCCGCACGTTCAACGCGGTAACCGCGTTCCAGCGGGCCAACCGCATCACAGCGGACGGCATTGCGGGGCCGCGCACATGGGCGCTGCTGAAGCCGTATCTTAGCGGAGAGCTGATGACATACGTTGTGCGCCGCGGGGACACGCTTTCGTCCATAGCCCGCCGGTTCAACACAACGGTTGAAGAATTGCTGCGGCTTAACCCGCGCGAGGATCCGGATCTTATATTCGTTGGGGAAACCCTGCTTATACCGGTAAGCAAAGGCTGAAAATACCAAGGGAGCTGATATGCTCCCTTATATTTTTATTGAGAAATGCGGCTTTATGTGGTAGTGTATATGCATAAATTTATATATAGCCGAGAAAGGATATATTTATTTATGAAATCCATAATAAAGCCGATGAGTTTTGCGCTGAGTCTGCTGCTTGCGCTCAGCCTGCTGGGCTGCTCCGCCGCGCCAAAGGATACGGCTGCGCCCATAGCTACCGAGGCGCCCGCGGCAGCCTCTGCCCCCACTCCCGAACCCGAACCCACTGAGGACACAGCCCGGGCGGAGGCCGAGGCCGCGCTTAAAGAGCTGGACGAGAGAATGTTTGCGGAAAGCGTTGTGAGCGACGCGCTGAGCTTTCATCTTACCGTTGCGCATCCGGAGAATTTTCCCCTTATAACGGATTACCCGACCGGCTGGGGAGAATTCACCTATGCCGAGCAGGAGGCGAGCAACGAAGAGAACATAGCGTGGCTTGAGGAGCTTTACGCCATTGACCGCAACGTACTTTCCGATGATTCAAAGATAACCTACGATACGCTTGTTCAGTTCCTTGAGCAAGGCATAGAAGGTAATCAGTATTACTATTATAACGAGGTGCTGGATACCTTTGTGGGGCTGCACTCCAATCTGCCGCTCAATTTGGTGTTCTATGATATGCACACCAAGGCGGATGTGGAGAATTACCTTACGCTGCTTGCGGACACGCCGCGCTACGTTGGGCAGGTTTTGGCATTTGAGCAGGAGAAGTCTGCGGACGGCAAATTCATGCGGGATAACGCCCTTGACAAGGTGCTTGAGCAGATAAAGGCATTCATGGATGCGCGGGAGACGTGCTTCCTATTCGCCACGTTTGATGAATTCATAGCCGATATAGACGAGCTGAGCGACGAGGAACGCGCCGCATACAGCGCAAGGAATACGGAGCTTGTGAACGCGCTTATCGATTCCTATCAGGTGCTTTACGATGGGCTTGAGGCGCTGCGCGGCACGGCGACGACAGACGGCGCGCTCTATACATACGGCGAGGAGGGCAAGGCCTTCTTCGCAACGGAGCTTAAATACAACGCCTGCGCGGACATAACGCCGGAGGAAGCGCTGGAAATACTTTATGACGAGCTTAACGCGCAGTTGAGCAAGCTTTATGACGCCGCCAAGAAGGACGCCGCCGTGTTCGATAAGTACGACACGGTGGAGCTGAGCGTGGGCACGACGGAGGAAAACATAGAGTACCTTAAAGAGCTGATGGCGGATTACTATCCGGAGCTGCCGGAGCATACGCTCACGTTCATGGACTGCCCCAGCGAGCTGGAGGACCAGTTCAGCCCCGCGGCATATCTTATTCCGCCGGTGGACGACGCGAGCGAGAACCTTATTATACTAAACAACAAAACGCTTGAAAACGACAACAGATACCTTGACACCCTTGCGCACGAGGGTTACCCCGGCCACCTTTATCATTACCAGTACCTGCGCACGCTTATAAACAAAACCGGCTATACCCGCCAGGCGCTTTCCATGGGCGGATACTACGAAAGCTGGTCCCAGTCCGGCGAGGTGTTCTTCGATAATTACAACACCCGCTTCGGCGCGCCGTACTGCAACTTTATGAGCGCGAACTCCACGATAGGCAATTTGCTGCTGCCCGCTATAGTGAGCATAGAGGTGAACTACTTCGGCAAGAGTGCGGACGACATGTTCGACCTTACCTCCGCCTATTTCGGGGACGAGGCCGCAACGGAGCTGAAGGACGTTTATTATGACTACGCCGTTGAAAACCCGTTCTACTTCCTTGAATACGCCATGGGATACAGCATGTATCAGCAGAAGCTGAGGGAAGCGGAGGATATTTGCGGCGCAAGCTTCGACCTTCGCAGCTTCCATGAAACGTATCTTAACATCGGGCCGACTTATTTCAACATATCCATGCCCATAATGGACGAATGGATAAGCGGGCATAAATAAAATTATTGCCGCCACGCCGCTTTATGCTGATGACAAGGCGCGGCGAATGTGGTAATATGAATGCATCACATACGGTTTATTTGAAAGGAGTTATTCTATGCCTTATTGCACAAATTGCGGCGCGCAGTATGACGACGGCGCAAAGTTCTGCCCCACCTGCGGCGCGACCACCGGCGAAACCGCCCAGTCCAACGCCCAGCAGAACGCGGCCTACACCACCCCCACTCAGCCCGCTCAGCAGCCGGTTCAGACCGACAACAGCAAAACAATGGCCATACTTGCCGTTGTGTTCCCCATTCTGTTCTTCCTGCCCATAGTGACCAACCCCAAGACCGAGTTCGGCACCTTCTGGGCCAATCAGGCGCTGCTTCTGCTGCTTCTTAGCGTGGTTGCCAGCATCACCGCGGGCATAGTTATAGGCATACTCATCTGGGTATTCCAGGTAGTCCTTTGGATAATGGCCCTGGTGAGCGTTTGCAAGGGCGAAATGAAGCGCCTGCCGCTCATAGGCACCATAGACATAATAAAGTAAGTATAGGCTGAATAAGCTTGCAGGGGAACGCGCTGGCGTTCCCCTTTTTATATCGTCAACCCCTCAGCCTCACTTCGTTCGACAGCTCCCCGTAAAGGGGAGCCTTTTTATACAGCACAATTAAGCTGCTCCACCCCCTCCCATACATCTGTGTCACTTGCGTCACATCGTCACAAACAGGCTAATTGTCTACGTTTTTTGTGTGACGCAAGTGACGCAGAGTGCGTAAAGCCATTAGAGTAGCTTAACCATACTACATAAAAAGGCTCCCTCTTAGAGGGAGCTGGCGAGCCGAAGGCGAGACTGAGGGAGTTAAAGGCTCCCCGTCCGGGGAGCTGGCAAACCGAAGGTTTGACTGAGGGGTTAAGGTAAAAATATAGCCACGGGCGGGCCGCCAATGACGGCCCCTACAACGCCTAAGCGCAATTTCACCGCATGCGTCAGCCCGCCGTGTGACGCAGAATTTATCGTCACACCTTGCGTCACACAAAAAACGTAGATAATTAGCCTGTTTGTGACGATGTGACGCAAGTGACGCAGATGTGTAAGGGGGGTAAAACGAACAAAGGGAACGGCTCGAAGCTGCCAGGCAGTATTAAAGCATCATAAATAAAACTCCCCCACGTTTTATTTTCCCCCTTGACAAACAAAATATTATCAGTATAATAAGATTAAGAATTGATGTTAATCTTATTCATGGAGGTTTGAAAGAATATGGAACTCAGGTTTTTCGTTTGCGAGCATTGCGGCAACATGGTTGAAATGGTAAAGAGCAGCGGCGTGCCCATGATGTGCTGCGGGCAGAAAATGACTGAAATTATTCCCGGCACGGTGGACGCCGCGCGGGAAAAGCACGTTCCGGTATACGAAGTGAACGGCAATGCCGTGCTGGTACGCGTTGGCGCGGTTGAGCATCCCATGCAGGATGTGCATTACATTGAATGGATAGCGCTGCAAACCAGGCAGGGCGTGCAGCGCAGGGCGCTCAATCCCGGCGAAAAGCACGAAGCAAGCTTTGCCCTTTGCGAAGGGGACGAGGTGGTTGCCGCGTACGCATACTGCAATCTGCATGGGCTTTGGAAGGCGTAATATATATAAGAAAACGGCGGCTCAGGCCGCCTTTTTTGCTATTTTGATAGTGTAAAAATGATGCACGGTATAAGGAACAGCACCGCCGCAATGAGATTTGCAACAAAGCTTGCCGCCGTGCGCTCATCGTCGTCCAGTTCTTCAAAGGAGACCACCTTTTCGTCAACGTAGTCTATCATGTCCCCCATTTTGCGCTTTGGCGGCTTTTTGAAAAGCTTCTTTTTGAATATCTCCGGCGCGTTAACGCCATCCAGGCTGAGGTAATTGAGCCACGACAACGCGGCGTAAATCAGCCCCACTGCCATAAACGCATGGCCGTATACGTTCAGCCTGCCGCCGCTGTTTAGGAACCTGTCCCACAAAAAGCAGATGAGCAGCCCTATCACCACGCGCGGAAAAGTTTTTTGCAGCGCGGCGTGGCGAACATCCTTATTCCTTATGAACTGAAAGAACCGTTTCATATTATATCCTCATAAACAGCTGCGCCGGAGGCTTTTTGCTGCCCCCGGCGCGTAAGGCCATGGCTTTGATTTATGCTTTCTTTGCCAGCTCCTCGCGGTAGCCGTCCAGCTCCTTTTCATTACCGTACACAAAGTGTCCGGGAATGATTTCAACCCACTGGGGCTTATCGGTGCTGTAATCATGTATGCTGGGATCGTATACAACCAGCTTCTTGTTGCGCTCTATCGCCGGATCGGGATTGGGCACGGCGGAAAGCAGGCTCTTCGTATACGGATGCAGCGGGTGGCGGAAAAGTTCTTCCGCTTCGCTCAGCTCCACTATGCGGCCCTTATGTATAACCGCGATACGGTCGGATATGAAGCGAACCACGCTCAGATCGTGAGCGATGAACAGATAGGTCAGTCCGCGGCTCTTCTTCAGATCGTTGAGCAGATTGAGCACCTGCGCACGGATGGAAACATCCAGCGCGCTTATCGGTTCGTCCGCAACTATGAACTCGGGCTGCATTATCAGCGCGCGGGCTATGCCTATGCGCTGGCGCTGTCCGCCGCTGAACTCATGCGGGAAGCGGGATGCAAACTCGGGCAGAAGGCCAACTTCCTTGAGTGCCTGCTGAACCTTGTCCTCGCGGTCCTGCTCATCCTTATAAAGATGATGGTTCAGTATACCTTCGCTGACTATATAGTCTACCTTTGCGCGCTCGTTGAGCGAAGCAAGCGGGTCCTGGAATATCATCTGGCAGCCCTTTATGACCTCAAGGTCAAGCTCCTTGGATATTTTTCCGTTTATCTTGCGGCCCTTGTAGAGTATTTCGCCGGCAGTGGTCGGGTTTATCCTGGTTATGGCGCGGCCTATGGTGGTTTTGCCGGAACCGGATTCGCCAACCAGCGAGAAGGTCTCTCCGCGGTAGATCTCGAAGTTTACGTTGTCTACGGCAACGAACTTTTTGCGGCCCGTGCCGAACGTTACCTGAAGGTCCTTGACCTGTATAACGGCTTCCCTGTTGGGATCCTCGTGAGGATGCTTCAGGTTGGAGCCGAAGTCCTCGTTCATGCGCTGCGCAAGCCTCTTTATGGATTCGGGCTGCGCCACCTTGGGCGCGCGGGGGTCAAGATACCAGGTTTTTGCCTTATGCGTGGGCGAAACATCAAAGAACGGGGGTTCCTTTTTGAAGTCTATCGCCAGCGCCTGCCTGTTGCGGGGAGCAAAAGCATCGCCCGTTATTTTGTTGAACAGGTTCGGCGGGGTGCCGTCTATCGTGGGCAGCTTTTCGCCCTTTATACCAAGCTGCGGCAGTGCCGAAAGCAGCGCCCATGTATAGGGATGCCACGCATCATAGAATATTTCCTCAGCCATGCCTATTTCGACTATCTGGCCGGCATACATAACCGCTACTCTGTCCGCAACGTTTGCAACAACGCCAAGGTCGTGCGTTATGTATATTATGGTCATGCCCAGATTCTTCTGCAGCTTGCGTATCAAATCAAGTATCTGTGCCTGAATGGTAACGTCAAGCGCGGTGGTGGGCTCGTCGCAAATAAGAATGTCCGGATGGCAGGCAACAGCAATGGCTATAACAGCCCTTTGCCGCATACCGCCGGAAAACTCATGCGGATATTGATTATAGCGTACCTCGGGATTGGGGATACCGACTATGTCCAGCATCCTTATGGCTTCCGCCTTTGCGGCCGCCTTATCCAGCCCCTGATGCAGCTCTATGGATTCCTGTATCTGCATGCCGACCTTTTTGAGCGGGTTAAGGCTCGTCATCGGGTCCTGCATTACCATGGATATCTTCTTGCCGCGGATGGTGCGCCATTCCTTCTCAGTGGTGTACTTGGCAAGGTCGTTGCCTTCATACATTATGCTGCCGCCGGTTATGGAACCGTTCTGGTCAAGCATGCCCAGGAAGGATTTGGTGAAAACGGACTTGCCGGAGCCGGATTCGCCAACTATGGCAAGCGTCTCGCCCTCGTAAAGGTCAAGTGAGCAGCCGCGTATGGCCGTCAGCTTGTCTCCGCGCAGGCTGAACTGTATTTCCACGTCCCTGGCGCTGAGGATAGTTTTTTTGTTCAATGCTTCCATTTATGCTATCCTCCGCTTAAACATGGTTTCTCGGGTCGGCCGCGTCGCTGAAGGCGTTGCCGGCGAGATAGAAAGTGATAGTTACCAGCGAAACTATTACCGCCGGGAATATCAGAAGATACGGGTAATCAAGGAAGAACGTCCTTGAATTGCGCAGCAGTATGCCAAGGCTGGGCGTGTTCACGTCAAGACCAAGGCCAAGATAACTCAGCGTGGTTTCGAGCGCTATGGTGCTCGGTATGCTCAGCGCCACCCTAAGTATTATAACGCTTATAAGATAGGGCAGAATATTCTTGGTCAGTATACGGAACAGGTTTGTGCCCAGGCAGCGGGAAGCAAGGTTATACTCCCTGTCGCGATACATGAACACCAGATTACGCACGTTCTTGGCCATATACATCCAATGGAACAGTATTATGCTTGCGCACATTATCCAGAAGGTCTGGCCGATGAACAGCGCGATAAGCGTCATGTAAATCATGGTAGGCACGCTGTCGAATATGTTGTAAAGTTCGGTGAAGAACCTGTCCGCCTTGCGCACATAACCCCATATGCAGCCGATGGTAACGCCCATAAGGCATTCGCCCAGGGCAACTATAGCCGCCAGCTTTATGGAAGTCTGCGTGGCGTACCAAACCTGGCACCAGTAGTCGCGGCCAAGGTTATCGGTACCGAACCAATATTCACTATTGGGGCTTTGGAAGCACAGATTCGTATCCGGTATCAGATGCTGATAGTCGTATTTGCCTATCCACAGCGCCACGAAGGAGAATATGAATATTGCAAAGAAAACGATTATCATGACCACGGCGGCCTTATTCTTGAGGAAGTTGCGGAAAACGCTCTTCCAATATGAATATTCGCTATAGCCTATTCTTTCGGCATCCTCGGCATGATACTCAACGAATGAAAACAGTTCCTGTTCGCTCATGCCAAGCTCTTTTTCAAGCTCCGCCGTGGTATTTACAGCTTTGGTTTCCATTATCGAGTGTCACCGCCCTTTCCGGTAAGTCTGATTCTCGGATCGCATACGGTCATAAGCACGTCGCCCAGGAACAGGCCGAATATGCCAAGCAGGGCATAAAGCAGCACCAGTCCGCGGACCATGTTTAAGTCGTATCGGGTAATCGAGTCTGTGAGCAGCGGGCCCATGCCGGGAATGGAGAAGAAACGCTCCACCAGCAGAGAACCGCCGATAGTAAGCATGAAAGAAGTGGGCAGATTCTGTACCATAGGCACGAATGCGTTCCTGAGAACATGCTTAAACATTATTTGGCGGGTGGAAAGGCCCTTTATACGGGCGAGCTTTATATAGTCCTTCGTAAGCTCGTCAACCATATAACGGCGCATCCACAGCGCGTAACTTGCAGTAGAACCCATCGCAAGGCATATTATCGGCAATATGCTGGAACGCGCGGCATGTCGCGTGGAATACATGGTAGGCAAACCAAAAAGCTTTACGCCGATCACCAGCACCAGCGAATATGATACCAAACGCGGTACTGCGTTTACGAATATCGTATATGCGGCGCCGATATGATCGAACAGATGGTCCTTATGTCTTGCCTGAAGTATGCCCATAGGCACGCCAAGTATCAGCGAAATGACCAAAGCGATACAGCCCAATCTCATTGAGATAGCGAACTTGTCTCCTATTACCTTAATTACAGGCACGCCGGCCTGTATTCTGCGTGAGGTTCCAAGATCGAATTTAAGAATTACGTTTTCTAGGAAGTGGAATAATTGTACGATTGGGCTGTCCAGCAGCCCAGCTGCTGCCAACTGATCTTCCTTCTGCTTATCGGTCAGCTTTATAAGCTGTTCCTCAGTGAAGTAATAATCAGTCGGCATCAGGCTGAGCAGCAATGACACGATAGATACCACGATGAGCACGGTCCCTAAGGACTGAAGTACTCTTTTTATGGTATACTTAAACATTTAATCTTACTTACCTTTAACCTTATTTGCCAGCGCCGGCGGCATAAGCTTCGGCCAGCTTTGCATAGTCCTCGGTGGTGTAAGGATCAACAGAGGTTTCCCAGTTCTTGAACTTTTCGCCCTGTATGCCGTAAGGAGCATATATCTTGGAATAGTCGTTAACATGGGTTACCTGCCACAGAACGTTCTTGTACCAAGGGATTACGAGCGCATGCTCAAGCATGTACTTTTCAGCCTCGGCATAGGCTTCGTAACGGGCGTCCATATCGTCTACGATGGCGTTAGCCGCGTTGACCATATTGGTGAACTCCTCGTAAACGGCAATCAGGTTTTCGTCGGTAATGTTATTAGCCTTGGAGTAGGATACGCTGTAGTAAGCGTTGTCCATGCCGTAGGTTTCCTGACCCAGGTAGTTCTGAGGATCGGCGTAGTCAGCGCCCCAACCATTAATGTAGAAGGAGGCGAGCTGAGGATTACGGACTTCCTTGTTCACAGAAGAGATATAGGTCTTGATGTTCAGGGTTACGAAATCGTCGCCCAGGCAGTCAGAGAACATCTGCTTGAGAACGTTCGCGGTGTCCAGAGCGGTCTGGCTGGAGCCCTGAATGTAATAGTCAACAACCACGGGGAAGGTCACGCCCTTAGCGGTGAGCTCTTCCATGGCCTTGGCCTTGTACTCGGCAGCCTTGGCGGCGTCTACGCGGGCATAGTTCTCGCCATCGGGGCTGATGCCCAGCTTCTCCATAACGCGATCGGTATAATCGGTACCGTCGGAGAAGGAGACCAGGTTGGACATGGTGTAGCAATAGTTAGCGCAGTGCTGCGGATAGATGAAGTTCGTACGGGCAAGGTAGGCGGTGGCGTCAAGGCCATAGTACCAAGCCAGACGGAAGTTCTCGTTAGCAATGGCGGTATTCCAGTTCACGTCGGGATCGCCGTTCTCGTCGCGCTTATCCCAGCAAAGATGCAGCTGATAGGAATACTTGGTGGGGCGGGCTTCAACGATGTAATCATGGAACTCGTTGGACTCGCTGTTGTAGATGGTGCGCAGGTTGGATTCGGTCAGCTCGATGTAATCAAGCTCGCCGGCCTGGAACATCTGGAACGCAACATCGCCGGATTCGACCATCTTGTAGGTGACGGTATCGAACAGGGTGCAGTCGGTATCCCAGTACAGGGGGTTCTTGGTCAGAACCTTTTCATTGCCGTTGATGTAATGGGTGATGGTGTAGCAGCCATTGTACCACATGTTCTCGTTGGTGCAGGCATAGAAACCATCAACGCCAAGCTGGTCTATCAGGGCCTGGGGCGCGGGATAGAGGCAGTTGTAGGTAGCAACGGTGGCAAAGTAGGGCAGCTCGGCTACGCAATGGTAAACCAGGGTGTAGTCATCGGGAGCTTCGATGCCGACCATCTGCTTGAATACGGTCAGATCCATGCTCTTGGCTTCGTCGGCAGTCAGACGGACGGGCTCGAGGCCGTACTTTTCGCAGATGGCTTCGAACTTAGCCTTGGCGTCCTCGTAATTCTTGGTCAGCTTTTCCTTGGTAGCGGCGTCGGCATCCGCGGGGATTTCAAGATCCTGATAGCCGGCCACATAGGCATAGTAATCGGCGGCGCCTTCGATCATTTCGGTAGGCATGGAGGTGTTGGCAGCTTCGTTCTTATAGAAGTTCAGTACCCACTCAAGACCAACCAGCCAGTCCTCGGCCTTAACTTCCTGCATGGGTTCGCCGTTCATGTTTACCCACTGAACGCCCTTGCGGAGGTTGAAGGTCCAGGTCTTGCCGCCGTCTTCGGTGCCCCAGGTTTCCGCGATGGCGGGAACGAGGTTACCACGATTGTCGTTGGACAGCAGGCCGTCTATGCAGCTGGTCAGAACACGCAGTTCCTTGTTGTTCTGGCTATAGAGAATGTTGAAAGTCTCCATTTCGTTAGCCAGGGTGAGGTAAGTTACCCAATCCTTTTTGGGCTCTTTGCTCACGCTCAGGTCAAGACCTTCAGACACCGGGGTGTTGGTCTGGGTCTGTCCGGGGTTCTCATTGTTGTTGTTGCTCGCCGGCTCATTGGTGTTGGCAGGCGTGTTGTCGTTTGTGCATGCGGCAAATACGCCAAGCATGAAGCATACGGTCAACAGAATAGCAAGCAGCTTTTTCATTGTACTCCTCCTTATTATTTGGTTTTCTGAGACAACTGTGCGCACGATCTTGCGCAGATATTGGTTATACTATAAAAGAATATGGCTCAAATGTCAAATAATATGTTCATAATTTGGGATTATATATAATACTGCAGGACGGCAAAGCGCGCCGTCCTGCATGTTTATAATTTACTTATTGCATATCCCGCGTAATAACTATGTCCACGCCCGTTCCCGCCGCGTTTTTAAGTGCAATATCGCCTATATGCACCGGTGCCGCTACGCTCACGCGGCTCAATTCCTTCATGCAGTCAAGCATTTTGCCCTTGGGTATTTCCCGTGCCGAACGCACCGGAGCAACGGCCGCGCCCGTTGCGCTTCCCGTGAGCCCAACGGTGCTGGTCAGCGTGCGCACAGGGTTCGAAAGTTCCGATTTTGCGTACTTTTCTCCCCTTGGACAGGAGTTGCCGCGCACGCTTAAAACATGGTTTCCTTCAAGCTCGGCCTCTATCATGCAGCCTATCGGGCAGCATATGCAGGTAAGCGTTTTTCTCTCCATTTCACATATCCTCCGTGGTTATAAGTATGCTTTCAACTTTTGCATACTTATCCAGCATATCCTTCATTATGACCATCTGCTCCATCTCCCCCGGGGCCATCACCGGGCGCGGACGGCTGATTATTTTCTCCCCGTTAATAATTACATTCAGTCGTTTATTTTTCATAACGCTTCCTACACGCATGCGTATTGTCAGACTACTCTGTATCCTGTCCGGCGCAATGGCGGAAGGAACGGCATAGCGTATGCCGCCGGAGAGCTCTATGCATATTCTTTGCGTGCATACTTCATTTGCATTTCCTGCAAGGGCGAATTGCGCGGCGTTGCGCCCGGCGGTAGCAGCCTCTTCGCTTACATAGTCCACCAAATCGTGCACATGCAGCGCATTGCCCGCGCTGAACACGCCCGCTATATCCGTTTCAAGCGATTCGTTTACCATCGGCCCGCCCGTTACGGGGTGTATGCCCACGCCCATGCCGCGCGAAAGCTCATTTTCCGGTATCAGCCCGCAGGATAAAAGCAGCGTGTCGCACGGATAGTATTCTTCCGTGCCCGCTATGGGCTTCAAATCGGCGCCCACCTCGGCTATCGTAACGCCTTCCACCCTTTCGCGCCCGTGTATATCCACAACCGTATGGCTGAGTTTCAGCGGTATGCCGAAATCGTCAAGGCACTGCACAATGTTGCGCTTCAGCCCGCCCGAATACGGCATCAGCTCCGCAACAAGCTTAACATGCGCGCCTTCAAGCGTCATCCGCCGCGCCATTATAAGGCCGATGTCCCCGCTGCCCAGTATAACGACCTCGCGCCCGGGCATGTATCCCATTATGTTCACAAGCTTCTGCGCCGTGCCCGCCGAATATATGCCCGCGGGGCGGAAGCCGGGTATGTTCAGCGCGCCGCGGCTCCTTTCGCGGCAGCCCATGCAAAGCACAATCGCCTTGGGCCGGATTGTAAACACGCCCTGTGTGCGGTTCATGGCGGTAATTGTCTTATCCCGCGCAATGCTCAGCACCATTGTGGAAAGCAGCATATCTATGCCCCGCTCCTTCACCCGCGCAATGAAGCGCGCCGCGTATTCGGGGCCCGTCAGCTCCTCGTTAAACGTATGCAGGCCGAATCCTGCGTGTATGCATTGGTTCAGTATGCCGCCCGGTGCGTCTTCCCTTTCTATTATAATAATGTTCTTCGCGCCCGCGTCGTATGCGGCGGCCGCCGCGGCAAGTCCCGCCGGGCCCGCGCCGATTATTGCAATATCATATTGTTTCATATTTTTCCGCCTCCTGCTTGGCAAGGCCGGTTATAAGCTTCGCCTCTCCGCCGCTTTTCGTTATGTCCGCAAGGCTCGCCTTCAGCTCCCGCGCCAGTATCTCCATCACCCTTGTGCTGCAAAATCCGCCCTGGCAGCGCCCCATGCCCGCACGCACGCGCCGCTTTACCCCGTCCAGGCTCCTTGCGCCCACTGGACGGCGTATCGCGTCCACAATCTCGCCCTCGGTTATGCTTTCGCAGCGGCAGACTATGCGCCCGTATGCGCTGTTTTGCCGTATGAGCGCGTTCTGCTCGTCAATGCTCAGCTTTTTCAGCTCCGTTATGCCCTGCCGCGTGGGTATAAAGGACTTGTTCTCATCAAGCTTCAATTCCTCCGCCACTATTTCGGATATCATTCTGCCTATTGCCGGCGCGCCTGAAAGCCCGGGGGATTCTATGCCCGCGCAGTCGAAGAAATTCTCTGTCCCTTCGGCCCTGCCTATTATGAATTCGTGCCCGTCCTCGTGCGCGCGAAGGCCGGCAAAGCTGGTTATCACCTGCTTTAGCGGCAAGCCCTCAACCGCAATATCCGCCCTTGTCATAACCGCGTCAAGCCCCGCCTGCGTGGTATTCACGCCGTCGCGATCAAATATGTCCTCCGCCGTGGGGCCTGCTATTATATTGCCGTGCACCGTGGGGCTTACCAGCACACCCTTGCCGAACTTTGTGGGCAGCTGGAACACGGTACGCTTTACAAAGCCGCCCGCCGCGTGATCCAGCAGCATATATTCGCCCTTTCGCGGGGTTATGTGTATCTTTTTTGTGCTTACCATGTTGTGCAGCACGTCCGCATATGTTCCCGCCGCGTTTATAACGGCATTTGCGCGTATCAGTTCCTTATCCGTCTGCACGCTCCATGCGCCCTGCTCGTGCCTGAGCGCGGTAACGGCGGTATTGAATATGAACTCAACTCCGTTCGCCGCCGCGTTTTCCGCAAGCGCTATCGTAAGCCCAAACGGGCATATTATGGCCCCCGTGGGCGCCCACAGCGCGGCATAGGCTTCCCTGCGCACGGCGGGCTCTATCTCCCTAAGCCTTTCCCCGCGCACTATTTCAAGTCCCTCAACGCCGTTTGCAAGCCCGTTTTTATAAAGCTGCTCAAGCTTGCCGAAGTCGTTTTCATCCATGCAAACAACAAGGCTGCCGTTGTTCATATAGCTGAAGTCAAGCTCCTTTGCAAGCTTTGGCATAATGCGGCTGCCCTCAACGTTCAGCTTTGCCATAAGGCTGCCCGCCTTCGCATCGAACCCGGCATGGACGATTGCGCTGTTAGCCTTGCTCGCGCCCGCCGCGCAAACGTCCTCCGCCCGCTCTATCACCGCCGCATGCACATTATAGCGGCTTAGGTATCTTGCCGCGGCGCAGCCCGTAACGCCCGCGCCTATTATAACAACATCGTATTGCTTATTCATCCGTTTATTCATCCTCCTTCGCCCAGCCGTAGGCGCACTTTACCGCGCGGTTCCAGCCCGCTGTTCTTGCGCCGCGCTCCGCTTCGCTTATTGATGGATAGAACTCGCGCTCCGTTTCGCGGCTGTGCTTTATTTCCTCCGTATCGGCCCAGTATTTTACCGCAAGCCCCGCTAAGAACGCCGCGCCCATTGCCGTTGTTTCAACGCAGCGCGGCCGCGCGACCGGTGCGTTTATAATGTCCGCCTGGGTCTGCATAAGGTAATTGTTTGCGCTCGCCCCGCCGTCCACGCGCAGCGTGTTCAGCGGAATACCCGAATCCGCCTGCATGGCGGCAAGAACATCGTTCACCTGATAGCATATGCTGTCAAGCGTGGCGCGGATAATGTGATATTTATTGCAGCCGCGGCTGAGGCCAACTATCGTACCGCGCGCGTACTGGTCCCAATGCGGCGCGCCAAGCCCCGTGAGCGCCGGAACGACATAGCAGCCGTTGGTATCGCGCACCTTCTGCGCCATGTATTCCGAATCCGCCGCGCTTTCTATCAGCTTCATCTCGTCCCTGAGCCACTGTATTGCCGCGCCCGCAACGAATATGCTGCCCTCAAGCGCGTAGTTCGCCTTTCCGTTTCTGCCCCACGCAACGGTGGTAACAAGGCCGTTATTTGAAAACACCGGCCTTTCGCCCGTATTCATCAAAAGGAAGCAGCCCGTGCCGTATGTGTTTTTGGCTTCGCCCGCCTCAAAGCAGGTCTGCCCGAACAATGCCGACTGCTGATCCCCCGCAACGCCCGCAATGGGTATCTCTCCGCCCAAAAACTTCGCGTCCGCATGGCCGAATATTCCGCTTGAGGGCTTCACCTCCGGCAGCATGCACGCGGGGATATCAAGCTCCTTCAATATATCTTCGTCCCATTTGAGCGCATTTATGTTAAAAAGCATCGTGCGGGATGCGTTGGAATAATCCGTTGCAAATATTCTGCCGCCGGAAAGCTTCCACATAAGCCATGTGTCCACCGTGCCGAAGCACAGTTCCCCGCGCTCCGCCTTCTCCCGCGCGCCGGATACGTTATCCAGTATCCATTTCAGCTTTGTGGCCGAAAAATAAGCGTCTATAACAAGGCCGGTCTTTTGCCGTATCGTCTCCGCAAGGCCGCGCGCCTTCAATTCATCGCAGAATTTGCTCGTGCGGCGGCATTGCCACACTATCGCATTATATACCGGCTCTCCCGTTTGCCTGTCCCATACTATTGTTGTTTCGCGCTGGTTTGTTATGCCTATGGCGGCTATGTCCTCCGCCCCTATGCCAAGCTTCTGCATCGCCTCCACCGCAACGCTCAGCTGCGTGGCCCATATTTCGTTGGCATTGTGCTCAACATAGCCGCTTTTGGGGTATATCTGCATAAACTCCTTCTGCGCTACGGCGCACACGCGCGCATAGCGATCAAACAATATGCAGCGGTTGGACGTTGTGCCCGCGTCCAGCGCCATAATATATTCTGCCATGGCAAATACCCTCCTTAACTTGTGCTGCTTTATTATATCAGATATGTTCATTTCATAAAAGATGCCGCGCAAAAAGCGTCTACTTCTGCCGAACATAATTCGTTCATTTGACGCATAAGGCTAAGTTTGGTAGAATGTTGCATAATAATTTTCTTTAAGGAGGTCATGCATGAAGCCAAAGCTTAGAACGGCGCTGTATTTTGCGGGCGCCATAATAATAGCGGCGCTAATATCCGCCGGCGTTACCATGCAGCTATATAATCAAAACCGAAAGGACGCGGTGATGCTTTCAACCGATGAATACGCCGCCCTTACGGACATACTGGCGCTTGATGAAATAATAAGCGATATACAGAGCGATTATTATTACGACGCACCCTCGCGCGAAGCGCTTATAACCGCGGCGGCACGCGGCATGGTAAGCGAGCTTAACGACCCGTATGCCCAGTATTTTACGGATGAGGAATACCAAAAGTATCTTACCAGCATAAGCGGCTCTTACGACGGCATAGGCGTGCTGCTGGGCCAGCCCACGGAGCAGGGCGCGGAGATACTGGACGTATACGAAAACACACCCGCAAGCGAAGCGGGCCTTAAAGCCGGAGACATTGTTACAGCCGTTGACGGCACGCCCACAGCCAACATGGAGCTTGAAGAACTGAGCACGCTGGTTGTTAAAAGCGGGGAGGAAAGCACAGAACTCACGATTCACCGCGAAGGCGAGGACGATTTCACCGTTGAGCTTACATCCGCGCGCATAAACGTGAAGCACGTTGAGCATTTCCTATATAATCATCACACGGGGTACATACGCATAAGCATGTTCAGCGGCAGCTGCGCGGAGGAATTCCGCGAAGCCGTAAAGGACCTTACCGACAGGAACATGACGAGCCTTGTAATAGACCTTAGGAACAACCCCGGCGGGCTGCTGAAGGACGTTGTAAGCGTTGCGGACACATTGCTTGGCGAATGCACTATAGTTACCGTGCGCGACGGCAAGGGCGGCGAGGAAACATACACATCTAATAAAAAAGGCGTAAGCGTGCCGGTTGCAATAATAGTTAATGAAAACAGCGCAAGCGCAAGCGAAATACTTGCCGCCGCCGTGCAGGATAATGAAGCGGGCGCAATAGTGGGCATGACAACATTCGGCAAGGGCGTTGTGCAGAACACAAAGCGCATCAGCTCAAACGGCGCATGGCTTAAAATGACCGTAAGCGCATATTACACGCCCGGCGGCGAAAGCATAAACGGCACGGGCGTTACGCCGGACATTGAAGTTGACCTGTCGGAGGAGATGAAGGGCACGCCCATAGACCAGCTTGACCAGGAGCAGGATTCGCAGCTTTGGGCCGCGCTGGACTACGTGCGCGAGCTGGCGGGCGAACAGTAATATATTCCCGCCGCGCCTTGACAAGCGAAACAGGCTAAAATATAATTACATCAATATGGGAGCATAGCGTTATTTTGCCGTGTTTTCATATAAGAATTATGAAAAATAATGCCGCACGCACGCGGCTTAACGAAGGAGAATGAACATGGCTGAAGTAAGGCTTACCGCCGAAGGCGTGGAAAAGTATGAGAAAAGATTGGAGTACCTGAAAACCACAGCGCGCACCGAAATTGCGGAGCAGATAAAAACGGCAAGGGCCTTCGGCGACCTGAGCGAAAACGCGGAATATGACGCGGCAAAAATTGAGCAGGCGCGCATAGAATACGAAATAGTTGAAATAGAGGCCATGCTCAAGAACGTGGTGCTCATAGACGAGGACACGCTGAACACAAACGTTGTTGACGTTGGTTCAAACGTTACGGTAAAGATGCTGTCCGCCGGCGGCGAGGAGCGCACGTTCCAAATAGTCGGCAGTGCGGAGGCCAACCCCTACGAGAACCGCATTTCCAACGAATCCCCCGTCGGCAAGACTCTGCTTGGCCACAAGGTGGGTGAGCTTGTTGAAATTCAGACTCCCGACGGAGTGAGCGAATTTGAAATAACAGCCATAGGCAAATAATCTTCAAACGCAGGAGACAGGCGCATAAATGGAAGAAAACAACATTAAGGCTCCCGTGGAGGAGCGCGAACAAACCGCCGAGGAGCTTAACGAGCTGCTCCAGATAAGGCGGGACAAGCTGAAGGCATTGCAGGAACGCGGCAAGGATCCCTTTGAAATAGTCAAGTTCGACCGCGATGCTTACAGCACAGAGATAATTGAAAATTACGACGCCATGGAAGGCAAAACCGTTACCGTTGCGGGCAGAATGATGTCCAAGCGAATAATGGGCAAGGCTTCCTTTGCGCACATTTTGGATTACAAGGGCGATATTCAGGTTTACATAAAGCGCGACGATGTTGGCGAAGAATCCTATGCCGACTTTAAGGCCATGGATATAGGCGACATAATCGGCGTTACCGGCATGGTATTCAAAACCCGCACGGGCGAGGTTTCAATCCATGCAACGAGCGTTACCCTGCTTTCAAAGTCCCTCCGTCCCCTGCCCGAAAAGTTCCACGGGCTGAAGGATCAGGAACTGAGATACCGCCAGCGCAGCGTTGACCTTATAGTAAATCCCGAGGTGCGAAACACCTTCATAAAGCGCGCCAAGATAGAGGCCGAGATACGCAGGAGGCTGAACGAGCTTGACTTTATAGAGGTCGAGACCCCCGTGCTCAACTCCGCCGCCTCCGGCGCGAGCGCAAGGCCGTTCATAACGCACCACAATACGCTGGATATAGACATGTATCTGCGCATCGCCACGGAGCTGCACCTCAAGCGCTGCATAGTTGGCGGACTTGAAAGGGTTTATGAAATAGGCCGCCTTTTCCGCAACGAGGGCATGGACGCTACGCATAACCCCGAGTTCACCACGATTGAGATATACCAGGCGTATACCGATTACCACGGAATGATGGAGCTGTGCGAGGATCTGTTCTCCCGCTGCTGCATGCTGGTAAACGGCACCACCAAGATAAAATACGGCGAGTACGACATTGACCTTACCCCGCCGTTTGCACGGCTGAGCATGAACGACGCCGTGAAGAAATACGCAAATGCTGACTTCCTCGGCTGCGCAACGGACGAAGAGGCGCGCGAGCTTGCAAAGAAGATAAAGCTGCCCTTTGACGACAAAACAGCCACCAAGGGCAAGCTGCTGGCGCTGGCGTTCGACGAATTCGTTGAGGATAAGCTTATCCAGCCCACGTTCATAATAGACTATCCCGTGGAAAACTCCCCGCTTTCCAAGCGCAAGAAGGGCGTAAGCGGCATAACGGAACGCTTTGAGCTGTTCATTGCCGGCCACGAATACGCAAACGCCTTCAGCGAGCTGAACGACCCCATAGACCAGCGCGGCCGCTTTGTGCAGCAGGCTATGGAGCGCGCCAAGGGCGACGACGAGGCCATGATGATAGACGAGGACTTCTGCCAGGCGCTTGAATACGGCATGCCCCCCACCGGCGGCATAGGCATAGGCATAGACCGCATGGTCATGCTGCTCACCGGAGAAACCAGCATACGCGACGTGCTGCTCTTCCCCACAATGAAGCCCATAAAGTAAAGCATAAAAGAGCGGTCAGCGCCGCTCTTTTGAATTACAAAGGAGACACTCATGAAATACGCATTCATCGGCACCGGCAGCATGGCTGCCGCAATAATCCGCGGCATGGTCGCGGGCGGCGTTGCACCCGGCGACATACTTGCCTTCAACCGCACGCGCGAAAAGGCAGACGCTTTGGTAAACGAGCTGGGCATAGTCGTGTGCGATACGCTTGAAGCCGCCGCGCAGGCGGGCGCGATAGTGCTTGCCACCACGCCGCAGTCCTTTGCAGATATTCTGCCCCGCGTAGGCCGCGCCATGCGCACCGACGCGCTTGTTATGTCCATAGCCGCAGGGTACGGCATTGCCGCCATACGCGAAGGGATAGGCCGCGACGCGGGCATAATACGCATAATGCCCAACGTTAACGCAAACGTTTGCGCATCCACCACAGGCTATGCCACCTCCGCAAGCATTACGGCGGCGCAGCTTGATGCATTCCACTTCGCCTTCGGTAAGATTGGCGAGCTTATAGAGCTTGACGAGAGCGAATTTGAAACGTTCTCCGCCATAGCAGGCTGCGGCGTGGCATATGTTTATATGTTTATCGACGCAATGGCCCGCGCGGGCGTAAAAAACGGGCTTAGCAAGCAAAAGGCGCTCAGCATTGCCGCAAGCGCGGTAATGGGCAGCGCAAAGCTGGTGAGCGAAGGCGGCATGCATCCATATGCCCTTATCGATTCCGTCACCACCCCCGGCGGCACAACCATAGAAGGCGTGCTGACATTGCAGCGCTGCGGCTTTGAAAGCGCGGTGCACGCCGCCATTCAGGCCAGCATAGACAAAGAACTTGGCATGAAATAACGCCGCCAAAAAAGCTCCGTTTGCGGGCATATGCAAAAAAAGTAAAACTTGTCAAAAAAAATCCTTGCATATATCCGCATATGATAGTATAATACATCTCGTTGACGCGGTAAGCGCCATGAACGGTTCGCTGGTGTAGCTCAGTTGGTAGAGCGCGTCATTGGTAATGACGAGGTTCATGGGTCCGACTCCCATCACCAGCTCCACGCAAAATACCATCCTTCACGGATGGTATTTTTGTATAGAAAGGTGACTCCATATGAAGCACATATTGATATGCGGCGCAAAAGGCGTTGGCAAGTCCACGTTGATACGCAGGCTGTGCATGGACGCAAACGCCCCCATATACGGGTACTGCACAAAGATGCTTTCAACCGCGGATGCGGACGGGCTGTTTCCAATATATATTCATCCTGCTCGGCAAACGGAAGCGGAGCGCACATACGGCAGCGCTAATCTTATAGGCCGGTGCGACATTTGCATACGCGATGTATATACAAATGTGTTCAATACGCTGGGCGCGGAATACATAACCGCCGCAAAGCCGGGCGGATACATAATAATGGATGAACTCGGCTTCATGGAAAAGGATGCTGAAAAATTCAAGCGGGCCGTGTTCAACGCGCTGGATGGGAACATACCCATTATAGCCGCGGTAAAAGCAAGATACGACGTGGACTTCTTAAACCGCATACGCGCGCACGAAAAGGCGCAGCTTTATACCATTACGCCCGAAAACCGCGATGCGCTCTATGCCGAGCTTCTCGGCATCATAACTCGCTGATGTTGTCTATGCCTTCCGGTCCGTGCTCTATCGTTATAAGCCGCGCGGCGTAAACATATTCCTTCTTTTTGTATATAAGGCCCAGCGTGTCCCCGCTCATGTCCCCAACGGGCGGGCGCACACTCTCATATTCCCCCATGAATTCGGCTATTGCCTCCGCCGTCACGTTTCGCCTCAGCGCGGGTGAAAGATAGCTCATTGCCTCGTCAAACTTTCCCTGCATACTTGCCACGGCAAACGCCATGCCGCGTTCCAAATTGTTAATGGGCTTATTCGCCTCCTTGGCATCTGCGCCCTTCTGCCCCGCCTTTTCGCACTGTTTGCCGGCCTTTGCGCATATGGCAATGGGCTTCATTGTTATTTCATTCACCCCGCCGGGCCAAAGGCACAATACGGCGTCGGGATACCCGGTCTGCTCCATAATTCCGTTTTCAAGCGAAAATCTGCGCGTAACGGGGCATAATGCCGCGCCTGACGCATCGTGCGGCAGCAGCGGCTGCATGGTAACGTAATAATCCCCGTTTGCGCTCAGCGGCACGCTGATATAGCCTTTACCGCCGCATTCTCCGGCCACGCGGCCGTTTATGGATATAAGCGCGGGGCACTTTGCGCGGACAACAAGCGTGGGTACGCCGGCATAATACATAATGCATGTCTCCTTATAACAAAATATGATTTAGGAAATATATGCGCGGTGCTTGCTAAAGATGCAAAATCGGAATATAATAGCTGAATAGTTTATATTTTATCCGGAGGTGGATTATGTTGAGATTGAGTGAGCTGGTGCGCAGCTACGAGGCGCATACCGGCGAAATCGAGGTTGTAGGATGGATCAAAACGGCGCGCGAAAGCAAGAACGTGGGCTTTATAGAGCTTGGCGACGGTTCCTGCTTCAAGAACGTGCAGGTGGTGTACGAAACCAATAATATCAATCCCAACATAACCAAGCAGCTCAATACCGGCACGGCGATAGGCGTTAAGGGCGAACTTGTGCTCACGCCCGAAATGCAGCAGCCGTTTGAAATAAGGGCGCGCGAAATAGAAATCTTAGGCGAGTGCGACGGGGACTATCCCCTTCAGAAAAAAAGGCACAGCCTTGAATATCTTCGCACCATTCAGCACCTTAGGCCCCGCACAAACATGTTCCAGGCGGCGTTCAGGGTGCGCGGCGTTGTGGCGCAGGCCATACACCGCTTCTTTGACGAGCGCGGCTTCCTTTATGTGCATACCCCGCTCATCACCCCGAGCGACTGCGAAGGCGCGGGCGAAATGTTCCGCGTGACAACGCTTGACATGAACGACCTGCCCAAGACCGAGGACGGCAAGGTTGACGACAGCAAGGATTTCTTCGGCAGGGAAGCTAACCTGGCCGTGAGCGGACAGCTTTACGGCGAAGCGTTTGCAATGGCTTTCCGCGATATATATACCTTCGGCCCCACGTTCAGGGCGGAATATTCCTTCACGGCGCGCCATGCGGCGGAGTTCTGGATGATAGAGCCGGAAATGGCCTTCTGCGACCTGGTCGGAGACATGGAAGTTGCCGAGGCAATGGTAAAATACATAATACGCACCGTTATGGAGCGCTGCCCGGACGAGCTGAAGTTCTTCAACAGCTTTGTTGACAAGACTTTGCTTGACAGGCTTACAAACGTTGTTGAAAACGACTTTGCCCGCGTAACGTATACCGAGGCTGTGGATCTGCTCAAAAAGTCCGGCGCTGAATTCAAATATCCCGTGGACTGGGGCTGCGACCTTCAAACCGAGCATGAACGTTACCTGACGGAGCAGATATTCAAGCGCCCCGTGTTCGTAACCAACTATCCCAAGGATATAAAGGCGTTCTATATGCGCCTGAACGACGACGGCAAGACCGTTGCGGCAGTGGACCTGCTGGTTCCCGGCGTTGGCGAAATAATCGGCGGCAGCCAGCGCGAGGAGCGCACGGATAGGCTCAAGCAGCGCATTGAGGAGCTTGGGCTTGATATGTCCCAGTACGATTGGTACATGGATCTTAGGCGCTTTGGCGGCGTGCAGCACGCGGGCTACGGCCTTGGGTTCGAGCGCATTGTAATGTACGTTACCGGCATTGCCAACATAAGGGACGTGCTTCCCTTCCCGCGCACGGCGTCCAGCATGGATATATAATAATTCCCGATATAAAAAAGGGGCGGCAGCTGCCGCTCCTTTTTTCATGGCCTTCAATAATGCCGCCCTTCGTAAAAGCCCGTATCGGCCGTCGGCGGTTTTTGCCGTTAGCAACGGCTCACCCCCTCCGCCTTTAATATATGTTCCCTAATCTCCGCCTCGTGCTCTTGGCAATAGGCATAGCTGTTTAGCATAAAATCCTCAATATTCCGACTTCTGTACATGGCGTCCAGCGTATCGAGAATAGGCTCCCCGCCTACCGTCATATCGAAGAAATACGGATAGACGCAGCCGCCGTTTTCCCTTGGGAAATACGGGTTTATGGAGCTGAGCCGTTCATCCCTCATTATTGACTCAACCACCATTTCGCTCAGTATCCATTTGAGAGAAGGACGTTCATATTCATCGTAATCATCTCCAAACAGTCTGTTCCATACATAGAACCAAACAAAGTGTATGATTTCATGTATTCCGCCGCCGATAGCGCCCTTTTCGCTGTTCAGATAGAATGTGTCGTAACGGCGTTCTTTAAGAAAACGCGGCTCAATTGGGTTCATGCTCAAATTGCAGCGCAGTTCATTAAACAAGCTCGCGCAATCCACGCCGAAGGCATCCGATAAGGCTGCCGTAATCTGCGGTTTGCAGGCGTTCCAATGGCGGGCATATAATACCGCCTTCTCATTTATCGTATCCTCCGCTTTAGCATAAACGGCTCTCATCGTGCGCTCGATATAGTTTTTTCTTTCTGCAAACGGCAAGCTTGCAGCGTATACCCTATCAAGCTGCGGATAGAAATGGTACAGCGGTTCATGCCAAAACTCCGCTTCCCCCTCCGTCTGGAAAAGCATAATGCTCCGAATCATATAATCTGCACCGGGATTTACAAACGTAATATCCATAAGTCGCTCACCTCCGTCCGCGCTTAGCGTATATCGTATATGCTCATAATAGCGCATAAACACGGGCTTTTTCAATAGGCTTTATGAAAAAATATCGTATTGACTTATAATCTTCCCGTAAAAGCAGACGACACCCAACCCAAGTTAGGTGTCGCCCGTGCTGTTGTCCGGCCCTGTTCGGCCGATGCCGATTTTGCAATTTGAATTACCGTGCTATCGGCACGCGGCGCTTTTGCCGCTCCTTTTTTCAGACCAATTTACCTGGACTTATAACTGCCGCAAAGGCTTTCGTCGCAGGGTTCGCCGGTATGGCAGCCGCACTGGGGCTCTATCTCTATGCGGCTCAGTTCGCAGTCACAGCCGCTCATGTTGTGCTTGCAGCTGGTAACGCGGCAACCTATGGTCTGCTTTCCGTTCTTATCGGATGTCATAATCAAAATCCTCCTTTTCGTTGGTCGCTATTATTGTGGCCGGAAAAGGAGGATAGATTTACGCCAAATTATGGTTTTTTCAATTACGCAAGGAATTCGTATTTTTCATCGCCGTGCTTTTTGAACCAGGCGTCAAAGGCCATGCTTACCGCCGCGAATATTGCCGCCCACAGCGCCATGTACGCAGCGGCAGATATGTATTCGGCCGCAAGCAGCGCGTACAGCAGCGCGGGTATTGCCAATATTGCCATTGAGCCGAACATGGCAAGCATTACGGACATTCCGCTTTTCACCGCGGCGGTCTCGTTTATCCAATCGAACCTATGGAACTTCAGGTTCAGTGCAACGCCGAAATACGCCGTGAATACCGTGAATGCAACAGCAAGCAGAGCGGCGGCTATGCAGTCAAGCGCGTTTGCTTCTAAAATTATGCCCATTGCAGCCGTACAGAGCACCGCTGCGGGCGCGGTTATCATTATGTGCATGGCGGCCTTAGCGCGCAGCACCGTTCCGCCGCGGATGGGCATTGTCTGCATCACCCAAAGGCTTTTGCCTTCAAGCGATATGCTCGGCGCGGATATGAACACCATGCTCGCAAGCGCGCATACTATCAGCCCAACAAGCACCCCGGCGTAGCCCGTGCCTACTTCGTTGATGAACATTACAATCTGCGCCCTTTTCACCGCCATGAATACCGCCACGGCAGCCATCATAACTATGCCCATGCCTGCGTTTATCATGTATCCCGCGCTGCTTACGAAGCGGGCAAGCTCCTTTTTAACAACGGCCATGAATGCGCTGCTTGTGCGCATTTCGCCGCCCTTATATACCTTCTTTGCGGCGGAGCGCCTTTCGGTGGCTATGCCTATGAATGTTTTGGACAGCACTGCATACAGTATGCCAAACGGCACAACGCAGCACAGCACGAACAGAATAAGCTTAACGAAGTCCCCGTCCGCCGCGGCGTTCCCAAGCCAATAAAACGGCGGCAGGCCGCGCTCAAACGCATCGGCAATATTTAGCCCGTCCGCCATAAGCTGCTGCATATAGCCTTGTATATTCATATAAAAATACATATATACGGCAAGGAACAGCAGCGAGAACACGAGCGTTATTATATTCTTATGCCGCATGCGCGCGGTTATGGCGGCGATTATGCCGCCAAGCAGGCAGCTGAGCGTGAGCGGCAGCAGCGGCAAAATGATGAAGCCCACCGCCGTGCATACAGCCCCGCTAACCGTCACCGGAAGCCCCGCCGCTATCCACACGGCTATTGCCGGTATAGCCACTATCGCCTCGTAAAAATAATTTAGCAGCAGCAGCATTATCATGCGGCTGCCCAGTATTGCCGCGCTCGGTATGGGCATGGCGAGCAGCATTTCATTATCCCGCGCGTTATAAAGCTGCGTCTGCGCAGTGAATACCGAGCCCATAAGGCAGAACCCCGCCGCCAATATGCCCGCAAGCGCAAAATACAGCCAGCCTATGCCCTGCGCGTGATACAGCTCCGCAATGCCGAAAAACATGGCGGAAAACATGCCCGCGAACACAATGGCGGCGTATATGAGCAATATCGCAATGCCTATCCCGCCTATTTTGGAAGGCTTTTTGCCGCCTTTAGCGTTGCGTCCGCGCGCGTAAAAGGAAGCCCACAGCGCCGCAAGCCGCGTTTTAACAAGCGCCTTAAACATTTTCTTCCTCCAGTTCAAGGAACACGTTTTCAAGCGAAGCATCGCCCTTCACCTGCTCCATGGAGCCGGACTTGAGCAGCTTGCCGCCCTTTATTATTGCAACCTTGTCGCAAAGCTTTTCCGCAACCTCCAGCACATGGGTGGAAAAGAATATTGCGCCGCCCTCGTCGCAAAGCTCGCGCATTATGCCCTTGAGTTGGTGCGCGGCTATCGGATCAAGCCCCACGAACGGCTCGTCCATCAAAAGGAGCTTTGGCTTATGCATAAGCGCGCTTATTATGGCAAGCTTCTGCTTCATGCCGTGCGAATAGGCGCTTACGGGCTGGGCAAGGTCCTTTGTTATTTCAAACATATCGGCGTATTTTGTTATGCGCTCCTCGCGCTCAGCCTTGGTCATGCCGTATATGTCCGCAACAAAGTTAAGGTACTTTATGCCCGAAAGGAACTCGTACATATCCGGATTATCCGGAATGTAGGCCATTTCGCGCTTGCAGCCCACGGGATCGGCCTTTATTGATTTGCCGTTTATGAGTATTTCCCCCGCGTCAAAGCGCAGTATTCCCGCCACGGACTTGAGCGTGGTGGTTTTGCCCGCGCCGTTATGGCCTATAAAGCCATATATCTCGCCCGGGGCAATGTGCAGCGACAGATCGTCCACCGCCTTATGACTTCCGTATATTTTGGTCAAATTTTCTATGCGCAGCATTTTTATCCTCCCTGCTTAGCATTTATATACTCACTAATACTGCACTATTATACACCGCCAGCCTACCTAACGTCAATTAGTATTGTTATGATTTTAACTATTGTTCACAAATAAAAGGGGGCGCTGCCGCCCCTGATGATGCTTTGCTTGTGTTATTCCGCGTCAACCTTAGCCATGTGGGCGATAAGGTCAACAACCTTGTTGCTGTAACCCCATTCGTTATCGTACCATGCGATAAGCTTCACGAAGTTGGGGTTCAGGCTTATGCCGGCGGTGGCGTCGAATATGCAGGTGTGTGGGTCGCTGTAAAAGTCGCTGGATACAACGGCCTGATCGGTATAGCCGATTATGCCCTTCCAGCGGTCGCTCTCGCTGGCTTCCTTCATGGCCTGCTTTATCTCCTCATAGGTGGCTGCCTTTTCAATGCGGCATGTCAGGTCAACTATGGATACGTCCGGAGTGGGGACGCGGATGCTCAGGCCGGTCAGCTTGCCGTTAAGCTCGGGTATAACCTTGCCCACGGCCTTTGCAGCGCCGGTAGAGCTGGGGATAAGGTTATGCGCAGCCGCGCGGCCGCCGCGCCAGTCCTTCTTGGAAGGGCCGTCCACGGTTTTCTGCGTGGCGGTGATGGAATGCACGGTGGTCATAAGGCCTTCTATAATGCCGAAGTTTTCCTCAATAACCTTGGCAAGGGGAGCAAGGCAGTTGGTGGTGCAGCTGGCGTTGGACACAACGTTCATGTCCTTTGTGTATTCGTCGCTGTTCACGCCCATTACGAACATCTTCGCGTCGCTTGAGGGCGCAGTGATAACTACCTTCTTTGCGCCGCCCACAAAGTGCGCGGAAGCCTTTTCGGTGGTGGTGTTTACGCCGCTGGATTCAACTATGTATTCCGCGCCGCATTCCCTCCAGGGAACGTCGCAGGCGTTCATCTGCTGATAAACCTGAATCTCGTGACCGTTGACAACAAGCTTATCGTCATGCGCGCTCACTTCGCCCTTGAACATGCCGTGCACGGTGTCAAACTTGGTCATATATGCCATATAATCCGCATGGATAAAAGGATCGTTTATACCGACTACTTCCATCTCCGGATTCTCCGCGCAAACGCGCAGCACAAGCCTGCCTATGCGGCCAAAGCCGTTGATGCCGATTTTTACTGCCATAAAACAGTACCTCCATAACTACAAATTTTGAAAATATAAACGCGGCTTATGCAGCCGGTGTTGTCTCTCAGTGGCATAATATTAACAAAAACAGAGGGTACTATGCAATAGCATAATACCCAAAAAAGCATACGAATATGCAAGATTCACTATAAGTTCATGTTATATCGCCATATGTTCACATTTTTCAGCGGTCTAAATTTATTGTCTCCGCGGCTATATAAAGCGGGCGGCCGCGCACCTCGTCATATATGCGGTTTAGGTATGCGCCCTGCACGCCTATGGCGGCAAGCGTAAGCGCATTGATGAGCACCAGCCCATCCACGGCCCAAAGCCACGGCGCACAGCCGATTGTGGCGGCGATTATTATGAGCGCTATAAGCCCCAGCATGCCTGTTACCCCAAGCGCAGCGCCCGCATAGAGCGCAAGCGACATGGGCTTATACGAAAAGCCCAGTATGCCGTCAAACGCCAAACGGAGCATTTTTTTGAGCGTATACTTGGTTTTGCCGGCCTGGCGCTCGTGTCGCACGTATTCAACGGGCACCGCATCAAAGCCCATCCAGCCGCTCATGCCGCGAAGGAAGCGGTTATGCTCCCGCATTTTAAGGAACACATCGGCAACCTTTTTATCCAGCAGGCGGAAGTCCCCCGTATCCAGCGGAATGGGATACGCGCTCATGGCGTTGAGCAGACGGTAATAGCAGAAGGCCGTAAGCTTTTTGAAAACCGTCTCCCCTTCCCTTTTGAGCCGCTTGCCGTATGCTATGTCCGCGCCGTTTTCCCATGCCTTCACAAGCTCGGCTATTACCTCCGGCGGGTCCTGAAGGTCCGCATCTATTATTATCAGCGCGTCTCCGCGGGCATTGTCCATGCCTGCCGTAACGGCAAGCTGATGCCCGAAATTGCGGGAAAAGCTTATCACCCGCACCTCCTTATGCTCCTTGGCTATGGCGCGGAGCTGCTTCATGGTGCCGTCTCGGCTGCCGTCGTTAACATATATTATTTCATAATCGTACCCTGTCAGCGCCTGCATTGCCGCGCTCATGCGCGCATAGGACACCGGCAGCACCTCTTCTTCATTAAATACCGGAACTATAAGCGAAAGCAATTTGTTCATTGTTCAAACCTGCCTTTATTCATTAGTGGTACAGCTATTATAACCATTATTTGCCGCATTAACAACCAATGTTTACATTTTGCCGCATTGAGGGGAAGAGGATGCTGTGTTATACTATATAAAACTAAAATCAGCACGATGGTGACAATATATATGAAGCGACATCACAGAAGGCGGCATACCATCCGCCGCAGGCGCAGCCTTAAATCCACGATATGGGGCCCTATTCTGGCCCTGAGCGCAACGATAATAGGCATAGTGGGCATAATTGCCGCAATAGTATTCGTGGGCTTACCGCGGCTTCTGCCGCTTGTTGGGATAGATTACCGCGCGCCCTTCGCGCCCACGCCTACCCCAAGCCCCACCCCGCGCCCAACTCCCACGCCCAATCCAATGGACCTTTTTGATGCGGAAGGGGCGGAAACGGAGGTTGTGTTCGATGAAATTCGGGACTACAAATGGTTCGGCGATCCGTATTTTTACGACGGCAAGCTTATGCTTGCCGGCGGCAAGCTGATAGACGGCAAGGCCATAATGTGCGACCTTTTATTATGGGACCCCGAGGGGCGCAGCGCGGAAAAGCTTAACATTCCGCTTGAGAACACGCATTTCATGTTCCCAAAGTTCAATGACGACTGGATAGTTTATCTGGACGCCAATTACGACGGCGGCGGCAAGCTTTGCGCCGTGGACAGGTCCGCTTCAAGCCTGAAGCCCGTAACGATAAAAACCGTGTACACGGGCCAATGCGAGCCTATGCTTTATCAAAACTACGTCGCCTGGACGGAGCGCACGGGTACGCGCATGGACAAGCTGTTCCTTTGCGACCTTACAACAATGGAAACGACCACGCTGCATATGTTCAGCAACACCTCATACGGCCAAAGCCTGCCTTCGCTTATGGATGGGGTGCTCGTGTGGGCGGATGCGGAGCGCTCGGGCTCAACGGACGAGGAGGACGTGAGCGTTATATACTCCGTGCGCCTCGGCTCAACATCGATACAGAGCATACATACCGAAACCTATGCGCACGATCCGATATCAAACGGGCAATACACCGCCTGGCTCGATGCGCACCATTCGCTCCAAACAAAGCTGTACTGCATGGCGCAGGGCGCAAGCGAACCGGCGCCGGTTGCGGAAGGGGTTGTGCAGTTCGGCATGGGCAATAAGTTCATAGCCTATTCAAAGGACGAAGCAATTTACCTTTACAGGTTCGATAATAAAAAGACCTATAAGCTTTCCGGCGAATACGAAAAGGCGCAGTTTATGGGCGTGAGCGACGGCAAGGTGATATGGATGGACGTTACCAGCCGCGAAAGGGACATATTGAAATATTCGGAGGTGCCTGAAAGATAATGGCCAAAGGAGCAAAAACCGTGTTCGTCTGCGGCGAATGCGGCTACGAAAGCAGCAAATGGCTCGGCCGCTGCCCAAACTGCGAAAGCTGGAACACGTTCGTTGAATCCGCCCCCGTGCAGCAGATAAAAAAGGGCATATCGTCACAGCGTGCGCTCCCCCTGCGGGAGGTTCAGGCGGACGCGGCGCGGCGCATACCAAGCGGAATAGGGGAGCTTGACAGGGTGCTCGGCGGCGGCATAGTGGGCGGCAGCGCGGTGCTGCTGGGCGGGGACCCGGGCATAGGCAAATCCACGCTGCTTATGCAGATGGCAGGCTCGCTCACCAATCAGGGCAGCGTATTATATGTTACGGGCGAAGAATCCGCGGCTCAGCTCAAGCTGCGCGCACAAAGGCTGGGCGCGGGCGGGGACATGCTGCTGCTTGCGGAAACGGACATAACCGTAATAGAGGCCGAGATAGAGCGCATTAAGCCCGCTTTTTTGATAATAGACTCCATACAGACAATGTATTGCCCCGATATAGCCTCCGCCCCCGGCAGCGTTAGCCAGGTGCGCGAGGCCACGTCCTTTTTGACCCGCGTTGCAAAGACCACGGGCACGGCCGTTTTCATAGTGGGCCATGTTACGAAGGAGGGCGCGATTGCGGGGCCAAGGGTGCTTGAGCACATGGTTGACACGGTGCTTTCCTTTGAAGGGGACAGGCACGACGCATTCCGCCTTTTAAGGAGCGTTAAGAACCGCTACGGCTCCACGAACGAAATAGGCGTATTCGAAATGGGCGAGCACGGCATGGAGGAAATACCCGACCCATCTGGAATGTTCCTCACCGGAACCGATGCGCCCGGCTGCGCGGTTACCTGTGCGCTGGAGGGCACGCGGCCAATGCTTGTGGAGGTGCAGTCGCTCATATCCAACACCCCCTTTTCAAACCCGCGGCGCATGAGCGCGGGGCTTGAGCTGAACAGGCTTATACTGCTGCTGGCGGTGCTTGAAAAAAAGGCTTATTTATCCCTTGCGGACAAGGACGTATACATAAACGTAGTGGGCGGAATGCGGCTTGAGGAGCGCTGCTGCGACCTGGCCGTTGCCATGTGCATAGCAAGCGCGCTTATTGATGCGCCCATGCCAAAGAACACCGTATGCCTTGGCGAAATATCGCTGACGGGTGAGGTTCGCGGCGCAGGTAGGATGGAAAAGCGCGCCGCCGAGTGCGCCCGCCTTGGCTACGAGCGGCTGATAATCCCCCGCCACGCGGCCTTTAAGGCCCCAAGCGGCATAGAGCTTATCCGCGTGGGTACGCTGGCGGAGACCGTGAAGGTACTTACGCAGGGGAGGAAGGGTTAGACTGGTTTAACTATCCCTTCACCCTTATTGCGCATTCCAGCGCCACGTCAAGATAGCCTTCGTAGGCGGTGGCGGGCTGCTTGCCCATTATGCGCGGGTCCCATTCAACGCTGTCCAGGCAGTCCTCCGCATACAGGAATTGATAAACGGCTTTTTTGCGGAATTGGCCCACGGCTATTAGGCTGGCGCACTCCATTTCAACCGTTATGCAGCCCTCCGCGCGGCGCTTGGCAAGGCCGTCGCGCGTTTCGCGGTATATGGCGTCGGTAGTCCATGTTTTGCCCTGCACATGGGGCATGCTTATCGCGTCAAACGCGGCGGAAAGCTCAGCTGCGGTGGGAATATCGATATAGTCGCTCGCGGGGGCATAGTGATAGCTTGTGCCTTCGTCGCGGTATGCGGCGATGGGCACTATAAAATGCCCCGCGGCAATGCTCCTGTCCAGCACCCCGCAGGAGCCGAAGAACAGCGCGCGCTTTGCTCCGGCGGCAAATATTTCCTCCAGCAGCCCTGCCGCCGCGCTCCCGCCAAGGCAGGTCATGTATATGCCAAGCTTCCTGCCCTTGTATTCAAAGGCGTATACCGGCACGGTGTAGCAGCAATGCATCTCCTTGAGCAGCGTCAGCTTGAAGCGCTTTGCCGCCGCTTCCAGCACCTTTTGGCTGAATGTTACAAGCACCGTGTCCGGAAAGCCCTCTATCGGCCTTGCCACGGCGCTCGGGTCGATTATCTGTTCGGATGTATTGAACGCATCTATAATACTCATATGGCCCCTCTTTTCGCTTTAATTTGAACCATTATAACATAAGCCCAAATAAAATGCCGCGCGTGTTGCAAAATAAGCCCATGTTCGTATATAATTAGCATGTATTTGTATGTATTCGCACGGAAAGGGGGCGCTGAACATGCGGGAAAGCAAAAAGCAAAAGGCGGAGCGCATAAAGGCCGCGCTTGCGGCGCTGAAGGAGGCGTATCCGGACGCAAAGCCGGAGCTTAACTTCACTTCCCCGTTTGAATTGCTCGTGGCAACGATGCTCAGCGCGCAATGCACGGACAAGCAGGTAAATAAGGCTACGGCCGTGCTGTTCCCGCTTTACAATACGCCCGAGGCGTTTGCAGATCTGAGCGAAGAAGAGCTTGCGCCGTATATACGCAGCTGCGGCTTTTACCAAACAAAGGGCAAAAACATAATCGCCGCCAGCAAAATAATAGTTGAACAATACGGCGGAGAGGTCCCGCGCGAGCGTGACGAGCTGACAAAGCTGCCCGGCGTTGGGCGAAAGACCGCAAACGTAGTCGTATCCAATGCGTTCGGCGTGCCGGCAATAGCCGTGGATACGCATGTGTTCCGCGTTGCCAACCGCATTGGCCTTGCGGACGCAAAGGACGTGCTGAATACAGAAAAGCAGCTTATGCAGAACATACCTGAGGAGGATTGGTCTGCCGCACATCATTGGATAATTTTCCATGGGCGGCGCGTTTGCTCCGCGCGCAGTCCCAAATGCGGCATATGCACAATCAGGCCATACTGCTTGGAGTATATAAATAATCAAAAGAAAACGGAGAAAAACGATGCAGTTCGTTGATAAGGCAAGAATTGTTATAAAGGCGGGCGACGGCGGAGACGGCTGCGCCAGCTTCCACAGGGAAAAGTTCGTTACCCGCGGCGGGCCGGACGGAGGCGACGGCGGGCGCGGCGGCAACGTTGTGTTCGTGGCGGACAGCAACATGGATACGCTGCTGGACTTCAAGTTTGCGCGCTTTTACCGCGCGGAAAACGGCGAAAAGGGCCGCGCTGCACGCTCCAGCGGCAAAAACGGACAGGACCTTATTATAAAGGTGCCTGTAGGCACGCTTGTAAGGGACGTTGAAACCGGCGCGATAGCGGCCGACCTGAACGAACCCGGCAGGAGGAAAATAGTGCTGCACGGCGGGCGCGGCGGCAAGGGCAACAGCCGCTTTGCAACGCCCTCCAAGCAAGCCCCACGCTTTGCCCAGCCCGGGCAGAAAACGCTTGAACGGGAGGTGGAGCTGGAGCTTAAAACCATTGCGGACGTTGGGCTTATAGGCCTGCCGAACGTGGGCAAAAGCACCATTCTTTCCGTGCTGACCAGCGCCAAACCCAAGATAGCCAACTATCACTTCACCACCCTTACGCCCAACTTAGGCGTTGTTAAGCGTTACGACAAAAGCTTTGTGCTTGCGGACATACCCGGCCTTATAGAGGGCGCGGCGGAGGGCGCGGGCCTTGGGCATGATTTCCTAAGGCATATCGAACGCACCCGCGTATTGGTGCACGTTATCGATGTATCCGGCAGCGAAGGGCGCGACCCCGTTGACGATTACTTCAAAATAAAGGGCGAGCTTACGCGTTACAGCGCCCGTTTAGGCGAGCTGAAGCAGGTTGTTGCCGCGAACAAGATGGACATAACCGGCGCGGAGGATAACCTTGCGCGGCTGAAGAAAGCGCTCAAAGACGAAGGAGTTGAGGTGTTCCCCGTATCCGCGGCTACCGTGACCGGGTTTGACGCGCTGATAGACTGCCTTGTGAGGACGCTTGCGACTCTTCCCAAGACCTATCAGTTTGAGGAGGAGGAGATAAACGTAGGCCACAAGTACGAACCCGGCTTCAGTATAGAGCGCGACGGCGACGTGTTCGTGGTAACGGGCGGCAGCGTGGATTATATACTCGATACCACCTATGCCGACGACGAAGGCTCCATGCGCCGTTTCCAGCAGTACCTTATAAAGGAAGGCATAATAGACGCGCTTCGTGCCGCGGGAGCGAACGAAAACAGCGTTGTGCGCATGGGAGACTGGGAATTTGACTTTGTAGAATAAAAAGGAGACTGAATATTATGACAAGCAAGCAAAGGGCGCAGCTCAGGTCAATGGCCAACACGCTGCAGCCGCTGTATCAAATAGGCAAGGCGGGCGTTACCCCCGCAGTGACGGAGCAGCTTGACGCGGCGCTTGAGGCGCGGGAGCTGATAAAGATAACGGTGCTCGAGACCGCGCCCGAAAGCCCCAAGGACACCATAGAGACCCTTGCCGCGCGGCTCCATGCGGAGCCGGTGCAGTGCATAGGCAAAAAGCTTACGCTCTACCGCCGCAGCAAAGAAAACCCGAGGATAGAGCTGGATTAAGGCATGCTTACGCATGCGGTTAAATTGCGAAGATGGGAAACGGGAGACCGTTCCTCTTTGTTTACTCCCTCAGTCTCACTTCGTTCGCCAGCTCCCCGTAAAGGGGAGCCTTTTTATGCTCTTCACAACCTCTCCCGCTCACACGCCTTTGGCGTATTTCACATTGCGAAGCAATATTTCACTGCGCGTAAGCACAATTTCACCCTGCGTTAGCAGGATTTCACCGCGGATGAGAGTCCGCCTTACCCGCCCCTTGCCAGCGCAAACTCCCCTGCGCCGACTGCGGCGCTTTTGTCGCAAAGGAAGCAGCGCGCATCCTTCACGCGGGCGCGGATACGCTCCGCCGTAAGGGCGCAAAGGCGCGGCTGGTGCAGCAGCGTGCCGCCCATCAGCGCAATGCTCGGCGCGCTCAGCTCAAGCTTTTTTGTTACCGCCGCCGCCATAAGGCTCAGTTCCTCTGCGGCGGTTGCCTCTATGCGCCCGGCAATCGCGTCCTCCGCGTGGCTGCTTATCAGCGGGGCAAGCGCGGCTATCTCGCTCTTGGGGCATGCTGTATAGCGCGCAGTTATGGCGGCAATGTCGTCCGTGCCGCACAGCTCAAATACAGCTTCGCTCAGCGCGGTAGGCTCTCCCCGGCCGTCCGATGCGCGTATAACGGCGCTGAGTATGTCCCGTCCTATTGCGTATGCGCTGCCCGCATCGTCCAGCACATGCCCGCGGCCGCCGCTGCGCGCCGTAGCACCGCCCTTCTGGGCATAGCATATGCTGCCCGTGCCCGATATAAGGGCAACGCCGTCCCGCTCCCCAAGGGCGGTATAGAGCGAATTTTCGCCATCCGTGCGGACGAATACAGGCCCTGCGAATATGCCATCCATCGCCCGTTTAACGCCCTCCGCCTTCGCCTTATCCGCCGCACCCGCACATGCAACGCATATTGCGGCGCAGTCCGCATCGATGAACCTTGCAAGCTCCTCTGCTATTTTTGCGGGGCTGTCGGGATAGCTTACGGGGTTGAGCGGGCCTAAGCGGCCCATGTATATCGTTTCCCCTTGGGCAGAAAGCATTGCTACTTCCGTTTTTGTGCCGCCGCCGTCAAGGCCTATTGCATACTTAGCCATTCTTTCGCCCCCGCTATGCGCCCAAGCGCAGCGTTGTGCTCAGGCATGTTCATCTCTCCCCGCTCAATGGCATGGCTTATCAGCTCCGCCGCACGCGCCGCTTCATTATAGTTATGGCTTATCAGCGGCATGTCTGCGCCCGCCTTTGCCGCCAGCAGCGCCGCCTCCGCCGCGCCGTAGCGCGAAGCTATCGCGCCCATCTCAAGGCAGTCTGTTATTATTATGCCGCCGTAGCGCATTTTGCCGCGCAGCAGAGCGCTCAGTACAGCGCCCGACAGCGTGCCGGGGTATTCCTTATCAAGCGCGGGGAACATTATGTGCGTTGTCATTATGCTCTTTACCCCCGCCTCTATCGCCGCGTAAAACGGCACAAGCGGGCCGGCTTCAAGCTCCTCCATGCTGAGCGTTATCGTGGGCAGGGACTTATGCGTGTCCACGTTCGTGCCGCCGTGGCCGGGGAAATGCTTTGCGCAGGCCATAACTCCCGCCGCCTGTATCCCGCGCGCCATCTCCGCGCCGAAGCGCGCAACCGTTGCCGCATCCGTGCCAAAGCTGCGGCTGCCTATGGCAGGGTTGCCGCAAACGCTCTCCACGTCCACCACGGGCGCAAGGTCGTAATTCAGCCCCATTTCCCGCATGGCCTCGCCTATTCTTTTGCCTGTTAAAAAGGCTCCCTCCGTGTTACCGCTTTGGGCAATCTCCCGCGCGGAGGGCGTATCTATAACGCTTTTGGGCAGCCGCTGCACGCGCCCGCCCTCCTGATCCGCGCTTATGAAGGGTATATGCCCCGTTTCGGATACGGCAATGTCCTTCAATTCCTTGCACAGCGTTTTCAGCTGGGCGGCCGATTCTATGTTGTTTGAAAACAGTATATAGTTGCCTATCTTGTATTGCTTCACCGCGTTTATAAAGCCGCGGTCTATCTTTGTGCCGGCAAGGCCGGTCATTATCCGCTGCCCTGCGGCTATGATTGCATCCGTCATGCTTCGCCCCGCTCAATCAGCCGTATAGCTGCGCCCGTGTCCATATTTGCAAGCTCAAGCGCGCGCCTTGCCCGCTCCGTATCAACGCTTGCCGCGCGCATAACTATGCCCACCGCGCGTTCCCTCAGCTTTTCGTTCGTGGCCACCATGTCCGTCATCAGCCCGCCGCGTATGCGCCCAAGCCGCGCCATTGCGCTTGTTGATATCATGTTCAGCACCATTTTCTGCGCCGTGCCGCATTTCATTCGGGTGGAGCCCGCAACGGCCTCAGCGCCCGTTATTGCGGCTATCTCCGTTTCAGCCGCACGGCCGAGCGGCGTATTCGGGTTTGATGTTATGGCGGCGGTATACGCGCCCTTCTCCCGCGCCCGCTTAACGGCAGCTATAACGTAGCGTGCCCCGCCCGATGCGCTTATGCCTATAACGGTGTCGTCAGCATTCACGTCAAGGCTGTCTATCAGCTCCGCGCCGGCGTCTGCGTCGTCCTCCGCGCCCTCCGCCGCATGTATCAGCGCGCCGTAGCCGCCCGCAATATGCCCCTGCACGGTTTCGTAGCTTACGCCGAACGTGGGCGGGCATTCGCTTGCGTCCAGCACGCCCAGCCGTCCCGATGTTCCGGCTCCAACATATATAAGCCTTCCGCCCTTGGCGATTCCCGCCGCCGCATGCTCCGCGGCAGCCGCCGCCTGGGGTATGGTCAGCCTTACGGCCGCGGCGACCTTAGCATCCTCGTCATTTATGCGGTACATCAGTTCTTCCGTGCTCAGCGCGTCCATGTCGCCAAAGCGGTCGTTGCGCTGTTCGGTTATGTTGGTCATGGTGTTGTTCCTTTCGGGTTACTCCCTTACTTTTCTATCCTCGGCAGGGGTTCTTCGTCGTTATGCTTTACCATTACGCACTCGGCTACAGGCTCCGTGAACCGCTTAACAAGGTTAACAAGGTTTTCCCTTTGCAGCAGCGGCAGCATGTGCCGGTAGAATGCCATGCTCGATACGCCCACAAGGTCGAAAAGCATCTGCACCGTTTTGTCGAGCGCGGGGCGTTCGTCGAACGTGACGCTCATCTTCTGCGGAGTTATATCAAGCGTGAGTATGCGGCTGTTCGGCGTTTCTATAAAGCCCGTCATTACCCACAGCCGTATCCTGTTCACGTCCAGTTTCCAGCGGCACCGCGTGGCGACAAGCTGCCTTTCCCCGCGCATGGTTGCCGCGCCGTATTCAAACGCGCCGTCGTGGCGAAGCACGAGCAGATTGCGCTCATCCTTTTCGTATATGTATAAATAAAGGTCCTTATCCCGCTTTTCAAAGCGCAGCATTGTAACGCTGTCAGTCATGTTGCTGTGCACGGCCTGAAGCGTCTGCGGAAACAATCCGCCCGTGTTAGGCCCCGCGAAATACTCCCGCCCGTCAAGCCTATAGGCTATGCGCTCAAACTCCTCCGCATCCGTGCCGAGGTACTTGGGGTGCGACGGGGAATATTCAAGCGAATTAAGCGTGCTTTTAAGCGAAGCATACGCCTCATTGTCCGGTGCAAGCGGTTCATCCGCAAACGAAGTCAAAAGCTCACGCACCATGCCGCTTAAGCCCCCGTTTACGAACAGATTGCTGCTGCCGCTGTACATGGCTATTATGGTTTCCTGCTTTGGGAACACCAGCACGTATTGACCGAACGCGCCGTTGAACTGATAGTCCCCATCGTCATCGCTCATCCAAATCTGGTAGCCGTAGCCGTGCTTCATTTCGCCGTTTGGCGTTTTTATCTGCACGGATGTGGCCTGGCGTATCCATTCCCCGCTCACTATCTGCTTACCGTTCCAGCGGCCCATGTTCATGCAAAGCTGCCCAAGCTTCGCCGCGTCCTCCGCCGTGAGCGAAAGGCCCCAGCCGCCTTTTTCTATGCCCATGGGGCACTTTTCCCATTCGTGATAGCGTATGCCAAGCGGCTCGAACAGCCGCGGCGTAAGGAAGTCCACAAGGCTCATGCCCGTGCGCTTTACCACCGCCGCCGCAAGCACATATGAATTGAGCGAATTATAATCAAACTCAGTCCCCGCCTCGAACTTTGGCACGGACTGCATGAACATCTTCATCCAGTTTTCGTCAAGCCCGCTGCCAACCTCGTTGAACCTTATTCCTGAGGACATTGTGAGCAGGTGCTTCAGCGTATGCGCCTTGAGTATTTTCGCGTTTGAATTGGTAACATACTCCGGGAAAATCTCAACAAGCCTTTCGTTTATGTCCAAATACCCTTCGTCGCATGCAATGCCCACCGCAAGGCCCGTAACGCTTTTGCTCATGGAATAAAGCATGTGCGGGACTTCCAGCCTGTACGGCGCGTATGCCCCTTCCGCAATAACCTTGCCGTGGCGCAGTATCGTTATGGCATGGCAGGCGGTTGTATCCGCCTGAGCCTCTATGGTTTTATAGAATCGCTCTATCGCCCCGCTCGGCACGCCCTCCGCCTCCGGCGTGGAACGCTCAAGCGGCGCTGTGTTCTCCTTCGGCACGAAGCGCTCCTTTTGCAGCACGAATCCGTAAAGCGGAATCTTTTCCGTATCGTGCCTGAGGAAGTTCATAAGCAGCTCCGCGCTTTTCATCTGCATTGTCAGGTCCATCCATACGCCTCCTTTTCAATCAGTATGCTCTGTTTTACAGCCTTTCGGGCCCGTCAACATTCGGATTCACCACGAACTCCGGTTCATCGCTCTTAGCGGTATAGCCGTTGTCCGCGCCATCTGCGCCTATTCTTTCAAGATAGAACGCGCTCGTCGCCGCGCTTACATACGGATTGAGCCACAGATCGCCTATCCCCAGCGTAAGCGCGCTGAGCAGCCGCCAGCCGATGAAGCTGAGATGCAGGCAGAAGAGCCTGCCCTTATGCCCATCCATAAGCCGCTTTGATTCGTTCACGCATTCGGTAACGCTCATTTCCGGATTGTCGCACAGAACATAGAACGCAAGGCTGTAACGATACGTTGCTATTATGCCGGGTATGACCAGCAGCAGCGACCACAAAAACGTGAGCAGCGCCGTATAAAGATTGAGCAGCAGCGCCTTGCCGAAAAAGCTGAAGCGGGAGAAAAGCTCGCTCACCTGCGGCGTTTCGCCCTTTATAAGGCGGTTATAATAGCTGCAAAGCCCAAGCTGAGCCGCCCCGCCCACGATCAGGCGCGCAATGCCCACTGCCGAGGCTATCGCTGCCGATATGCTCAGCAGCGGCACAAGTATTTCCATGTCCGTGCCGAACAGGGAACGGAAAAGCGCAGCAAGGTTCACCGTTGCCCCGTCAAACAGTTCTCCGGTTGAGTCAACGGAGTAGCTTACCGTAAAATATGTTCCGTAGCAGCCTAAAAGCGCCGCCAGCAGCGATACAACAAGGCTTGTGCCCCATTTGCCGTCAAGCCTTTGGCGGGCAATCTGCCTTAACTCAGATGCTGTACGCATAAATATATACCTCCCCTAATCATTGCCTGATAATTATTTGCTCCATTATACTATATTTTCCCGCCCATAGGAACAGCCGTGATAGTTACATTTTTGTAACGTTGCGGGTTTGATATTATGTCAATTTATGCCGTTTTAGTTGCCCGCTTTTCCATATATGTCTGCCGATGCTGCCATAATATGCTGCTATACTTTTACCATAATCATTACGGGAGAGCGAACAGCATGGCAGCATACCGGCACGAATACAAGCACGAAATAAACATGAGCGATTTTATCACCCTTTCCATGCGCCTTAACGCCGCGCTGAAGGCGGATGAGTTTGCCCGCGCGGACGGCGCATACGAAATAACCAGCCTTTATTTTGACGATGTGTACGACACCGCGCTTAAAGAGAAAATAAGCGGCGTTAACTGCCGCGACAAGTTCCGCCTGCGCCGCTATAACAACGATACCGAGCACATAAAGCTTGAAAAGAAAAGCAAGCGCGGCGGCCTTTGCCTGAAGGAGTGCGCAGCCATAACCGCCGCACAGGCGCAAAGCATAATAGGCGGCGATATAGACTTCCTTGCCGCTCAGGGCGGCGTTATGGCGGAGCTGTACAGCGCCGTGCTCGTAAGCTACAACGGCGAATACATGGGCTGACAGCCATGAGCAATTCCCGTCACACAACGCTTTTCTGCGGCATAATAGCCGCGCTCACGCTTGCGCTTACGCTGCGACACTTTCCCCGCACGCGGGGACAGCTTTTGGTTAGCGGTAATTTCAAAAAGGCTCCCATTGGGAGCCTTTATCATGTCCTTATCTTCTCGGATAGTTGCTGCGGTAGGCGCGGCGTTTCTTTGCCCTGCGCCTGCGGCGGCGGGAGGAAAGCACCTTCGCTATCAGCACTATTATTACCAGCGCCGCTATCAGCAGCGCCCAGAACAGCCATCCGCTGCCGCCCTCTTTATCGTTCGCATCGGGGCTTGATACTATAAGCGGGCTTGAATTGGGCGAGGCCGTGTCGCTCACAACCGTTGCCGCCTCCGCCACATCGCGCGAAGCTATGAGCGGCGCGGTGAACATCGTTACGCCGTTGTATTGGTACGATACCGTGCCAAGCTCCTCCCCGGCGGCTATGGGCGCTTCAAGCTTTCTTGAGGTAACATAGCTGCTTGTCAAAAGCGATGGCGTAGCGGTAATCGCGTTTATGGTTTCCTTCAAGCCGGTAAGCTTCGCGGCGGAAAAATCTATGTTCGCGGTGAGCAGGCCGCCTTCCGCGTCCTCAAGGCTGGCGTTTGATACGGGCAGCTGCATCGTGCTTTCAAGGCCCAGCGTGCCCGCGTCCACGGATACGAAATTGGCAAAGCCCCAATCGAAGAACTTAGCCGCGTTTTCAAAGCGGTATTCGCCCTTTACCTTGTTTTCATAATCGCCGAACAGCACCAGTATCAGCTCCACGCCGTCCTTCTCCGCGCTTGCCACAAGGCAGCGGCCGGCGGCGGTAGTGTCGCCCGTTTTAACGCCGGTTGCGTATTTATATTTGTAATCCGCTTCGCCTTCCTTTGTATAAAGCAGGCGGTTGGAATTATACCACTGGTAGCCGTCGGAATCCTTATTGGTGGGGGCGGCGTTATAGGTCGCGGTGGAAACTATCTTGCGGAACGTTTCGTTGCGCATGGCGTAGCGGGTAAGCACGGCCATGTCATACGCGGTTGAATAATGGTCCTCCTTATGGAGTCCATTCGGCTTAACGAAGTGCGAGCCGGTCATGCCAAGCTCCGCGGCCTTTTTATTCATCATCTCCGCAAAGCCGGATTCACTGCCGCCAATATGCTCGGCAATGGCCTTGGCGGCGTCGTTGCCGGAAAACAGCATCATGCCGTACAGCATATCTATAAGGGGCATTTCCTCGTTGCGGGAGAGGCGGCAGGTGGAGCCGCGTTTTTCAACGTCGCTGCCCGTGTTCACTATCTCGTTTATGTCCGCCGCGTTTTCAATGGCCAGTATGCAGGTCATTATCTTTGTGGTGCTGGCAGGGTATGCCTGTGCCTTGCTGTTCTTTTCATAAAGCACGGTGCCCGTCGCCGCATCCATAAGGCAGATGTAGGGCGTGGATACGCTCTCCGGGTCAAATTCGTCCGCCGCGGCGCAAACCGGCAGCACGCCGAGCGCGAGTATAAATATAAGCACAAGCGAGATTATTCGTTTCAAATTCAAATTGGTCCTTTCCTTAAAACCGGCATATCCATATGCCGGCATAGTACACTTTGGCTATTATAACAAAATTTATATGCATTTGTACATAGTTCAGCGGTTAATTTATTTTTAAATACACCGTTCGTTCAAATTATTCCCCTTTATGCGGGGCGCTTTTATGGTATAATAAATAAATATGGAAAGTTATAGCTGCGCGTAAAACCCCTGCGCGGCGAAAGGAGGACGCCATAATGGCAAGACGAATACTGCTTGTGGACGACGAGCCGCTTATGATAAAAGGGCTGAAACGCACGCTTGAGCAGGACGGTTACGAAACCGATTCCGCATCGGACGGCGAGGAGGCATTAAAAAAGCTGAACAGCGAGCATTATGATTTGGTGCTGCTGGACGTTATGCTGCCAAAGCTCAGCGGAATAGAGGTTTGCCAGATAGTGCGCGAAACGAGCGACATTCCCATAATAATGCTCACCGCCAAGGGCGAGGATATGGACAAAATACTCGGCCTTGAATACGGCGCGGACGATTACATGACAAAGCCCTTCAACATACTGGAGGTAAAGGCCAGGATAAAGAGCATACTGCGCCGCGCTGGTGCGAACCGCGAAGCGCCCAAAATGGAACTGAGCGCAAACGGGCTGAGCATAAACATAGGCAGCCGCAGTGCAACGCTTGACGGCAAGAACGTTAGCCTTACCATGAAGGAATTTGATCTGCTTCAGCTTTTCATGAAAAACCCCGGCAAGGTATACAGCCGCGACGAGCTGCTTGAAACCATATGGGGTCAGGACTATCTGGGCGATTTCAGAACGGTGGACGTGCATATCCGTCGTCTTAGGGAAAAGATCGAGCGGGACCCCGCCAATCCCGAATATATTCTTACTAAGTGGGGAGTTGGCTATTACTTTGCGCAGTGAGCGAAAACAGTTTTTCGGCTCTATCAGGGTCAGGATGGTCGCCATATATTTGGCGGTAACCATCGTGGCCTTGCTTGCCATAAGCTTTACCGTGGCAATATTGGTCGAATCCTCGCTTGTCAATCAGCGCACAAAGCAGCAGCAGGAGGCTACCACCCGCCTTGCCCTTGAAATAAGCCAAAGCTTTAATTCCGATGCAGACACGCTGTATTCATTGGCGCTCACCCGCGCGCAGGAAATGGGCGGCAGGGTGCTTATAATGGATACGGATGCGGTGGTTCAGATAGACTCCGCCTCCTATCAAACGGGCTTCATGCTGCCGTACAGAGAGGTGCGCGATGTGCTTATCGGCGGGAAGGAAGCGGCGTTCGGCTTCCATAAAATAAGCACAGGCGCGGACAAAAGCGCGCTGAAGCTCTCCGGCTCAGCCAACTGGGCCGTATACTACACCGCCCCCGTAACACAGGGCGGCAAATATTTGGGCGCGGTGCTTTTCAGCGCCATGATACAGGACGTTGAGGACAGCGTTGCGGACATAATTGCCGAGGTTGCCATAGTTTTCGGCATTGTTGCGGCGGTTATGGTGGCGCTTAGCTTTACGCTCAGCGGCTTTGTTACAAAGCCCATTGTGGAGCTGACCCACGCCATACGCCGCATGGGCAAGCAGGGCAGCGGCGTGCGCGTTAAGGTGCATGGGCAGGGCGAGGTTGCGGAGCTTGGCCGTGCGTTCAACCGAATGAGCGAGCAGATAGAAGCTCACGACCGCGTGAGGGACGAATTCGTATCCAATGCATCGCATGAGCTTAAAACGCCCCTTGCCACAATGAAGCTTTTAAGCGAATCCATATTATATGAAGAAAATCCGGACCCTGCCGAAATGCGGGAGCTCTTCGAGGATGTTAACCACGAGGTAGACAGAATGTCCAACGTTATAACGGATCTTCTGCGCCTTGTGCAGTTCGATGAAGGTCAGCCGCTGCTGCACCGGGAAAACGTTGATTTGAAGGACATAGCAGAGCGCGTTGTTTCCCGATTGAAGCCGCTTGCAGAGAACAAGGGCATAGCGCTGAATTTCACCGGCAGCAGCGCAATGATATTTGGCGAGGAACGCCAGATAGAGCAGGCCGTTGTAAATCTTATAGAAAACGCAGTCAAGTATACAGACGCCGGGCATGTTGACGCGGCGGTGAAGCAGACCGGGAGCGAGGCGCAGCTTATTGTGAAGGATACGGGCATAGGCATACCGGAGGACGCTATACCGCACCTGTTTGAACGATTTTACCGCGTGGACAAGGCGCGTTCCCGCGGCACGGGCGGCACAGGACTTGGCCTTGCGATAGTGGAGCGGATAATTGCGCTTCACGGCGGATTTATAACGGTTGAAAGCGAGTTTGGGCACGGGTCAACGTTCACGGTGCATCTGCCGCTTGCGGACGGGGAGGAGTAAACGCATGAAGCACGGCAAAAACACACTGCGGCTCACGGCGCTGCTCACGGCGGCGCTTATGCTGCTGCTCACGCTTTGCGGCTGCTCCCGCGGCATGATAAAAGAGGACAGCGTGCATGAGGATCTGCCCGATATAGACCCCGAAGCGGGCATTGCAAAAGACATGCGCGCAAAGCTTTATTACAGGCTTACTGATGAAGCGTATCTCGTCGGCGTAACGGCAACAATAACCGTTTATGCGGGTGAGCGCGAGGAGCGCGCCATGATACGCACGCTTATGGAAGGCACGCCCCCGCTGAGCGGCAACATAAGCGCGGTCATTCCCGCGGGCACTGAAATAGTTGATGTTTCGCTTGAAGGGGCAATATTGTACGTTACCCTTTCGGCGGAGTTCTTCAATACAAATATTGTGGACGAAGCCGTTGCGGACGGCTCCAGACTGATGGAAAACGGGCTGCTTTCCCGCGCGGAATACGAAGCGCGCGTGGAAAACGCAAGGGAGGAAATGTACCTTGCGCGAAGGCTTGCCGCGCAGTCCATAGTGAACACTATAACCGCGAACAGGCCGGACGTGAGCGTGCAGCTTTTGTTTGAGCTTAACGGTTCGGCCGCGCGCGTGCGCAGGACCGAGCTTGGCCTTGAAACATTCGGCGGCGGCAGCCACGATCTGCTGGAGCCTATGGGGTTTGACGATTCGTATGTTATAACCGCGCCGGGCGTGGTAGCATGCCTGCTTGAGCATATACAGAACGGCGAATACGATAAGGCGTATCCGCTGATAGCCGAACTTGAGCAGGGAGGCGCGCAGAAGCCGGATTACGCCAGCTTTGAAACATACATGGCAAGCCTTGCCAAAATAAAAAGCTTTTCCGTGCGCGAGCAAACGCAGAACAAGGATTCTTCAAGCATTCTGGTAACGGTTGAAATAACGCTGGATAATGATCAGGGCGTGCGCAGATATCAGCTTACGCTCAAAAGCGAGGGCAGCATATATAAACCGGGCTACAAATCGCTTATAAACATGCTGGGAGGTGACGGCGTATGATGCGGCGATGCATTGCGCTCATATTGGCGCTTGCGGTATGCATGGGCATATTTTCCGCCTGCATGAACGAGAACAGCTACCCGCCCGCGCTTGAGCTGAGCAGCGACGTGCCGCCCAGGCAGGGCGAGGAAACGCTTGCCCAGGGCGAATTTGAAGCAACGCTTTATTATATAAATGAGGACAGCACCCGCCTTGCGAGCGAAAAGCGCACAGTGCGCTGCGAGGAAGGCGAAAGCATGGCGCTTTGCACAATGCGCGCGCTTATGGACGGGCCGCAGAGCCAGTCGCTCGGGCGCTCTATACCATCTAAGCTGAAGCTGGATAAGGTTGAAAAGTCCATGGGCATATGCAACGTGTATCTAAGCGGCGGCTTCCCGGGCAGCGAGTCCGATTGGCTTACGGCGCGCCTTGCAATAGCCGCAACGCTCGGCGATACGCTTGGCATACAGGCCGTGAACGTGCTGTATAACGGCAAGGAGCAGGGCTACAACAGCAACGCCATAGGTGAAGCGCGCTATTTAGGCCAAAGCCTTGATAAATACGCCGAGGACATGGCCGAAAAATATCCAGACCGCAGCAAGGGGCATATAGGCGAGGCTGTAAAATACATAGACCAATACGTTACCATGTATTTCACCAATGCGGAAAAAACGCTTATTGCCGCGCATAGCGTGCAGTTGAGCGTTTCTTCCGAAGCTTCGGTAACAGATCTTGTTACAATACTTACCGGCAAGCTTGCCGCGGGCATATCGGGAGAGGATGCGCTTGAGCCCGTCCTTCCGGCGGACTTTACGCTTGCGCGGGAGCCGAGAATAGGCGTAGCCGGAATGGAGGAGGAAGAAACCGATGCGGAATCCTCCGCCGAAAAGAACACCTCAAAGGATAAAACCGGCGAAGCGTCCTCCACCTCCGCGCCAAGCTCCCTGCCGCTGTTCGCACCGAAGGTTATATACATAACCATAAAGCAGCCCAAGAACGACTATGACGAGCAGCTCATGTGCGCCGCGCTCACGCTGACACTTACGGGCTACCTTCCCGGCATAAGCGGCATAGTGCTTTACGTTGAAGCGGAGGACGGCACGCGCACAAAGCTTGTGGATGACGTGGACTATCTTACCCGCGATATGTATACCGATATGCTCGGCACGAGCGTAAGCGTGGATTATCCGGACGAGAACGGATCCATGCTGAAGCGGGAGAATAAAATAGTCCCATCAAGCGACGAATATGATTTGACAAAGCGCGTGCTCACGCTTATAGATGCGCAAGGTTCAAGCGGGCTTGGCTTCGCTCCCCTTTCGCGCGATGATGTGGAGCGTGTGTATCTTGCGGACGGCATAGCGGTTATAGAATGGAAGGAAGGCTTTACGGATAAGCTGAAGGAAGCGCTCAGCTATGAATCCGCCGAAAGTGCGGACAGGCTGGAAATGCTTATAATATACAGCTTTGTAAACACGCTTACCGAGCTTCCCTATATAAAAAAGGTTTGGATGAGCGAAGGCGGCGAAAAGCTGGGCATGATAAACCGGATATATCTTGGCAACGCGCTTTTAAGAAGCCCCGGACTTACGGGCAACGAATAAGGATCAACATATGAAAACTAATGCAAAAAGGGTTATAGTAGGCATGTCCGGCGGGGTGGATTCCTCCGTAGCCGCGCTTGTATTAAAGCAGCAGGGCTACGATGTGACAGGCGTATTCATGAAAAACTGGGAAGAAACTGACGAGGACGGCGTATGCACCGCAACGGAGGATTATCAGGACGCTATGGCCGTATCCCGAAAGATAGGCATACCGTGCTACGGCGTGAACTTTGCCAAGGAATATAAGGACAGGGTTTTTTCCTATTTTCTTGACGAATATTCAAAGGGCAGAACGCCCAATCCGGACGTATTGTGCAACTGCGAAATAAAGTTCAAGGCGTTTCTTGACCTTGCCATGGCGGCAGGGGCGGACAACCTGGCAACCGGGCATTATGCCCGCCTTAATAAGGCGGCGGACGGCAGGGTTACCCTCCTTCGTGCAAAGGATTTGAACAAGGATCAAACGTATTTTCTTGCCGGTCTTACGCAGGCGCAGCTGAAAAACGCCATGTTCCCCGTTGGCGATATGCTAAAGCCCGAGCTTAGGCGCATAGCCGAAGAAGCGCAGCTGCCCAACGCAAAAAAGAAGGACTCCACGGGCATATGCTTCATAGGCGAGCGCAATTTCAAAAAATTCCTTATGGAATATCTGCCTGCACAGCCGGGCGATACCGTTACGCTGGACGGCAGGATAGTAGGACGGCATGACGGGCTGATGTATTACACCCTTGGTCAGCGCCGCGGCCTTGGCATAGGCGGGCGCAGCGATGGCACCGGCGAAAGCTGGTTCGTAATAGGCAAGGACATGAAGCGCAATCTGCTTATTGTTCAGCAGGGCGAGCATGAAGAGCTCTTCTCCCTTGCACTTGAGGCGGGGCATATGCACTTCATCGCCGGCGAACCGCCCGCGCCGGAATTTGACTGCACGGCAAAATTCCGCTATCGTCAAAGCGACGTACCCGTACACGTAAGCATCCATGGCGAGGGATGCCGCGTAACGTTCATGCAGCCGGAGCGCGCCGTTACGCCCGGGCAATGGGTTGTGCTGTACGATGGCGAGGTCTGCCTTGGCGGCGGGCCGATAGATTCAACCACGCCCATGAAGGAAATAGTGCTGAAGAACATATGATAGTCATTCATAAGCCAACCATTGATGATTACGCTGCCGTGCGCGCCCTTGTGGCACAGGTTCATGCGCTGCACCATGCCGCGCGCAGCGATGTTTATGCCGCTGATGCGCACTTTTCCCGCGAATATTATGCGGCGCTGCTTGCTGATGAAAACGGCTTCCCCATTGCCGCGTATGACGGCGATAAGCTTGTTGGCTTTGCATCCGCATTCATGAAGCCCGCCAATCCGCATCCGGCAATGCTGCCGCACCGCATAGCCTATATTGACGACATATGTGTGCATAGCGACTGCCGCGGAATGGGCATAGGCACGCTGCTGTATAATGAAACAGTCCGCCTTGCAAAGGAGCGCGGCGCGAACACGCTTATGCTCACCGTCTGGGCGTTCAACGAAAGCGCAATGCGATTCTATAAAGGCCTTGGCATGACGGAGCGGAACATAAATATGGAAATGAAGCTATAAAAAAGCACCCCGAACCAAAGCAACGTTAAACGCGGCGCAAATGCGCCGCGCTTTATGTATCCTGATATTAAAGCCTTACAGGAATAACCTTGCCTTCTCTCCGCTCAGCTTTTCTACCTTTGCAATATATGTGCTTATCTCCTTTGGCGCAGGCACGCGCTCCACGCGGCGCGCCGCATCGTATACACATTTGGTCATTGCTCCCGCCCCATGGGACATTATGGCGGTGGTATCCTCCATCATGTCTATGTTGTATACGCATTCCGTGCCGGGCTTGGCATAGCCCACGTTTTCAAGATTGCCGCTCATATATTTCTGGCGATACATATAATACGGCCGCATGCCGAGCCGCGCCGCGGCTTCGCTCCCCATGTGCACCATTTGCTCTACTTCATCCGCTCCCGGCATAGGGTACTTTTCCCCTTCCGTAACAAGGCGGCTCGATCGCTTTAATGCAAGCGTATGCACGGTAAGGTTCTCCGGCGCAAGCTTTATTATTTCGTTAAGCGTATGCTCCATGTCCGCCGCATGCTCGCCGGGAAGGCCTGCTATAACGTCCATGTTTATATTGTCAAAGCCCATGTCCCGCGCCATGCCGAACGCGGCGATAATATCCGCGCTTTTATGGCTGCGGCCTATCAGTTCAAGCGTTGCGTCGTTCATTGTCTGCGGGTTTATGGAAAGCCTGCTCACGCCGTGTTTTTTCAGCACACCCAGCTTTTCTTTTGTTATCGTATCCGGCCGGCCCGCCTCAACGGTAAATTCCCCATCAAATCCCGCGTATGCTTCAAGCGCGTGGGCAATAAGGCCGTCCAGCTCATCCGCCGTAAGCACGGTTGGCGTGCCGCCGCCTATGTACATTGCGCGTATTTTGCGGCCCGCCTGCTTCAATATGGCGGAGCCGAGCGTTATATCCTTTTTAAGCGCGGCAAGATAGGCCGCCATGTCCGTCTTTTTAGTGCGCACCTGGGAGGCAAAGCTGCAATACAGGCAGCGCGATGCGCAGAACGGTATACCTATGTATATATCCGCATCCTTTTCCGTTTGGCTGTCAAGAATTGGCTGCTGCACGGCGTTTATTGTCTTTGCCAGGGCAAGCTTTTCTTCGCTCACGTCAAAGTCCTGCTGCATCATTCTTATCGCTTCCGCTTCGCCGTGGCGCATGCGCAGCTCCCTCAGCAGCCGCGTGGGCCGTATGCCCGTAAGCGAGCCCCACGGCGGCATAACGCCGTATACGTTTGCCATTGCCCTGAACGCCGCTATTTTCACCGCGCGTTTTTCTCGCCGCTTTATTTCAAGCGCGTCTGCCCCTTGCGGTATAACGCAGTCCCATTCGTAAACGGCCATGCCTTTTTCCGTGTTCACCTGCGCGCGTGCATGCCGCTCGGTACCGCTGCCCTCAAGCGTAACGCAAACGTCCGCCGCGGCATTCTCCGCCTCCGTTATTTCCTCTTTTGCCAAAAATAGCCGAAGCTCGTCGGCTATATCGGCTATATACTCGGTTTTGTTCGTGTATAGGCTTATCATTTGTCCTTACCCCAGCGGCGCATAAAGGGGTTATGCTCCCGCTCGAACTGCAGCGTGGTAGCACCCATGTGGCCGGGATAAACTTCATAGTCGCCATCAAGAGTGAAAAGCTGATTGCCTATGGAATCAAGCAGTTCCTTATGATCCCCGCCGGGGAAATCGCTGCGGCCTATGCTGCCATGGAACAGGCAGTCCCCCGTAAACACGGCCTTCCTTTCGCCGTCGGCAATGGCATAGGATACGCTGCCCTTGGTATGCCCGGGCGTATACAGCACGCGGATGTCAAAGCCCGCCTCGTGTATAGTCTCGCCGCCCTTCAGCTTAACATCCGCATTGCAGGGGGGTATATCTATATGCGCCATTGCGCACAGGTTAACGCTTGCGTCCCTAAGGCCCGCTTCGTCGATTTCGTGTATATACACCCTTGCGCCATACTGCTTTTGAAGATCGGCAACGCTCACTATATGGTCAAAATGCCCGTGCGTAAGCAGAACAGCCGTTGGCTTTACGCCAAGCTCATCAAGCTTTTTGTTCACAAGCTCGGTATCTGACGGGTCTATTATTATGCACTCGCCCGCGTTTTTGCCGTATACTATATATGTATTCACCCCAACGGGGCCGGTTATAAGGGATGCTATTTCCATGATGTTAAAATGTCCTTTCGCTGTCCAGTAATATTGTTACGGGGCCGTCGTTTATAAGCTGCACCTTCATCTCCGCGCCGAATATGCCCGTTTCAACGTGCACCTTTTCGCCCAGCTTCGCTATCGCCTTTTCATAAAGCGGTATTGCCTTTTCGGGCCGCGCCGCGCGGATGAAGCTTGGGCGTTTGCCGTGCCGTGCATCACCATAAAGCGTGAATTGGCTTACAAGCAGTATCTCCCCGCCCGCATCTATAATGGAACGGTTCATTTTGCCCGCTTCATCTTCAAATATTCTAAGCCCCGTCAGCTTATCGCAAATATAGTCAAGATCCTTATCGGTGTCGTTTTCGTCAATGCCTATCAACACCATGAACCCTTTGCCTATTTTCCCGTTTACCCTTCCGTCTATAGTTACGCTTGCGCTTCCCACGCGCTGCACCACGGCTCTCATGTTCCTAATCCCCCGTTATGCGTTTATTCTGTATACGTCGTTCACGGTGCGTATTTTGCGCATGCCCTTCATAATGCTGTCAAGCTGCGCCGCGCCGGATACATTGAACGTAAGCTGCACAGTCACGATATCCTCAGTGGTTTTCGCGTTCATAGCCAGTATGCTTATGTTCAAATTCATAAGCAGCTGCGATATTTCCATCAGCAGCCCCGGCCGCTCCCCGGCAACAATGTGTATAGTAACGGGGTAGCTTGCCTTTTCCGTGCTCGCCCACTCAACGTCTATAAGCCGTTCTTTGTCCAGCATCAGATCCGTCATGTTCGGGCAATCTGCGCGGTGTATCGATACGCCGCGGCCGCGGGTAATGTAACCCACTATCTTGTCGCCCGGCAGCGGGCTGCAGCAATGCGCAAAGCGCACCGCCATGTTAGGCTCTCCCTTCACCACCACGCCGTGATGCGATACGGCGTTCTGCACGCGCTGTTCTTCCTTCTGCTCAAGTTTGGCCGCAAGCTGATTCGCCTTTTCTTCCTTGCGGTATTGCTCAATCAGCTTATGCAGCACCTGCCCTGTGGTTATGCCGCCGTAGCCTATCGCGGCGTATATATCCTCAATATCGTTCATGTTGAACCGCTTGAGGAGATCGTCATAATAGCTTTTCTTTGTCAGCTCGCCAAGCTGCCTGCCCTGCCGCTTTGCGGCCTCGCTGAGCATTTCCTTACCGCGGATTATGTTTTCCTCGCGGTTGGCCTTTTTGAACCATTGGCGAATTTTTGCCTTGGCCTGCTGAGTTTTTACTATTTTGAGCCAGTCGCGGCTGGGCGTTGCGTTGGGCGCGGTTACAATTTCGCAAACGTCGTTATTCTTCAGCTTGTAATCAAGCCTTACTATCGCGCCGTTTACCTTTGCATGCTGAACATGGTTACCAACGTTTGAATGGATGCGGTACGCAAAGTCCAGCGGTGTGGAGCCGGTTACAAGGTCAATTATCTGCCCGCGCGGCGTAAGCACATATACATAGTCGCTGAAGAAATCCTTGCGAATGCTTTCAACAAATTCCTTTGTGGTATCCGCATAGTTTTCAAGCTCCAGCGCTTCCCTCAGCCATGCAAGCTTGCTGTCCAGCTCGTCCTGATTGGCGCGCCCTTCTTTATACATCCAGTGCGCCGCTATGCCGTATTCGCTCGTGCGGTGCATTTCGTATGTTCTTATCTGCACCTCGAACGGCAAGCCGGTATCGGAAAACAGCGTTGTGTGCAAAGACCTGTACATATTGGTCTTTGGCATGGCTATATAATCCTTGAACCTGCCGGGCACGGGCTTCCATATTGCATGGATTATGCCCAGCGCCGCATAGCAATCGTTTATCGTGTTCACTATAACGCGCACGGCTATAAGATCATATATCTCCGCAAGGCTCCTGTTCTGCCTGAGGAACTTTTTATATATGCTGTATAGGTGCTTCGGCCTGCCGTTCACCTGCGCCTGTATGCCGGCGGCGGCAAGCTGCTCCTCTATCGTTTTTATGGCCTTATTGAGCGTAAGCATGCGCTCCCGCCGCTGCGGCTCAATCTGCTTTTCAAGCGCGGCGTATTCCTCCGGCATAAGGTAATGGAAGGCAAGGTCCTCCATTTCGCACTTTATGGCGCCCATGCCGAAACGGCTTGCGAGCGGCGCATAAACGTCCAGCACCTCCCGCGCTTTGCGCTGCCGCTTTTCGGGCTTGCAATATTCAAGCGTGCGCATATTGTGCAGCCTGTCCGTCAGCTTTATTATAACAACGCGAACATCCTTGGCTATGGCAAGGAACATCTTCCTCAGGTTTTCCGCCTGCGCCTCTTCCTTGCTTATAATGTCGCTTTTGCCGGTTTTGGTCAGCTTAGTTACGCCGTCCACCATCTCCGCAATGTCCGTGCCAAATTCGCGGGCAATATCCTCAACCGTTATCCCGTCGCAGTCCTCCACCACATCGTGAAGAAGGCCGGCTATAACGGTGTTGGTATCCATGCCCATTTCAAACAGCATTTTGGCCACAGCCAGCGGATGGATTATATACGGTTCGCCGGATTCGCGCTTCTGCGGCAGATGCGCTTTATATGCAAAGTTCATGGCCTTTTTAAGCCGCGCCATATCATCCTCGCTGAACTTTTCCGCGCAGGCCTTTTCAAGCTCGTCCATCAGCATCCTTACTTCCTCGTCGTCTATAAGATGATGCTCGGATGCGTCGACCATTTTGTCTATGTTCACTTCGCTCATACCGTCCAGCCGCATTTCATCGTTGTTATCTATTATCTTTTCATTGCTCATTCCGGCAAACCTCCTTTCCGTATATGCTCGTTCTTTTTATCAGTATACTATGGAAGCCTTAACGTCGTAGCCTTCAAGCGCGGCCGCGCCGTTAAGCTCACTCTTAAGCTCTATTGCGAAGCGAACGGCAACAACCTCACCGCCCATCTGCTCAATAAGCTTTATCGCCGCAAGCGCCGTGCCGCCGGTCGCCAGCAAATCGTCCACAACCACCACCTTCTGTCCCTTTTGAATGGCGTCGGTATGTATTTCCAGCGAATCCGTGCCGTATTCAAGGGAATATTCATAGCTCACCGTTTCGCAGGGAAGCTTACCGGGCTTCCTCGCCGGCACAAAGCCCGCGCCCAGTGCGTAAGCAAGTGCGCTGCCCATTATGAAGCCGCGCGCCTCCGGCCCGACCACCACGTCCACATGCTTGTCCTTCAGCTCTTCAGCCATATCGCTTATAAGCTGATGGAACGCCTCGGGGTTCTTAAAAAGCGTGGTAACGTCGCGGAACAGTATTCCGGGTTTTGGGAAATCGGGTATGGTGCGAATGGTATCTTCAAGCTTCATGGTTTGCCTCCTCGTATAGTTGCAAGTACATATCGTTCATCTCCCTTAGGGAGTTAAGCGCAAAAAAAGTCCGGCTTTCCTCAAGCGAGCGCTTGGGCGGGTCCTTTTCAACCCGTATGCCGCCGCTGCCCTTTGTAACAAAGCCAAGTTCATAGAACACGTCCGCCGCCAGCGCACAATGGCACCGCGGGGCGTTGGTTGCGGCGCATAGCGCATCCGCCATGGCGTTTATGTTATAAAACTTACCAACCGTGCAGCGCAGCGCCTTATACAGCGCAATGAAATCCGCCCTGTCACGCGGTATGCCAGCTATCAGCTCTTCCGTCTCCGCCGCGTTCGGCTTGGCTGCATAAAGCGCAGCATCCCCGTTCATTTGGCGCAGTGCGCCGGGTATGCCGCTGCTTGTTGCGGTATCGAAAACTATTATATTTTTGTAGCGGCTTATGTCCATGTCCGCAATATTCGGCGCAAGCACCGCCGCGTTATATGCGCATATGCTTTTCGCGTTGCTGCCGAAGCTTACGTCCATACGGTTCCAAATGCCGCGCGCTTTAAGCAGTGCGCACAGCCGCTTTGCTCCTGCCGCCGTGAAGCAGAGCGCTATGGTGTCCATCGCGCTTGCGTCAACAAGCTCAATAAGCTTTTTCTCCGTGTCCGCAAACGCAAGTCCGCTTACGGCACGGGTATTATTATACAAAACATTTCTGCATATTGCATCAACAAATTTGCCCTTTTGCCTGTCTATCCACGCATTTACGTCGTTAGGCTCGGCACAGCGCAGATTTTTTATATTAAGCTGCAATTCGCTCCGCCCCATGAACGTGTTTATGTTCGGGGTATACACGGCGTCGCACCTGTCCATATCCAGCATATTTCTGAATTCCGCGCCGGAATTGAAATACACGGCGTTTATATATTGCTCGTCCCGCGTAACGTGGCAGCGCACATGCTTGCCTTCGCACCCTATGCGTTCCATGTTGGCAAGCCTTACCCCGCGGCTGAGCACCACCGGCTGCGGATTGCCCGCGCCGAAGGGCTCCAGCATGCCCAGCTCCTCCGCAAAGCGCTTCGTGATGCCGCCCAGCTCCATTTCAAAATCATACTGCGCGCTGGGTATAAACTTCTCCTCAGGCTCGTTATGCCAAAGGTAATCGTCCATCGCCGCGCGGAATTCGTCTATGTCCTTTTGCTGCATGGTAAGTCCCGCGGCATACGCATGCCCGCCGAAGCGGGAAAAGAACCTTTCGCAGGATGAAAGCGCATCGTGAATATTCACTCCGCTTATGCTGCGGCACGATCCCGTGACCGTATCTTTACCGCTCAGCAGCACCGTGGGCCTATAAAACCGCTCCGCTATCCTTGCCGCCGCAATGCCTATGACGCCCGCGTTCCAGTCCTCCCCGTGCAGCACTATGCAGCGCCGCTTGGTCAGGTCCTCGTTGGCAAGCTTTTCGCAGGCGGCGTTGAATATTCCGCTTTCCTCGGCCTTGCGCTTGGCATTCAGCTCGTCAAGCTTTGCCGCCAGCTTCGCCGCGCTCTCCCGCTCGGTCTCCATAAGCAGGCTCACCGCTGCGTCCGCTTCTTCTATGCGGCTTGCCGCATTCAGCCGCGGCGCTATTCTGAAGCCGAAATCGCCCGCGCTTACGTCCTGCAATTTTGTTTGGGACACGGAACAGAGTGCCTTTATCCCCTCCGGGCATTTGCCGCGGCGTATATCCTTGACCGCAAGCGCGGCGAACACGCGGTTTTCCCCCGTGAGCGGCACAATATCCGCAACCGTTGCAATGCCCGCAAGCGGTATATATTCCCTTGCCGCTTCGCGGCCAAGCAAGGCCTCCGCCACTTTACAGGCAAGCCCCGCGCCGCATATATGCCGGTTCGGGTATTCGTCCGCATTGTTGCAAAGTATCAGCGCTTCGCATTTGGGCAGCGTGTCGCCCGGGATATGATGGTCGGTAACTATAACCTCCATGCCAAGCTCGTAGCAGCGCTCCGTTTCCGCCGCGGACTTAACGCCGTTATCTACCGTTATTATAAGATTCGCGCCCATGTTGAAAAGCTGCTCCGCGCTTTTCATGGTCATGCCGTAGCCGTCCTCATGCCGCGAAGGTATCATGTATTCCGCATTCGCGCCAAGCCGCCTGAGGCAGCTTAGCATTATTGCCGTTGCGCATACGCCGTCGGCATCATAGTCGCCGAACACCACTATTTTTTCGCCCAGGTCTATCGCTTTTCTTATGCGCGATACGGCCTTATCCATATCCTTCAAAAGATATGCGTTCTCCAGCGCGCTTTCGGAAGGGTTAAGGAAATTCGCGGCCTCGTCGCAGTCGGTAATTCCCCTGGACAGCAGCAGTTCCGCCGTCCGCGGGCTGATGCACAGCTCTTCCGCCATTTCGCGCACGCGCTCACGCGGCTGCTCCTGCGCCTTGCATACCAGCCTAAGCATTGTCCCGTCCTCCTTCCTTGGCAATAAGCTGCGATTATGTACCGCAGTGTTTACAACTGTTTAATTATATCACAAAACAGCTTATCTACATAGGAAAACTTAATGCTTGTGCCGCATTTATTGTTTTCAGCGTGCCGCCGCCCGCGTTACCATTGCGCACAGCATACCCGAAAGCAGGCCTATGCCCATATCGCTGAGCATTGCCATATTCAGCGCAAAGCCGCCGCTTAATATTGAAAACACGGCATAGGCAAGCATTGCGTAAATAAGCCCCGCCGCCCCGCCGAAAAGCCACGCGCGGCTGCCGCAGCCCCTTTGCGCAAAGAAGCCCGCCGCCGCTGCGCCTATAACCTTTATTGCCGCGTTAACTATCGGTATCAGCTCCACGCCGACCACCTGTTTCCACATCAGCGCCGCAAAAATAACTATCAGCGCAACGCTCACCACGCATCCTATAAACGCCGCCTTCAGCAGTGTAAACACAGCGGGCGCGTTTGCCGCCTTTCCCCTTGCCATATAATGTCACCTCCCAAGCCTATGTGCTTATCATTATTCACTTTTATGCGCCCATATGATAAGATATAGCAAACCGCTTACAAAGGAGACTGCACATATGGATTTTCTGGAACTGGCTGCAAAGCGTTATTCCGTAAGAAAGTTTAAGGAAGAGAAGGTTCGCCGGGAGGATCTTGATAAAATACTGAAGGCCGGCATGCTCGCCCCCACGGCGCATAACGAGCAGCCGCAGCGCATTTTGGTCATAAACAGCGACGAAGCGCTTGAAAAGCTGAAAAAATGCACGGCGTGCCATTTCAACGCGCCCACGGCCCTGCTTATTTGCAGCGACAAGGACGCCTGCTGGACGCGCAAGTACGACGGCAAAAAGAGTTACGATATAGATGCGGCAATCGTCACCACGCACATGATGCTGGAGGCTGCAAGCATAGGCGTCGGCACGACATGGGTAATGCATTTCCGCCCGCAGGTGGTACGCGAGGAATTTGCCCTGCCCGATAATTACGAAGCCTCCGCCATGCTTATGATGGGCTATCCCGCACCCGATGCCGAGCCTTACCCCGGTCACTTCGAGTTCAAGGACGAAAAAGAGCTTGTTTTTTATAATGAGTTTTGAGCATTGACACTCGATATAATTCGACATTATAATAAAGCTGGTGCCTGCCAAGCACGGTAGACGGTCGGCCACACTCCTGCCCTATTTTTAGAGGAAAGGAGGTGACCCGAAGATGAGTTGGGGAGAGCTTTTTGCTTTTCTGATGTTCGTCTTGGAACTTCTCAAGTTTTTCTGGCGAATTTTATGCTCTGTCATAAGATTCATGTCCAAAAAGAGAAGTAACCGTCACTCCGCCAAGTAACGGTTATTCCTAATTACCAAATCTCTTGGCCGACCGTCACCGGTAGGCACCCTTTGTATATTCATTATATCGCAAACGTTGCATTTATGCAACGTTTATATTTCCCGCCTCTCTGCCTTTAACCCCAGCTCCGTGGCCTGCTTTTCGGGATAGCGGGAATAATAGCTCACCCCGCGCACGGCATACTCCTGCCTGTGTCTGCCGTAATGCCTGCACCATATAAAGCTTGGCGCGCCTACCATGATAAGATACAGCGGCCCCAACAGCAGCGATTGGAGCGTATGCCCGTATTCGTGCGATGCTATCTCCCGCGCGCGCTCGCGGCTCGTGTCCTTATGCGTGCCGACGAATATGAACATGCCAAGCGATACGCAGCCGAGCCGGCGCATATGCTTCGGTACAGAGTCGATATCGTATTCCGTAAGCACGGCGCAGCGATAAAAGCCGCGCTTCTGGTTGCCGAGTAAAAGCATTGCAATAAGTCCCAGCAGGCTTTGCACCGCGCCCCATGTGCATTGGATGAATATGTAGGCTATGCGTTTGAGTTTCATATTCTCCCGTTTTTAGTATTGTGCCGCGCAGGAAAGCAGCACCGCCGCGCAGCCTATGGCGTATACCGCCGTATGCACATACCACCACTTGCCATGCTCCGCCTTACCGAACTGTATCATGCTCTTGGCTATCGCTATAAATGCGGGAATCATGCACAGCAGCCCGACTATTATCACCATTGCTTTGCTGTTGTCATGCGTTGATACTTTCAAAAACAGATGGCATATAAGCAGTATGCTCACTTCGGCAATAAGCAGCGCTATCTGTTTAACGTAAGGAGGTACATCCATCAGTATTGCTTTATAAAGCTGCGGTTGATGTATCTGCCGCCTTACGCCAATGGCTATCCACATAAGAAAAAGATTCCAAAAAAGCGGAATTAAAAATACCATGGTTACCCTCCCTGAAATGTTTATTTGATATACAAAGAATACCATATATTCCCGTTTAGCGCAACAATTCACCTGTTTTTCTTGGTATATGGCTTGCGTTTATGCCTGTTATATGGTATTGTGGCAATATTGAATCAAGTTTTATAGGGTGCATCACATGAAAAAGCTTATAAACGCACTTTCGCAGAAAAGGGAAGTTTTTGCAACGGACGTTGTTTCCGTACAGTTTGCGCTGCTGACGCTTCCCTACATATGCTTATCGGCATCACTCCCTGACAACAGCCGCTGGCCCCGCTGGGCAAGAGTCGGAGCGCTTATAATTCTGCTCGTGCTTCAGCTTATCCCTGTAGTCGTTTCGCTGCGCGATGCGTTCGGCAAATGGCCCGAATATCGCACGCCCGAGGAAACGGCGCAATGCAAGTTGCGTCAACACACGGCATGGAAGCAGATAGCGTGGCATACGCTCTCAAGCGTTATTCTGATAGTAATCTTATATTGCCAATTTAACGTTCACTCTCCGTTCTTCGGTTTCTGACAAATGAAGATATAACGCAAAAACCGGCAGCCCATATGAGCCGCCGGTTTATTATGCTGTTAGGTGAAGCTTACTGCTTCTTGGCCTTCTGCGCCTTGATGGCCTCGGTCAGCATCGGGGTCACCTTGAACAGGTCGCCGCAGATGCCGTAGTCGGCAATCTCGAATATGGGCGCGGATTCGTTGGTGTTAACGGCGATTATGCATTCGGAATCCTGCATGCCGGCCTTGTGCTGTATCGCGCCGGAAATACCCAGGGCAATGTACACCTTCGGGTGAACGGTCTTGCCGGTCTGGCCAACCTGATGGTCGGCGGAGAGCCAGCCGTTGTCTATCACCGCGCGGCTGCCGCCTACAACGCCGCCCAGAGCCTCGGCCAGATCCTCGGCCAGCTTGATGCCCTGCTCAACGTTCTTGCTTATGCCGCGGCCAACGGAAACTATGAAGTCCGCGCCGACAAGGTCAACTATCTTCTTGGCAGCCTTAACGACTTCCACAACCTCGGTATGCACATCCTCCGCGGTCAGCTTGACTTCGGGACGGACGATTTCCACCGCGTCGGCCTTCGCCTGATCGAACTCGGCCCTGCGCATAACGCCGGGGCGCACGGTCGCCATAGCGGGACGGAAACGGGGGCATATGATGGTGGCCATAAGGTGACCGCCGAACGCCGGACGTGTCATCTTCAAATTGCGATCCTCCATATCGAACTTCATGTTGTCGATATCAAGGGTGGAGCTGGTGCGCAGGAAGTCAAGGTACTTGGGTACGTCAACGTCCAGATGCGTGCAGTCCGCGCAAAGACCGGTGTGCAGCCTTGCCGCGCAGCGGGGGCCAAGGTCGCGGCCGATGGTGCTTGCGCCGATAAGGAATACCTCGGGCTTGAGCTCCTCTATCGCGTCGCATATCACCTTGGCGTAAGCATCGGTGGTGTAATATTTAAGAAGCGGGGATTCGCAAAGGACTATCTTGTCCGCGCCGTAGCCGGCAAGCTCCTTGCAAAGGCCCTCTACATTGTCGCCAAGCAGCAGACCGCAGAGCTTAACGCCCAGCTCGTCCGCAAGCTTACGGCCTTCCGAGATAAGCTCGAAATCGGTGGGCATCAGTTTGCCTTCGCGCTGCTCGCAAAATACCCAAACGTCCTTAAAGGCGGCTAAATCCATGCTGTTGTAAGCCATGTGTGTTCTCCTTTCTCCTTAGATAATGTGCTTGGCGGCAAGCGTTTCGGCAAGGCTCTCGCAGGTAGCCTTATCGGCGCCTTCAAGCATCTGGCCAACACCCTTCGGAGGAGGAGTGAAGGACTTGAATATGTTGGTGGGGGAACCCTTGAGGCCTATGGTGGTCAGGTCGATCAGGGGATCATCCTTCAATGTGTTGAAATCGAACACGGCGATGGGCTTCTTGAAGCTTTCGTATACGCCGCCCACGCTCATGTAGCGGGGTTCGTTCAGTTCCTTTATGCAGGTGATGAGGCAGGGAGTCTGCACCTTAACGGTCATGTAACCATCCTCCAGCATGCGCTGAACGGTAACGGTGTCGCCTTTCTTCTCTATCTTGGCGGCATAGGTGACCTGGGGCAGATGCAGCTTTTCGGCGATCTGGGGGCCAACCTGCGCGGTGTCGCCGTCGATAGCCTGACGGCCGCACATTACTATGTCGTCCTTCTCAATGCCCAGGTGGTTAATGCCCGCAGCAATTATCTGGCTGGTGGCGTAGGTGTCGCTGCCGCCAAATTCACGGCCGCTTATCAGCACGCCTTCGTCCGCGCCCATGGCCAGCAGCTCACGCAGCATGCCCATTGCCGGCGGGGGACCCATGGAAACAACAACTACCTTGCAGCCGGTCTCGTCCTTCAGCTTGAGGGCGGCTTCAACGGCGTTCATGTCGTCCGGGTTGGTTATGGTCTGCATGGAGGCACGATTCAGCGTGCCGTCCGGATTGACGGCAACCTTACCGGAAGTATCGGGAACCTGTTTTACACATACTATAACTTTCATGTCTGCCTCCTTACTTCACGCCCAGGTTAGCCGCGATGACCATGCGCTGGACTTCGCTGGTGCCTTCGTATATCTCGGTTATCTTCGCATCGCGCATCATGCGCTCCACGGGATATTCACGGGTGTAGCCGTATCCGCCGTAAAGCTGAACGGCCCTGCGGGTAACGTCGCTGGCGGCTTCGGCTGCGAACAGCTTGGCCATTGCGGCGTCGGCAGAGTAGCTTTCGCCCTTCTTGCCCGCCATTTCGGCCTCAACATACGCCTGCTTCTTGCACGCGGCGGAATATACCAAAAACTGCGCGGCCTTCATGCGGGTATGCATATCGGCAAGCTGGAACTGAGTGTTCTGCATCTGGGAAAGACGCTTACCGAACTGCTTGCGTTCCTGCACATACTTTATGGTTTCTTCCACGGCGCCTTCGCCTATGCCCAGCGCCTGGCTGGCGATACCTATACGGCCGCCATCAAGCGTTTTCATGGCTATGGCAAAGCCCTTGCCTTCTTTACCCAGCAGGTTTTCCTTGGGAACAATGCAGTTTTCCATTATCAGTTCGCAGGTGGCGCTGCCGCGGATGCCCATCTTCTTCTCCTTCTTACCAACGGAGAAGCCGGGGAAGTCCTTTTCAACTATAAAGGCGGAAATGCCCTTGGTGCCGGCGGCCTTGTCGGTCATGGCGAATATGATATAAACGCTTGCATAGCCGGCATTGGTTATGAATATCTTGGTGCCGTTGAGCACGTAGTGGTCGCCCTCAAGCACGGCGGTGGTCTGCTGACCGGCGGCGTCGGTACCGGCGCCGGGTTCGGTAAGGCCGAACGCGCCTATCTTCTCGCCGCTGAGCAGGGCGGGCAGATACTTCATCTTCTGCTCCTCGGTGCCGTTCTCGAATATGGGGGCGCAGCACAGTGAGGTATGCGCGGAAACTATAACGCCGGTGGTGGCGCAGCATTTGCTCAGTTCCTCAACAGCCATTGCGTAAGCCAGAATGTCTCCGCCGGCTCCGCCGTACTTGGTGGGGAACGGAATGCCCATGAAACCGTAACGAGCAAGCTTCTTAACGGTTTCCATCGGGAAGCGTTCTTCCTCGTCTACCTCTTCCGCAAGGGGCTTCACTTCGTTTTCAGCGAACTTGCGGTACAAATCCCGAAGCATCAGATGCTCCTGTGACAGGTTGAAATCCATCTTTCTCTCCTTCTTTTAAGTGTGTAATAAAAAAACTATTTTGTATAATCGTATATCCCGCGCCCCGTTTTGCGGCCCATAAGCCCCGCGCGTACAAGCTGCCTCAGCTTTATATGCGCCCTGTACTTACTGTCGCACGTTTCGGTATAAAGCGTATCCATTATGAACAGGCACACGTCAAGCCCTATCATATCCGCAAGCGCAAGCGGGCCCATGGGATGGTTGCAGCCAAGCTTCATGGCCGTGTCTATATCCTCCCTGCTCGCTATGCCCTCGGCCCAAAGGCCGATAGCTTCGTTTATCATGGGTATCAGCAGCCTGTTCACTACGAAGCCGGGGCATTCGTTCACCTCAACGGGGGTCTTGCCCGCCGCCTCCGCCAAAGCGCGCGCTTTCGCGTACACTTCATCGCTTGTGAACACGCCCCTTATCAGCTCCGTAAGCTTCATAACGGTTGCAGGGTTGAAGAAATGCATACCCACCACCCGCTCGGGGTGCTTGGTAGCGGAAGCGATATCGGTTATGGATATGGAGCTTGTGTTGCTGGCAAGTATTGCGTCCGTACGGCAAATATCGTCCAGCTGGGCGAATATCTGCTTCTTTATGTCCGCGCGCTCAACAGCCGCCTCAACCACCAAATCGGCATCCTTACAGTCCCCCAATTCGGTGGTGAAGCTCATGCGCGAAAGTATCGCGCTGCGCTCCTCGCCGCTCATTTTGCCCTTGGCCACTCTTTTTTCAAGGGAAGCTTCAAGCCTTGCCTTCGCGGCGGAAATGATATTGTTGTTGATGTCCCGCACTATAACAGCCGCGCCCGCGGTTGCGAACGCCGTCGCTATGTCCAGCCCCATCGTACCTGCGCCTATTACGGCAATCCTTTCATCCATCATCGTTCGTCATTCTCCTTTGAACTCCGCCTTGGGCCGCTTCGCAAGGAAGGCGGTCATGGCGTTGAGCTGATCCTCGGTCTCGAAGCACTCGCCAAACACCTGCGCTTCGTAATCCAGGTCGTTTTCCAGGAATCTATCCACCCTGCGGCTCATGGCTACCTTGCAGTAATGCACGGCAAGCGGCGCGTTGTTGGCAATGGTCTCGGCCATTTCCATTGCGCCGTCCATAAGCTCCGCGTCCGGATATACCCTGTTCACCAGCCGCATCCTGAGCGCATCCTCAGCGCCCACGGGCTTCCCCGTAAGCGTAAGCGTCATGGCGTTTGATGTTCCCACCACGCGCGGAAGCCTTTGTGTCCCTCCGAAACCAGGGGTGATACCAAGTCCAACTTCAGGTTGACCGAACTTGGCAGTTTCGGAGCAAAGCCTTATGTCGCAGCACAGTGCAAGCTCCAGCCCGCCGCCCAGGGCGTAGCCATGGATAGCAGCTATAACAGGTATATACAGATCATCTATACGCTTGAAGGCGCGGTGCCCCGCATCGGCAAAGGCCTTGGCCTCCGCCCGGCTCAAGCCAACCATTTCCCCTATGTCCGCGCCCGCACCGAAGGCCTTGCCTTCGCCGCTGATTATCAGCACCCGCACTTCCGGGTCCCGTTCAACCTTTGCCGCCGCCATCTCTATTTCATTCAGCATGGCGGTATTGAGCGCGTTCAGCGCCTTGGGGCGGTTCAGTTTAAGCAGCGCGATATGGCCGCGCTTTTCAAGCCCTACAAATTCCATTTTTATTTGCCCATCCCGCGCTTGACCATTTCGGTAACGGCGAAGCTGGCAACATCGTCGGCATACTTACCCGCGCCGAAGCCCGCATCGTAGCCCAGCTCCTTGGCAAGCTCATGAGTTATACGCGGACCGCCGCAGCAGACAACGAACTTGTCGCGCAGGCCTTCCGCCTCAAGCAGCTCTATCAGGTTGGTCAGGTTCTGGATATGAACATCCTTCTGGGTAACAGTCTGGGAGACCAGCAGCACGTCGGCCTTCAGCTCCAATGCCTTCTTTATGAAGTCCTCATTGGGAACCTGGGAGCCCAGGTTATAAGCCTCTATCATTTCATAGCGCTCAAGTCCGTAATGGCCCGCGAAGCCCTTGCGGTTCATTATAGCGTCTATGCCGACGGTGTGCGCGTCGGTACCGGTGGAGGCGCCGACCATCACAACCTTGCGGCCGATATGCTCGCGGATATATTCGTTGGTATCTTCCATGCTCATCACGTCGGATTCAACGGTTATAACGTGGATATCCTCATAGTTTACGGTGTGTACGCAGCTGCCGTAGACAACATAGAACGTGAACTCCTTGTCCAGCGGCATATGCCATGCCACGTTGGGTTCTTCAAGGCCCATCTTCTTGGCTATCTGGCGGGCCGCCTCCTCGCCGCGCTCGTCGTCCTTAACGGGCAGGGTGAAGCTGGTCTGCACCTTACCGTCGTTCATCGTGTCGCCATAGGGCTTCAGCTTGGTAAGATCCAGCGTGGTATCGAAGTCTATTTTATGGGTATTGTACAGTCCGCTGCTCATTCTGCAACCCTACCTTTCATGGCCTCAATAAAGGGATTGAAGTACTTATCGTCCTTCACCACAACGCCCGCAAGGCCCTTGCCGCCGTCCTTAGGACGCTTTACGTCGGCAAATATGCCCTTTTCGATGGTGGTGAACAGGCCAAGCTTTTCTATCTCAACAAGAAGATCGGCAGCCTTGGTCAGCACTTCGTTGGCGCGGGTTTGTATTATGCCGCCCTCTTTATAGGTCAGCTCGTCGCCCAGATCCTTCATGGTGCGGAAAATATACTGCGCATTTTCAATGGAAAGGGCGCGGTCGCTCATGAAGGGGGTATGTATGGCCTCGGTAAGCATACCGAGAAGGTGCAGCTTCTGGCCGGTCAGTATGGTGACCATGTTGAAGAGCGCATCCTGTATATGGCCGCGGAAAATGTTGCCGGTCATGAACTTTGTAGGCGGCATGTATTTAAGCGGCGCATTGGGGAATATTTCGCGCGCCATCTGCGCCTGGGCAAGCTCAAGCAGGAAGGTATCTTCCACGGAGGGATCCATTTCAAACGCATGGCCAAGGCCCATCTGCTCTTCCCTCATGCCGGCTTCCTTGGCGAAAGCTTCGTTTATGAACTGGGACGCGAGCACGGTGTGCGCGGCAACGATGGCGTCGTCAGTGGTCAGGTAGTTATCCTCGCCCGTGTTGATTATAACGCCGGCATAGCCGTTTATAACGCGGGAGAAGTACTGGTCAACTATGGTGCGCTGCATGTTTATATCGCGGAACAGTATGCCGTAGAGCGCGTCGTTAAGCATAACGTCCAGCCTTTCAAGCGCGCCCATGGCGGCTATTTCAGGCATGCACAGACCGGAGCAATAGTTGCACAGGCGGATGTAGCGGTGCTGTTCTTCGCCCACTTCGTCAAGCGCGGCACGCATCAGGCGGAAATTCTCCTGAGTGGCATAGGTGCCGCCGAAGCCTTCGGTGGTCGCGCCGTAGGGCACGTAGTCCAGCAGGCTCTGTCCGGTGGTACGGATAACGGCTATTATGTCCGCGCCCTGCTTTGCGGCGGCCTTAGCCTGGGTTATATCTTCATATATATTGCCGGTAGCGACTATGATATAAAGGTAGGGGCCTTCCTTGTCGCCGAAGCAGCTAAGGTATTCGTTGCGGTTCCTTACGTTTTCGTTTATGCGCGCAATGGTCTTTTCCACAACGGGATTTATGGCTGCGCGTATATCGGCGTCGCTATGGGCGGGCAGCTTGCTCATGTCAAGCTCGCCGCGATCTATTGCTTCCGCAACGCCCTGCGGGTCAAGTCCGGTTTCTACCATTGCGTTGCCAATGTACCATGCCGCGCCTACAGGCAGTATGGAATTGGCCATAAGATGATCCACCACCACGTTGGGCATGGGAACGTCCATCTCGTTCACGCCGTCTATACCCAGCAGGCGGCAAACCGCGCGCTCCACGGTGACCGTGGTGTGCTGGTCGATAAAATCCTGCGTATCCTTGGCTATGTTCGCCGCGGATTGGCGGGCCCTATCGACCAATTCGCCATTCAAATTGAGTTTGCTTTGCATTGATTTACCTCCCGATAAGTCAAAACCCTGCGGAAGGGACTTTCCCCTTCCGCAAAGCAATGGGTCAAGTTTGATTATTTGTTCTCGTTCTTCTGCCTGTCGGCGTAACGATCCTTACGGAGCAGCTTGGTGGGCTCAAGATACTTCTGCTCAACGCCCTGTGCAAGGCCGGCAACACCGGTCAGCGGGGCAACCTTGCGCTTGCCTTCGCAAACGTCGCAATGGCACTCATTCTTGTAAACCTCGGGCTCGGTATAGGTGGTGATAACGCCTTCAAAGTTGCGCAGTATTACCTTGCGCGGGGTCTGGCTTATCACATAGTTGGGCATAACGGGGGTCTTGCCGCCGCCGCCGGGTGCGTCTACCACGAAGGTGGGGATGCAGTAGCCGCTGGTATGGCCGCGCAAGGCTTCCATTATTTCGATACCCTTGGAAACTGGGGTACGGAAGTGGCTCAGGCCCAGGGACGGGTCGCAGGCGTAAATGTAGTAAGGACGGACGCGGATGCGAACAAGCTCGTTGACCAGCTTCTTCATTACATGCACGCAGTCGTTCACGCCGGCGAGCAGAACGCTCTGGTTACCGAGGGGGATACCGGCGTTAGCCAGCATGGCGCAGGCCTTGGCGGATTCTTCGGTAATCTCGTTGGGATGGTTGAAGTGGGTGTTGAGCCACACGGGATGATACTTGCTGAGTACCTCGCAAAGATGCGGGGTGATCCTCTGCGGCATAACAACGGGGGTGCGGGAGCCGAGGCGCACTATCTCAACATGAGGTATCTTGCGCAGCTCGCCGATGATGTAATCGAGCATTTCGTCGCTTACCATCAGGCAGTCGCCGCCGCTGAGCAGAACGTCGCGCACTTCGGGATGATGGCGCACATAGTCGATGCAGGTATCTATCTGGTTCTTGGCCACTTCGCAGTCATGCTGGCCGGCGAAACGGCGGCGCGTGCAATGACGGCAATACATGCTGCACTGGTCGGTGATGAGCAGCAGCACGCGGTCGGGATACCTATGGGTCAGACCCGGGCAGGGGGAGTCGATATCCTCGTGCAGAGGATCGGCATCTTCATAGGGAGCGAACTCAAGCTCATGCTCGGTAGGTATGGCCTGCTTACGGATGGGGTCGTAGGGATCGTTAAGATCGATAAGGGAAAGGTAATACGGGGTGATGGCCATGCGCAGCCTGCCCAGCGTAGCCTTTATGCCTTCTTCTTCTTCTTCGGTAAGGGTTATGTATTTCTTAAGGTCCTCAAGAGTTTCTATGCGGTTCTCTACCTGCCATTTCCAATCGTTCCACTGTTCATCGGGCACGTTCAGGAACAGGCCGTTTTCCCTGCTTTTCCTCATTTGGGTTCTCCTTTACTTTTTATTTTGGTAATATAAGGTATTAACTCGTTGATGCTACGAGGGGCCCACGGACATCCGCAGGCCCTTTTCGCATTAAACTATGCTGTTATTAGCAATACTTCTCGTCGAACAGCTTGCGGAGCTTGGGGTTCTCGCGCAGCACGTTCAGTGTGATTTCGGCATGGTTCTTGGTGTAGCCGTTGCCGACGATCATGGTGACGTCCTTGCCTACGCCCTCGGCGCCGAGAGCCGCCTTGGTGAAGCTGGTGGCCATGGAGAAGAAGTATACCAGACCGTCGTCACGGACGGGCAGTATGGCGCTCATCTCGCAGTTTTCGATGTTTACGCAGCAGATGGACAGGTCGTATTCCTTGCCATCGTTGGCGGCCAGCGCGTTGTCAAGCACGGCGACGGGCTCGGTAGCGGAAGCGACGATGACCTTGTGATATACGCCAAGATCCATCAGAGCATCAACCTGCTTGGGGTTGCGGACTACGCCGACTACGTTGCCGTTCGGGCCGACCTTCTTCATGGCCTCGTAGCCGCAAAGAACACCGGACTTGCCGTTGGCGCCAAGGATAAGGACGCTGTCGCCTTCCTTGGGGAGCTTGCGGGCCTGGGCGGGAGCGCCGGCCACGTCGAGGGCTGCCAGAGCGAGAGGCTCGCTCATGTCTTCGGGGAGCTTGGCATAGATGCCGCTCTCGAACAGTATGGCCTTACCTTCGATATCAACGCGGTCGATATCCTTATGGATGGCCTTGATCTTGTCTATGCGCAGCGGAGTCATGGACAGGGAGACCAGGGAAGCGATCTTGTCGCCGACCTTCAGGTCGCGGTCCTTGAGATCTTCGCCGATGTAGCAAACCTTACCGATGAACATGCCGCCGGAACCGGTTACGGGGTTCTGCTGCTTGCCGCGCTCGGCAACTATGCCAAGGATCATTTCGCCGATCTTCTTCTCGTCGCCGCCGCAGGCTTCGGAAATCTGGGTGAAGGAAGCGGAGTCGATGTTCAGGGAGATGACGTCGCACATGATCTCGTTGGAATAGAGCTTAGTCATGTCGTTGTCAATTTTGTAAGCCGCCTGGGTCAGAACGCCCTGGGGCTCGATTACGCGATGGATACCGTACTTGTTGCCTTTCATTGCCATTGTTGTTTTTCCTCCTGATATATAATGTTTGTATTGTTGACCCCCAAACGGGGTCTTGTTTAATTACTTAAGGGGCTTGAGGGAAAGGATCTCCCTGGCCTCTGCGGGGGAAGCGATGCCGCGGCCCAGTTCGTTGGCCAGGCGGACTACCTTCTCCACCAGTTCGCCGTTGCTCTTTGCAAGCACGCCGCGGCTCAGGTACAGATTGTCCTCAAAGCCTACGCGCACGTTGCCGCCCATGACTATTGCGGGCGCGGCAAGGGTGAAAGCGTTGCGGCCTACGCCGGTGGCGGTCCAGGTGGAGCCTGCGGGTATGCCGTTTACCAGCCATGCAAGATTCTGCACGGTGGCGGGGGTGCAACCGGGTACGCCCAGCACGAAGTTGAACTGCATGGGTGCTCCGGGGACTTCGCCCTTCTTGGCCATGGTCAGAATGGTGTCCAGATGTCCCATTTCGAAGCACTCGTATTCGGGCTTTATGCCGTTTTCGATCATGCGCTTGCCGAAGGCACGCATGGTAGGCATGGTGTTATCGAATATTTCGTCGCCGAAGTTGCAGGTGCCGCAGTCAAGCGTTGCCATTTCGGGGAACAGCTCGGTGGGCTGCAGGCGCTCCTCGGGTTTCATGCCGGTGGCGCCGCCGGTGGAAGGAATCATTATAACGTCGGGCAGTTCGGCGCGGATGGCGTCCATAACTACGCGGAAGCGTTCCCTGTCCTGTGTGGGGGTGCCGTCGTCCTCGCGCACGTGCACGTGGATTATGGCAGCGCCGGCATTATAGGCGCTCTTAGCCTCGCGCACCATTTCCTCTACGGTGTAAGGTACGTTGGGATTCTGCTTCTTGGTAACTTCTGCGCCGCAGATGGCGGCGGTGATTATAAGCTTCTCCATCAGTATCTCCTTTCCTGATTATCGCTTAATTATTTGCCTTGTAAAACAAGCCTACAGCTTATTTATGCTCTATGCGCTGGCAATCCTTGGGGGTAACGCAGGTGCCGTGCGCGCGGCATACAACGATGGGCTCCTCAAGAAACTCGGCAGCGGAAGCGCTGATGTCTGTACGGGAGCGGATGACCTTGCGGGCCTCGAAGGTCATGGTGCGGCTGGTGTTGCCTACGCGCTCTATTTCGCCAACGGCCTCAATATAGTCGCCGGCGTATACGGGGGCTAGGAACTCCACCTTGTCATACGCGCAGAACAGACCCTCGTCGCCGTCGTAACGGATAAGCAGTTCGGTCGCAACGTCGCCGAACAGATGCAGCATGTGCGCTCCGTCTACGAGATTTCCGCCGTAATGTGCATCCTCAGCACCCATCCTGAGCCTGATAGTCGATTTGATAGCCATAGTTAGTTCCTCCTGTTGTTATAGTAATTTTCTATGGTAAAGCCTTAAAATCGTTATTCTGTTTTATATCGTTCCGTTTATGTGTTTTCGGGGCGCACCCTGCCGCACATACGGGCGGATAGCGCGCCATCTTCAGATATCATAGAAAAGCAAAAACTATCGACACGGCAAACGCCGCATCGATAGCTCTTCATCCAATAAACAAGATGACAGTCGCAGCGCGCTGGCCGCTGCGCCCAAGCATGGCGCCGGGATGGGCAGCCGTGCTTTCGGCGGAAGTCACATTCGCCTGCGTCATCGGGCCTCCCGCCCTTATCATTCGCATGGTTACCTTAGCCTCCGCGCCTCTATCGTTTCGATATTCAATTAACGAATATATTATATTCGTTTCTGCCCCTCCGTGTCAATACTTCTTTGGGACAAAAACCCTCTTTTTTTGCATGATTAAGCCTTTACTTATGCAAATTTAACGCTTCGTACACACGCGCGGCACATTCGCGCGGTTTTCCCTTTGCCGCCGCTGCCCAGCAAAGCGCGCCGAGCGCCGTTCCGCCCGCAACGTCGATTATAAAATGCTGCTTCACAAACACTGTTGCCATGCACACAAGCGCGAACATTACCGCGCTGAGCCAAGCGTACCAATGGGGTATGCCAGAGTTTTTCACGGTAGATATCATGCATAGAAACGAAACGAAGCAATGCACGCTGGGGAACAGATTGAGCGGAGCATCCGTTGCGCAGATTATTCCGTATATAAATCCGCACACGCCCGTCGCCTGATCCGCAGGGCGGGTAATCGTGGTGGGCCAGATGAGAAAAATTGCGGTGGCAATGACGTAGCCCGTCACGGCCGCGGTGAATAATCGGGCGAAGCCATCCTTCGTTTTGTACACAACGTAAAACGTTATCACCCAGTGCGCAAAGCAGCCCACATACGGCACAAGGAACACCGGCAGGAAAGGTATATGCGCATCCAGCCATGTTTCGGGCGAATGCAGCGCAAGGCCCGCCGTTTCTATTATAAACTGCGCCAGCCAATACGTTGCGCATTGTATGGCTATCGTGGCCGCTGCAAGCAGCGCCGCGCGCTTGTCTATACGGCTTATAAGTCCGCGCCCGTTTTGCACGCCCATGCAGGATGCTCCTTTCAATGTTTCATATACAAAAAGCGGCGCAGAATATTGCATTCTTCCCCGCCGCGGCAGAACAAAAATAAGCCGCCGAAAAGGTGTGTAAATAAATCAACATCCTCGCCTGATAGTATTATACCCAATTTACCTTGTCAATTCAATCACAAATTTTGTCTCAAACATAATTATTTTTGCAAAAAACCTCTTGACTTAAAAGCGCCCCTTATGTATTATGTGTAAACTGAGCCGTTGGAACGATGGTATGATTGGTTTTGTCCGCTCGCAATGTCGTTCCATTGTTTTGTGTTTTAATTATGTCGTGTTTTATGCAGAATCCCCTGCGTGAAATAAATTTTCTTTGGGAGGACCTGATCCTATGAACATTCTTCTGTATGCCGTGCCTGCTGCGGCGGCGGTTGCGTTGCTGTTCGCGTTTATAAAGGCGCGCGGCATAGCCCGCCGTGACGAAGGCGAGCCCGGCATGGCCGAAATTGCCCACGCCATAAGCGAAGGCGCGGACGCATTCCTTAAGAGCGAATACAAGCTGCTGCTCATATTCATCGCGATAGTTTTCGCGGGAATATGGCTTGGCCTTGGCAGCATAACCACAGCGGTTGCGTTCCTTGTGGGCGCGCTGTTCAGTGTGCTGGCCGGTTACTTCGGCATGAAGGTTGCCACCCGCGCGAACGTGCGTACCGCTAACGCGGCGCGTACCGGCGGCATAAACGAGGCGCTGCGCGTTGCCTTCTCCGGCGGCACGGTAATGGGCATGTGCGTTGTTGGCCTTGGCCTTATCGGCGCAAGCATACTTTATATTATAACCGAAAACGGCGATGTGCTTACGGGCTTCTCCCTTGGCGCATCGAGCGTTGCGCTGTTTGCCCGCGTGGGCGGCGGCATATACACCAAGGCTGCCGACGTAGGCGCAGACCTTGTTGGTAAGGTTGAAGCTGGCATTCCGGAGGACGACCCCCGCAACCCCGCCGTTATTGCCGACAACGTGGGCGATAACGTGGGCGACGTGGCCGGCATGGGCGCGGACCTTTTTGAAAGCTATGTTGGCAGTATAGTAAGCGCAATAGTGCTGGGCGTATTCAGCTACGGCGCTACCGGTGCGGTATATCCCCTTGCGCTGAGCGGACTTGGCATAATCGCTTCCGTACTCGGCACGTTCTTCGTACGCGGCGGCAAGAATGCGGACCCGATGAAGGCGCTCAAGATGGGCAGCTACACCTCCGCCATACTGGTTGCGGCGGGCAGCGTTGCGCTGAGCTATTTCTGCTTCGGCGGCATAAACACCAGCTTTGCAATAATCTGCGGCCTTATAGTCGGCCTTGCGATAGGCTTCTTTACCGAGGTTTACACTTCCGATAAATACCGCTTCGTAAAGAACATTGCGGAGCAGTCCACCACCGGCAGCGCGACCAACATAATATGCGGCCTGAGCACCGGCATGCTTTCCACCTGCGTTTCCATAATACTCGTGTGCCTCGGCATACTGGGCGCATATAAGTTCGCCGGGCTTTACGGCATAGCGCTTGCAGCGGTTGGCATGCTTTCCACCGCGGGCATGACCGTTGCGGTCGATGCATACGGCCCGATAGCCGATAACGCCGGCGGCATAGCCGAAATGGCCGGCCTTGAGGACAGCGTGCGCGACATTACCGACCGCCTGGACAGCGTTGGCAACACCACCGCCGCCATGGGCAAGGGCTTCGCCATCGGTTCCGCGGCGCTTACGGCAATGGCCCTGTTCGTATCCTATGCGCAGGCTGCCGAGCTTCAGATGATAGACATACTTGACCCGTTCGTAATAATCGGCCTGCTGCTGGGCGGCATGCTGCCGTTCCTATTCAGCGCGCTGACCATGAGCAGCGTATCCAAGGCTGCGGAGAGCATGATTCGCGAGGTAAGGCGTCAGTTTAAGGAGCACACCGGCATACTGAAGGGCACCGAAAGGCCGGATTACCGCACCTGCGTATCCATCGCGGCTACCTCCGCGCTAAAGGAAATGATTCTCCCCGGCGCAATAGCCATCGTTGCTCCCCTGCTGGTCGGCTTCCTGCTCGGCCCCGCTGCCCTTGGCGGACTGCTTGCGGGCAGCGTGGTAACGGGCGTGCTTATGGCAATATTCATGAGCAACTCCGGCGGCGCATGGGACAACGCCAAGAAATACATTGAAGGCGGCAACTTCGGCGGCAAGGGCAGCGAAGCGCACAAGGCGGCCGTTGTAGGCGACACTGTGGGCGACCCGTTCAAGGATACCTCCGGCCCCAGCATAAACATTCTGATAAAGCTGATGACCATAGTTTCGCTGGTATTCGTACCGCTTATGAAGTAAGGCATACAGAAGATAAAAAAAGAGCATCTGCGCAGGCAGGTGCTTTTTTGTATGCTCACTTAAAGCCGTTCCGCCGTTTGTTTGGTTTTAATGAAATATTCCATCATTTGGGCAAGGAAGGAAGGTTCCTCCATAACGGTATTAGAAAGGATAGTGATTGCCGCTTTATACTCAAAATTCAACCTTTGCCAATGTCTCAACCCCGGCAATCCTCCATCATGTCCAAACCAACCGTTATCAAACTGCCATAGCCCGCATCCGTAGGGCTTCGGGTCAAAATACAGACATTCCCTCCAACTGTCGGCGGACAATATATCGGCATTCAGTATAGCGCTGCACCAAAGCCCTAAATCCGTCAGCGAAGAAACAACGCTGCTGTCGCCGCTCTCCATGGCAGGCCTGCCGCAGGAAAAAATCTCATCGTTATGCTTTACATATCCGCAAGCGTCCGCTATATGCCCGTTCATGTGGGTGTGGTTTAAGCTGAAGCGCATAAATACATCGCTCATGGCTGCTGACAAAGGTTTGCCTGTCAACATCTCCAGAATATGCCCAAGCAAAAAATAATTCGTATTGCTGTATCTTCCCTCTGTTCCGGGTTCAAAGTGCAAGGGCAGTTCACCAATCAGCTCAAAACATTCCGAAAGACTAACGGGACGGCATTCCGCAACAATGCACCTATTGAACTCGATAACATCAGCCGGCGCTGTTCCGTGCTCCGATTCATATTTACGAATCGCGTCAGGAATAATCCTATCACCGATATAATCGGGAATACCGCTAGAATGATGTAGCAGATTGCGAATCGTAATATTCTTCCCTTGGGGATATTGTGGGAAGTATAGGTCGATTGTATCATCCAAAGAAAGCTTCCCCTGCTCTATCTGAAGTAAAATTGCTGCTGCGACAAATTGCTTGGACAGCGAAGCTAATGTAATGGTGGTATGTGATGTGAAGGGAGTGTTTGTGCCGCAGTCAGCATTGCCTTGGCAATGTTCAAAAACAACCTGACCGTTTTTAAGGACAAGCACTCCGCCTTGGAAATCCCTTGGGATAATATTTTCAAATGGTTTCATAAAGATCTCTCCGCCAAATTCATATTTTCGCTCTGTTCAAGCATTATAGCACTTTTTTCATCAGCTTTGGGTATGAATGCGGATAAAAAGCGTTTGGAAATAGCTAACGGGTTCTTTGGTTGGCAATACGCTGCAAGGCGGATTGACTGAGGGGTTGACGATATACAAAAACCAGGGGAACGCCATCGCGTCCCCCCATACCTTTCAATATTTTGCCTTATCCGTTGTGCCTGAGCGCGCCCCTGGCCTCAAGCTCAAGCAGCTTTGCGGCGGGGTCTTTGACCTTGGCAAGGAATATCATGGCCGCTATAATGTACGGCTTGAAGCTGGCCTGCTTGTAAAGCGGGTCGCGGTAGCGATCGAACACGCTGGCGGCAACCTCGCCCGCCTCGCAGGATACGCCGGTTATGTCCGCGGGCAGGCAGTGCAGATACAGCGCCTTGCCGCCCTTGGTCAGCTTCATCATCTCCTCGGTGCATTCCCAGTCCTTGTGGTTGGCGTTCTGGGCAAGCAGCCGCCTTTCAAGGGCCTTTATGCCCTCAAGGTCGCCGTTGCCGTAAAGCTCCGTGCGCTCCTCCATGGCCTTAAACGGCGCCCAGCTCTTGGGATACACTATGTCCGCATCGCGGAAGGCTTCCTTCATGTCGTGCGAAATGGTTATGCTGCCGCCGGATTCGGCGCTCTGCCTCTTTGCAAGCTCCACAACGTCGTCCATAACCTCGTATCCTTCCGGATACGCAAGGGAAACCTCCATGCCGAAGCGGCTCATAAGGCCTATTACGCCCTGCGGAACGGAAAGGGGCTTGCCGTAGCTGGGGCTGTATGCCCATGTCATGGCAACCTTTTTGCCCTTCAGGTTCTCTATCCCGCCGAATTCGTGAATAAGGTGCAGCGTGTCCGCCATCACCTGCGTGGGATGGTCAATGTCGCACTGCAGATTGACCAGCGTGGGCTTCTGCTCAAGCACGCCGTCGCGGTGGCCTTCGGTCACGGCGTTCACAACGTTGTGCATATATGTGTTGCCCTTGCCTATGTACATATCATCGCGTATGCCTATAACGTCCGCCATGAAGGATATCATGTTGGCGGTTTCGCGCACGGTTTCGCCGTGGGCAATCTGGCTCTTGCCCTCGTCCAAATCCTGCACCTCAAGGCCCAGCAGGTTGCACGCGGACGCAAACGAGAAGCGGGTGCGGGTGGAATTATCCCTGAAAAGGCTTATGCCCAGGCCGCTGTCGAATATCTTGGAGGATATGTTGTTCTCCCTCAGGTGCCTCAGCGCGTCCGCAACGGCGAAAACGCCCTTTATCTCGTCAAAGCTCTTTTCCCATGTAAGGAAAAAGTCGCCTTCGTACATCTTGTCAAGCTTAAGCTGGCTTATAACGTCCGTAAACTGCTTTACGTTGCTCATTTTCGTCTCCTTTATGGTGAAGTATTACTTTATGTCGTTATCCGTAAGGGTGGCGCGGAACTCGGTCGCGTCCTCGTCCCCCTTGCCCTTGTAAAGTCCGGGAACCAGCGCGTATATTGCCGCGCAGTGTACCAGATCCTCCTTCCACGTCATCTCGTTGGGAGCATGCGCCTGGCTCTCCGCGCCCGGGCCGAAGCCCACGCAGGGTATGCCGTAGCGGCCCTGTATGCTCACGCCGTTGGTGGAGAACGTCCATTTGTCTATCAGCGGCCTTTCGCGCTTTGCCATGGCGGTTTTGTCGCCGCAGCGCTTTTCGCCGTAGAGTGCCTTATGCGCATCGGCCACGGCCTGCACGTGCGGCGCGGTTTCCTTATTTATCCATGTGGGGAAATAGCATTCGGTTTCGTATATCTCTCCCGTCCAGCTGGGGCGGTTGTACATATACATGCTGACCTTTGCATTGTGCTTTTTGCACGCGGGCAGGGCCTCTATTTCGCGTATGCAGCTGTCCCATGTTTCGCCCGCGGTCATGCGGCGGTCAAGCGATACGGAGCAGCTGTCCGCCACCGCGCAGCGGGAGGGCGAGGTGAAGAATATCTGGCTGGTGGTTATGGTGCCGCGGCCAAGGAAGCGCGCGTCCATATAATGCTCGGGGTTGAACTCCGGCTCCAGCATCTTTACAAGGCCCTTTATTTCATATTCATCGGTGCAGCCGTTTTCGTTGAGCTGCTCAACCTCCTTCAATATATCCGCCATCTTATAAATGGCGTTGTCCCCGCGCTCCGGCGCGCTGCCGTGGCAGCTTACGCCCAGCACGTCCACGCGTATCTCCATCCTGCCCCTGTGCCCGCGGTAAACGCCGCCGTCGGTAGGCTCGGTTATAACAACAAATTCGGGGGTTATGCCGTCAATATTGTGTATATATTGCCAGCACATGCCGTCGCAGTCCTCCTCCTGCACGGTGCCGGTAACAAGTATCCTTGTGCCTTGGGGTATAAGGCCAAGCTCCTTCATTATCTTCGCGCCGTAAACGGAGCTTACTATGCCGCCAAGCTGGTCGCTCGCGCCGCGTCCGCCTATTTCGGTTTCGGTTTCATAGCCTTCATACGGGTCGAATTTCCAGTTGCTCATTTCGCCCAGGCCAACCGTATCTATATGCGCATCGAAGGCTATGAGCCTTTCGCCTTCGCCCATGTAGCCCAGCACGTTGCCAAGGCCGTCTATTTCAACCTTATCAAAGCCAACGGCCTTCATCTCCTCGGCTATCCTATGGATAACGCCTTCCTCGCCCGAGCTTTCGCCGGGTATCCTTATAAGGTCCCTCAAAAAGCGGGTCATCTCTTTTTCGTAGCCCTGCGCGGCCTTTTTTACAGCGCAAGCATCCATTCCTTCGTCCATCCTTTCCGTTTTTATATTCTCGCGCCCCCCGTGAGGGGGTATTATTCCTTGCTGCCGCTGTCCAAATATGAATACAGCGTGTATTTGCTTATGCCGAAGTAGCTGCTTATCCTGTCCCCGCTCTTGGTGATGAGCATTGCGCCGGCGTCGTTAAGATAGCGTATCGCGCGGACCTTGTCTTCCTTGTTCATCATTGCCACCGGCTTGCCCACCAGCCGCACGGATTTTTCAATAAGCTCGTCCAGCAGCTCGTTCACGCTTGTGGGTATCTGCGGGGCCTCCCTCTCGTCCTTATCGTCCGCAATAAAGGAATCCACGGCGCTGCGCGCCATCATGAACGGCGTCATGTCGTAATTTATTGAGAATATGCCCTCCGGCACGCCATTTTCGTCGTTTATATATACCGTGCTCGATCTTAGCGTTCTGCCGTCGCCCGTCTTGGTATGGTAACCAAGCTCGTCCTCCATATGCTCGCCCTTGTGCTTGAGCGCTTCCAGCACCACCGGGGAGCTGCCGTCGCCAACGCGGCGGCGGGACACATGCCCGTTTTCTATCGCGGCAATGGTGCGCTCCGGATCGCCCGTGTTAAGATCGTGCACCACCACTTCGCAGTTTCCGCCGAACTGGGCCGCCATGGCCTTCGCCAGCCGTTTTACAAAATCAAGCGTTTTATCGTCCATTGTTACATATCGCCTCCGTTCAAGTATATCTGCGTATGCATATATTAGTTTATCATACAATAACTCCGTTGCAAAGGCGATATCAAAATAAAATTTAGTTTATCTAAAAGAATTTTGCTTCTTTTGTTCTTGTCATTGCGCCGCATGGATGATATTATAATAATGTAAGAAAAATCATCATACGGAATGCTGTAAGGGAGTGCTTTGCGCGCGGGCAGAAAACAGGGCTTACGCCTTGTCAGCCGAGCGTTTTTTTAATATTAAAACCACATATGATTTATTTTAAGGAGGATTTTGGCATGATAATAATCGGAAACGGAAAGCTGATAACCCGAAACGCGGCCGAGCCATACTATGAAAACGGCGCGGTAGTTACCGAAAACGAGCTTATAAAGGAAATAGGCACAACGGCGGAAATGCGCCTGAAATATCCTGACGCCGAATTTGTGGACGCTAAGGGCGGCGTTATAATGCCCGCGTTCATAAACGCGCATACGCACATATATTCCGCCCTTGCGCGGGGTCTCAGCATAGCGGGCTACAACCCCACCAATTTTTACGAGGTGCTGGACGGCATGTGGTGGAAAATAGACCGCAGCCTTACCCTTGAGGATACGCGCCGCAGCGCATACACAACCATAATAGACTGCATAAAGACCGGCTGCACCACCATATTCGATCATCATGCAAGCTTCTGCCAAATAGAGGGCAGCCTTTTTACAATAGCCGACGCGGCAAGGGCGCTTGGCATACGCGCGTGCCTGTGCTATGAGGTGAGCGAACGCGACGGGGAAAAGAAGTGCGATGAATCCATTGAGGAGAACAAGAGCTTTATAGATCACTGCGAGCGCGAAAACGACCCCATGCTGAAGGCCATGTTCGGCGGGCATGCGCTTTTCACGATAGGCGATAAAACGTTTGAAAAATGCGTTAAGGCAAACGGCGGGCGCACAGGCTTCCATATTCACGTTTGCGAGGGCATGAACGACGTTTACGATTCAATGAAGAACTACGGCTGCCGCAGCGTGAACCGCCTGCTGTACAACGGCATTTTGGGCGAAAGGACGCTGCTTGGGCATTGCATACATATAAGCCCAGCGGAAATGGACATAATTCGCGAAACCGGCACAATGGTTGTGAACAACCCCGAATCGAACATGGGCAACGCCGTGGGCTGCTCGCCTGTGCTGAAGCTGTTTGAAAAGGGCATATTGGTAGGACTCGGCACCGATGCATATACGTTCGATATGCTGGAAAGCCTTAAAGCCGCCCTGACCATACAGCGGCACAACGCCGCCATGCCAAACGTTGGCTGGAGCGAAGTTACAACAATGCTTTTCGCAAACAACGCTAAGATTGCCGCCAAGTATTTCCCCCATGAGCTGGGCGTTATAAAGGCGGGCGCAAGCGCGGACGTTATAGTTATGGACTACAAGCCCTTCACCCCGTTCTCGGCAGAGAATATAGACGGGCATATGCTTTTCGGCATGGCCGGCAGGCAGTGCGAAACCACAATGTGCGCAGGCAGACTGCTTATGAAAGACAGGAAGCTGCTTATTGCCGACGAGGAAGCCGAAAACGCCAAAACGCTTGAGGTTTCAACCAAGCTTTGGCAGCGGCTCAACGGCTGACACAACAACGGGAGGAACATAAAATGAGCGAAAGAATGAACCCATTGCCCTTTAAGGCGCTTATAGAATGGATGCTTTGCGAAAAGGAAGCAAGCGGGGCGGTTTTCGGCGTAAGCTCGCCCTATGTTAAGAAGGACGCGGGCGCGCTTATGCTATTCGGCGAAAAGCTGGAGGCTCCCTTCGGCCCCGCAGCCGGCCCCAATACGCAGCTTGCGGAAAATATAATTGCGGGCTACTACGCCGGCGCGCGGTTCTTTGAACTGAAAACCGTGCAGAAGATGGACGGCGAGGAGCTTGCCGCCTGCATCAGCCGCCCGTGCATACTGGCAAACGACGAAGGCTACAACTGCGAATGGAGCACGGAGCTTACCGTGCCGCAGGCGTTTGAGGAATACGTTAAGGCATACCTTGCAATAAAGCTTATTGCAAAGCTTTACGACCTTGGCGACCCGGAAGGCTTTCAGTTCAACATGAGCGTGGGCTACGACCTTGCGGGCATAAAGACCGAAAAGATAGACGCCTTTATAGAGGGCATGAAGGACGCTTCCTCCACCCCCATATGGGCCGAATGCATGGCGGGGCTGAACCGCCGCTTCCCCGAGATGGGCGAATACTTTGCCGCCATATCGCCGCGCATAGCAACCGGCGTGACAGTATCCACGCTGCACGGCTGCCCGCCGGACGAAATAGAGGCCATAGCAAGCTACCTTATCCGCGAAAAGGGGCTGAACACCTTCGTAAAGTGCAACCCAACAATACTGGGCTACGATTTTGCGCGGGAAAGGCTCAATAAGCTGGGCTATGATTACATTGCCTTTGACGAGCATCATTTTAACGAGGATCTTCAGTATGCGGATGCCGTGCCCATGTTCCGCAGGCTTATGCAGCTTGCCGGGGATAACGGCGTTGAATTCGGCCTTAAGCTTTCAAACACATTCCCCGTGGACGTTAAGGCGAATGAGCTGCCCAGCGAAGAAATGTATATGTCCGGCCGCGCTCTTTATCCGCTTACGATAGAGATGGTAGCGCGCTTCAGCCGCGAATTTGAAGGCAGGCTTAGGCTTTCCTTCTCCGGCGGGGCGGATTATTTCAATATTGTGCCGCTGTACGAGGCCGGCATTTGGCCCATAACCGTTGCAACCACAATACTCAAGCCCGGCGGATATTCCCGCTTCAAGCAGCTTGGCGAGCTGTTCGACGGCGTATCAAAGCGCCCCTACGCGGGCGTAAACGCGGCAAAGGTTGCTAAGCTTAGCGCGGATGCGGAAACCGACGCGCATTACAAAAAGCCCGTAAAGCCCCTGCCGGACAGGAAGAACGGCCTTCCCCTGCCCATTGCGGATTGCTTCACAGCGCCCTGCATGGGCGGCTGCCCGATACATCAGGACGTGAGCGAGTATATAGAGCTGGTCGAAAAGCAAATGTACCCCGAGGCGCTTGAGCTGATACTTGAAAAGAACCCGCTGCCCTTCATAACCGGCACAATATGCGCCCACAGGTGCATGGATAAATGCACGCGCAATTTTTATGAGGACAGCGTGTATATCCGCAATCTTAAGCTGATAGCCGCACAAGAAGGCTACGATGCGGTCATGGCGCGCCTTGCCCCCGCCCAAAGGCAGGACGCAAAGAAAACCGCCATAATAGGCGCAGGCCCCGCGGGCATAGCGGCGGCGTACTTCATTGCCCGCGAAGGTTATCCCGTTACCGTGTTTGAAAAGGAAAACGAGCCGGGCGGCATAGTTAAAAACGTTATACCAGAATTTAGGATAGCAAGCGACGCCATAGCAAAGGACGTAGCCCTTGCCAAGCGCATGGGCGCGGAGTTCATATGCGGCAGGGAAGCGCCAAGCCTTTATGAGCTGAAGGCTGAAGGCTATGAATACATTCTGCTTGCAACAGGCGCGCAGAAGCACGGCGCGCTCAGCATACAGGGCAACGTTATGAACGTTATAGACTTCCTATACAGCGCCAAGAACGCGCCCGAAACGCTTGCCTTGGGCAATGCGGTTGCGGTTATAGGCGGCGGCAACACGGCAATGGACGCAGCCCGCGCGGCAAAGCGCATGGGCGTTGAAAGGGTGAGCATAGTTTACCGCCGCACAAGGAAATATATGCCCGCAGACGAGGAGGAGCTTGCACTCGCCACGGAGGACGGAGTTGAATTTGCCGAGCTCCTTGCCCCCGTTGAACAGAAGGACGGCATGCTCGTCTGCAAAAAGATGAAACTTGGTGAACTTGACGAAAGCGGCAGGCGCAGCGTAACGGAAACGGATGAGACCGTGACCATCCCCGCGGATACCGTAATAGCCGCCGTGGGCGAAAAGCCGGACGCGGAAGCGCTGCGTGCATACGGCGCCAAACCTAACGAAAACGGGCGCGTTCCGTTTGACTGCGGCGCGGGAGTATATGCCGCAGGCGACGCGCTTCGCGGGCCGGCAACGGTTGTTGAAGCCATTGCAGATGCAAGGCGCTTTGCGGACGCGGTGATAGGCTTTAATAAGGGCTACATGATCAACCCCGCCGCCGCGCGGGATTACAGGGAGACCCTTGCCCGCAAGCACAGGCTTATGGAACGCCAGTGCGGCGAGGCGGAAGCGAAGCGCTGCCTGGGCTGCTCCACGGTATGCGAAAACTGCGTATCCTCCTGCCCCAACCGCGCAAACGCCGCCATAAAGGTAAAGGGTAAGGCGCAGCGGCAGATAGTGCATATTGACGCGCTTTGCAACGAATGCGGCAACTGCGCGGTGTTCTGCCCTTATTCCGGCAGGCCGTATAGGGATAAGCTTACCGTATTTGCGGACGAAGCAAGCTTTACGGACAGCGAAAATAACGGCTTCCTGCTAATTGACAGGGACAGCAAAACCGTAAAGCTTAGGCTGAACGGCGAGGTGAGCGAGGTTTGCCTGACAAAGCCCAATCAGCTTGAACGGGACATTGAGGCGATAATACTCACCGTTATAAACGACTACGGCTACATGCTGTGATCAAGCAATACGAAAGCGGAAGGAGCGGAGCATGAGCAGCTTCTATGTAAACGGAAATATTGTAAAGTGCGAAGGCAGCATGTCCCTGCTTCGCTATCTCAGGGATGAACTGCGGCTGACCTCCGTAAAGGACGGCTGCAGCGAGGGCGCGTGCGGCACATGCACAGTCATAATAGACGGCCGCGCAATGAAGGCCTGCGTGCAGCGCACGGACAGGCTGGGCGGCAAGCATATAATCACCACCGAAGGGCTGAGCGAATTTGAAAAGGAAGCGTATGTATACGCCTTCGGCCATGCGGGCGCGGTGCAATGCGGCTTCTGCACGCCGGGCATGGTAATGGCGGCGAAGGCGCTGCTTGATAAGGAGAGCGACCCGAGCGAGGACGAAATACGCCGCGCGCTGAAGGGCAACATTTGCCGCTGCACGGGCTATGTTAAAATAGTGGATGCGGTTAGGCTTGCCGCAAGGCTGCTCAGGGAAGGCACAATTCCCGAATCCGACGAATCCTGGGCCGTGGGCAGCAGGGTGCCGCGCCTTGACGTGCGCGAAAAGGTGCTTGGCTACGGCGAATATACGGACGATATGTATATTGACGGCATGGCATACGCAAGCGCCCTGCGCGCCGAATACCCCCGCGCGCGCATACTGAAAATAGATACCGAAAAGGCGAAAGCGGCCGATGGCATAATCGCCGTTTTTACCGCAAAGGACATACCCGGGCAGAACAAGGTAGGTCACCTTAAAAAGGACTGGGACACCATGATAGCCGAGGGCGACTGCACGCGGTATTTGGGCGATGCGGTTGCATTGGTGGTAGGCGAAACGGCGGAGGCTGTGGAGGCCGCAAAGGCGCTTATAAGCGTTGATTACGAGGAGCTTACGCCCATACGCAATGCATACGAGGCAATGGCCGAGGGCGCGGAGGAGCTGCACGAAGGCGGCAATCTGCTTGCGCATAAGCATGTTTCCCGCGGGGACGCGGCGGGCGCGATAGCCAAGAGCAAGCACATACTGCACGGCAAATACACAACGCCCTTTACGGAGCACGCATTTCTTGAGCCCGAATGCGCCGTGGCTATACCCTTTAACGGGGGCGTTAAGATATATTCCTCCGACCAAAGCGTATATGATACTCAGCACGAAACCGCGCCCATGCTCGGCCTGCCGATGGAAAAGGTATATGTTGAAAACAAGCTTGTCGGCGGCGGCTTCGGCGGCAAGGAGGACGTTAGCGTTCAGCACCATGCCGCGCTTGCCGCGTACCTTACAGGCCGCCCCGTAAAGGTTAAGCTTACCCGCGCGGAAAGCATACTTATCCACCCCAAGCGCCACCCGATGGACATGGAGTTCACGCTGGGCTGCGACGAAAACGGTATTATTCAGGGCGTTAAGGCAACCGTTATAGCGGACACGGGCGCGTATGCCAGCCTTGGCGGGCCGGTGCTGGAGCGCGCCTGCACCCATGCGGCGGGGCCGTACAACTATCAGAATTTTGAAATAGACGGCTATGCGTACTATACAAACAATCCCCCTGCGGGGGCGTTCCGCGGCTTCGGCGTTACGCAGACCTGCTTTGCAATGGAGTCCATGCTCAACCGCATGGCGCACAAAATAGGCATAAGCCCGTGGCAGATACGCTATATAAACGCCATCCGCCCGGGGCAGGTGCTGCCAAACGGCCAAATTGCGGACGCTTCAACCGGCCTTGTTGAAACGCTTGTGGCCGTGAAGGCTGCTTACGAAGGCGCAAGGTTCGCGGGCATAGCCTGCGCCATGAAAAACGCGGGCGTGGGCGTGGGTCTGCCGGATACGGGCCGCGTGCGGCTAAGGGTGAGCGGCGGCAGGGTGCATATTGAAACCGGAGCAAGCTGCATAGGCCAGGGGCTTGGCACGGTGCTTGTGCAATACGTTACGGATGAGCTGAAGCTGCCGCGCGAGGCCGTGGTATACGGCGGCTCTAACAGCCATTCGCCCGATTCCGGCACAACGTCGGGCTCCCGCCAAACGCTCATAACGGGGGAGGCGGCGTTAAGGGCATGCCAAGGGCTGAAGGCCGACCTTGCGGAGCATAGCCTGAGCGAGCTTGAGGGCAGGGAATATTACGGCGAATACCTTGCCAAGACCGACCCCTTGGGCAGCGATAAGCCCAACCCCGTAAGCCACGTTGCCTACGGCTATGCAACGCAGGTTGCAATACTTGATGAGGAAACCGGCCGCGTGAGCGAGATAGTCGCCGCGCACGACGTTGGCAGGGCCGTTAACCCCCTTTCCGTTGAAGGGCAGATAGAGGGCGGCGTGATAATGAGCTGCGGCTTTGCGCTTACGGAGGATTACCCGCTGGATAACTGCCGCCCGACGGCAAAATACGGCACGCTTGGGCTGTTCCGTGCGGATAACTGCCCGCGCGTAACGTCCGTAATAATCGAAAAACCTGGCATAGACAAGGCGCGCGGGGCAATAGGCATAGGCGAAATAACATCCATACCCACCGCCGCCGCCATTGCGGAAGCATACTACGCGCGCGATAATATAGACCGATATGCGCTGCCCCTTTGCGGCACGCCGTATTCAAAGAAATAAACTTTACGGGAGATAAAAAAATGGAACTGAACCGATACATTGACCACACCATGTTAAAGGCGGACGCCACGCCCGAACAGATAGCCAAGCTTTGCGCGGAGGCGAAGGAATACCGCTTTGCGTCCGTATGCGTAAATTCCTGCTATGTTCCCCTTGCAGCAAAGCTGCTCTGCGGCACGGATACGAAGGTATGCTGCGTGGTGGGCTTCCCGCTGGGCGCATGCTTAAGCGAAGCGAAGGCCGCGGAGACCCGCCTTGCCGTTGAAGCGGGCGCGGAGGAGGTGGACATGGTGATAAACATCGGCATGGCAAAGGCCGGCGAATGGGACTACGTGCGCAGCGATATTGCCACCGTTGTTGCAGCGGCGCACCCCAAGGCGATAGTGAAGGTCATAATAGAATGCTGCCTGCTTACGGACGATGAAAAGGTTACGGCATGCCTTGCCGCAAAGGAAGCGGGCGCGGACTTTGTAAAGACCAGCACGGGCTTTTCCACCCACGGGGCGACAGAAGCTGACGTTAAGCTGATGCGCGACACCGTTGGCGCGGACATGGGCGTTAAGGCCGCGGGCGGCATACGCACCTATGCCGACGCCATGAAGATGATAGCCGCGGGCGCAAACCGCCTTGGCGCAAGCGCGGGCATAGCCATAATGAAGGAAGCCGAAGGCCGCTAAGCTCCACCAACAGCAAAAGAGCACCCGAAACGGATGCTCTTTTTGTTTGCAGCTAAATTATGCCTTACTCGTGATGGCAGCAGCCGCAGCCGCAGTCATGCTCGTGCTCATCTTCGCAGTCGCAATCATCGTCGCAGCAGCATTCGCCGCTCATGCGCTCTTCAACTATCGCGGTAAGCGCATCGAACTTGTCCTCGTCGGCGGGAACGAATTCCTCCATATCGCCGTTTACGACTATCTTCATGATATATACGTCGTGGCCGCAGTCGCACTCCTCATCTTCGCCGTGCTCGCATTCCTCGCTCAGATCCATGAGCACCGCGTACTCCTGGCCTTCGTATTCAAAGTAATCGATAACGTCCAGTTCAAAGTCGTTACCATCGTCATCGGTAAAGGTTACAAAATCCCTTTCCATTTCTTCCATCGTTAGCTACCGCCTTTCATTGTTTAGGTTAATTGTACAACATAAATCTATTCTGGGCAATACTGTTTACATTATTCATCTTTTGGGTTACGATTAGTACATAATTCATGCGGAGGTACACAATGTTCAAGGCGGTTTGGAGCATAGGCAGGGACGGATTTAACAGAATAGAGGCCCTTAGGCGCGCGGCGGGCGCATGCCCGCAATGCATAAGCGACGGCAAAGATGCCTACGCTGGCCATGTTTACGTTTGTGAAGAAACGGGCGAACCCATAGCCGCGGGGCGTATGTATCCGGACGGCGACGCGCTTGTTATAGACCGCATTGCGGTAATGCCGCAGTACGATGCAATGCCCTATGCGGAGCTTGTGCTGAGGATGCTGCTTTTTAAGGCGCAGGAGCTGCCGCAGCGGGAAATACGCATAAACTGCGAAGAAAAACGCTTTGCATTGGTGCGGCGCTTCGGCTTTGCGCAGAGCGATGCGCACACCTTCACATGCAGCCGCAATGCGATAGTATGGGACAGCGAGTGCAGGCATTAAAAAAGTAACCGCTAAAAGGCAAAGCAGCGGTTACTCCTTATAACTTCTCTTTGACCGACCGTCACCGGCAGGTGGTTTTCTGTATTTATTATATGCTGCCCGCCGCGCTTTTTCAAGGCCAATATTCATTTATTTTTAGGTTTATATTCTACCATAAGCCAGCCTTTTATATAATTACAAAAACGGGCAAAAGCATGTCGTTTTTTATAAGTCTCGATTATATTGACATAATCTGCATTTATGTTATAATCGCTCTGGGGAAATAATTTAGCCCCAGAAAATAATTATTTATATCGGAGGATATCGCGGCAATGGCTATCAAGCTTGGCATCAATGGTTTCGGCAGGATCGGCAGGACCGTACTGCGCATCGCGGCGGAAAGGCCGGAGGAATTCGAAATTTGCGGCATCAACCTTCGCAAGGCTGAACCCGAATACATGGTTTATCTTATGAAATACGATTCCGTATTCGGGCGCTTCCCCGGCGCCGTGGAGCAAACCGAAAACGGTATAAGCATAAACGGCCGCGAGATAGCCGTTTTCAGCAGCAGCGATGTTAAGGAAATACCCTGGGACAGCTGCGGCGCGGAATACATAGTTGAATCCACCGGCGCGTTCAACACCACCGAGCTTGCCTCCGGCCACCTTGCCCACGGCGCGAAGAAGGTTGTACTCAGCGCCCCCGCAAAGGATAAGGAGACCCCAACCTATGTTATGGGCGTTAATCATTGGGAATACGACACCGGGTTCAACGTTGTTTCCAACGCCAGCTGCACCACCAACTGCATAGCCCCCCTTACCAAGATTGTTCACGATAACTTCGGCATAGAGCAGGGCCTTATGTCCACCATACACTCCGCCACATCCAAGCAGAAGCCCGTAGACGCCCGCGCCGGCCGCGACTGGCGCACCGGCAGGAGCGTTTTCAATAACATCATCCCCTCCACCACCGGCGCCGCAAAGGCCTGCGCGCTGGTCATGCCCAGCCTTAAGGGCAAGCTTACCGGCATGAGCTTCCGCGTGCCTACCAACGACGTGAGCGTTGTTGACCTTACCGCGCGCCTCAGCCGCCCCACAACTTATAAGGAAATATGCGACGCCGTTGAGGAAGCCAGCCGCACCACCATGAAGGGCATAGTCACCTTCACCCGCGACGAGGTTGTTTCCAGCGACATGCGCGGCGAAAGCCACACCTGCATATTCGATGAAAACGCCGGCATAATGCTGGACGATACTTTCGTAAAGCTGATCGCCTGGTACGACAACGAATGGGGCTACAGCTGCAAGGTGCTCGATCTTATCGCCTACATGGCTCAGCGCGACGCCGAATAAAACCTGAATACATAAGGGCGGCTCCAAAGCCGCTCTTTTTGTACGCAAAAAGGGACGCTGCTGCGTCCCCTTTGTTTATAATGCTATGCGGCTTATATCTTCTCCGCCACGCCGGTGCGCGCGTTGAATTCGGTTATAAGCTTATCCAGATCCTTGGCCTGTTCGTGTATGCCGGTCCAATAATCACGGTCGTACCACTGCGCGTTGAGCTCCTCAACGGTCTTGCCCTGCTGCTCTACCCAAGTATAGTACTTCAGGTTGTGTACGCGCTTGCGGTCAGCATAGGTCAGCTCCGCCATGTTATCCGTGCGGATACCATGCAGATGCTCGCTGAAGTCGCGCGCGGCGGTGAGCAGAGAATAGTTGCCCTGCTGCTCGTTCAGCTCCTTCACGCGGCTTTCGTACATAACGGCGCTGTCGGTAGCAACGGTGGCCACAACATCGTCGCCGGTAAGCTCATAATACTTGGCGAACTTTATGCAGCAAAGCACGTTCGCTATGCCGCTTATTCCCAGCAGCGAAAGCTGCTCTATTGTTGCATCGGGCACATGCACAACCTCTTTCAGGTATTTGTGGCCTTCCTCGCTGTTGAACAGCCTGAGCAGGTTCTGGCTGTCCTCGTCGTCTATATCTATCACCATATCGGTATTACGCACGTTATGCACCCAAGGCACATGCTTATCGCCAATGCCCTCTATGCGGTGCCCGCCGAAGCCGTTTTCAAGCAGCGTGGGGCACTGCAGCGCCTCTCCCACGGCAAGCTTGGAATACGGATACTGCTCCTTGAGGTAATCGCCCGCGCTCATCGTGCCCGCGGAGCCGGACGTGAAGCACGCGCCCGCGAAGCGGCTGGTGGGGGTCTTTATGCTTTCGTAAGCCTCGGCTATGGCATGGCCGGTCACCTGATAGTGCCACAGCACGTTGCCCATTTCCTCGAACTGGTTGAATATTATAACGTCCTCCCTGGTGCGCCTGAGCTCCCAGGTCTTGTCGAATATTTCCTTAACGTTGGATTCGCAGCCGGGCGTGGCAATAACTTCGCCGGCGATCCGAGACAGCCATTCGAAGCGTTCGCGGCTCATTTCCGCGGGGAGTATGGCTATTGAATCGCAGCCGAGCAGCTTTGAATTATATGCGCCGCCGCGGCAATAGTTGCCCGTGGAGGGCCAAACGGCCTTGTTATACGTTGGGTCGAACTGGCCGGTAACAAGGCGCGGTGCAAGGCAGCCGAAGCTTGCGCCTACCTTGTGGCAGCCGGTGGGGAACCACTTGCCGCACATTACTATTATGCGCGCGTCTACGCCGGTAAGCGCGGAGGGAAGCTCGATAAAGTTCACCCCGCCGAAACCGCCGCCCTGCATGGTGGGTTCATTGTGCCAGCTTATCCTGAAAAGGTTCAGCGGGTTAACGTCCCACAGGCCGACGTTTTTAAGCGCCTTTTTAACGTTTTCCGGTATGAGGGCCGGGTTCTGCATCTGCGCAAAGGTAGGTATAAGTATGTTGCGTTCCTTGGCGCGGTCTATGGCGTGTTGCAGCCGTTCTTCGTGCATGGTAAGGTCTATCATGGTCACTCTCCGCTTTTATAGTATTTTAGGGAATTTCCTATCCCAATTTTATTGCTTTTGCGCCGGATTGTAAACCCTTATGCGCGTTTTGCTCAAAATATTTTTGGCAAACTTAATATTTTTGTTGAATCAGTCCGTCATGGCGCGTATTTCTTCTTCCGTGGGCGGTTTATCGCGCATGCCGAGCGCATAGCGCTTCTGCTCCACGCGGCGGTTCACCCATTCGGATACGAGCGTATACAGCACCGCCATCACCGGCACGCACAGTATTACCCCCGCTATGCCGAAAAGCCCGCCGCCGAGTATTACCGCTATCATCACCCATATTCCCGAAAGACCCACAGCCCCGCCGACCACGCGCGGGTACACCAAATTGGCCTCCAGCTGCTGCACAACAAGCAGCGCTATTATGAACCATACCGTCATCGGCGGATCGGTCACAAGTATTATCAGCGCGCCCACCGCGCCCGAGCACCACGGCCCGATTATGGGCACCATCTGCGTTATGCCCACAATAACGCTTATCAGCAGCGCATAGGGCATGGAGAACAGCCGCATGGCTATGAACGTCATAACGCCGAGAATGGTGCATTCTATTATCATGCCGTAAAAATATTGGTTCAGCGTTTTGTTCGCGCGGGAGCATATATCGAGCATATTCGTGGCGGTCTTGTCGCTGAAAATTGCCACTATAAGCTTTTTAAACTGGAACATCAGCTTTTCCTTGTTATACAGCGCGTATACGCTTATAACCACCGCCAGCAGCAGATCCACCGCGAAGGACACAACGCTGAACGTGAAGCGCAGTATTCCCTCCGCCGCAGTGCTGACGTAGTTTTTCATATGCGTCAATATATCCTGCCCAAAGTCGCGTATTATCTCCTCCGCCTCGGCCGCAAGGTCTATCCTGTCCCATACGGAGGCGGCCCAGGACGTGAGCCCCGCAATATAGCCATCGAACCCGGCGGCAAGCGTTGTTATGCTCTCCGCCGCCTTGGGGATAATCAGCAGCAGCACCGCCGCTATCACCGCAAAAACGAACAGCATCGCAAGCGTAAGGCAAAGGCCGCGCTTTAAGCCGAGTTTCTTTTTATCCCATTTTTTGAACACCCTGTTTTCAAGGAAGCGCATGGGCATGTTTGTCAAAAAGGCTATCGCAATGGCAATAAATACGGGCGTAAGCAGCGCAAAGAAGCCCTTTACAGACTTCATTACCGCCGGAAAATGCTCCAGCAGTTCATAAAGCAGTATGCCGAACGCGACGACCGATATGGGCCGCCGCGCGCTGCGCCAAATTATTGCAAGCTTATCCGTGCTTTGCTTTTCCGTTTCCCGGTTTTCCTGCGTGTTCTCCCGCGGCTCCGCCTTGGGCTTAGCATCGCTCTTGGTCTTATTGGGCTGTTTTTTCATTCGTTATCCTCGCGCCGCAACAACATCGAATTCAACTTCGGGCAGCCGCCTTTGCAGCCGCATCACAAGCGGTTCCTTACCATTCGGGCGGCCCGCCGCGCCCAGCACGATTATGTTCGCATCCTTATCCTTTGCAAAGTCCACCAGCGCGTCCTCAACATCCTCGCTGCGGATTAGCGAAAGCTCCGCGCCCGCTATCTGCGCCGCGGTAAAAAGATACTCTATCGCGTCTGATTCAAACGGCGTGTTCAAAAAATTCCTGCCCGGTTCCACGCAATGCACAACGTGCACGCTGCTGCCCTGCCCCGCGCGCTCAAGCCCACGGGCGATTAGCTGATCGCAGCTCCTTTGCCCCGTTACGCATACCATTATTACCTTGTTCGCGGCATTATCCTGCGCTGTGTGCTTCATGTCCCTTCACCGCTTCCTTTATCTTATCCGGCAGCTTTGCCTTCCTGAATCCTATCAGTTTTTCTATTGCCTCTTCCGGCGTGGCAGCCACACTGAACAGCTTCAGGCACTCCGTATGCATAAAGCCCGCCTTGGCAAGCGCATCGAACTGGGCCAGCAGATTATCGTAAAACCCGCCCTGATTGAATATTACGACAGGCGCGTCAATATAGCCGAGCTGATTGAGCGTAAGCACCTCCATCAGTTCCTCAAGCGTGCCCACGCCGCCCGGCAGCGTTACAAAGCCGCTGCTCAGCCGCTCCATGGTGGCCTTGCGCTCATGCATATCCTTTGTGACTATCATTTCGCTGCAATGTTCAAACGGTATGCCCGGCTGGTTCAGCTTTTCGGGTATAACGCCAACCGTCCTGCCGCCCTTTGAATACACCCCGCGTGCGCATGCGCCCATAAGCCCCGTGCGCCCGCCGCCGAATATAAGATCGAACCCATGCTCCGCAAGGCAGCGGCCGAAGCTTTCCGCCGCGGCTATATATTTATCGTCAATATTGGGCGAGGACGCCGCAAATATGCATATGCCGGCCATTAGTGTATATCCCCCGTATCATCATTATTTCATAACTAAGTATATCATCTAACGGCCAAGTGTTAAAGTATCAAAACTGGGCATTTTTGTGACAGGAGGAAAACCGCGCCACTATTGCGCTCATATCGTCCCGCACGCTTACCCCGCCCGCCCGCGCAATAAGGGTGCGCGCCGCGCTCTCCGGCGTGTCCGCGTGCAGCACGGCGTCCTGCATGGCGGCATAAAGCCCGCTGCCGAGCGCATCGCTCAGCCCGTCCGTCATAAGCACCAGCGTATCCCCCGCATTAAGCCGCGTTTTCCTTATGCCAACGCTTGTTTCCTTCAGTATACCCAGCGGCGGCGCTTCCGCATAAAGCGGGCGTATGCGCCCGTTACGGATAAGGAATGCGGGCGGGGCGCTTTGCTTCAATATTGTCGCTTCCCCCGTTGAAAGGTCTATTCTTATCGCGTCCAGCGTTGCATAAAGCTCGTCCGTGTTTCTTGAATACAGCAGTTCGTTTATGCTGCGCACCGCATCCTCCTCGCCAAAGCCTATTGATATAAGCTCGCCGTACATTGCCACGGCGCATTGACTTTCCCTGTGCGCGGCAACGCCGGAGCCCATGCCGTCGCTCAATATAAGCAGCAGCTCGTGCCCAACGCGGCGTATGGCCATGGCGTCGCCGTTTGATGGGCTTTTTGCCATTGCCGCCGCGGCGCACCCCGCCTGCGCGCTTAAATATGCCCTGCGGCCGCCGCTCGGCATGCTGATGCGCTCCATGGCATTGCCTATTCCGCCCATATATGCGCTATGCGGTGAATATGCCGCCAGCTCCCGCGCAACCGCTGCCGCATCGCGCAGCTTCAGCCGCGTCATGCTCAGCTCCCTTGTTGCGAACCTGCCCGCGCGGCAAAGGCCGAACGCGCACATAAGCGCCGTGAGCAGCGGTATCACGGCGGCAACCGCCCCGCCGAGCGCCACGCATATGCCAACCACCGCACAAAGCATTATTACCGCCGCCGTTTCCGCCCGCCTGAGCCGCTTGCCCCGAATATATGCCCACAGCGCGCCCCACGCGCGGCACAGCACCGCCGATAGCGGCACAGTCAAAAGCAGCGCGCCCATGCCCAGCATGAATGCATAGCGGTTATTTGCATGCACAACGCAAAGCGGCACCGCCTGCGCGACAAGCGGCGCTATTATCCGCACGCAAACGGGCGTTTCCTCCCCGCGCGCCTCTTTAAGCACGCCGAACACCATCGCCGCGCCCGCAAGCATTATGCAGGCAAAAACGCTCATTGTGCTTTTTGCATACGCCGCGCCCAGTATTGCCGCAGCCATGGCGTACCCCGGCGCATCCGACCCAAGCCACATTGCCGCACATGCCGCCGCAGCGAACGGGGAGCAGCCGTACCTGCCCGCAGCCGCCATTATAAAGGCGCAGCTTGCTTCTATCCCCCTCCTTGCCCAGTCGCCTTCGTCCCGCGCGGCCAGCATACGCACGGCCATCGCCCTTATTCCGTTCGCCTCCATGGCCTGTCCCTCCCTGCATAAAACAATTACTGCATTTATATTAGCGTAACGGCGGCCTTATTTTTGTAGAATCTCCGCCGTGTTTTTTGGCGAAGTGTGCAGAATGGAGGCAATATGCGGATATTATTACATTATGCATATCCTAAGGGCGATATTCCCGCCGTCCGAAAATAAAAAGCTGACGGGGGGATGCCCGTCAGGTATGTTTTTTACTGCTTTATTTGTAGATTATGTTTACCGTATCGCTCTGGTAAGAATCGTTCATGAAAAACTCTGCGCCTTCCTCCACAACTATGCTTGTGTTATCGCTTGGATATACTCCCATGCCGTTTATCCATAGCTTGCCGCCGTTTTTGACGGTAAGCGTGCTGTCCTGAACAAGGCATAGCGTTGTGTTCGCCCCCATTTCCAGCGAACCGCCGGCTTCTATATTCACGTTTTCAAATATCTCCACGTTCACATAACCTTTGGTGTCAAACTTTACAGCATCACCATCGCCTATTGTCAGGTTTGTCAAATCAACTATGCCATTCTGTGCGTAGTCAAGATAGTCGCATATATATTGGACGTCCTCGATTTGATTCACATTTCTGAAATCCGCCATGGTTATCCGCCTTGCTTTTATTTTATCCATCTGTTTTATCGGAAAAACATTGTTTTCTATGTAGTCGGTAATATTTTCATTGATTACATTATCGTATATTATAAGGTAAATATAGCGCACATCTATATCGTCAAATTCAACACTTGCAAGATCATCAAATTCCACCTTGCCGCGGCGTTTAACACCATCGTGTATTATTTCCAGCACAGGCCCGTTGCCGAATTCTTCGCCGCGTTCAAAGCGTATTTCAGTATTCTTACCAACACTAAGCGTTCCGCTTAAATATATCTTCTCGAACCTTGTTTTTCCGCCATCGCTTATGGTACTCCTGCCAAGGTTCAGCGTTGCGCCGTCATCTATGCGCACTGTGGAGCCTGTTCCTATGTTTATCTGGCCGTAATTATTAAGACTTATGCCATTTGGCACGGTAAGCGTTGTTAAGAGAGATATCTTTATTTCGATATTCGGCCAAACTATAAAGTCGCGCTCAAGCGTCATATCCTCGGTAAGCTCTATTGTATATACGGTATGCGGATCGTTGCTTGCGCGGCTATATGCTTCGTAAAACTCCGCCTCTGAGCGGGTGGTTATAACGTCCGCCTTCTGAGCATCGGGGTCAAAGTGCATGTTGAGCAATCCGTCCGATACGGCCTTGGCAACCACCTTGGGCGTAACCGTAGGGTACGGAACAGCCGTAAAGTCTGTCACGTCTATCGTTGCCTCCGGCGATGCTTCGGCGTTCGCCTCCTGCGCTGGAGTGAGTCCGGCGGAAGCGGGTACATCCGCGTTCGCGTTTGCATCGGCGCTTGCAAAAAGCGTGCAGGCAAGCGCAACACACCCCGCCGCCGCGGCGATGCCCAGCGCCCATGCGCCTATTTGTATTTGCTTTTTATATTTTGCCATGCGCAGCGCCGTTTTCATGGCCTTTGCGCTCTGGTATCTGTTCTGCGGCTCAAGCTGCGTGCAGCGGGCGGCAACGGCGTTATATGCCTTTGCCTCTTCGCCGAAGCGCGCCATCAAAACGTGCAGCACCGTGCCCGCGGCGTATATATCCGTGCGCGCGTCGCTTTGGTTAAAGCCGTATTGCTCGGGCGCCGCATAGCCGCGCGTGCCAATCTGCTCCGTGTCGCATGGTTTGCCGTCCTTAAACAGCCTTGCCGCACCAAGATCGATAAGCTTCAATACGCCCCCGTTTGAAATTATAATGTTTTCGGGCTTGATGTCCCTGTGCACCACGCAGGGCTGCATGGCATGCAGCGCGCCCATTGCGGCGCAAAGCTGCTCCATCCATTCCTCCGCCTGCGCAATGGTATATTTACCCTCGTGAACTATATCCTCCAGCGTTTCGCCTTCGATATATTCATAATAGGCAAAGCATTCCCCCTCGTACTCTTCGGTTTCGTAAACCCTGGGCAGATTCGCCTGCTCCACGCTTTTCAGCCGCTCATATACCCCCAGCAGCTCTGCGCGCAGCTTTTTCCGCACGGCGACCGTTCCCGTTTCCACGTCTTTTACCAGCGCAATATCAGGGCCTTTCAGATAGCCAATGGTATCGTAAGATAAAAACATTGATTTTCACCGCCAAATCAGTTATCATTATATATGGTTATTATATTATAATGTATATAGTGGTGATTTGCAAATGGGTTCTACAACAAAACGGCTTTGCGACGCGCTGCTCAACGCAGACAACATAGATTCTTACTTTGACAACAACGCCGACCGTATAGACATAGGCGTTGACCTGAGCGAGTTTTTGGAAGAAAAGCTGAAGGAAAGCGGGCTTACCCGCGCGGAGCTGTTCGCGCGAAGCTCAATAAACCCTTCCTATGGTTATCAGCTGCTTTCCGGCCTGCGCTCCCCTGCGCGGGACACGGCCGTTCAGCTTGCATTGGGCCTTTCCCTTGGCGTTGACGACACGCAGAAGCTGCTGCGCATGGCAAAGCTTGGCGCGCTTTATCCGCGGGACAGGCGGGATAGCATTATACTTTTCGCCATATCGAACGGCTTCACCCTGCCGCAAACCAATGAGCTGCTGTTCTCCCATTCGATGAACGGATTATCAAAGTAAACAAACTGTAATATTGATGACAAGTCGGGCTTATATGCTGTATAATAGCGTGTAAGCCCGTTTTGCGGCCTATACGAAAGAATTTGGAGGCGAACTGATTTGAAATATATCAAGCGGCTTTGCGCGGCGCTTGCCGCGGCAATGCTGATCACGCTCGTTGGCTGCAACGCGGCCGTAACAAGCCCCGTGCAGGGGGAAGAGGAGCTGGTCACCGTGCCGGAGCGCACGCATACGCCCGCGCCCGTGCTCACGCCCGAGCCTACGCCAGAGCAGACGGCCGAGCCGGAACCGACCGAGGAGCCCGCGCCCAGCCCCACGCCGGACGACGGACTGCCGTATTATCTTTACGTTGAGAAGGGCTCCTTCACCCTGACCATATATGAAAAGGACGAAAACGGCGAATATACCAAGGTATTCAGAACATACCGCATAGCCCACGGCGGCAACAAGACCCCCGCGGGAACCTATACCCTTGGCGGGGAGGAAGCGCGCGAACGCTGGCACGATTTTCCGGACGGCGGCACCGTGCAGTACGCCACCCGCTACGAAGGCAGACTGTATATCCACTCCCCGCTTTACGCAACAAGCGACCCCACGCAGATGTGGCCCAAGTATTATAACGGGGATCACGGCATAGGCCTTGAATCAACCGGCGGCTGCCTTAGAATGGTTACGGAGGCGAGCAAGTTCATATACGAAAACTGCCCCGAAGGCACCACACTTAAAATAGTCAACGGATCGCCCATTGGCACCACAAGCGAGGATATTCCCAGCCGCAACGGCCTCAGGATAGACCCCACGGATTACGACACGCTCAGGGAGAAGGGCTATATTACCGATTAAAACAGCCTAAGGAGGGCGCGCCATGTATAAGACCATAAAAACCACAGCGGCAATGCTTGCATTCCTTTTTGCCGCGCTTTGCATGGGGGGCTGCTTTGCCGCGCCCGATGCAAACACGGCGCCGCCCGTAAGCGTTGTTCCCACGGCGGAGCCAACCGCACAGCAGTCCACGGAACCGCCCCTTCCCACGCCCACCGCTGAGCCTACGCCCGAGCCCACGCCCGAGCCGGTATATTACAAATGCCGCGTAAACACGCTCAACTGCCGCAGCAGCGCGGATAAATCGAGCGACGCGAACATAGTTTGCCAAATAGGTTACGAGGACAAGGGCGAATTTTTGGGCACGGAGGGCGAATTTACTCGCCTAAGGCTTGAGGATGGGCAGGAGGTGTACTGCTACAGCGATTATCTTGTTGAACAAAGCGTACAGCTTTACGCCTACCTTGCGTCCGAAACCGCGCAGAAGATAGATATTCCCACGGGGCAGCCCGTGTTTGAAGCGGACGGAGTTACGCCCGTTATGGTGAAGAACGAGCTTGTGGACATGCGGCTGTATCTTCCGGATGCGGTATATGAACAGCTTTTCGCCACCGAGCGAAACATTACCGGCGCGCCGCTTTACCCGCGCGCAATACCGCTTATGCAGAAGGACACCGTTAAAAAGCTGATGAAGGCTTACGACCGCTTTAAGGCGGACGGATATACGCTTAAGGTGTACGATGCATACCGGCCCATAAGAGTGCAGCGGATACTGTTCAACATTGTAAAAAACAAGCATTGGATAGCCAATCCGGATACCACCGCCAGCAACCATAACCGCGGCTGCGCAATAGATATGTCCCTTATAATAGACGCAACGGGAGAGGAGATAGAAACGCCCACCCCCATGCACACGTTCACGGAGGAATCCGCCCGCACCTGCAAAACATGGAGCGACACGGCCCGCGCCAACGTGGACTACATTACCGAAGTTATGGCCGAATGCGGCTTTAACCACATAAAGAGCGAATGGTGGCATTTTTCGGACACGGATTCAAAGAAGTTCATGACCACCGATATAGATCTCGGCAGCCTTACAATGCTGCCCAAGCAGGAGGAAACCAACAAATGAAGCTTAAATTTGACCGCAGCTATATACTGATAGCCGCAATAGTGCTGTGCCTCATAATGGCGGCCTGTTCACCGAGCGGCACTAATAACGCCGATGCGCTTACCGGCGCGTTTACCGACAAGGACCTTGGCATTGCCATAGACGGCAAAACATATTACCTGAGGGAGGATTCCGCGGCGCTGATAGCCGCACTCGGCGACGGATACGAATACAGCGAAATGGTAAGCTGCGTTTACGACGGCAAGGATAAATCATTCACCTACGACGGCATTACCGTAAGCACCGTTCCCGTTGACGGGAAGGACGTTACCGAGATGATAACCATTACCGGCGGCGATTACGCCACGCTGCGCGGCATAAAGATAGGCAATACGCTTGACGAAGTTAAGGCGGCATACGGCGAAAAATGGTTTGACGACGGTTACCTTACCTATTCCATATCCGGCGACGAAACGGACATACATTCCGAACGCATACAGTTTGAATACAGCGGCGATACGGTTACGCGCATATTCATCTATTCCCCCAGCTATTGATAACATATAGCAGAGCATGGTATTCAGTTCCCCAACATTTATATTTCTGTTCTTCCCCGCGGTGTTCCTTACCTGCCTTTTAGCAAGGCGCAGCGTAAAATGGAGCAACGCGGTGCTGCTTATATTCTCATTGCTGTTCTATGCATGGGGAGAGCCTGTATATGTGCTGCTGATGGCGTTCACAACGCTTGTGTGCTACATATGCGCCCGCATGATAGCAAAGGGCAGGAACGTGCGGCTGAGCACGGCTGTTGCCGTAATTTGGGGCATAGGCACGCTTGTTGTGTTCAAATACACCGCATTTTTAGTGCAGAGCTTCAATTCGCTTATCCATCTTGCCGTTCCGGTGCCGAATATAGCGCTGCCTGTTGGCATATCGTTTTTCACGTTTCAGGCAATAAGCTATGTTTTGGACGTTAAGCGCGGGGATGCGGAGGCCGCGGCAAGCTATGCGGACGTGCTTTTGTACATTTCGCTTTTCCCGCAGCTTATAGCGGGGCCGATAGTGCGCTACAGCGACGTTGCGGCAGAAATAAAGCAGCGCACCGTTACCACGGAGGACATCGCCGCGGGGCTCAGGCGGTTCTGCTTCGGCATGGGCAAAAAGGTGCTTATTGCGAACACGCTTGCCTACACGGCGGATAAGGTTTTTGCCCTGGACAGCGCGGCGATAAACGCGCCCATAGCATGGCTTGGCGCGGTATGCTATTTGATGCAGATATACTTTGACTTTTCCGGTTACAGCGACATGGCCATTGGCCTTGGCCGCGCATTCGGCTTCACATTCCGCGAAAACTTCATGTATCCCTATTGCGCCGCATCCATGCAGGATTTTTGGCGCAAATGGCACATATCCCTTTCCACCTGGTTCAAAGAATATGTTTATATTCCCCTTGGCGGCAACCGGCGCGGCAAGCTGCGCACGGGGCTTAATAAGCTTATAGTTTTCCTGCTGACCGGCCTTTGGCACGGGGCAAGCTGGAACTTTGCCGTGTGGGGGCTTTACCACGGGGCGTTCCTTATGGCGGAAAGCTACGGCGCGCTGAAGCCCAATCGCTGGCCCAAGGCGCTCAGGCACATATATACGGTTATCGCCGTAACGGTGGGCTTTGTTATATTCCGCGCGGAAACATTGGGTCAAGCATGGCTGATAATTTCAAAAATGTTCACCGGATGGACGTTTGACGCCGCGCTCGGCGCGCAATTATCGCTGCTTTTAAGCCCGCTTTGCTCCGCAGCGCTTATAGCGTCTGTTTTTGCCTGCATGCCTTACGCAAGCAGTATAGCAAGCTGGTATACGGTAAACCGTCCGCGTTTCGGATATGCCGTATATTTAGCGGCATTCGCGCTGTTCGTTGTATGCATAGCCTGTCTCTCCACGGCAAGCTATAATCCGTTTATTTATTTCAGATTCTAAGGAGGCGGCAAGCATGAAAAAAGGATTTATGATAGCGTTCATCGCCGCCATACTGGCAGCGTGCCTGCTGCCCATAGGTGCGAATATATTTGGCTACACCGCCGTAAACCGCGAAAACCGTCCCCTTGCGCGCGCGCCGCAGATAGTTGACCGCGACGGGCTGAACCTTGAATTCCCAAGCGACTTTGACGATTACTGGCAGGATCATTTCGGCTTGAGGGAGGAGCTTGTGACGGCGTTCCACGCGGCCACACTTGCCATATTTAACGATACGCTGAATGAAAAGGTGGTTGCGGGCAAGGACGGGTTTTTGTTTTACAGCGAAACGCTAAACGATTATACCGGCCTTGAGACCATGAGCGATGCAGACATTCTGCGCGCAGCGAACGTTATCCGCCAAATAAGCGAATACGCCGAAGCTAATGGCGCAAAGTTCGTATTCTCCGTAGCCCCGAACAAGAACACGGTTTATCCCGAATATATGCCGAGCCGCATAAAGCGCACATCAGCCGTCTCAAACCACACGCGGCTTTATGCCGCGTTGAGCGATGCGGGTGTTGACACGCTGGATTTTGCCGCGCTTTTGACCGAGCATAAGGGCGACGGTTTGCTTTATTATCAGCAGGACACGCACTGGAATCAGCGCGGCGCGCTTATTGCATACAACGCAATAATGAAGCTGATAATGAACGGCGAAGGCTACGAAACCTATTCTGCCGCCGTGCCGCACGACGAAACGGGCTACTATGGCGACCTGCACAACTTTGTTTTGCCGGCGGAAGAATCCACGCTGCCGTATCCCGAATACGGCATAGCGGCGAATTACACGCTTGACGAAGGCGCGCGCATGGAGCGGGACATAAACTTCGGCACAAGGAGCGAAGAAAACGCGGAAAAATCGCTGCTTCTTTACCGCGATTCGTTTGGCGAGGCGCTCATACCGCTGCTTTCCACCAATCTTGGCCGCGTGATGTATTCACAGGAGTTTCCGTATAACCTTGAGCTGAACGGCGAAAGCTACGACATGATAATGATAGAGCTTGTTGAGCGGAACATTCCCAATCTGCTCACGGGCGCGCCGCTTATGCAGGCGAGCGAAAAGCAGCTTCCCACGGATGCGGTAAGCGTAAGCTGCACGGCGAATGCGCAGAAGCGTTCCGGCTTTACGCAGCTTTACGGCAGCATAGCAGCATACCCCGCCGCCGAGCGCATATATATTGAGGTTGCCTGCACGGACGGCGCGGTGCGCGTATACGAAGCGTTCCCAGTGAACGATTCAGGCGATGCCGACCCCGCGTGGGAAAGCGCATCGGGCTACCTGCTGACACTTCCCGAGGGAATCGAAGGCGAAGTGAGCGGAGCATACATAGGTTGAAAAATCCACAATTTGATATGAATAACAACGCCCCTTTGCACAAAGGCTAACACAAAACCAAAGTGCAAAGGAGCGTTTTATTTATGGATAAAAAGAAGCACGGCCCGCGCAAGGGCTGCGTATACGAGGACATGACAAGCACCGTATCCGGCACGGAGTGCACCGGCCTTATGCCCACCCCGCCGCAGGATGAGGACGAGTACGAGGCTTATCAGGATCTGCATGGCATGGAGGTGCCGAAGGAGTAGGCGGTTCTAAAGCATAAAAACCTCCGCAGCCTTGCGGGGGTTTTATTTTAATAACAAGTCCATATTCGCAAATACATTTAATCCCTAAAATCAAATAACTCTTTAGGCGTTATCTCTAAGACCTCACAAAGTTTGAAAATCACATCAAATGATACTCCAACATTGCCCAACTCAATGGCGCTTATATGACTACGGTCAACATCTATAAGTTCCGCCAGTTGCAGCTGTGTAAGCTTCTTACGCTTACGGTAATATACTACGTTTAATCCAAACTTTTCATAAAGCCCTTTATATTCCTGTTTCAACCACCTCACCTCAAAGATATTTTAATGTTATATACGCGCATTATAAACCTTGCATAAGTAGCGTAGCGTTATTGACACAAGTCATTTTCTGTTATATACTGTCAATAAAAAAAGGGGGACTCATATGGAGTATTCTGATTTTCAAACTGTTATTTTAATGGAGATTCCTAAAATTAAGGATGGGCAAGTTTTCTTAGCTAAAGATTTATTTGTTGGCTATGATTGGGCGGCTCTGTCAAAAAATGAAAAGTTGTCTTTTGGCCGTTACCTAAAAAAGCAGGTTTTGAGTAAAGCAGTATCCGGTATTGCTTTTGTTGGGAATGCAGGCAACGGCTCAGCACAGTACATAAAAAATGGGGGAAATAAACAATGAGAAAAATCTTAGTGGCAATTTTAGCGCTTATCATGACTATATCAGTCAGCGCATGCAGCATTTTTAATCCCGAACCAACCAAAATAGAGTTAACTGAAGAAAACTTCTTCGATTACATAAAGATGGAGACAGCTAAAACAGACAGAAAAGTAGTAGATGAAACAGAGCTTGAATACCTATTGGGGGTGGTTCCTATTGCACACCGAACTATAGAAGGGTCAGCCAAATATCACGTAAACTTTTTTAGAGTTAAAGATGTAGTATTAGAAGACGTTGAAGTTACTCTGAATATAGAAATGGCGGCGCAATCCGGTGAATCTTCCGGGTATCAGTGGGAGTTCGATAACGGTAGCACTACCATTACAAAGCAAATATCTTTTCCGGTAGACGGTAATATTAATATAAGCGAAGATATGCATATCGAAATTCTCGATCAAGAATTAATCAATTCAAATGCTAAAAATGCTGAAATGCTTGGCAGCGAAACTACGATTCAGGACCCCTTCACGATGTTTGTCAATATTGAATCCGTCAGTGGTTATGTAATAATAGATTAATATAAAACCAACAAGCCAAAAGGCTCCCCGTTAGGGAGCCCTTTTACTTTTTATGTACATGCACAAACTCATATATTTATTCGCGCGTTGATAGTGGCCTTCACTCCGCCGAAACAGCTTCCTCCCCCGCGTTCTTTATCAGTTTTCGCTTGGTAACGATATACATGCCTATCAGCACCGCCGTGGTTACCGCCCAACTTATGGGGTAGGATACGAATATGCTGAAAATTGTATGATATTTCCGGAAAACAGTGGATATCCAGATTATTCTAAGTATGCATGCGCCGAACAGGCAAACTATCATTGGCGAGAAGGATTTGCCCATGCCCCTCAGGGAGCCGGTGAAAACCTCCATATTGCCGCAGATGAAATACAGCGCAACGACCGTGATAAGCCTTTCGCAGCCGTATGCTATAACCTCCGGATCGTCATTATAAAGCCCAAGGAGCTGATTGCGGAACAGCACGGCTATTATGCCCGTTACAAGCCACGCAATGGTTACCAATATGTTGCAGTAAAGGCATATCGGGCCGATACGGTCGTATTTCTTCGCGCCAACGTTTTGGCTGGTGAACGTTACCGTCGCCTGCGAAAAGCTGTTTATGGCAATGTATACAAAGCCTTCCAGATTGCTTGCCGCGGAGCAGCCCGCCATTACCTGGGAGCCGAAGGAATTGACGGAGGACTGTATCAGCACGTTTGAAACGGAGAACAGCGCGCTCTGTATGCCTGCGGGCAGGCCAATCTTTACCATTTCGCCAAGCTTATGACCGTGTATTTTCATTTTAGCGGGGTAAAAATGCACGCTGCCGGGCGTATGCATAAGGCAGTTGACCACCAGCACCGCGGAAAGCACCTCGCTGGCCACGGTTGCGTACGCAACGCCCGCCACGCCCATATCAAAGCATATTACCGTAATAAGGTTCAGCGCAACGTTCAGCGCGCCGGATATTATAAGATAATAAAGCGGGCGCTTAGTGTCCCCCACCGCGCGCAGTATGCCCGCGCCGTAGTTATATATCATCAGCGCGGGAAGTCCGGCGAAGTATATCCTTAAATACTGCGCCGCAAGGTCGATAACATCCTCCGGACTGCCCATCCATTCAAGGAAGGTGCGCGCCATGAAAAAGCCGAATATGCCAAGGCCAACGCCGGCGATAACGCTGAACAGCATTGCGGTATGCACCGTATCGGCCACGGCGTCGAAATCCCGCGCGCCGAAGTACCGCGCAACGGTAACGTTTACGCCAAGGCTTATGCCTATGAACAGCGCAACCACCAAGTTGACAAGCGAACCTGTCGAGCCGACCGCAGCCAACGCCTGACTGCCGGCGAACTTGCCCGCAACCACCATATCCGCCGCATTATAAAGGCATTGCAGCACGCCCATGGCTATAACCGGCAGCGAGTATGTGAGCAGCATCTTAAAAAGCGGCCCGGTGGTCATATCCATTTCATAGCTTTTATTATTATTTTTCATACTCCTCCTAAGCAGGATAAATCCCGTAACATGGTATTATATCAAAGCGATGCGGAAAAGTGAAGCGGGAGTTTTGAATGATGCAACCAAAAGGCGCCACCGCTCGCGGGGGAGCTGGCAATACGCCGCAAGGCGTATTGACTGAGGGGTTGACGATAATCAAGCAAAGCCTCTTTCTTTTTCAACCCCTCCGTCAATTCGCTGTCGCTCATTGACACCTCCCCTTTCAGGGCAGGCTGGCGGTAACACAAACCAAAAGGAGCGGTCTCCCGCTCCTTTTATCGCTTATTAACTTAGTTCCTTTTCTTGCCCGCTATAATAACGACTATCGCCATCGCCGCAAGCACGAGCCCCGCGCCGATGTATGGCGTTTGTGCGTCGCCCGTCTGCGGCAGGCCGGCGGAAGCGGCGGTGTTGGTTATAATGGCGCTGCCGCCGTAGTAGTTCACGGTGCTGACATAGCCCTTAGGCACGTTCAGCTCCGCTACCGTCCACTTGTAGCCCGTATCAAGGCCGCTCCAGGTGTGCTGCCAGCGGTTGGCGGCGCTCAGCTCAACCCTGCCGTCGTCAATCACCCTGCCGAACATCGTAAAGCTGTACGGCTCCCCGTTGCGGTAAAGCTGAACGGTTACGCTGTCGCGCATATGGTTTTCGTTGCCGTCGCTCCATCTCTTTTCAACGCTCAGGCTTTCGGAGAGCGGCAGACTTTCCTTGGTATTGATGAAATTCACCCTTATGGTATCGGCAACCGGCTCCTCCTCTTTCCATTGCGTGCCTGTTATGCCGTTCACGGTGGTGAGGTAGCCCTTGCTGTCCAGCTCATTAACCGTTATGGGCTTATACTTGGCTGCGGCGTTGAGTATGGTCAAGCTTTCGCCGTGCTTCAGTGTAAAATGCCCCGTTACTTTGCCGTTATTATCAATGGGGAAGTTTCTCTCGATTTCTTCATCTGTAAAATCTTGCGTACTGCCGTTCGCAAGCGTTTTGTATATCTTTGGTTTAGCATTGCCTATGGCAGGGGGAACCCTTACCGGCGCCGCGGCATTTGCGGAGTACGCTATCGGAGGCCGGGACGGATTCGGATAGAACGTTACCTCGAACTTGAATTCGTCGTTCGCGTTAGCGTTGTAGCCCTCAACGGCCTTGGATATAACTACGTCGCAATCGTTGCGTTCTTCATAAATGTTGTATATATCCCTCTTGTTATCGGAACTTTCCGTATACACCGTTACCATGTCGGGCGCAAAAAGCCTGTACCCTTCCGGTATAACGGGGTCTATCTCCTCTATGGCAAGCCATATATTTCGGGGCAGGTCATTAATGGTAAAGCTTCCAGAGTGCTCATTATAGTTGTCGTTCCATTTTACGATGATGGAGAAATTGCCATTTGCCCCACCTTCTATGGGCTTGGTTCCATGCTCGTCCTCTACTTGGTAATACTTGAAATTGAATTTGTATTCCTTGGTCTCGTCAAGACCGCGGGCTATCTTTTCTACCTTTACATTAGTCTTATCCGTAGGCGGATTGGTATCGGGCGGGTAGGTCGGGTTGGGGTTATTGGGCAGGTAGGGGACAGGGCCAACGATCGTGCCGCTGCCGTCGGGCGTGGAGGTAGACGATGGTTCGTCGGCCAAGGCCGTCATGGGCATGAGTGCAGCGAGCATTACCAGCGCAAGCAGTATGCCCATAAGCTTAGTGTACTTTTTCATAGATTTTTCCCCTTTCGATTTTCAGTTTTAGGTTGAAAAAGTTGTTCGTTCGCGCCGCTCCTGTGGCATTATAACATTGATTTATATTACCAATTATAAATATTTTAACATACTCCAAACCCGTTGTACAGCCCATAAAAAATATTTAGTTTGTCTAAATTTTTATGCAAAAAGCACCGCCTTTATGAGCAGTGCTTTGTATAAGCATATGTTATGTTGTTTTGCATTACAGCATCAATTCATACGTTCCGTCCACGGCTATGCCCGCCTCCGCCGCCGCAGAAACAAGCTTCTCTCGGCTTTCGACCGGCGCGCGCCAGCTCATGCCGCAGCCTGCGGTTATCTCCCGCGGCACGGGTATAAGCCTGCCGGGCAGGTTTTTAGCGGCGCACATGGCCTCCATTGCCATTGCGGCGGTAGTGGTATGGAATGTTATTATGAGCCAAAGCTTTTTCTCTCTCATTGTGCCAGCTCCTTCACCGCGCGTATAGCCGCATCCACGTCCGCTTCGGTATTATAGTAGGCGAAGCTGAAGCGAACCGCGCCCTGCTCCCGCGTGCCGAGTGCGATATGCATACGCGGCGCGCAATGCGCGCCCGGGCGCGTGGCAATGCCGTATTCCTCGCTCAATGCATCCGAAATCTCTCCCGAATCATAATCCGCAATATTCAGCGCAACTATCGCCGCGCGGTCGCGCGAAAAATCGCCGTATACGGTAACGGCAGGTATATCCTTCACGCCCTCGTAAAAGCGGCGCATAAGCTTCTGCTCGTGCGCATGTATTGTTTCAACGCCCGTATCCAGTATGAACCGCACCGCTGCGTTCAGCCCCGCAATGCCGTGACCGTTGAGCGTACCCGCTTCAAGGCGGGTTGGGTATTCCTCCGGCTGGGTTTTGCTGTATGACTGCACGCCGCTGCCGCCCACCTTGAACGGCCTTATCTCAATGCCGTTCATTATGCACAGCCCGCCGGTGCCCTGCGGCCCCATAAGGCCCTTATGCCCCGTGAAGCACAGCACGTCTATGCCCATGGCCTGCATATCTATGGGAATGCAGCCCGCCGACTGCGATGCATCAACTATCATTATCGCGCCATTTTGGTGCGCAAGCTTTGCTATGCGCGCAATGTCCAGCATGTTTCCGGTAAGGTTGGATGCATGGGTGCATACCACCGCGCGCGTTTTGGGCGTTATCAGCGAAGCAAGCTGAGCATAGTCTATATTGCCCTGCCTGTCCGCCGCGGCAAAGCTGAGATTAACGTTTCGCTCGGCCTCAAGCCGATACAGCGGCCTGAGCACGGAATTATGTTCAAGATCCGTGCTTACGGCCTCGTCCTCTTCGCCTATGATGCCTGATATGGCAATATTGAGCGCCTCGGTAGAGTTTTCGGTGAACACGACGTGGTCCGCGCGGGGGCAGTTGAAAAGCTTGGCTATTCTTTCCCGCGCCGAATAAACCACCCGCGCGGCTGAAAGCGCCCCGTCATGCGTCCCGCGCGAGCAGTTGCCCATCGTGCCCATGGCTTTAACCACGGCTTCCATTACCTGCGGCGGCTTAACGAGCGTTGTGGCCGCATTATCAAGATATATCACGGCTTGATGACCTTGCCGGCGGAGGCAAGCTTTTCAACTATGGTATACATATTGGTAACGCCGCCAACGGCCAGCTTATCGGTAAGACCATAGAAATTGAGGCAGGTGCCGCAGGTGAGTATTTCAACGCCCTGCGCTTCCATGTTCTTCAGATCCTCAACGGAAACGGAGCCTTCTGTGGTCAGCTTCGCGCCGCCGTTATAGAAAAGCATGGTCTTGGGCAGGGTTTCAAGCTGAGACACGGCGAATATGAAGCCCTTCATGAGCGTTTTGCCCAAATCGTCCGCACCGCGGCCCATAATGTCCGTATCTATGGCAACCACAAAGTCGCCGCGGTTATCAACGGCGCAGTTTATGTCCGCCTCGCTCATTTCAACGGGGCCTTCCACCTGCATGGTTATCTTATAAAGCTCCTCGCCCAGCTTTTCGCTGCTGTGCTTCAGATTTTTGCTGTTCGCAAGGCGGGTCAGGTTCTGGATAGCTATTTCGTTATCCACCTGCACCTCAAGTGTGCCGGCTTCCTTGAATTCCTTCAGCGCCTTTGTGGCCTTTACAACGGGTACGGGGCACTGGTCGCCCACAGCATTGATCTTTACGTTTGCCATTTTTATTTCCTCCTATTTATTGCTTGACCGAGTCAAGTTTTTTTACAAAAATTTCCCGCGCGAACATTGCCGCGCCTATCGCGCCCGCGTAGCGCGCAAGCGGCGCGCTGATAACCTCCGTCCCAAGCTTTTGGCTCAGCATGTCTATAACAAAAGGCGTTTCGCACAGCCCGCCCGTAAGGTATACCCTGCCGCCGGCGCCAAGCTGGCCCATCTGTCCCTTCACCTTCGTGGCAATGGATTCAACTATGCCGTAGGCGATGTCCGCCTTGTCCGTCCCGCGGCCGATAAGGCTGACCACTTCCGATTCCGCAAACACGGTACACATGCTGGATATGCTTACATGGTTTTTACTCTCCCGCCCCAGTTCGCACATTTCGTTGAGCCCAACGCCCAGCACGCCCGCCATTATTTCAAGGAAGCGGCCTGTTCCCGCGGAGCATTTGTCGTTCATTATAAAGTTGCGCACGGTTCCGCGCTCGGTTTCTATTATTTTCGTATCCTGCCCGCCTATGTCTATCAGCGTGAACGCATCGTCGTTAAAAAGATAGTACGCTCCCCTGCCGTGGCAGGAAATCTCTGTCACTTTTTTGTCCGCAAACGGAATGGCCTGCCTGCCGTAGCCCGTGGACACGATAAGCATATCCTCCCGCGCAAAGCCTTCCTTGGCAAGCTCGTCTATAAGCCCCTTCGCTGTTTCCACGCAGTTCCAGCCCGTTGGCACAACTTTTTTATATGCAATGGCCCCGCCCTCGTCAAGCACGATAAGCTTTGTGCAGGTGGAGCCCATGTCTATACCCGTAAAATACATGGCTTCTCCCTTTCGCCGCAATTTTTACCCATATGCCGATATTATAGCAAACCTTTGCCGCATAAAACAGCAATCCCGGTCAAAATGAATAGTAAGCTGCTAACATCTGTTTTTTAGATGATAGTTTATCGTTCGTAATTCTCAAACTCATCCCTGTGCTGCATGAAAAATTCGTACAGTGCGCGTATGTTCGCCATGTCCGTCCAGTGCACGTGGTGCACTGGGAATGCATCCATATCATAAACCTTAGCCCCCTTGAGAGACAGCATGAACGGCGAATGGGAGGATATTATGAATTGGCAGTTATAGAACCGCGCCGCATTTTCAATATATTCCGCCAGCTTTTTCTGCGATTTGGTGCTCAGGCTGTTTTCAGGCTCATCCACCAGATACAGGCTGTTTTCGTCTATCTTATCGGTAAAGAACAGCAGCGCGCTTTCGCCGTTTGAGTGCGCGCGCACGTTATTCATAAGGCTGGAACGCACGTATGCGCTCTGCGTCATGCGGCGGCGCTTATTCTGCTGCACAAGTTCGGCATAGTCGTCCATGCTGCGCACGCGCAGGGGCTTTGCGTCGGGCGAACGTTCCTTCAGCCATTCCGTGAAAATCTCCTCCCGCCGTTCATCTATGCCGTCGTTAAGGCTGCGTATATTAAATATGAAGTCAAACACATCGTCGCTGGTTATTATTTCCGCGTTGAAATCCTCCCCCGCGCGCGGGTCAAGCGTAAAGCTGCACATATTAACATATTCTTCAAAGAACGCGCTGGAGTTATATGGCGACGTGCGCTTAGCCTCAAGCGCCTGCGCCATTATGTTTAGCGCGGTAGTTTTGCCCGATCCGTTGCCGCCGGAAAGTATAGTCACCGGTTCAAACTCAAGGCGCGTAAGCCCCTTCTGCGGGAATATATCGAACGGATACGCCGTTGAATAGCAGGTGCGCTTCAGCGCGATGAAAAAGTCCTCCTCCCGTTCCTTGGGCAGGAACGAGAGATTTTTCAAATAAAGCATGGGCCTTCTCCTTATGCGGCAATAGATGAATATAGTATATCATGCTTCATATATATCAGGTATGGGTAGAATAAGGCTTAACACTGAAAAGATAACAAAGCTTGGGCTTATCGCGCTCGCAATATCGCTTTTTGTACTGATGCTGCGGGGCTGTGCCATAGCGCGCGGCGGATACGAAGGCGACAGAGATGCGCCTACGGCGGACGGCGATGACGCAACCGTGAGCATATACAATGCCGACACGGACAAGGTGTATTCGCTGCCGCTTGAGGAATACGTTCTGCGCGTTACGGCGGCGGAAATGCCCGCAAGCTTTGCTAAGGAGGCGCTGAAGGCGCAGTCCGTTGCTGCGCGCACATATACCGCCCGAAAGATGGCCTCTCTCGGCGGCAAACCATGCGGCAAGGGCGGCGCGGATGTATGCACGGGCAGCACCTGCTGCCAGGCATACCGCACGCGGGAGGAGCTTTCCGAAAAGTGGGGCAGCTCAGCGGACATGTACTTCGATAAATTGAGCGGCGCCGTGTCCGCTACGCGCGGCGTTATATTGACATACAACGGTAAGCCCATAGAGGCGCTGTTTCATTCATCCTCCGGCGGCATGACGGAGGACGCAGCAAACGTTTTCGGCGGGGATGCGCCGTATCTTAAAAGCGTATCAAGTCCGGGCGAGGAGGGCTTTTCGCGTTACAGCGCAACGGTATCCTTCACCCGCAAGCAGTTTGCAAACGCCGTGAACGCGGCGATAAAGGGCGCGGATATATCAAAGAATAAGCTTGAGGAGCAGGTGAAGATACTTTCAAAAAGCGAAAGCGGCCGCGTGACAAGGCTTCAGCTTGGCAGCAAAACCGTTACCGGGCGGGAGCTCAGGCAGGCATTGGGGCTGAACAGCACCGCGTTCACAATAGAGATATCGCCCGAGCGCGTTGTGGTATCCACCCGCGGCTACGGCCACGGCGTGGGCATGAGCCAATACGGCGCGGAGGCAATGGCGCAGCGCGGCGCGGATTATAAGGAAATACTGCTGCACTATTATACCGGCGCAGAGATAGAGACTATCGACTTGGGGAGAATAAAATGATACTATATATTTATGAATAGACTTCCCATAACAGCAGACGCTTCCCTTTGCGGCAGAACGGCGGAAAGCGTGATAACACACGAGCTTATGGCGTCGGACACATATCTTAGGCGGTTAAAGACGCTGCCGCTCGGCATAAGCGTAAACGGTGCGCATGTGCGCAGCACATACAGGCTCGCCTTGGGCGATGTGCTCAGCATTCAGCTCAGCGACCCCGAAGAAGGCCGCCCTTGCGGCAAAGCGGCAAAGCTTGATATTCTATATGAGGATGAATGGCTAATCATTATAAACAAGCCTGCGGGCATGGCCGTGCATTCTTCCACCAAGGAACCGGATATGGATACGGTTGAGGATGCGCTCTACGCCTATCTTCCGCGTGACGAGCGTCCGCATCCGGTAAGCCGGCTTGACCGCGGCACGACCGGCGCGATGACCGTTGCAAAATGCGGCTATATGCACGCGCTGATGAAACGCATTATGGAGCAGGGTCAATTTGAAAAGCGATATTTAGCCATACTTTCCCGCGTTCCGGAAAAAGCGGAGGGCATAATAGACGCGCCCATAGGCATGGCCGAAAATTCGCATTACAAGCGCGCCGTGCGCCCGGATGGTTCGCCCGCCGTGAGCGAATACCGCGTGCTGAGCACGTTCAACGGCATAGCCTTATGTGAACTGCACCCGCGCACGGGCCGCACGCACCAGCTGCGCGTACACATGGCGCATATCGGCTGCCCGCTCTTAGGCGACTGGCTGTACGGCGAAAGCTCTCCGCTCATCGCCCGCCCCGCGCTCCATGCCGAGCGCGTAGCCTTCACGCATCCGCTTACGGGGGAATACATTTGTGTGCATGCGCCAATGGCGGAGGATATGGAGGGGCTAATACGCAGCTGACAATATCGGGGCGTATATCCGCGCCTTACCAGCTTTCAGCCGTAAGAAAATCGTAAAGGTGAACTACCTTTATGCCGTTCTCTATGCCCGTATCCAAATCGTTGAGCGTAACCACATATTTGGGGTAATTATCCGCTATCTCCATAAGGTTGCCCGTTTCACGGTCGGATTTTTCGGGCAGCCTTACGCATACCTGAACATATATTCGCTCTCCCCGTTTGTCGGCAACAAAGTCTATTTCCTTAGTCCCGTTTTTGCCTATGTACACATCGTATCCGCGCCGCTTCAGCTCAAGGAAAACAATGTTCTCAATCGCCCCGTCCAGCATTTTTCGGTTGTACCCGAGCAGCGCGTATTTCAGCGACATATCGGCAAGAAAATACTTCTCCTGCGTTTTAAGTATGCTTTTGCCCTGAAGGTCATATCGCTTGCACGGATAAACTATAAACGCCTGTTCAAGCCAGCGTATATAATTATATATGCTTTCCACGGAGGCGCTGCGATGCTCGCTTTTCAAAAAGACGGATATTGAATTGGCCGAAAACGTTTTGCCTACGTTTTCTATTATGTATTTTACAACCCTGTCAAAAAGCTCCTGCTTTGCTATGCGGTGGCGCTTTACAATATCGCGCGAAACAACGGTATAATATATTCCGTTCACTATCTGATACGCCTGATCCGCCTCGTATTCGGCTATCGCCGTTATAGGAAACCCGCCAAAGCGTATGTACTCGTTCAGCAATTCCCTGCCGCCGCGCCCGCTCTCCGCCTTGAATTGAATATATTCCTTAAACGAAAGCGTATATACGGGTATTGTTACATATCGTCCGGTAAGATACGTTGATATCTCGCTCGACATAAGTTTTGAATTAGATCCCGTAACATATATGTCCGCATCCGTATTTTCCAGCAGACTGTTCACGGCCTTTTCCCAGCCCTTTATTTCCTGTATCTCATCCAGCAGCAAATAGCACCGGCCCTTGCCCTGCATTGCGGCTGTAAGCTCGGCATACATTTCCTTGGCGGTGATGTTTTCGGGCATATCCATATCGGTATATGAGCGGTGGATTATTCGCGCTTCCTCCGTCCCGCGGTCAATCAATTCGGCTTTAAGCATCTCAAATATTGTTGATTTTCCGCAGCGGCGAATGCCCGCCAGTATCTTTACAAGGGGCTTGTCTATAAACGGCTCAATCGCCTTTATATAATCCGGTCTGAATATCACGCTGCCACCCCCTTTTTACGAATGATACCAGAAAAAGCCGATGGCTTCAATAACTTTTTCGGTTCTACCCGTAAAAACTTCTGATTTCGGCATAGTTTTTTGGTTCTACTCGTAAAAACTTATGATTTCAGCATACTTTTTTCAACTTCACCCGTAGAAGCCTTTGGCCGTTTCAAGCCGAGTGGGGTTAGCCATGCTCTATGCTCATGTTCTCAGCGTCGCCCTGAGCCTGTCCGGCTTGAGCAGCAGGTCAAGCCCTTCCTCCGCGCTGCGCACGAGCACGTCCGCATGGCTTATCAGCGCGGCGCACACGCCCTCGCCATCCATTATGGCTATGGCAAGCTCCGCAATACCGAACATCTTTATGTCGTTGAATCCATTGCCTATGCAGGCCGCTTTGCCGCCAAGGGAGCGCACTATCTCATCCTTGCAGTTGGCCGCGTTCGCCCGCGGAAATGTCATTATCTCCGCGCCCAGCCCTGCGCACTGCGCCCGCACGGTGCCGTATGTGTCCGCGGTAAGCACATATACCCGCGCCAGCTTGCTCAGCTCGCGTATCCGCTCCGTCGCGCCGGCGATAAGCTGCCCATCCAGCGCGATCGTGCCGTTGTAATCCAGCACAACATGCTCTATCTCTATCGTTTCTCTGCCGGGGATGTCTATTTTAATCATTGTATCTCCTTTTATCCGTATATTCCCGCAAGGAATTCGCGCGTAAGCTGCTGCATAACTATATTTTTATTGTATAGCATACCGTTGCCAATAATCAAGAGAGATATTATTTAATGTATTTTGCCATTATCTCATAACGGTTACAGCTTAGTTATTCTCATTATGCTTTCAATTTTCAATGGAAAATGATATACTATATTTAATATAATATGGAGGGACATATATGGGATGTCATGAATGGATTAAATATTTTAATAATGCTGTAAGAATGCTTTTCCCCGATAATATCAGCGATGATAAAACGTGTATTTATAAATATGTCGCCGACAATAAGGCTGTTTCAGGCATAGTTGAAGGTTGTATTTGGGCTACAAGTATTAAATCTTTCTGGGTAACTGGGAGCGGCTCAAATCCGCCGGATACATCCGAAGGACAATTGGTTTTAGAATATGTACGTGATTTTCTCAAAGACGAAAAAAAACAAAACAACGTTATACTATAATGAATTGAACAAACTAATTTCAACCGATGATCCTTATAAAACTGTATTTAAAAACAATCAAACTTGCGTTGTATCCCTATCGGTTTGTGGTGATTCAAAGTACCTATGGGAAAACTATGCAAAAAATGACGGCTACATAATAGAGTTCAATAAAAAGAGATTCTTAGATAGTCTGTTACTCGAAACACCTTCATGCATATATGACAGCAGCATATTCAAGCATGCGGCTGTTGAATATAACAAGTATGAACACATAAGAAAAATGGAAAAAGCCCTAGAAGAAATGAGTCATCTCATTTCAAAGGACTGTTGTCTCCCAAACAACGATAAAGCAGAATACATTCTAGAGCTGTTAATATTTCTCAGCATATTCTATAAAAAAGAAGAATATGCCAATGAACAAGAATACAGAGTTGCACTTACCGTTGACTCAAGGCGCAACCCTATGACCCAAGAGCATCTCCCTATGATTTATACACATACAGAATCAGACGGAAAAAAAGAGACTATTCATGTATTTTTCTCACCTGAGTCTATATCGAAAATCATATGCGCCAATCAAGCAAGGCTAAACGAGATTTCAGAACAAATACCTAGTCATATAAAGCTAGAATTACACGATTGAGGTTAGCCCAAATAGTATACCGCATTTTAATGAAAAGCGGCCGCCCACATGGACGGCCGTTACTAACGCTCTTCGCTTGGTTGATGTTTGTTATGTGTTTCCTTTAAGGTTTGCCTTAGTCCGCAACGTACGGCATAAGGGCGACCTGGCGGGAACGCTTGATGGCAACGGCCAGCTCGCGCTGATGCTTTGCGCACACGCCGCTCATCCTGCGGGGCATTATCTTGCCGCGCTCGGTGGTGAACTTACGAAGGCGGTTCACGTCCTTGTAATCTATATGTTCCACCTTGTCGGCGCAGAAGGCACAAACCTTACGGCGGCCCTTGCGGGGACGGGGCTTCATGGTCCTACGCTCTTCCATGATGAAGTATCTCCTTTCAAATCTTTAACGGCGGCTGCGGCTTAAAACGGCAGCGCGTCGTCGTCAATGTCAACAAATCCGTCGGGAGCCTGGGGTGCGGGCCTGTCGTTACGCGGTGCGTAATCGCCTGCGCCGGAAGCGTCCCTTTCGCCGCGCGGGGTGAGGAATTCCACATCCTCGGCGACTATCTCGGTCACATAACGCTTGGTACCGTCCTTAGCATCGTAGGAGCGATTCTGAAGCTCGCCCACCACGCAGACCTTGCGGCCCTTGGCAAGATACCTGCCGCATATCTCCGCAAGCTGACGCCACACTATAACGTTAAAAAAGTCTGCCACGGTTTCGCCCGTAGTCTTGTCCTTAAAGCGGCGGTTCACGGCCAGGCTCAGCGTACAAACGTTGGTGCCGTTGGTGGTCTGCCGCATTTCGGGATCCTTGGTCAAATTACCTATAAGAATGACTTTGTTCATTGCGTTACGACCTTTCTTTTACAACCAGTTTTCAGCCGTTCTGACGAACGACGAGAAAACGGAGAATGCCTTCATCGTTGTTCAGGTTACGCTCAAGCTCCCTGGGGAGTTCGCTCGCAGCCGCAAACGTAGTCAGCACGTAATAGCCTTCGGTCTTGTAGTTGATGGGATAAGCCAGACGGCGGCGTCCCCATTCGTCTACCTTCTCGATTTCACCGCCGTTGGCAGTGATTATGCCGGTATACTTTTCGATTATGCCCTTTACGGCCTCATCCTCAAGCTCCGGCGTGATGACATACATGGCTTCGTACTTATTCACGCTTTTCACCTCCTTATGGTCTTATGGCGCCGCACTTACGCGGCGCAAGAAGCACGTTAGCAACATATTATAACATGCAAGAAATAAAGATACAACCCCGTTTTTGACCAAAATACAATGATTTTCTGCCGCAGCGCATCAAAAAAAGTTCCCTTTCGGCCAAATTAGCCCTTGCGCCGCCGCGCACTATGCGTTACCATTCAGCTATGGACGCTTATGCGTTTATAATACAGCAAAGAAATCAGGTATTCAATAGATGGATGATTTTATAATGAAGCTTTCTCAGCTTGTGGGGGGCAATCTTTGGCTTGCGCCGCTCATTGCGCTGCTTGCGGGACTGCTGACCAGCCTTACTCCCTGCTCCCTTTCAACAATTCCGCTGATACTCGGCTGCGTCGGCGGGCTTAACGAGCACGAGCCGAAGAAGGCATTCCGCCTTTCTTTGGTGTTTGCGCTCGGCTCCATGCTCACCTTCACGGCGCTTGGGTTCGCGGCGTCGCTGCTCGGCAATCTTCTCAACGGGCTTGGGCCGTGGCTGCATCTTGCGCTTGCGCTGCTGCTCATTGCCATGGCGCTGCAAATGTTCGGCGTGTTTGAACTGGTACCCGAAGCCACCATAAAGGCAAAGCCGAACAAGGGCTATCGTGCAACGTTCATGGCGGGGCTGCTTGCGGGCGCGTTTTCGTCGCACTGCACAACGCCCGTGCTTATTGCCATGCTTGCAATCGTTGCCAACCGCGCCAGCATGCTTTACGGCGTGCTCCTGCTCATAATCTTCTCCGTGGGCCACGGCGTGCTTTCCGTTGTCGCAGGCACGAGCGCGGGCTTCGTAAACCGGCTCATGAACTCCCCGCGCTATATAAAGGCGGAGAAGATAGTGCGCATAATACTGGGCGTAATAATACTGCTCGCGGCGGCATATCTCCTTTCCGAAGTCATAGGCGAGGCGTTCCTGCATACCGAGCATGTGCATTGAGAACATTTTGACATTATGCACAGAATATGCTAAAATGAATATAAGGCATTAAGCATCGCAACGGCAACACTATCTGCTTGGAACAGAAAAAGTAACTTTTCACAGGAGGTTTCTATGATGAATTACTTAGGACCCGACAAGAAAAATTCTGGCAGCAGTTTTGACAATCAGGACTTTGGCATTTACGGCAGAGGGTATGAAGGCTACGCCCACTATATGCAGGCAGTAAAAGAAAGCGGCAGCAGCATCAGCGATGATTTTCCTTTTGATGACGACCTGCTCGATTACGACGATGACGAAGCATTTGACTTAGACGATGATGGCGTATTGCTTGATTCCGACGGTGATCCTATTTACTATTAAGCAAAACACATAATATGTTCGGCAAAAAAGGCTTCCCCATGAAGCCTTTTTTGCTTTTCTTAAAAGTACACGGAAATTTTACAGCATTGCGGCTGTACATATCGGCGGTTTTGAATTAGAATAAAATAGATATGTTGTACCCACGGAGGATGTATGGATAAACCGTATTTTATTGTGAACCCCGTTTCCGGTTCCGGCCTTGCGGCGCAAAAGTTTAAGGAGGTTTCAAAGCTGCTTGAAGCCAAGGGCGTGGATTTCTCCTTCGACTATACCGCGGCCCCGCGCCACGCTACCGCGCTTGCCAAAGCCGCAATAGAGCGCGGCAAAAGGCTCATCGCTGCCGTCGGCGGAGACGGCACCGTTAACGAGGTAGCCGCCGCAACCATAGGCACGGACGCCGTGCTTGCCGTATTGCCGTTCGGCACGGGCAACGATTTTACAAAGGTGATGGGCTTTGCAAAGGACGTTGAAGGCGCGGCGGACACAATACTTAACGGCACTGTAAAAAATGCCGACGCGGCAGAGGTGAACGGCCGGCCGTTCATAAACGTGGCGGGACTTGGGTTCGATGTGGCCGTGCTGAAAGCAACAGAAAAGTTCAAGAATAAATACAACGGCATGCTCCCATATATGCTGGGCATAATCGATACGCTTTCGCACCTTAAAACAATGCCGCTCACAATAGAACACGACGGCGTTACCGAAAAGTGCGATTCAATAATAATGAGCGTTGGCAACGGGCAATACATCGGCGGCGGCATGCGCGCCGTGCCCATGGCGGATCCGTTCGACGGCATGCTTGACATTTGCTACGTTGAACGGGTGAGCATATTCAAATTCATATGCCTGCTGCCGAAGTTCATAAAAGGCAAGCATATAAAGCATAAGGACATCGTGCACCATATCCGCACGGCGGAAATAAAGGTGAGCTGCCCCGAAGTATGCGCATTGCAGCTGGACGGAGAGGTGGACATGACCACGCCCGCCGTTTTCCGCGCGCTGCCGGGGGCGCTGAAGGTGCTGCTGCCAGCGGACGCATAATAAGGAGGCGTGCATGGATAGGCTTTATTTCATTGTTAATCCGGTTTCGGGTTCAGGCGAGGGCATGCGCCGTTTCTCTCTTGTGCGCGGGATACTTGAAAAGCGGGGCGTAGAGTACGGCTTCTGCTTCAGCGAATATCCGGGCCACGCCGTAAAGCTTGCCAAGGCCGCCATAGATGCGGGCGAAACGCGCCTTGTGGCCGTTGGCGGGGACGGAACGCTTAACGAAGTGGCAAGCGTTGTTAAGGACTATACCGGCATAAAGCTTGGCGTGCTGCCGTTCGGCACGGGCAACGACTTTGCGCGCGGCATAGGCCTGCCGGAGGATGACGAAGGGCTTGTGAACGTGCTCACGGGCGGCAAAAGCCGCCTGATAGACGCCGGAATGGCCGGGGACGGCTTTTTCATAAACGTGGCCGGTTTCGGCTTTGACGTTGACGTGGTGCGCTATACCGAAAAATATAAGCGCAGACTGAACGGAATGCTTCCGTATATGCTTGGCATACTGCAATCGCTTATCTATCTTTCCCGCACGGAAGCCGAAATAGTTACCGACAGCGGCGAAACATTTAACGTAACGGTAACGCTGCTTTCTGCCTGCAACGGCACCCGCTTCGCAGGGGGCATAAACCTTGCCCCGCTTGCCGATTACAGCGACGGATTGATGGACATATGCATACTGAAGAAAATATCGTGGCTGCGCTTTTTATATCTTCTGCCCAAATATATGAAGGGCAAGCATTTGAAGTATAAGAACGAATTTCTGTATTTCAAAGCAAAAAGCGTGAAGGTAAAAACCCTTACCCATTCCCCCATGGAATGCGACGGCGAAATAAAGGGCGAAACGCCCGCCGAGTTCAGGGTGCTCAGCGGGGCGATAGATTTTATGATTGGTGAATAATGGCAAGACGACGGCTGAAAAGCGCCGATAAGGCGTTCACGATAAAAAGACTGCTTATAATTCTGCTGGGCATTGCGCTGATAGTTGGCGGATTTTTCGGCGTTAGGGCGTTTTTAAGCTCCCGCGCATCCTTCGGCACGGAAAGCGCACTGCCGTTTTATTCGGAAGCGCCGTATGCTTATTCAAACGGCATATTCTATTATGCCGATGGGGATAAGCTTATCCGTTACGATACAAGGAATCCCGAAGGCGCAACGAGCATGAGCCTTGGCACGAGCGATGTTGCAATAGCCGCGGGCGGCGGCACGGCGGCGCTTTATTCCGTGAACGCGGTGCAGATAATAGGCGCGGATGATTTTATAGACGTAGGCGGGCAGATAATGTCCCTGCGCTGCGCGGCAAATCACATTGCCGTGCTCAGGATAGATTCCGCGGGCACGGGCGCTGTGCTCGTGTATAACAAAAGCGGAGAATTGGTCGACATCATTGAGCAGAAGAACGACATTATAATCGACTGCGGCTTTTATGATTCTTCCGAGGGCGACCTTATGTGGCTGCTCACGCTTTCAACCTCCGCCGATACGCCGGTAACAACGCTGACCACATACAGCTACGCCGCGCAGGGCGGCGAAAGCGTTGCCACGATGTCCGGCGTTATAAGCATAAGCTCTCAGCTTGTGGACAGGGTGGTTTTCACAAAAAGCAGCATATTCATTTCCGGCACGGAGCAGCTTATCCGCTGCGATGCGGGCATAAGCGGCGAAAGCTGGCGGCTGCTGACATACGGCTATAAGCTTTGCGATTATTCAACCGCGCTTACGCGGCCGCTGTTCCTGTTCGTTCCCCGCGGGGAAGGCGCAATGAACGAAGTGAAGCTATATAGCGTTGACGAGGCCGCGCAGAGCAGCGCCGCAGCGCGCACGGTGCAGCTGAGCGAAGGCGTGCATACCGTAATGGCTTGCAATGGCAAAATGGTGGCGTTCTCGAATACCGATATGTATATCTATACCGCCGCGGGCAAACTGAGCAGAACATACGCGCTTGATTTTGCCTGCGTGGGAGCGACTAAGCTCAGCGAAACGGAAGCGCTGTGCGAAAGCGCGGATGGCTCGCTTAGGCTTATAAAGCTTAAATAACATAAACTTACGCCATATCAATGGCAAAAAGGAGGGAGACGAAGTGAATCTATTGGATATTGCGGTGCTGGCGGTGCTGGTGCTGTTCGTGCTGCATGGCATATACCGTGGCTTTTTGCCCACGCTTTTGTCCATAGGCGCATATATACTGGCGTGGCTGGTGGCAATAGTGCTGCTGCCCGTCGGCTCCAACGCCATCCGTTCCAACGAAAAGCTGTTCAACACAATGCTTTATTATACCGAAGGCAGCGAATATGTGGGCAACGTTGAGCTTTCAAAAACGAATATCAACGAAATAAGTACCGATACGCTCAACGATGTTTTTTCCAATGCGGATCTTCCCTATCCCGTTGCCAAGAACATTGCGGACAACATTGCCAAGGAGCAGTTTGCGGACAGCGGAATAGTTACCTTGGGCGATTATTTCAACCAAACCATAGTATCGCTGTTCATAAACATACTGGTATTTCTTTTGCTTTTTGCATTGATGCGCATAGTGCTTGCGTTTATAATAAACGGCATCGATTACGCATGGACGCTGCCGCAGCTGAGGATGGCGGATAGGGCCATAGCCGGCGGGCTTGGGATTGTGCGCGGCATTCTGGCGGTATTTCTGCTTTTCATGCTGCTGCCGCTTGTGCTCATAGTGCTTCAGGGCAAGTTCAAGTTCATTACGGACATAGTGAACAGCTCCATAACCGCCAAATTCTTCTATAAATCCAATTTCCTGCTGGGCATGATGCCCGGCTGCTGAGGAGGTAACAATATGTATCTTGCCGACAGTTGGCTTGATTATGAAATAATTGACGCGGGCGGCGGCGAAAAGCTGGAGCGCTGGGGCGATGTTACGCTGCTTAGGCCCGATCCGCAGGCCGTTTGGCCCATGGGCCGCGGCAACGCCAAGCCGGATGCGCACTATATCCGCTCCTCCTCCGGCGGCGGGCATTGGGAATACAATGCTTCCCTTGCCGAATCCTGGACGATACGCTGGCGTGAGCTTACCTTCCTTGTGCGGCCCACGGGCTTTAAGCACACCGGCCTTTTCCCCGAACAGGCGGTCAACTGGGCATGGATGCAGGACATAATAAGAAACGCGAAGCTTAAAAGCGGCGAAAAGCCCCGCGTGCTGAACCTTTTTGCATATACCGGCGGCGCAACGTGCGCACTGGCAAGCGCGGGCGCGGAGGTGGTTCACGTGGACGCGGCGAAGGGCATGGTTGCCTGGGCAAAGGATAACCTTAACCAAAGCGGCCTTGGCGATAAGCCCGTGCGCTTCATAGTGGACGACGTTATGAAGTTCGTGCTGCGCGAGCAGCGCCGCGGCAGAACATACCACGGCATACTCATGGACCCGCCCAGCTACGGCCGCGGGCCTAACGGCGAAATGTGGAAAATAGAGGAAGGGCTTTACCCCCTGCTTGCCGAATGCGTAAAGCTGATGGATGACGAAGCGCTGTTCTTCCTTATCAATTCGTATACCACCGGCCTTGCGCCTACGGTGCTTTCAAACGCGCTCAAGGTCGCCATGGGCCGCGGCAATATAGAGGCGGGCGAGGTCGGCCTGCCCATAACGCGCGGCGGTCAGGGGCTTGTGCTGCCCTGCGGCGCAAGCGGAAGATGGACAAAATAAATTTTATAATAAACCAAGGAGAGAGAATAATGCATTACACTTTTTATCCCCAGGGAGTATGCTCAAGAAAGATAGAGCTGGATATTGAAAACGGCCGCGTGCACAACATTCATTATCTTGGCGGCTGCAACGGCAATCTTAAAGCGCTCGGCGCGCTGGCGGAGGGCATGACGGTTGAGGAAGTTATACAGCGGCTTGACGGCATACATTGCGGCGAAAGGAGCACCTCCTGTTCCGATCAGCTTGCCCGCAACCTGAAGCAGGTACTTGCCGAGGCCAAGTGAGCCATACCCAGCGCAAAATATATTCCGTATACTTCAGCCCCACGGGAAGCAGCAGGCTTGCCGCGCACTCCGTTGCATATGCGCTAAGAAGCGAGCTTGATGCGGACGCAGAGGACATAGACCTTGCCCCGCCCGCCGCACGCGGCGTTCAATACCGTTTTACCGATGCCGATACGGTGGTCATAGCCATGCCCGTATACGCAGGCAGGCTGCCGAACAAAATCGCGCCGGACATAGCGCGCTGCCTTCACGGCGGCGGCAGCACGAAGCTGATTGCCCTATGTACTTACGGCAAGCGCAGCGCTGGGGACGCGGAGCGGGAGCTGCTGCTCATTGCGTCGCAAAACGGCTTTATGCCCATTGCCGCGCGCAACATAGTGTGCGAGCATGCGTTTTCCGCTAAAATTGCGCATGGCAGGCCGAACGCGGCGGACTTGGCGCAGCTTGCTTCATTTGGCGCGGATATCGCGTGGCGCATAGCGTCTGATACGGTATCTCCCCTGCCGTTTGACGCGGATACGCCGCTTGCGCCGTATTACACCCCGCTGAAGGAGAACGGCACGAGCGCGCATTTTTTGAAGGCTAAGCCCGTAACGGACGCCTCCCGCTGCACGCGCTGCGGCATATGCGCCTCCGTTTGCCCCATGGGCAGCATTGCTGCGGACGAACCTGACAGCACGGCGGGCATATGCATAAAGTGCCAGGCCTGCATAAAGGGCTGCCCCGCGCGGGCAAGGCGCTTTTTGGACGGGGACTTTCTTTCGCACGTAAAAATGCTTGAAAACACGTTAGGAGATTAAGGCTATGAGAATATGGGCCGCAACGCGGGACATGGACAAAATAATAAAAGAAGTGGTTATGGACTTCCCTGCCGCGCACAGCGAGGGCGAATGGAACGCGGTGCTTGGCGATATTTGCCACGAACTTGATCTTTCGCGGCCGGTGCTGCTGAAAAAGCACCTGAACGAACTGAACACATTCCGTCACACGGCGTTTTTACCAAGCGACTTTATGGAAGGCGTGGATTTTTCCAAGTTCACGCTTCAGCTTTTCCCGGAAAAGAAGAAAAAGTAATTTTTGCCCGAAATTTTCCATGGAACGCTTTTACTTAAATATGCCCGCCGCTTTATGCAAAAGCTAACGGCAGAAAATAAAGAAGAAGGAGTGTTTTTATGGATACGTTATCATTGATACTCATGATAATCGGCGCGATAAACTGGGGCCTGGTCGGCATATTCCAGTTCGATTTGGTTGCGGCCATATGCGGCAGCAGCGCATCGGTGGTGGCGCGCATCATATACACGCTGGTCGGTCTTGCGGGCATATGGGGCATTGCGCTGCTGTGCCGACGCGACGGCAACAGGCACGAATAAGGCTGTAACGTTAAAGAAGCGGCATAAGCCGCTTCTTTAATATTTTTATAGATATAACTCAAGTACATACAATCGTGCTTGTTTCTCGCTGTACATCAGCACTATGCTCGACTCGCTTTTTATTTGCCTAAAGCACATATACTCGCCCAAGGGTATAAGATATTCGCCGTCAATTTCCCTTTCATCCGTTTCAAGGCCGTGCAGAACCGGATAAACGTTGGCATTATCGTATGTTTTAACGCTAATGCTCCGCCATTGCAGCAGCTTCTTCATATCCTCGCTGTCGCCGCATTCAAACACCCTGTATTTAGGGCCGCGCCCGTCAATGCCGATATCGCCTATTGCGCTATATACCTGCACGCAGCTTTGTGGAAGCTCTATCCCCCATTTGGACTTTATTAGCTCCTGCGGGCTCCGCGCGTTATGCCTAATTGCCGCATAGGTTATAGCAAGCGCGGCTATGAGCAATATCGGTATAAGGCATAGCGCCCTTTTTACTTTTTGCGCATGGCTTCCTCCTTGCTCGTATCGTCGTTGCTTTGGGTTCTCATCTTCCGTTCTTTTCATTTAATATCACTCCTGTTGAAAATGCCGCTGGAAAACCCCGTTCGCCGCCTGCAGGGCTTTGTAGTATTCGCCGTAAGCGGGGCTAAGCCTTTGCATTGCGGGAATAAAAACATCGTTGTAGCCGCTTTCCCTTTGAAGCCGCTTCAAGCATTCCTGCAGGCGATAAGCGGGAGATGCCTTGTATTCCTCCGATTCCGCAACCGCTCTATATCGATCGAGCATCTCCCTGTTGTCGCGGATATACCGCTCCGGGTCTGCCATAGCTGCCGCAAGCGCTGCGGACGCATTTTGCGGCACGGCGGCGTCGGTATTTCTTGTAGCCTCATCAATATATTCCCGCACATCATCGGGAATGGTCATCGTAATGCCATCTAAATAACGTATAATCGTTTCAAACGCATCCCGCTGTTCTTCCGTTGCAATTGCTTCGCCCAAAAACGGAGCAAAATGCAGACAGGCGAATTTACCATAGAAGCCCGGAAACTTATCAAGTATGCGGCTTAATATGGATTTCTTGCCTTGGAGTGCTTCTATCTGCCTTTCAATACGCTCCCAATCGCCGCCGTTTGCAAGCTGCTTTATCAATGCAAGCTTTGTTTGCAGCTCAACGATTTCAAGCTCCTTCCTGTTTAGAATATCGTAAATTGCCGCACGGCTATCGTCATCAAGACTTGTGCGTATTTCCGGCACGGAAAAACCGAGCCCCCGCAAAACGGCAATTCTTCTGAGCTTCAAAACATCCGCATCCGAGAACCGTCTATATCCGTTCTCCGCTATATCAGGACGGATTAAGCCTTGTTCGGTGTAATACTCAACCGCCTTTTTGGTCAGGTTGCATTCCCTACATACTTCATTTATAAGCATTGCGCTCACCTCCATGCATAGAATAAGCTATCCCCCAAGGCTCCGGTCAATGGTTTTTTTAATATTTTTGCTTCAGTTATCCCTTAATTAAAGCATACCGCAAAAGCACAGGCGATTCCATAGCCATATATGGCAATGGTAACACAAAAAATCCATTTTATGCATTAACAAATCGTGAACAATACCTGTTCCATCGGTTGACAGGTGCAGTTTAATGGAATAAACTGTACAGGTCAAGGGCAAAAGCCCAATTTTTCGGAGGCGTAAAATGAACGAACTGCTTTCCCCCACCGCCCGCACATGGGCGGAAATAGACATGGCCGCGCTGAAGCACAATTATGAAATCGCGCGCGCCACGGGCAAAAAGGTAATGTGTGTTATAAAGGCCGATGCTTACGGTCATGGCGCTGTGCGCTGCGGGCGCTATCTTGAAAAGTGCGGCGCGGATGCATTCGCGGTGGCCTGTCTGAGCGAAGCGCTGGAGCTCCGCCAGGGCGGCATAACAAAGACCATACTCATACTGGGCTATACTTCCCACGAATGCGCAAAGGTGCTTGCCGATAACGACATCACCCAAACCCTTGTGGACGAGAGCCACGCCCTTGAGCTGAACGAGGCCGCAAAGGCCGCAAACGTTACCGTTAAGGGCCACATAAAGCTTGATACCGGCATGAGCCGCGCCGGCCTTTTTGCGCAGGGACACGACGCCGCCATGAAGGCTGCCGAAGCCGCCGAGCGCATGAGCAAGCTTTCAAACGTTAAGGTAACGGGCATGTACACGCACTTCTGCGTTGCCGATACTCCCGATCAGGATGAGTTCACGGCATGGCAGCTTGAAAACTACAAAACCGTTATGAACTATCTTATCGAAAAGGGTCTAAGGCCCGAAACCTGCCACACCAGCAACTCCGCCGGCATACTCTATCATCCCGAAACGCAGATAGACATGGTGCGCGAGGGCGTTATACTTTACGGCATGTATCCTGACAGCATGCCCCAGTACGGCCCGCTCAAGCCCGTTATGACGCTTAAGAGCCACGTTTCCCAGGTGCGCGATTTTCCCGCCGGCGCGACTGTGAGCTACGGCCGCACCTTCAAGGGGGACAAGCCCTTCACCACAGCCGTTGTACTGGCAGGCTATGCGGATGGTTACCCCCGCCGCCTTTCCAACAACACCACCGTTACCATAAACGGCGTGCGTTATCCGCAGGCGGGGCGCATATGCATGGATATGTGCATGGTGCTTGCGGATAAGGATAAAGTCAAGCGCGGCGATGAAGTGACCCTCATCGGCGGCAACTCCATTTCATGGGAAGATGCCGCGCAGAAGGTTGGCACGATAAACTATGAACTCACCTGCCTTGTTACCAACCGCGTACCCAGAGTGTACATAAACGAGGACTAATAAAGCAATTTCATTAGAAAGGAGGCGGCGCAGATGTGGTTATGGATATTGCTTATAACAGCCCTTATTGCGGCCGCCTTCATATTCACGGTATCGTGGATGCTTGTGAAGCTTGTCATCACGCCCGAGCGTTCTTCGCTTGAAGAGGTTGAGCAGCTTGAAATAGAGCGCGGCAACTTTGCCCCGGGCGAAATGGCCGCAATGCTTCCCGATGAGGAGGGCAGCATTATCGCGCGCGACGGCGTGCGGCTGGATTACTGCTGGTACAGGGCGGCTGAGCCTACCGATAAGGTGTGCATACTGGCGCACGGTTTTTGGGTGCGGCGCGAATCGGAATTGAAATACGCCCGAATATATATGCAGCGCGGCTATGACGTTCTGCTTTATCATCAGCGCAACAGCGGCACGTCCGAAGGCAAATACTGCACAATGGGCTATCTTGAGCGGCACGATCTGGCCGCGTTCGTTGCCCTTGCCCGCCGCGATAAAGGCTACCCCGAAAAGCCGTGTACCGTTGGCGTGCATGGGGATTCCATGGGCGGCGCAACGGTGCTTTTGTGCGGCCTTGGGGAAAATCCGCCGGATTTTGTGGTTGCGGACTGCCCGTTTGCCACTCTGCACGATCAGCTCATGTATAACGTTGGCTCCATGAAGCATTTGCCCTCGTGGCCGTTTGAAGGCCCTGCGGAGTGGATACTGCGCGCGCGGGCGGGCTTTGGATATTCCGATGTATCGCCGCTTGATGAACTCAAACGCGCAAACGGTGCGCCTGAGCTTCCGGTGCTGTTCATACACGGCACAGCGGATAGGCTGATACCGTATGATAATACGCTAAGGCTTTATGACGCTAAGCGCGGCAAAAAGGCGCTTTACATCTGCCCCGGCGCGGGCCATGTACGCAGCATAAGCACGGACCGCGAAAAGTATTACGCCGTGGTCAACGAATTTCTTGATAAATATGGTTTTTAAGCCCCTGCGGCGCAAAACCACGCATTTTATAATAAAACGTTAAGGAGAAACACCGATGAAAAAACTGTTTATCAGCGCGGATATAGAAGGTACCGCGGGCATAGTTAACTGGAACGAGACAGAGCGCTCCGTTCCGCATGATTATGACTATTTTGCCAACCAAATGACCCGCGAGGTCGCCGCCGCCTGCGAAGGCGCGCATGACGCGGGCGTGGAAGAAATAGTGGTTAAGGATGCGCACGACAGCGCGCGCAACATCAACCCCGCAAAGCTGCCTGAATACACCCGCGTATATCGCGGCTGGGCACGCCATCCGTATTCCATGATGTTCGGCCTTGACGAAACGTTTGACGGCGTGGTTTTCACCGGCTATCACAGCGCCGCGCAGATGCCGGGCAATCCGCTTTCCCACACCATGAATACCCAGAACAACTTCGTTAAGGTGAACGGCATGCTTGCGCCTGAGCTTATGCTCAATTCCCTCATCGCAAGCTCCCTCGGCGTACCCGTATACTGCGTATGCGGCGACCGCGGGCTGTGCGAATGGATGAACGAGATAAACCCGAACATTGCCACCGTTCCCATAAACGAAGGCACCGGCGCAGGCGCGCTTACGCTGCATCCTGACGTAGCCGTCCGCCGCATCCGCGAAACCGTGTCCGCCGCCATTGCCACCAAGAAGAAAGAGGACTGCATGTTCCCCACGAGCGATAAATATCACCTTGAAATAAACTTCAAGGAGCATTTCAAGGCCTACGAAGGCGGCTTCTACCCCGACGCAAAGCAAACCGGCGCACGCACCATTGAATTTGAATGCACCGATTGGTTCGACGCCATGCGCTTTTTGCACTTTGTGATGTGATAAAAATCTAAATCCGGATTCAATCCAAAAATTCAGCCCCGCCCGTCCGCAAAAGACAGGTGGGGCTGATTAATTATAAATGCTAATCCTTCAATGCCGTTATCGGCACAACATATACGCCGTCCGGTCGTTGGTATGCCGCGTTTGTAAGCGCACACAGCACAATGAGCGTTTTCGGCGGTATACCGTCTTTCTCTGCCGCTATTTCATCGCGCAGGTGTATAAGTTCCTGCGCCGCCTTATCTATCTGAATCGCCCCCGCCGCAATGCATACGATAAGGTTGGCCGCATATATGCTGCCGCGCCTGTGGCCCACTATGCACTTGTTGCGCAGCCATTATTGTCAAGGCGATCAAAAATACTTTGTCCTTCAGCAGCCGTGAAAAATTCGCCCGAATAAGCTTAATCATTGCGCGCACCCCCTATCAGGTTCATATATATGGCTTGATATCTCCTCCCCCGAAAGGCCGGGCAGCATAAGATCGAGTAATATAAGGTCAGGGCGCATGGTTTTGAGCACAAGCAGCGCCTCCGTGCCGGAATAAGCACGCCGCGTGGCGTATCCCGCCCGCTCAAGCACCTCCTGCTCCATGTTGCCTATGGCAATGTCATCATCTATTATAAGAATAGTCCTCATACGTCCTCCGTTCCCCCTTTATGGCTCACAAAAGCCTTTCCCAGCGCACGTTTTCCCACGACGATGTATCGAACGTGCTGCGTATGGCGCGGCACATAAGCTCCAGCTTTTTGCGTATCGCCGGCGATTGTATAAGCAGCTCCGCTTCGTCGTCATGCGTCATGAAGTATTCCATTATGCGGGCGCGGTCCTCTTTTTCGTCCACGCACGCATAGCTGTCCACAAAGTATACATTAGCTATGTTTCCGCTGTACAGCGTCCATTCATGCGCGTTGTTTACAAGCGTTGCGTCCCAGTAATATTCAAAGCCTTCGGGGTTGAGCGCGTTCCATTCGTCCGGCAATATGGCGGAATAATCCTTGGTAAGTATATGATTCTCGGTCGCGTGCCATATTTCGTGGCAAATAATGCTGTCCATGCCTTCGCCCGTGCGCACGTCCAGCGCAATGTTCTGCCATATGCCGTTTTCATATGTGCAGCCTATTGCGCCGTAATTGCTTTCGATTTGCTCAATGAGCAGTATGCGCACGCCGCCTTCGCCCATGCCGTTCTTAAACTGGGCAAAGAATCCTTCCGGATAGAGCGAAAGGCTCCTTTTCAGCGCGCCAAGCGCGGCGTTTACGGCGCTTAGTTCCTCGCTTTGCCCCATTGTATCAGTCAATGTTATTGCATGGTCGCAAAGGGCTGCGGTCTCACGGCACTGCACGGAAAGCAGTATCCGCACGCCGTACTCCGCTTCAAGCTCGTCCGCATACTGCCGCGCCTGCTGCAGGCTTTCGGCAACACCTGCGCCCGCGTCCGCCGTCCAGTATGCCTGCGCAAGCGATTCATCAACAGTAAAGGGCGACGCCGTCTCTGCCGCATCCGCAACGTATTCAAACTCAAGCGCGTTCACATCCGCCGCGTAAAAGCGGAACTCCCCGCCGTGATACGCCGCGCCCACAAGCACACCCGCATCATAAAGATAGCACGAATTATACATTTCCCCGGCTATTCCGCTTTCCGCAAGCGAACAGGACTTTATTTCATTATCCATTGAATAAAGCGTGGTTTTGCCGCCGATTATGCCGATAACGTACGGCGAATCCGCAACGGAGTAAATATCGCCGCCCGCATCAATGAATATGCCGGAATCCGCAAGCATGGCCCGCCCGTCTGAGCCGCTGTACAGAAAGCTGTACGCCATCGCATCCGAATCAAAGTACATCAGCCGTATGCCGTTCGGCGTAAAATACGCCTGATACCGCTCCTTTTGCAGCATAACCGGCCTACCCGCGGCAATATCGATTATAGCCGTGCCGCATTCGCTGCTGTATGGCGAAAGGAAAAACTGCGCCGCTATAAGGCCGCTTTTATTATCAAACGCAGAAATATACAATAGCCTTAAATCGGGTGAAAGCGGAACCGCGCCCCTTTCGCCGCTTTTTATATCCTGCATGCAAAGCACATTATCGCTCAGGTAATAATACTTATCCGCGGCATATGAAAAGAAGCCGTCCGCATTTTCGGTCTGCACGGAGCTTATTTCCATAAGCTCCGCGCTCATGAATTTCCATGTGTTGGTATCGCGGTTGCAAAGGGCAAACCTGCCGTCCGCAAACGTCTGCTCCTTCAGCGCCCATGCACCCTTCAGCTTCGCTTCGCAAATTATTGCGTCATCAGCCGTATCTGCAAGCCAAAGCGTGGTAACGCCCGCCTCGTAATCCGCCCGGCACACGGCAACGTTCTCCCCGCCCGCGGGGCACATACCCGAAAGCGCGTCCGCCGTTATGCAGCTAAGCGTGCGCACGGGCTGCCTCGGCGCATCCGTTTCCGCAGGGGGCTGTATATCGCCCCCGCCGCAGCCGCAAAGCATAAGCGTAAGCGCCGCAATGAGCAGCGCAAGAATTATTTTAGCGTGTTTTATATTCATATTACCTTATTCCTTTCCATGCGGCCTAAAAAGCATACGCCTTGACGCAACGCAATTATAACTAACTAACGGTTGTTCGTCAACCAAATATGCAAAAGCCCGCCATCGGCGGGCCGTATCATGGTTCAATATTGTTTACTGCGCGACGGTGAACAAAGCGTAGAAATAGCCCTTTTGCGCCATGAGAGCATCGAAAGCGCCGTACCGAATTGGGCCGACGTGGTGGGCGTATACGCCATAAAAGTTGGTGCAGATGCAGAAACCCCATCCGACGTAACGGAAATGTCGCCTGAGAACGCAGAAAAACTCCGTAGGGTGTTTCTTGATATGAACAAGGTTTTATACCGCACAGAATCCGAAACCGAAACTGTCATAGTAACCGATGAATACGGCGCTATTGTTCTTGATAAGAACGGGAAGCCGATTACTGAGCGCAAGACAACGCTGTTCATATACGTCAATGTGTTGAGCATGGATTACCGCGACGGCGCGGATATGTACCGATTCAACGCTGACCAGAACGAAATGCTTACCGAGCTTATGCAGCCCGACTACTACCCGCTTTTTGCAGAGCTGCTTGGCGATGCCGTGGGCGACGGCGGAACATACGGCTTGGGTTTGGACATCAATCCGAACCTTCCATCGACTGAACTTGGTGCGCAAATCGTTGCGGCTGCCAAGAAGTACATAGGCCGCAGTTATTCCAGCATGGATTGTTCCGGCCTTGTAAGAGCTGCATACCGCGACTGCGGCTTATCCTCCATGAATGGGTTAACGTCCACAGGCATGGCGCAAAAATGCCGCGACATGAATGTGCTGTTTACTGACGCTTCCAAGCTTCAGGCAGGCGACCTAATCTTTTTCGCCCGCAAGGATGCTTCCCGCGGCGAAGGTTATTGCACGGACACCCAATGCTGTGGAACAGGCAAATGCAAACGCTGGTTGCAGATACACCATGTTGCCGTATACATCAACGGCGAGTTTCTGATTGACAGCACCGGCGGCAACAACTCCGTACAGATACGCAAACACTGGGGAAGAAGCGGCTCCGAATGGGAATGGGTCTGCTTCGGCAGGCCAACAAACTGAAAGAAAGGAACCATAATGAAAAGTCAAACTACCACGAGAGCGGCGCTCATTGCCGCTCTTTCTATTTTAGCTGCCATAATAGGCATTGCCTTATCTGTGCAGCATGAGGACGGCGATGTTTTTGTTGAAATCAAGCCCATGCCTACGCCAAAAGCAACCAATATGATTTCATCAACTCCCCTGCCCTCTCCTGCTGCTGCGCTGCCATCACCAACGCCGGAAGCAACATTGCAGCCGACTTACCCATCCGCAGTGACTCCCGCTCCCGTGCAAGACGGCAAGGCTTTCTTCACGCTCAGTATTCTTAACGATACCATATCCGTGGCATACGGTGTGGAAGAATCAACGCTCAAGAAAACTCCCGGCTGGCTTACGACCTCCGTATTGCCCGGCGAGAATGGTATGTGCGTTATCTATGGTCATCGCAACCGTAATCATTTGAAGATACTCGAAAAAGTCACCGTAGGCGACACCATTACAGCAACAAAAGACAGCATAGTCTATACCTATGCCGTTTCAGATGTTGCCATCTACGAAAGCACATCGGACTGGCGGCTCCCGACGCTGGACGGAAGTACGCTTGTGCTTGTGACCTGCTATCCGTTCAGATACTCAGGACATGCGCCGGGCAAGTATATGGTTACCGCGCAGCTTGTTGGGTGAAAAGCAAGTCAAGGAAGAATGAAGGCGCGCTTGCGGCGTTCGCAGTTATTGCGATAATAGTCGCGATTATTGTGGTAAGTAAGTTTGCAAGGATGATGAAGGTGAGGTAGCGCATGACGCCGTCTGCCACAAATAATTTTGCCGTTATTTGTCCCTTTAGGGCCTATGTTATGCGTATAAGATAGTAGCATACTCTACGCAGGAGGGTACAATGGAATTTACTAATCTGACCATAATGAATACGCTGTGTGATTACCGCGGAATCTGTGCGAAAGCGTCCATGCTTACGCTGCTGATGCAGGAGAACACGGAATACGCCTGTTTTGAGCGGAATGCTTTGGAAAAAGAATACTGCAATTTGGTGTTTATGAGGGGCATTATAGAATGCTGGCTGGAGCTGCTGCCGGACGACGAGCGTTTTCTTGTTCAAAAGCACCTGATACAGGGGCTTGACTGGGCAAAGGTAATAGTTGAATACAATGAAAGATGGGGCATTATGAACGGCCGGGCCGAGCGCACGCTAAAGCGCATACAAGCCCGTGCGATAAAGCGTATATTGAACTGCATGTGCGAAATAGATGCGCTGAAAAGCACCCCTGACAACAATACCGCCGACATTATCCCTGCCGATGCATAAATAGCACCGCAGCAAATTTTAATATAGCCGGGACAGTTACTTATCTGTCCCGGCTATTGGTGCATCATTCTACAATACGCACGCCGCTTTCGTCCATAAGGCCAACTATATCATTTTGGCCGTATATAAAAACCGAGGCAGTTGCTTAACTGCCCCGGTCAATATCATATCCCCAAAATTCCATGTGATTGAATTATATTTTACCTTTAGGCAATGCGGTATCAAATTAAGCAAAACCCAAGATGCTGCTTAGTGATAACCTCGCGTAAAACGCTTTTTAGTCTCAACCAAACATCAAGCTTCTTTTATGCTCTAAATCACCTCCCATATGATATAGTAAACTTACTAGTATGCAAAAGAGACTATTTATTAGTGTTACTTAGATTATCTTCTTTCATAATACATATGAGCTCAATCAACCTATCAATATAAACGCCATATTCATTTATGTTACCTTCAGCATCTATGCCTAACTCCATAAGTTCATCAGATAACACATCGTTGTAATTATCCATTATGTCAGAAGATGTGTCCGATTCAGATGTTAATAATGGCAAGTCGCTTTTACGTTTTAGCAATATTTTGTTTATTGCATTAATATCTTTTTCTCGCCTAGCCTTCATGAAATATTCCCTCGTTATTTTAACATTATACGCCATGCAGACGAATGCTTTGCCCAAGTCGTAACTACTTTGCCCGCTTTGTTCAAAACAACAACAGCATTTTTTCCTATAAACTTAATTGTGCCTGTATTTTGTAGTACCTTTTTAACTGGATTATTAACAGTGTTTGCAATTTCTGATGTTTTTACACCAACACCGTTATGGTTTATAGCGGAATTAATTCCGTGTTTAGTATAACCGGTGATTTGGGTGCAACTATTATGCACCAATACGCCGCACGAGCCAACAAAATACGTGTGCAGGTCTTCGACTTCGAAGTTATAGACTGTTATAGGACTTTCAAGCAGTTCGTGCTTTACTTGTTCGATTACAATCCTTTCTCCGTTTACGGTGACAAGAATATCACCTGCCCGAAGGTCTATAGCGGCAGTCCATCCATATGCAGGCACATAGAACGGATGCGTAGGCGTGGTAACGATTTCTTCACCGTTGCTTAGGGAGATGTAGGTGATCTCATCTGTTTCGTTTACAAATGTTTGAACGACTTTGTGAGACTCAATTTTATCGGTTTCAGGGTCGCTTGCATATACAAGCATATCGGGACTTATGCTTTCTATAGGCTTAAGCCCATCGTTAGTTTGTACAAGCGTTCCTTCAACAAAGCAGACCGGAGAGTAAGCGTTAAGTCCAGCGCTACCCATCATAGCGATTGTTCTTGATGTATTTTTAGTCTTTTCGTAACGCTCGGTGTCGCCTTTTAAGATATCATCCCTAATGAAATTGTGATCTGTAAACGCCTCTACTACTTCCGCCGTTCCACAGGCAGCCGAAACAGTTGCGGCTGATGCCGTCATTGCTGCTATTGTAAGTACCAATAGCGGTGCTGCACATCCACCTGATAGAACCGTTGCTACGGACGCAAAGCCAACCGCAGCAACCAGCAGAAGCTCTATACCTCCAAATAACGTATTCCAGTTCGTTTCCTGCCCATTGCTATCAACCATAGCAACCGGATTATTCAAACAATACGCCCACATATTGCCGCCGAGGACGCCCTGACCGGTGG
>ENA-UOOD01000036-UOOD01000036.1-human-gut-metagenome-genome-assembly--contig:-CS67-NODE-36-length-187907-cov-12.116304_pt1 | contig 187907 bp, 161 predicted proteins | sample MGYA00242464_ERZ724011 | MGnify/ENA metagenome assembly ERZ724011 | reverse complement strand
TTGCGCTCGTTGCGGGACTTAACCCAACATCTCACGACACGAGCTGACGACAGCCGTGCACCACCTGTTTTCTCGTCTCCCGAAGGAGAACTTCACATTTCTGTGAATGGCGATCAATGTCAAGACCTGGTAAGGTTCTTCGCGTTGCGTCGAATTAAACCACATACTCCACCGCTTGTGCGGGCCCCCGTCAATTCCTTTGAGTTTTAATCTTGCGATCGTACTTCCCAGGCGGAATACTTATTGTGTTAGCTCCGGCACAGAAGGGGTCGATACCTCCTACACCTAGTATTCATCGTTTACGGCGTGGACTACCAGGGTATCTAATCCTGTTTGCTCCCCACGCTTTCGCGCCTCAGCGTCAGTTGTCGTCCAGAAAGTCGCCTTCGCCACCGGTGTTCTTCCTAATCTCTACGCATTTCACCGCTACACTAGGAATTCCACTTTCCTCTCCGATACTCCAGCTTCCCAGTTTCCATCCCATCACGGGGTTAAGCCCCGCACTTTTAAGATGGACTTAGAAAGCCGCCTGCGCGCGCTTTACGCCCAATAATTCCGGACAACGCTTGCCACCTACGTATTACCGCGGCTGCTGGCACGTAGTTAGCCGTGGCTTATTCGTCAGGTACCGTCTTCTACTCGTCCCTGACAAAAGAAGTTTACAACCCGAAAGCCTTCTTCCTTCACGCGGCGTTGCTGGGTCAGGCTTGCGCCCATTGCCCAATATTCCCCACTGCTGCCTCCCGTAGGAGTCTGGACCGTGTCTCAGTTCCAGTGTGGCCGTTCATCCTCTCAGACCGGCTACTGATCGTAGGTTTGGTGGGCCGTTACCTCACCAACTGCCTAATCAGACGCAAACCCCTCTTCAGGCGATAGCTTACAAGTAGAGGCCACCCTTTCCTTGGAAGATCATGCGGTCTTCCAAGCGTATTCGGTATTAGCAGTCGTTTCCGTCTGTTGTCCCCATCCTGAAGGCAGGTTGTTTACGTGTTACTCACCCGTTTGCCACTCGATTCTAAAAGAAGCAAGCTTCTCTTGTCCTCTCGTTCGACTTGCATGTGTTAAGCACGCCGCCAGCGTTCGTCCTGAGCCAGGATCAAACTCTCCATGATAGATTGTTCGTTTGGCTCTTTATTTCTTGCCTTACTCATTAAAATTGCTCGGTATTGCTACCTCGCACATCGGCTTGATTCGTTCGCTGTACTGTTCAGTTTTCAAAGAATCATCGCTCTTCAAGCGACTTGATTATCTTACCACGAAGTTTTCGTTTTGTCAAACTCTTTTTTAGAAGTTTTTTCAAATGTTTTTCTTCATGACCGCTGCTTCATCAGCAACGTGTATCATGATAGCATAGACTTTTGATTATGTCAACAGTTTTATAAAATATTTTTATTCCAAGCAAGTTGAAAATTCCATTTCAGGAAGAGCTGCAAATTTTAAGGGCTCCATGTAGGAATCAGTCCTTTACCGGCCCACTATGTCATCAATTATTCGTTTCAGGTTTTTTGCTGCTTTTTCCGGCTCCCGGCTTGCCATAATGGCTGATACTACGGCAAATCCCGAAAGTCCATATCCATTAAAGAGAGGGATAGTTCTTTCATTCATGCCGCCGATGGTGACCACCGGTATATGCACTGTATCCATGATTTTACGCAGGGTTTCAGGCGTGGTTATATCTGCATCTTTCTTGGTAGCCGTAGGGAACATGGCCCCTACGCCAAGGTAGTCCGCCCCGTCTTTTTCTGCTTTCACCGCTTCTTCCAGCGTGCCGGCAGAAACGCCCATAATCTTTTCTGCTCCGATGAGCTTTCTGGCCAAAGCAGCCGGCATATCGGACTGCCCCAAATGCACACCATCTGCATCCGCCGCCATCATAATATCGATGCGGTCATCAATAATCAGGGGAACATGGTAAGCTTTTGTGATTTGTTTCAGTTTCACTGCCCTTTCATAGAGAAGCCCGGTGTCCCCTTCTTTTTCCCGAAGCTGTACCAGGGTAACTCCGCCTTTTAAGGCTTCTTCTACCACTTTTTCAAAAGTCCCCGGCGCCGGCTGTTTTCTATCAGTCACCAGGTACAATCTGTAATCAATTTTCCTCATAGCGAGCTCCTTTGGCCAGACTTTCTCCTGTCATTCGTCCCAGTTCATCCAGAATGCCCATATGGAAATGACCAAGACCTTCTCTGCCCCATTTGTCCCAAGCTCTTTCTCCAGCCAGTCCCATGGCTGCCATAGCGGCAGCAGCACTTCCAAAGGGATCTTCCGGATTCGCTCCTGAGAAGGCCCCAATCACAGTGGAACACATGCATCCGGAACCGGTAATAAGGGACATCTGGGGACAGCCATTATGAATCAGCACATGATGCTTTCCATCGGTCACAATATCAGAAGCGCCGCTGATAACAACCACAGCCTTCCATTTTTCAGCCAGACGGGATGCGATGGCCTCAGCCTCCCTGATTTCAACGGCCGCGCCGGTATCCACCCCTTTCGTATGGATATGCTCACCTCCCAGGGAAAGGATTTCCGACATATTTCCTCGTACGACTGACATGGATACATGGCTCATGATTTCCGCTGCCATGCGATTCCGAAAATCAGTGGCCCCCTGGCCCACCGGATCGAAAATCACCGGGATTCCTCCGGCATTGGCGCTGCGGCCTGCCTCTATCATGGATTCCACCTTGCTTACATTCAAGGTGCCTATATTCAGTACCAGGGCAGAGGAAATACTCGCCATATCCCCCGCCTCATCAATGGCATCTGCCATCACCGGCGACGCTCCCACTGCCAGACAGGCATTGGCACAGTCATTTACTGTGACGTAATTGGTTATATGATGGACCAGTGGATTCAATTTCCTTACCCGGTCAAGGTATTCTGATAATTCCATTTCTTTTTCTCCTGTCAAATCCGGGCTTTTTCAGCCCAATGGGCAGCCAGGTGGCTGTTTTTCCTTGTACCATATCCGATTTCATAATAAGAGGATAAAACCGGATAAAATGCAGCATATCCTTCCCTTGCCAGCTGGCGAGCCATCTGAAAGGCTTTTTTTGCATTTTCCTTATGAAATACTTCGCCATTGAGCGCTTCAGGGCCAGCATAATACATCCATAAAAGCCGCTTCAACTGCACAGCACCGGAACTTCCGGCCTGTTTGACGGCTTTCGTAAAATCTCGTTCCCTCACCTGAAGAATGTCGCCATAGAAGAAATAAAATCTGGCCAGAATCGCCCAGCTTTCCCCATCTCCGGCAGCAGCTGCCTTCCTGTACCAGGACGCAGCTTCCTTCAAACGTTCCTCATCGCTACGGTCAAGAGGTACCTTCATCACCGCACTGGATTCGAGAAGTCCCTTCACAGGTCCCAACGCTTTCATTGCCCGGCCGCAGCAGTACCGCACCAGCTTCTCCCGGCAGTCATCACTGCCGGCCAGGGTACCCTGTTTCAGATTTTCCTCAAAGTTCTTATAATTCCCCCGGCTGAGGGAAATATCTGCCAGCATTTCAAAGGCATCAGCGTATCCAAAAGAAGCGGCCTGCTCCAGGTAATGAAGGGCTTTTGCCTTTTCTTCCAGCCCCTCCGGAATGGAGGGGTAAGACCTCCCTGCCAGATAGGACACCCGGCCTGCATAATACTTTCCTCTGCTGTCGCCCCGTTCAAAGGCCTTCAAGTACCAGGCCACGGATAAATCGATATTTTTATGAATATAAAACCCGTTGGAATACAGGTTGCCCAGCTTGAAACATACTGATACGCTGCCATCATGGAAAGCCTGGAAATAAAGTTCCATGCCCCGCTTCACATCGGTTTTCGTACCAATACCATAAATGAAAAAATCACCTGCCAGTTCCCTGGAAAGATTATCTCCATGCACTGCGCCCCTCAAAAACCAGGACAAAGCAGTTTTATCACTTTTCGGCGGATCTCCAGGCAGTGCCCGCCTTCCATCTTCGATGTAAAGTTTTCCAATGGCTGCGTAGGCCTCGGTAATTCCTCCGGCAATGGCTTCCTTATACCAGCTCACCGCAATGTCCCTGATTTCTTCTGACCGGAGAGCATCGGCTGTCATCAGCCGTCCTGCCAGATAGGCGCCCCGTGGGACCCCCTGCTGATAAGCGGTGGCAAAACAGTCAAAAGCCTTCTGCAGACTGCTTGGCACCCCCCGGCCATACTCATACATTTCCCCTAAAAGCAGGGTACTTTCTCCATGCCCTTTATCTGACAAAAGCTGGAAGCAGCGGAATGCAGACTCATAGTTCAGCCTATTGTAGAAAATTTTTCCCAATTCATACAGCTTTGTACCTGCCCTGCTGCTGCCCTGGATTACTGCCCGGGACAGGTACTTCATGGCACTGTCATAATTCCTGATTTTCAAATACTGCTCACCCAGATTGAGCAGTTCTTTTTTCGTAAGATTCAAGGCCTCATTGCCCACATTTCCACTTCCCTTCCCTGTCAAATCTCTTTCTTTCATTGTACCACGTCCCACCATGGGCTGCCCATAAAATCAGAGAAATCAGCAAGACAGGCATAAAAAAAAGAAGCCCCCTGGGCCCCTTTTTTGTTTTATTGAGATGCTTTTTCTACAAAAGACTTCAGATCATTGTAACCTACATTGCCATATCCGATAATCCGGTTCACCGGTTTTCCTTCATGGAAATAAATGAGGGTCGGAATGGTTTCTACTTCATATCGCTTCGCAATTTCCTCATCTTCATCAACATTAATGCCATAAATAGGCGTTTCAATTTCGCCGGAAAGTTTTTCTACCATAGGACGCAGTCTTCTGCAGTATCCGCACCAGGGAGCAGAAAATCCAAGAATCACATCACCTTCGGTGAGAACCTTATCAATATTTGCGGTGCCTGTAATCGGTGCCATCATATGCATACACTCCTTATTGTTCATAAATGAATTTCACTGTTTTTATGTATTTATTATATTCTATATATTTAAATTTGTCAATATGCTGATGTGGCAAATAAAAATAGGCCTGTCAAAAAATGATTGCGTCCCCTGTCAGTTGACTAGACAATGGGACAGCAGATTTCTTATTCCTGTTTTACAAAAGACGAATTGAAATAAGTGCTCTCCCCGCTTCCTTGTCATTTCGACCGAAGCGAAGCGGAGTGGAGAAATCTCACGCTGAAGTGAGGAGGCTCCATTGTGGCAGGAGATCTCCCGGCTCATAGCCTCCGTTGAGCTCAGATGCCTTCGTCCCCATGTCCCCATGCAGCTCCACTCGAGATGACAATAAAGGTGAACCATTTACTGTCATTTCAAAAAAAAGGCACAAAAAGGGACTGTGAAAAATGTAAATCATTTTTTACAGTCCCTGATGATTCTGGTGGAGATGAGGGGAGTCGAACCCCTGTCCAAAAAGCCTGTCCCATAAATTTCTCCGAGTGCAGTTACTGTTTGAGATTTAAGCAAAGTATCGTACAGGAACAAACTGCCTTTGCCGATTTCGGAATTGGTTTCCCTTTGAAGTCCCGAACCTCCTTCTCCGGTATCCTATTGGTTGATGTCAGCCTGAAGTCATAGGAAAACGTCAGGGGACATTAGCAGATTAGGCTGCTAAAGCAAAATCACGTTTTGCGTTTAAGTGTTTCCACCGTTTAACGGGGTAGATGGAATCCCGACTCGCTGTTTATGGCCCAGAATCTTCTGTCGAAACCGGTACATCCCCGGATAGCCGAACTCATTATATAGTAAATGAGAGAAAATGTCAAAATATCACGAAGCAGAGGCTTCTTCCCTGCTCTCGGCCATCTCTGATCCTGCACTTTTCCAGAGCCCATCCGACAATATCAAAAAAGCTGATTGCATTATTTTCTCTTTGATTCCAAATATCTTATAGGATAGTGAAAATGGGATAGTTTGAACAGAAAACTTCTTATACCATCTCATCATGCGGCAGCTCTTGCCAATGTTTATCAACACAGGCACCATGAGCGAATCACAGGTTTAGAGTAAATGAGCCCTGAGTTCTTCGCCGGAAAGGGACGAAAGGTAGGCCGGGGGCACGTCGAATACGGTGAAGCATCCTTTCTTCCCTTCTTTGGCAAAACGATAGAGGGCTCTTGCATAAGCAAGGACCACATGGGTGGTAAATTCAGGATTGGAGTCCAGCTTCAGACGATATTCCATCACATGGTCATGTTCTTTATGGACACCGGTCCTGCCGCTGCGGAATACAAATCCGCCGTGAGCCAGGCCACTGTGTTTTTCTTTCAGTTCTTCTTCGGAAATAAAATGAACAGTGGTATCGTAATCAGCAAAATAGTTGGGCATGGTTTTGATGGTGTTTTCAATGGTTCCTCTATCAGCCCCTTTTTCCGCCACCACATAGCATTCTCTTGTATGCATATCTCTGGTAGTAAGCACAGGATTTTCTCCATTTCTTACGGCTTCCAGAGCACTTTCCACAGGGCAGGTGTACTGTTTACCGTCCTTCACACCGGGAACTCGGCGGATGGCATCGGAGTGGCCCTGGGAAACACCGCGGCCCCAGAAGGTGTAGTCTTTGCCGTCAGGCAGAATGACATGGCCGAAAAGACGGGCCAGGGAGAAAAGACCGGGATCCCAGCCTACGGAAATCATGGCTGTTTTGCCATGGGTCCTGGCTGCTTCATCTACCTTGGCAAAATGCCTGGAAATATGGGCATGGGTGTCAAAGGTATCAATGACGTTAAAAAGGGATGCATAAGCCGGTGTCTGCTCGGGGAGATCTGTAGCGGAACCGCCGGCCAGCACCAAAACATCCACCTTATCTTTCCACTTTTCCGCCTCTCCAGCTGAAACGACCGGTACTCCGGAAGTATGAATCTTCACATCTGCCGGATTTCTTCTGGTAAATACCACGGCCAGTTCCATGTCCGGATAATCTGCCAGTGCCGTTTCTATTCCTTTTCCAATATTGCCATATCCCATAATGCCGATTCTGATTGCCATGATGAGGCTCCTTTCCCTGTGTATGAAATATATTGAAATTGCTTGATATACAGCATTATACCTTAAATACATAGCATAAATAAACTGCTTTGCAAATTCTGTATAGTACATTTCAAGTCGCAGATAGTTTCTCATTCCACATGACACTGCTGGAACCAATTCCAAAAGGAAAATTATTGTAAAAAGTCCCCTGCAGAACATGACAATACTCATATTCATCGCAGCAGGAAACCTTTCCCCGGTAGATTTGCTCTCTCTCTACGAAATGACAGGAGCAGCGGAGCCCCATTTGTATTCATGACAGCGGATAGCGGTCTTACGAGCAGACAAAAAGCGGAGCCCTTGGGCTCCGCTTTTGTGAATCATTCTTTAGCTTTCAGATGTCTGATGCCTTTATCCGCTATGTCATGGCGATACTGTACACCCTGCCAGTGGATTTTGGAAACTCCTTCGTAGGCTTTGGCTTTCGCTTCTTCCAGTGTGGGGGCCAGGGCCACCACATTCAGGACACGGCCGCCATTAACCAGGAATTTCCCGTTTTTCTTTACAGTGCCTGCATGGAATACGATACAGCCTGCCTTTTCTGCCTCATCTAGTCCGGAGATGATTTCGCCGGAGGAATGGGAGCCGGGATAGCCTTCGGAGGCCATGACTACGTCTACGGCACATCCTTTTTTCCATTTCACGTCTTCTTTTTTCAGATTGCCCTGGACACATTCCAGCATAACCTGTGCCAGATCACCGTCAAAGAGGGGAAGCACCGCTTCCGTTTCAGGATCGCCGAAGCGGCAGTTGAATTCCACCACTTTCGGGCCTTCGTCGGTAATCATAAGGCCTGCATAAAGACAGCCTTTGAAGGGGTAGCCTTCCTTTTTCATGGCTGCCATGATGGGACGAAGGATTTTGACTTTCACTTCATCCATCATTTCATCGGTCATCACCGGGGCTGGTGCATAGGCACCCATGCCGCCGGTATTGGGACCTTTGTCATTATCGAAGATTCTCTTATGGTCCTGGGAGGAAACCATAGGTACCACATGGGTCCCGTCGCAGAAGCAGAGGACCGACGCTTCTTCCCCTTCCATAAATTCTTCAATGACTACAGACCGTCCGGCACCGCCGAAGCTGTGTCCTTCCAGCATGTCCTTTACAGTATCAATGGCTTCTTCTTCGCTTTGGGCAATGATGACGCCTTTGCCTGCCGCCAGACCGTCCGCCTTGATGACAATAGGATACTTCCTGTTGTTTTTCAGGTATTCCACGGCCTTGTCTTCATCGGTAAATACCTCATAGGCTGCTGTAGGAATGTTGTATTTCTTCATCAGGTTCTTGGCAAATCCCTTGGACCCTTCGATACGGGCAGCTGCTTTAGAGGGGCCGAAGAAGGGCAGCCCCTGTGCTTCGAATTCGTCTGCCAGGCCTTCGGTGAGAACCGTTTCAGGTCCTGCCACGGTAAGGTCCACTTTCATCAATCTGGCAAAGTCCAGAATATCTTCGTGGCCCTTCAAAGGAATCAGATGTGCCACATTACTCATGCCATCATTACCGGGGATGGCGTAGACTTCGGTGACAGAAGGACTCTGTGCCAGCCGCCAGAGCAGGGCATGTTCCCTGCCGCCGCTTCCAATGACTAATACCTTCATGGGAAAAACCTCTCTTAACTGTGACGGAAATGACGATGACCGGTAAATACCATGGCAATGCCGTACTTATTGGCCATATCAATGGATTCCTGATCCCTGATGGAGCCGCCGGGCTGGATCACAGCGGTAACTCCGGCTTTGCCTGCTGCTTCAATGGTATCGCCGAAGGGGAAGAATGCATCGGAACTCATGACAGAACCCTTTGCTTTTTCGCCTGCTTCTGCAATGGCAATATCCGCAGAACCTACACGGTTCATCTGGCCGGCACCTACGCCGTAGGTCACATCTTTGCCGGTGAGAACGATGGCGTTGGATTTCACATGCTTTACGATCTTCCATGCGAATTCCATGGCCTGCCATTCTTCTTCCGTAGGAGCTCTCTTAGTCACTACTTTGCAGTCTTTTCTTGTTTCTGCGCTGTTGTCCGGAGTCTGTACCAGAAGGCCGCCGGATACTTTATGAAGCTGCAGTTCTTCTTTGAAGGCTGCCGGTACTTCGATGAGACGGATATTTTTCTTTGTTTCCAGAATATCAAGAGCTTCCTGGCTGAATTTCGGAGCCATGACGACTTCGAAGAAAATAGGTTTCATGGCTTCTGCTGCTGCTTTGTCGCAGACCTGGTTCATGGCTACAATACCGCCGAAAGCAGATTTGCTGTCTGCGTTGAAGGCACGCTGGAAAGCATCCAGTGCATCTTTGCCAAGAGCTGCGCCGCAGGGATTGGTATGTTTAATAATAACGCAGGCCGGCTGGTCTTCGCCCCATTCGCATACCAGGTCCCAGGCTGCTTCCATGTCCACAATGTTGTTATAGGACAGTTCCTTGCCATGAAGCTGTTTAGCTGCAGCAATGCCGCCTTTGGCTTCCGGATCCTTATAGAATGCCGCTTTCTGATGCGGATTTTCGCCGTAACGGAGATCCTGGAGCTTGACGAAGGCTTTGCAATATACATCAGGCAGACCGTCTTTATCTCCGTCCACTTCCTTGGTGAGGTAGTCTGCAATGGCGCAGTCATAGAGGCCGGTGTGAAGGAATGCTTTTCTGGACAGTTTCAGACGGAAATCTTCATCCAGGGTATCATTCTTAATCCGTTCCAGGATTTCGCCGTACTGGGATGGATCCACTACAATGGTTACGTATTTGTAGTTCTTTGCTGCCGCACGAACCATGGAAGGACCGCCGATATCGATATTTTCAATGGCTTCTGCTCTGGTTACGTTTGGTTTGGCAATGGTTTCACGGAAAGGATAGAGGTTCACGGCCACCAGATCAATGCCTTTGATACCATGTTCCTTCATGGCTTTCACATGTTCCGGATTGTCACGGATAGCGAGGATGCCGCCATGAATCTTGGGATGCAGTGTTTTCACACGGCCATCCATCATTTCCGGAAATCCAGTCACTTCGGAAACAGATTTTACCGGAATGCCTGCTGCTGCAATGGCCTTCATGGTGCCGCCGGTGGAAATGATTTCCACACCCAGTTCATGAAGTCCTTTTGCAAATTCTACGATCCCTGTCTTATCAGATACACTGATCAGGGCTCTTTTAACTGCCATATTTGACTCCCCCTTTGAAAAAAAATTCTATCTATACAACACGCGTCTTATTTTTCAGGACGGCTGTGCATGCCGCTCACATGATGGCCTTCGATATGAAGCTGATCCGCGCAGAAGGCAGTGACCACCCTTACGTAAGCCGGATGTTCCTGCTGGAGGATCCGATCTGCCAGGGTGTCTTCGGTATCATCATCATACACCGGCACTGCCACCTGGGTAATGATAGGGCCATCGTCCAGTCCCGTCCCTACGAAATGGACGGTGCAGCCTGCCACCTTGACACCGGCTTCCACCGCCTGCCGCTGGGCATGGAGCCCGCGAAAGCTGGGAAGAAGGGCCGGATGAATATTGATAATCCGGTTTGGAAAAGCATGAATCAGGTTTTCCCCGCAGATTCTCATATATCCTGCCAGGCAGATGAGGTCGGGCTGATAGGATTTGGCCGCTTCCAGGATAGCATCGTTGAAAGCTGCCTTATTTTCAAAAGATTTCAGTTCCAGCACAGTGGAAGGGACGCCCCATCGCTCTGCCCTTTTCAGCACCTGGGCATCTGCATGGTCACAGATCACTCCTACCACAGTGCCATTCACTCTGCCGTCTATGGTGGCTTCATGGATAGCTTCCGCATTGGATCCTCTGCCCGATGCAAAAATCAGAATTCTCTTCTTACTCATTGAAAAGACCACCTGTCACAACTACATCCTGGTTTCCTTCCGTGATTTCACCCACTTCATACACCGGTTCATGGATGGATTTCAGAATTTCCTTTGCTTTTTCCGCATTTTCCCTGTTCATGATAAGAAGCATGCCCAGACCGCAGTTATAGGTACGGTACATTTCCCTGGGTTCCACGCCGCCTTCTTTCATAAGGAAGGGGAAAATCGGAAGGAGCGGCCATTTTTCTGCGTCCAGCACAGCCCGGGTGCCTTTGGGCAGCACTCTTGGAATATTGTCATAGAAACCGCCGCCGGTAATATGGACCATGCCATTCACTTTGGTCCCTTTCAGCACAGGAATCACAGGCTTTGGATAGAGACGGGTCGGTGTGAGAAGCACTTCACCCAGAGGCTTATCCATATCTCCATACACCTTGTCCAGGGAAAGGCCGTTATCCTTAATAATACGGCGTACCAGGGAATAGCCATTGGAGTGAACGCCGGTGGAAGGAAGGCCCAGAATCACATCACCGGGAGCAATATCTTCACCGGTAATAAGGTCTTTTCTGTCGACAATGCCTACGGCAAAGCCAGCCACATCGTAGTCTCCTTTGGCATAGAAACCGGCCATTTCAGCTGTTTCACCGCCCAGAAGGGCACAGCCGGACTCAATGCACGCATTGGCTACGCCTTTCACGATTTCCGCCATCAGCTCTGGTTCCAGCTTGCCTGTAGCAATGTAATCCAGGAAGAAGAGCGGCCTTGCCCCCTGCACCAGGACATCATTGACGCTCATGGCTACGCAGTCCTGGCCGATAGTATCGTGGATACCCATTTCAATAGCCAGGCGCAGCTTGGTGCCAACGCCGTCAGTACCGGAGACAAGGATGGGGTCATCCGATAATTCATCCTTCAGACGGAACAGTCCGCCGAAGCCGCCGATATCCCCCATAACGCCACGGGTATAGGTAGCCTGCACTGATTTCTTAATCAGTTCCACTTCTCTTTCACCGGCGTCAATGTCTACACCGGCCTCTGCATAGGTCAAGCCTTTTTTCTTTTCGCTCATGGTTCCTCCCTATTCTTCATCTTCCATGCTGCCCAGCCCATTGTGGGGCACCTTTTCCGGATATACCCCATCGAAGCAGGCAAAGCACATATCCGATGCTTTAATTTCGGAAATCGATTCCGCCAGTCCTTCCTGGGACAGGTAATGAAGCGCATCGGCGCCAATCATTTTGCGGATTTCTTCCGTAGAATACTTGGCAGCAATCAGCTGCTTTCTTTCAGCAGTATCAATGCCGAAGAAGCAGGGATACCGTACTGGCGGCGAACTGATGCACAGCTTGATTTCCTTAGCTCCTGCATTTTTGAGAAGGTTGATGATAATACCGCTGGTGGTACCGCGGACGATGGAATCATCGACCAGAATAATGCGCTTGCCTTCCACATTCATGCGGATAGGATTCAGCTTCATGCGCACCGCTCTTTCGCGCTTTTTCTGTCCCGGCTGGATGAACGTGCGGCCCATGTATTTATTCTTCAAAAGCCCTTCTACGAAGGGTATGCCGGAAGCGGCCGAATACCCCAGGGCTGCTACGTTGCCGGAATCCGGCACACTCATGACTACATCACCGTCATAGTGTGTTTCTTCCCAAAGTTTCCTGCCCATATTGAGACGAGCCCGGTAAATATCCTGGCCGTTCATGATGGAATCGGGGCGGGCGAAATAGATGTATTCGAAGGAGCAGATGCCGTGACGATGACTGTCCACAGGGCAGTACATGGTGGAGCGAACACCATTGTCATCAATGGTGACAATTTCACCGGGCAGTACATCCCTTACAAACTCTGCGTCAATGGCATCCAGTGCCGGCGTCTCCGAAGCCAGCACCCAGCCGTGTTCCGTTTTCCCCAGCACCAGGGGACGGTAGCCGAAGGGATCCCGGCAGCCGTAGATGGCCTGATTGGTGCAGGCTACAATGGCATAGGCGCCGTGGATTTCGTCCATAAGTTCCTTGAATTTTTCTTCTTCCGTAGCCCGGCGGCTCCTGGCCAGCAGCTTGATAATCACTTCGGTATCCATGGTGGTGGAGAAGGTGGAGCCTTCCAGAAAAAGGCGCCGTCTCAGGTTCTTTGTATTCACCAGGTTCCCATTATGGGCCAGTGCCATGGGGCCGTCAATGCTGTCAGCCTGCAGAGGCTGCACATTCACCGGAATGGAGGAGCCTGTGGTGGAATAACGCACGTGGCCGATACCAATATGGCCTTCCTTCTCCGGCAGGTTATGGAATACTTCTGTCACCAGCCCCATGCCGCGGAAGGTTTCCATGGTTTTCCCGTCCGAAACAGTAATCCCTGCACTTTCCTGGCCCCGGTGCTGCAGGGCAAAGATACCGTAGTAGGTTTCATGCACCGCAGACAGATCCCGGTCAAAAATACCAAACACTCCGCATTCTTCATGCGGCTTGTCATCATATACATCCATACTTTTATACATTACGGAATTCTCCTGACTTCCTTATACTTCAGACCTGTCGGTCTTATGGGGGCTTTTCCGCATGGGACAGATCCATGCCACCCCATTGAGGCATGGTCCTGCCCATTTCATAACCTTAGAACTTTTCACCAGTGAGAAGTTCGTAGGCTTCCTTGTAAATGGCAATGGTCTTGTCGATGATATCCTGGGGAACCGTATCTCCCGGATGAGCCTTCAGGTAATCGCGGACAAACTGCTTGTCATAGGAAGGCTGGCCATGACCTGCTTCATAGCCCTTAGCCGGCCAGAAGCGGGAGTTATCAGGAGTCAGCATTTCATCGCCCAGCACGATATTTCCTTCTTCATCCAGGCCGAATTCAAATTTGGTATCCGCAATGATGATGCCTCTTTCCAGAGCATAATCAGCGCATTTGTTATAAAGAGCGAGGGTCAGTTCAGACAGTTTTTCCATGTATTCTCTTCCTTTTCCCGGGAAGAACTTGTTCACCCAGGCTTCCCCTTCTTCCATGGAAATATTCTGGTCATGTTCCCCTACCGGAGCTTTGGTGGAAGGAGTGAAAATCGGATGAGGCAGCTTCTGGCATTCCTTCAGTCCTTCCGGCAGCTGGATGCCGCAGACTTTGCCGTCTTTCTGATAGCCTTCCCAGCCGGAGCCGGTGATGTAGCCGCGGACAATGCATTCTACCGGAATCATGTTCAGCTTCATGGTCTTCATGGAACGGCCTTCAAATTCCTTTGTCTGGAAGAATTCAGGCATATCCTTTGTATCGATGGAAATCATATGGTTGGGAACGATGTCCTTTGTGAAATCAAACCAGAATTTGGACATGCGGTTCAGCACCACGCCCTTTTCAGGAATGGGGCACTTCAGAATATTATCGAAAGCAGAAATACGGTCGGTGCAGACCATCACAAGGCTGTCACCCAGATCGTAGAGTTCACGGACTTTACCGGATTTAAAAGGTTTATATTCTTTCATGATTCTTCTCCTTTAAAAAAATATCAGATTTATGTCTGCTGTTATGAAATAAAAAATGGAAATAATGATTCTTTATTTCCCCAGGGATGCCTGCAGCTTTTCATCCTTAGCATAGATTTCCTGTGCCGCTTTTTCACGGTAAGCCTTATACTTTTCGTAAAGAGCCTTATCGGAAACTGCACCGATTTCCACAGCCAGGAAAGCAGCATTCTTTGTGCCGTCAATAGCTACCGTAGCCACGGGGATACCGGAAGGCATCTGCACGATAGAAAACAGGGCATCCATACCGTCCAGTTTCGCACCGGAAAGAGGCACACCAATCACCGGTTTCAGCGTCAGACTGGCCACCACGCCCGGAAGCGCAGCTGCCATACCGGCGCCGGCAATGAAAGCACCGACGCCCTTCTTTTCCTCTGCTGCCACAAAATCAGCCAGTTTCTTCGGTGTCCTGTGTGCAGAAGCAATGGTTACATCGTAGGTCACGCCAAAATCATCAAGAATGGCAAAGGCCTTCTTCATGACCGGTAAATCGGAATCACTGCCCATCACAATTCCAACATGCATTGTTCATTTCCTCCCTTTTCTGGGACCCTTCTCCCAAAAAAAATCTCCTTCTGCAGAAAAATGACCCGAAGTCACACAATTCCCGCAAAAGGAGTATTCATGCCATACAAATACAACGCTCCAGCAAAAAGAGAGGCAGTCGAACAGAAGATAAACTCTTCCTTTCTTACGCCTTCGGAAATAAAAATCCTTTCAGCAGACATGGCCGCTCCTCTCCCGTTTGAGATAAAAAAGCCTGCGCTTTCCATGCACAAGCCTGCAATACCCAACATCTAATTGCTCACGTTCCTTAATTATTCTAATATTTCCATTTTCCCTTGTCAATAAATTTTAATACCCCAAGGCTCTCATACCATGGGCTTTCCGTAATTATAATGGGACCTTCAGCTTTATTTTATCTTTTCTTGTTTTTTACTATTTTTATTTTTATATAATAGCAATTCGCCATTGATTTGCAGTTTTTTGAAAACAAATGAGCTGCCCTGCCCATCATAAGGGACCACTGGGAGGGGCCGCTCAATCATTCTCTTCTTTTATTCATAAAAACAGACATCATAAATGAACCGGCACTTTCCTAATGTCTATTCTTTTCATACTGATCCAGCACCTGGTTGAATTCTTCTTCTGTCAGCGCCTTCATGATGGAGCGGCGAAGGGCGGCCGCTTCCGGAAGACCGTGGAAATAACGGCTAGCGTGAGCCCGCATTTCCCTGACCGCCACATGTTCTCCCTTTTCTTCTACCAAACCGTGGAGATGCTCTCTGGCCATGGACAGGCGCATGGCATTGGTGGGCGGCGGCAGAATTTCTCCTGTTTCCAGATAGGTATTCACCGCTTTAAAGACCCAGGGGTTTCCCCAGGCCGCCCGGCCTATAGCCACACCGGCACAGCCGGTCTCTTTCATCAGCCGATCCGCACTGGGCCCATCCACCACGTCGCCATTCCCAAAGACAGGAATGTGAACAGCCCTGACCACTTCGCCGATTTTTTCCCAGTCCGCATGGCCGGTGTAGAAATCTTCCCTGGTCCGTCCATGGACGGTAATCGCCATGGCCCCTGCCTCCTCCACTGCTTCCGCCAGTTCTACGCAGTTTTCCGTCTCCCTGGACCAGCCCAGACGCATTTTCACAGTCACCGGAATGTGAACCGCCTCTGCCATGGCCTTCACCACCTCGGCGGCCAGAGGGATATTTTTCATCAAAGCGGAACCATCGCCGTTTTTCACCACTTTCTGCATGGGACAGCCCATGTTGATATCGATGATATCGGCCCCTGCCTTTTCCATTTCCTTTGCCCCCAGAGCCATGATATCCGGCTCGCTGCCGAAAAGCTGAAGAGCCACCGGGTGTTCACCGGGGTCAATTTTCAGCATATCCCTTGTTTTTTCATTTTTATAATAGAGCCCTTTGGCACTCACCATTTCTGCAGTGGTCATGGCAGCGCCCATGCGGCGCGCAATGACCCGGTAAGCCAGGTCGCTTACTCCTGCCATAGGGGCCAGCACTGCCCATCCATCAAGCTCTATCTGTCCGATTTTGGGTTTCTGATACATTCTTTCCTCCTGTCATGCGAGTCTATTTTATCATAAAACAGGGAAAACAGGGACTTGAAATCTATCCGCCCTTTTCTCTTTTCTTGACTTAAAGTGAACTGGAAGAATTATAATAAAGAGAGATTCCATCCATAGCCCAATGTCCATGAAATTCGATTTCATGAAGAAATCAGCGCTTTTCCCAAGACTGTAGAAAGGAATAACAATGGCTTACACAATTTCAAAGGCTTCCGACCTCACCGGAATCAATCCCACCACCATCCGCTATTATGACAAGGAAGGCCTTCTCCCCGGGATACAACGTATGAACGGCATCCGTCTCTTTACTGATGAAGATATCAAGTGGCTTCATGTGCTGAGCTGCCTGAAAAATACGGGCATGCCCATCAGCCGTATCCGCGAATATGCCAGGCTGGCGGTTCTGGGCGATGAAAGCCTGAAAGAAAGGCAGGCCCTCATCATGGAGCAGCGGCAGTTTGTAAAAGAGCAGATCGACCATCTCCTTTTCTATATGCAGGAGCTGGACTATAAGGAGTGGTATTACCAGAAAGCCATGGCTCTCGGTTCAGAAAGCCGGGTCAATCCGGAGGACTATGAGAAGGAAACGGGAAAGAAAAAGCCGGCTCTCTTATAAAAAAAGACCGTGAAAAAATGGTTTCTATTTTTTCACGGTCTTTTTTTGCAGCAGTACGATGAACGGCCTTACTGCCATTTATTTCGCTTCATAATTTCTAAGGAATGTTTTAATAAACTTCACCGGCATATCCAGCTTGTCCACCGGCATTTTCTCATCCACCTGGTGTGCTTCGCCCCAGCGGTTTGTCTTGACCCGTCCGGTGAAACGGTAGATGTGATCACAGACATCCGCATAATTTCTGGAGTCTGTGGCCCCCAGCATGAGGTTCGGTGCAATCACCGTATCTTTGCCATAGACTTCATGAATGGTCCTGGAAAGAAGATGGAACATTTCTCCTTTCACCTCTCCTGCGGGGTGAGGATTTTCCGCGAAGGAAGCCTTCACCTTCACTCCGTCGGGTATGATAGATTCCAGATATCTGGTAACGGAATCCACCGTATCCCCCTGAAGGATGCGGACACTCATGGTAGCCTCTGCATGAGAAGGAAGCACATTAGCCTGGCTGCTGCCTTCTGCCATAGTGACGGCAAAGGTAGTATGGAGGAGAGCATCCAGAATTCTGTCATTTCGAGCCAGCTTGACCAGTTTCTTCCAGTTCTTCTTCGGATGACCTGCCATGGATTTCAGCGGTTCTTCCTGCAGAGGCGCCACCGCTTTCAAATGGGCTTTCACCAGAGGAGTGAGTCTGTAGGGCATGGGATGCGCTTCTACAGCAGCCATTGCCCTTGCCACATCGCCAAGCACAGTGCCCCAGCCGGGCTTGCTGGCATGACCACCGGCTCCGTCCTTGTAAAGCACAAATTCGTTGGGTGCCTTTTCCGCCATACCCACCAGGGCCAGCGGCGGCTCTCCCTCCCTGCCTTCCTCCACATTGCCCCCTTCATCGAATAGGCAGGCCAGGTGGATGCCCTGTTCTTTCAGGTAGGCAGCGGTTAGAACTGATCCTTTTTTATCCGGCGTGCACTGGACTTCCTCATTATGTCCGAAGGAAAGATAAATGTCGAAATCCGGTGCAAAGCCCTCTTCCAGAAGTTCTTCTACCGCATCCATTTCCGCAGTCAGCACGGATTTACAGTCTTCAGCGCCCCTTCCCCAGAGGCATCCTTCATCCACTTCTCCTCCAAAGGGCGGATGGCTCCACTGCTCTTCATGAATGGCAGGCACCACGTCCTGGTGAGCCATGAAAAGAACAGGCTCTTTCTTCGGATTTTCCGATTTCCAGTGGAAAAGAAGACTTGCCTTTCCGATTCTGGTGAGGGACAACTTTTCAAAAATCAAAGGCCAGGCCTCCTGCATATACTGATGGAGCCGGTCAAACTGGGACCAGTCGGTGTTTTCATCATTCACCGACGAAACGGTAGGAATCTTAACTACCCCCTGGAGATGGGACATATATTTTTCTTCTGTATCCATCATAACCTCCCTGTCCATGATGAAGAGGGGAGAGCATCTTCACTCTCCCCTCTATAATATAATACATATATATTATGAAATCATTTACCTGCATCCTTCAGCTGATCGAAGAGATTCCGGTGATACCATTTTTCAGAAATCTTCTGGAGCGTACCATCTTTGGACAATTTTTCCAGAGCTGCTTCGATTTCATCAGCCAGCTTCTGTTCATTCTTATTGACAATGACTACGGTCTCGTTTACTTTGATAGGCTTGTCCAGAGCCACGATTTCAAAATTCATCGCTTTGGCAATATCTTCAACGCCCAGATTGTTCGGGTAAACCAAGGCATCATACTGACCGTTCTTCAGAGACGTAATCCGTTCTGCTGGAGTGAGGCCGTCCTGGATAGGAACTTCCTTCATGAGATTGTCATGCGCTGCATTCCAGTCAGTGAGGACTTTATAAATACCTCCGTTAGGCGTATTGGGCACCAGTTTGCCGCCGCCCTTGATGACATCTTCCAGGCTGTGGTACTTCTGTGCATTATCCTTGGACATGTAAACCATGACCGAGGAAACACCGATAGGCGTCTTCGGAACAATGTAGTCCTTTTCCCGGCGCGGTGTACGGTAATAACCGCCGGAAGCCACCTTGGCATCGCCGGACTCCATCATCACATCCTGGGTTTCCGGTGGAACGGCCTGGATATCCAGATGGTAATCCTTCAGGTTTTTATTCACTTCCTGCCAGATGTCGTATTCATAGCCCTGGAGCTTGCCATTTTCATCGGCCCAGGAAAGCGGACGTTCTGTACTGGAAAGCACCAGCTTCACAGAAGTTTTCCCATCAGCGGCAGCTGCCTTGGAAGAAGCAGCCTTTTGGTCACCGCCGCAGCCTGCAAAAATACCTGCTGCCAGAAGAGAAGCCAGTGCCACTGATGCAATTTTTACAGCTTTTCTCATAACAATTTCCCCCTTAGAATGATTTCAATCAAAACAAAAAGCCTCCCATCCTTTTCAGGACGGGAGACCCGTGATTCCACCTAAATTCATATATCCGTCGCCGGACATACCTTTGCGAGTACTATCATACCCCTGCTCTGTATCGGGAGCTCCCGGGAAAACCTACTCGCCTTCAGCCTTCCAAACTCTGAAATGCACTTCACCACCCTATCCGTATCCGCTTCCACCCTCCGGACTCGCTCTGCCGTTTTCAGCCTGGCTACTCTTTTCTTCATCGTTTTCTATTGATACGTCTACAGTATCATGGATACAGGCTGTTGTCAAGAGGTTCCAACACCGGCGAAACCGGGGGAAAGTCGGACAGCAGGCCGCGGGCAGCCGATAGCTGTCTTCTATCCTCCCAGTCCTTTTTTAACAATCCACCGGTCTATAATGTCTGCAATCTCCTCATTATTTTTATCTTCAAAGAGGAAATGGGTATTGCCATAAACCCCTATATCCGGCAAGTGAAGGACCTCTGCATCTCCGCCATAACGGTTGATAGTTTCTGCCATGAGACGGGCTTCCTTGAGGCGCACCCGCCAGTTATCCTCTCCGCCATGGGGACTTGGATTTTCCGGAATATGGTCTCCGAAAATCATAAGGATGGGAATTTGGGTAAGCTTTTCAAAATCACTTCGAGAAACGGCCACACCTTTCAAAGGTCCGAAAGGACTTGATGATTCCATAGGCGGCGGTACTTCGCCTTCCGGAAAGACAAATCCCACTCCCGGTTCCAGAGCAATAATGGCCTTTATATTCGCACTCTTCATAGCTGCCAGCCAGCCCGGAGAGCCGCCCTGGGAATGGGTGACAAGGATGGTATGTCCAGCCCGGCCTGCCGCATCGGCAAGAGCCGTGGCAGTGAGCTTTGGATCAAAGGCTCCCGTATTGGGTGTCACCTTTCTCCAGAACTGGTTTTCCGCTTCTTCTCCCCGGGGAATCTGTACATTTTCAAAGTAATGAGGGTAATGGCCGAAGCGGAAAATATCAAACCACAGCGCTTCGTCAGCCGCAGATGTCACTTTCCCTTCCACCCCGCCGCTTCCGGCTCTTCCTCTCCTTGGCTGGTCCATGATGTACACCTTGTAGCCTTTACGAAGAAAAAGAGTCTGAAAGCCTTCCCTGCCATCCGGCGCAGTTTCCCAGCAGGCCCCGCTCTGCCCGGCGCCATGCAGGAAAAGAAGAGCATTCTTCCTGGCATCTGCCGGTATCTGATAAAACACATAGCCATGGTCCACATGCTTTTCCTGCCCCTCAGGAGACAGGGCATGGGCTTCCTCATAGGTCCCTTTCTCACGGATCACAGTGCCGCCTGCGGCAAAACTCCCCTGTGCTTCTATCAGGAGAGGTTTCCCAAATAGTTTCATACTGATTTCCTTTCAATGCAAAACAGGAACCCCAAAGTTCCTGTTTTTATTATAACCGGTTTAATTCATATAGAGTCCGCCATTCACATCCAGCGTAGTTCCGGTAATGAGACGGGCATCGTCGGAAGCCAGAAAAGCAGCAGCAGCGGCAATATCCTCCGGCTCCGCCACCTGCCTTAAGGGAATGGAAGAAAGCTGAATGCTCATCTTTTCTGTCATCTGCGTGCGGACAAAGCCCGGCGCTATGGCATTGACATTGATATGCTTTACCCCCAGTTCCCGGGCCAGGGACTTGGTTATCCCCTGCAGGGCTGCCTTGCTGGCCACATAGTCGGCAGAAGTAGCAATACCTCCGACTTCACCGGCCAGGGAAGCAATGTTGATGATTTTCCCGCCTTCTTTTTCAAGATAGGGAATCACCAGTCCCGTAACGTAAATGACGCCATACAGATTGACTGACAGCGTCTCTTTCCAGTCTTCCTCTTTTACTTCTGCAAAAGGTGTGGACAGGCGGCATATGCCTGCATTGTTGATAAGAACATCAAGGCGGTGGAAATGGGAAATGGCCTTTTCTACCCCCTCTTCCACCGATCTTCTGGATGACATATCGACTTGATAACTTTTCACAGGAACGCCGTAGGTGGTGCTGATTTCCTTTTCCACCGATTGGTTGTCCTTTTCATTTCTTCCAAAAAGAATGATACTGCTTCCTTCCGAGGCCAGACGAAGGGCAATAGCCCTTCCTATCCCTCTGTTGCCGCCAGTAATGAGACTCACTTTATTTTGAAATCGTTTCATAGCCTTCTCCTTACGCCATATCAGGCAGAACACCGGGAATAGGACCAGCCACGGGAACAGGCTCCGGCGCTTCTTCCTCCACACCGGGTTCCCTGTCCAGAATACGGCGAAGGAACTGCCGGGTTCTTGCTTCTTTAGGACGGGTAAAGATTTCCTCAGGACTGCCTTCTTCCACAATGACGCCGCCATCCATGAATACCACCCGGGTAGCCGCTTCTCTGGCAAATTTCATTTCATGGGTGACTACCACCATGGTAACGCCATCGGCAGCCAGTTTCTTCATCACCGAAAGGACGCCGCCTACCAGTTCCGGATCCAGAGCAGATGTAGGTTCATCAAAGAAAATCACATCCGGTTTGACCGCCATAGCCCTGGCGATGCCCACCCGCTGCTGCTGTCCGCCAGAAAGCTGAGACGGATAATAATCAGCCCGGTCTGCCAGGCCTACTTCCTTTAATGCTTTTCTGGCAATGGCCTCTGCTTCCTCCTTCGGTATACCCCTGCCTACGGTGAGACCCAGCATCACGTTCTGCAGAGCCGTCTTATTGGCAAAAAGGTTGTAATTCTGAAATACGAAAGCCGTATGTTTCCGTACCCAGGCTATGTCTTTCTGTTTTGCTTTATGAAGGTCCAGCTGTTTGTCACCAAAAACCATGGAGCCGGCATCCGCTTTTTCCAGGAAGGTCAGACTCCTTAGAAATGTGGTTTTCCCGGAGCCCGAGGGCCCCAGAATCACAATGACATCCCCCTTGTTAACCTTAAGGGTCACGTCCTTCAATACTTCCTGTTTTCCGAAATGTTTTTTCACATGAGATATTTCAAGCATATTTACCCCTCCAGTCCGGCAGTGCGATACAAACCCACATGCTTTTCAAAAATTTTATAGAGAACCTGCACTACGGTGCATACAATAATATAAAGGATGAAAACTTCCAGGTACGCTTCAATATAGTTATATCCATAGGCTGCCTGGATTTTGGCAGCAGCCATAATATCCTTGATTCCCATGAAGAAAGCCAGGGAAGTCCCTTTAATCAGATTCACCGTAAGATTGCAGATATTAGGGAGGGCAGACGTCAGGGCCTGGGGAATGATGACCTGTACATAGGTCTGGAAACGGGACAGGCCAATGGTGATTCCGGCTTCCATCTGCCCTGACGATACGCTCAGGATGGCTGAGCGGAATACTTCCGACAGAAGGGCTGTGGTGTTCAGAGTAAAGACGATGATGGCATACCACAGGGGATTCACTCCATGAAATACATCAAAGGAGCTGCCCATCGCTTTGAAGGCTGCATTCAGAAGACTGGGAAGCAGGGTGTACATGAGAAGAATCTGCAGCACCAGCGGTGTCCCGCGGATGAATGACACGTAGAGAGCAATAGCCTTTTCTCCCCATCCCCGGGCACCGATTCTTTTTTCAGCCATAAGGAATGCCGGTACCAGGGAAAGCAGCAGTACCAGGGCAGTAATGAAAAGCGTTACCGGAAGAGCCTTCAAAAGGAAAGGCAGGGCATGCTGCATAAATGAAAAATCCAGTTCCATAATTTCCTCCTTACGCTTTCAAACGTCCCCGCCCTAAATAGGATTCCATGCGGAGAAAAGCCTGTTCAATCAAAAAGCTGAGCCCCCAGTAAATAAGGAGGCAGGCCACATAAAGCTCAACACCGTAAGCACCGTAGTTCTTTGAAATAATCAGATTTGTGCGGCCCAGGAGATCGATGAGTCCGATAGTATAGGCCAGGGCACTTTCCTTCATCAGGTTAATCACAGAATTTCCAAAATTGGGAAGAGCAATCACTGCTGCCTGAGGAAGCATAACCCGGAAAAATGCCTGTTCCGGTGACAAGCCGATGGTCACCGCTGCTTCGTACTGCCCCCGGTCCACCGTTTCATAGGCGGAACGGAACACCTCGGACACATAGGCGCCAAAGAGAAAAGTGAAAGTAATAATGACAAAGATGGCACGAGACAGATTATCCATGTCGATACCAAATTCCGCCTCCATGAATTTCGGCAGGCCATAGAAGACAATGAACAGAAGGACAATAGACGGGGTGCAGCGGATGATATAAGTATAGCCATCCGCCAGAGCACGGATCGCCTTATGTCCCGACAGCTTGGCCCATGCCAGCAGCATTCCCATGATAGAACCTGTAAGGATACTGGTCACTCCCACTACCAGCGTCACTGCCAGATAGGGGAGAAGGGCCGGTATAGATGTAAAAATGATATCCGGACTAAATGGTCTGGTCTGCATAAAAAACACCTCCTTGGAAATAGTAAGTTCGTGCGCTAGTGTATTAGTGGGATAGTCAGTTGGGGAAAGGTTCTCCGGTTTGACAGGCCTTTGGCCCGAGGGCTGCAGCGGCGTCCACTTCCCGGCCTCGCCGCCCCGGCTGTAAGGTTTTATAAAATCAGCAGCAAAGCCACTCACCTTTCCCCCTCTGAAATTTTTGAGTCCTTTTATTATTTCACATCAATGAGCTTGCTTACTTCTTCTCCGAAGTATTTATTTTCCAGCTCTGCAATCTTTCCTTCCTGTTTCAGCTCGCCCAGAGCTTTATCCACCTGTTCTGCCAGTTCTTTATCATTCTTATTGATGACAGTGTAGGTAGGAATAGCCTTGTAGCGGAAGTAGCTCAGTTTATCCTTGAAATCCTTATAGGGCGCATCCGGTGCTTCCACATTTTTCTTGTAGGCCAGTTCAATGGAGAAATAGCCGTCATACCTTCCTTCCAATACCCAGGTGTAAGCATCAGCTACCTGGAAGTTTTCAGAAGCTTCCAATTTGACCGGATGATCCGGATGGGCTGCGTTGTAATCTTCAATCACCTGGTACTGTGCATTCTGTGGAGCAATAGGTACCAGTTTTTTGCCTTCCTTGGCAAAATCATCAAGATTTTTAATAGTATTGGCATCTTCCTTGCGGATGGTGACACCGATAACGCTGGCAGCAATGTTATTCTTCGGGAAAATGTATTTCTTTTCCCGGGCCGGCGTCTTCCAGGCCCCCTTGGTACCGATATCATATTTTCCTGATTCCACGCCAATCAGGAGGTCATCATCGGAGGTAGGCACAAACTGGAATTCATACTGTGGCAGTTTTTTGGCCACTTCCTTCATGACAGCCACTTCCATGCCGTCAGATTTGTTGTTGTCATCCACAAAATCATAGGGGAAATAGTGCGGTGTGTGTGCCACCTTTACGATTTTTTTGCCGCCGCTGCCGGAAGCTCCTTTGGCTGAGTCACTTTTATTTCCGCCGCATCCCGCTGCGGTCAGTGCAATACCTACAGTGCCTGCAATCAATACCGCTTTAATGGCTGTCTTCAGTTTCATCATAATCCCTCTCCTTTATTTCCCATACCTATCTGCTGCTTCACGAACCCATGCCAGATGGTTTACATCGGTATCCCGCGGAATGGTGCAGTCAGCTCCAAGAACTACACCGGTAGTTCCGGCTTCGTCAAGAATATTTCTGGTTTCCTCTTCGATTTCTTCTTTGTTTCCTGTATAAATAACATCTTTTTCCGTCTGGCCAAAGCCGCCAATCACCGCTTTGCCATGGAACAGGGTCTTACCTTCCTTCAAAGACACGCCTTCCACCTTAGCTGCCCAGTTCACTGCCTTGAAAGGATAATCCTTATACCATTCCAGATGGTTGTGGAATCCATGATAGCCGCAGATGTGAAGGATATTGCTGCCGCCGGCTTCATTGGCCGCCTCCAGAATCCTTACCTCATAAGGTGCTACCAGCTTTTTGTAAATGTCTTCGGTGAGCCGGTCATAACTGATATTGTTGACGGAAAGATAAATGCCGTCCACGCCGCCTTCTTCAATGAGGGCCTTTGCCAGTTCCGCGTAATCTTTGGAAATGACGTCGAATACATGGGCCGTCTCTTCTGGGTAATCCTGAATCCAGGATGCAATATCCACAGGATGGCCCAGAGAAGCCTGCATGAATTCAATGGTCCTGGGCACTGCGAAGAGATTGTAGAAAAGAGGTACTTCCTTTCCATAAAGGGAAACCAGCTTTCTGGCATAGCCGATCTGGAAGCGGAACCAGTCCGAATCCCGGCCCAGAGGTTTAATATCCTTCAAATCCAAAGGAGAAGAAACCGGTTTTTTCAACTCATCGATGGGATAACTGAAATAGCCGTCAGTCATGATTTTGATGAGGTCCGGCTGAAAGGCTTTGTAAAAATCAGCCTGCCCTGCCAGCACCTTGTCCGTCAGTTCCGGATGGGCAAAGGCATCAGCACCTACCTCATCTCCTAAGAAATGGTGCCAAAATCCCACCGGCACGCGGTCTGCTTTTTCATTATTGAAAACCTTTGCGATTAAATCTCTTCTGCTTACTGTCATATGATGTCTCCTGTTATAAATAAAAGTTTCTTATTTTCTTTGATTAAGGGATTTCCCTCTGACATCGGCGGTTTCCATTCATGACTTAGACCTCCTGTATATAAAAAAGACCCCATCCAAAGGGACGAGGTCTCGTGATTCCACCCAATTTCACCGGCCTTTCACAGGCCAGTCTCAGCGGCACCGGTCAGTGCCTTTGGCTGTATCGGGCCGCCCGGCAGGACCTACTTTTTTCAATCCTGCAGCTCAGAAATGCACTTCCCCTTCTTATCCGTATCCGCTTCCACTGTCCGGACTCGCTTTTCCGTTTTCAGAAAGGTACTCTTTTCTTCATCGCCTGTTATTAAAATATGTCCCCGGGCCGGTTCGGCCCGGGACATGGTGGATACAGGCCCTTCAGGTCCTGTTCCTATTCTTCTGCTCAAGGTCTTAAGGTTTCTGCGAATCGAGTTCCTGTACCCGTTCTGCCAGAACCTGGCGAAACCTGTCTGATCCCTGTCAGTCTGTAACCTTACTTCTTGTAAAACTGGTGAAACGCCGGAGAAGAGATGCCCAGGAACAGCAGGCAGCCTGCCAGACCCCATTCCAGTTCGTTCAGTTTCTTAGCAATCAGTCTGCCCATTCCTTTTCATCCTTTCTTTCTTGAAATCAAAAAGCTCCCGTCCCCTAAGGGACGAGAGCCCAAGCTTCGTGTTTCCACCCAATTTCATATGCCCGTCGCCGGACATACCTTAAAAGGTTCTATCAAACCCTGACTCTGTATCGGGAGTTCCCGGGAAGACCTACTACAGTTCAGCCTGCCTAACTCAGAAATGCACTTCAGCACCTTATCCGTGTCCGCTTTCACTCTCCGGACTCGCTTGGCCGTCATCAGAATGCCTACTCTTTTCTTCATCGTTTTGTTGTAAATACTTTAGCACCAGGTACGGGAAATGTCAAGGGGGAGAAAATGTAAAAATAAGAGACTAATAATGGCAAAGAAGTGTACAAATAAAAAAATCACCACATTTGTTTAGTATTATTCCCTCTTCCAAGTATGTAAAAAGCCAGACAATAATGATTATCTGTCTGGTATATATCTCGTTATTCTATATTCTTTGGTGCAGAAGCCGTTGAGAATATTCTTCACCGTACACCAGCTTCCATCATTACTCCGGAAATCACCGACATCATCGCCGAAGTAATCAAAGAAGAACTGGGACCGCAGGCCTTAATTCCACCTATTACAACCGCTGGAGGCGAAGACTTCTTCTGGTATCCCAAAGAAAAACCTGAACTGAAAACAGGCTTTATCGCTCTTGGGGAAGATGCTCAGCCTGGCCTCCATGATCCTAATATGCATTTTGACCATTCTGCCCTGCCAAACGGCGTAAAACTTCATGTTGGACTTGTAAAGAAAATTCTGGGATAATAATATATATACGGACGGATTAACACACCGTCCGTTTTTTATTACATCAAATTCCCACGCAAAAAACAGAAAAGCCTATCAGGGGAGTCTCCAGATAAGTTCAACCAGTAGATACGGCGTCCGCGCCTTGGCTCTCCCACAATACATGGGTGCTGCTCGATACTTGTCGCTAAAGAGAGGAAAGTCCTGCGAGCGCTCTTCCTTATTGCTTTTCTGTCTTCCGTTTTTATCCTGCATTTGCTTCTGTCTATTGCCGGCCAGCTTTAGGAGAAGTGAGGGTGAAAAGAGAAATTTCCTGACGTTTCCCTTCTCCCCTGCCCTCTTCTCTACCGCGGATGTGAAAAAAGGCATTTGAAGATGGGATTCATCATCTCATGAGGTCTTTTCATCCCTCTGCAACTAACATCGCAGAAGGTTTGATTTTTTGACCCCTCCGGAGAAAAAATTTTGAATTTTTTTCTCAGCCCTGATCTCACCGCTGACGCGGAGCTCCTTTCTGTGGAAGGAATCTGCGCTGCGTTCTTTTCTTCCGCTCCACTTGCCATCTGGGACAGAGCAAATTCTCTGCATAGAAGCTGTATCTGCTTTTTATAACAAATCTTTTGAGGGAGGTTGTAAAAATGAGGGGCTTATGCAATATAAATATATGGAGAAAGAAATCAGGAAACTCCATGGAGGATTCTATGTCCCAATCTGTCATGTATGTCGCGAATATTCCGGCCGGAATGCAGCTTTGGCAGTGGGGAATTACAGAATCTCAGTATACAGGTTCCTGATTTTCCTCCCCCCGTTTCCCGGGGCCCGGGGAAATAGGAACGGATTCTGCAGATTCGTAAAAAGCTTCACAACCAATCGAAAACACGGATACCATCTCTTGCAGCATGAGCCCGCATTCCCGGACGACAAGAGCAGGGTTGACGCAGGTTTTTCCTGCGGTTTAGCGCTGCCGCCTGATTCCAAGAGGCCTGCAATACTGACTGGCACGGATAGGTATCCGTGTTTTTGTGCTGCCTTTTTGATTTCAGCAAAGGTTTTTTATGGTATGATAAGTAGTATATTTTTTCAGGAGGTTCCCATGAAACGTCAAATTCTTATGTTTGCTGCGGCTCTTTCGCTTTCTGCATCCTGCCTGTGTACTGGAGAAGTTTTCGCCGATTACGAGACCAGTCTTTCCCGTGCTGCTTCTTCCCGTCAGCTGGCGGAGCAGGAGACCATGGGGCTTTTGTGGATGCGCACTTCTGCAGAGTACCGGGCTCTCTGCTATCAAGCCTATAATACGGCTCTTTCTTCTCTGGACAGGGCCATGAAGGAAACTTCTTCCCGTCACAAGCCCTTTGCCATCATTCTAGACTGTGATGAGACGGTGCTGGATAATACCCGCGCCATGGGCACCTATGCATCCCGGGGAAAGGGGTACTGGGACGGGTGGTGGTGGCATGACCGGGTACACGAAGGAAAATCTGCCGCCATGCCCGGCGCTCTGGATTTCTTAAAGCAGGTATCTGCCAGGGGTGTGGAGATTTTCTATGTATCCAACCGGTACAAGCCGGATAATCTGGATGTGACCATCGACAATCTGAAAACTCTGGGATTTCCTTCTGCCGACAGGGATCATGTCCTTCTCTTTACGAAAAACAGTGATAAAATGCCCCGTTTTGCAAAGATAGAGAAATCTCACCAGGTTCTTCTCTACCTAGGCGATAATGCAGGCGATTTCCCTCTGGAAATTAAAGGAAAATCATTAGCAGAGCGGCAGCATATCATAGATGCCAGCGCTAAGGATTTCGGCGGCCGCTTCATCGTCCTTCCCAATCCGGCCTACGGCTCCTGGGTCAGCGCCATGGATCCCCATTATATGAAACTGCCGGTGGAAAAGAGAAATGAAGTCAACCGGAAGTATCTGACGAAATAAAAGAAGCCTAAGGAGCGTTTTCGGATGCCCCCTCCTCTACCTGCTGACAGTTTCATATCTCTCACCATAAAAAGAGGCTGTGAAAAAATGATTTACATTTTTTCACAGTCTCTTTTTCTATTTGGATATATAGGGATTTCCTTTCAGCAGGAATCGCCAGGGAAAGTCTTTGCCATAAGTGGCGTAGTCTATGTTTTTTCTTTTTGTCGCTTCAACGGGCCAGGGGCCGTCTTCTCTGCTTTCCACGTAAAGGGTGTCGCCGGTGAGGTCCATGCCGTAGAAGGTCATGTCGATGCCCATGGCCTGGGTGAGACGGCCGGGGCCGGAGGTAAGGAGCTTTTCCTTAGTCTGGTTTCTTCTTTTTTTCATGAGGTCCAGGCCTTCCAGGGGTTCCAGGGCACGGATAAGAACGGAGCCGGACTCGCCTTCATGGCCGCAGACGAAATTGAGGCAGGTATACATGCCGTAAATGAGGTATACGTAGGCATGACCCCCTTCGCCGAAGATGATTCTTGTCCTGGGTGTGAGGCCTTTGAATACATGGGCCCCGTCGTCTTTGTGTCCCTTATAGATTTCCCCGTAGGCTTCACATTCTACAATACGACCGGCAGTGACGCCTTCTGGAGAGCGTCGAACAATGACGGCGCCTATCAGTTTTTGGGCTGTAGTGACAGCGTCACCAAGGAAGTCTTCTCTTTCCCATTTCATTTCACGTCTACCTGCATGCCCATGTCCAGGCTCTTGGGCGGATCTGTAATAACCCGGTCTCCCTCTGCCAGACCGTCCATGACGAGGACGTAGCCGCCGGTGTCGCTGGCAATGGAAACGGATTTCATATCTACCAGATTGTCATCATTCACTACAGCCACGGTGCTGTCACCGATAATAGCAGATTTGGGAATCATGTAGCAGGAAACGTTCTGTCCGCTTTCGATGCGGATGCTGTATTCATTGCCAATGGTAATCTCATCGTCGGGATTATCTACCTGCACTTTATAGGTAGTCAGTTTATCACCGTTTTCATTGGGCTGTTTTTTCAGTTCACCGTACCACACTTCTGAGCCGTCGCTCATGGTGACGGTCAGCGTTTTATCATCTTTGGCTTTATCCATCACGTTATCCAATTTGGATGGAATCTGCACGGAAGCAGTGACCGGAGAATCCTGGCGGATGACGAGGGCTGGCTTGCCAGCCATGGCCAGATGGGTGTCGCCGATGTATACCTGGGAAATGACGCCGCTGATGGGGGCACGGACGGTGCAGTTCGCAATGGTTTTCTCCAGTGTCTGGAGGGAGGCCACCAGCTGGGCTGGTGCCTCTGCCGGTGCTGCAGCCGGTGCTGCCTGGGCGGCGCCACCTTTTCTGCCTTTAATTCGTTCATATTCCGCCCTGGTGATAATGCCCTGTTTGAGCAGGGATGCTTCCAGACTGTCATCTACGGCAGGAGCACTGTAGCTGTAGGAGGGAGACGGCGCTGCGGCCTGGGAGGCGGCGGCAATCTGGCTTCGAAGCGACGCCGCCTGGGACTCATACTGGGAGGAGTCGATTTTAAAGAGCTCGTCCCCTGCATTGACAATAGTGCCTACGTCGGGAGGATTGGAAATCAGATTTCCTGAAACCTGGGGAATCACGGGAGCCGTATGAAGGGCTTCCGGTGCCGCCTTTGTCTCCAGTGTAAAAGGTTCCCTGCTTGGTTCTGCTTTCATTACATGTACTGTGGGGCGGCTTCCGCAGCCTGCCAGGAGCAGGGCCGCAGAGACACAAAAGGCTGCCGCACAGGCCATCCATTTATTCATTATCATGCCTTCTTTTCTTTCATCATATCGTCAGCTATGAGCCCTGCCAGTTTTTCCAGGGTATCATCGTCGGCAGGAGCGGAGGAAATATGGACCGGTTCTCCCAGAACAGTGCACTTCTTCCAATTCTGTACTTTTTCCATCATCAGTTTACCGCTTACGTTCGGCGCCCAGCTGCTGTTTCCAACAATGGCAATGGTGCGGTTCTGCACGTCCATTTCATGGCAGAGGTCCAGGAATGCATTCATCACGGGGTTCAGGCCCATGTTCATGGTCACCGCTGCCAGCACCATATGGCTCCGGCGGAGAACCTCCGGAAAAGCTTCGGTGATAGAGGAACTGCAAAGGTCCACCAGCTTCAGGTTTTTGACGCCTTTAGCCGCCAGCTTTCCTGCCAGAATCTGGGCAGCCATGGCTGTATTTCCATAGGGGGAGGCAAAGAAGATGGAAACAGACTGTTCTTCCGGCTCCCAGGATGCCCATTTCCTGTAAAGGGTGGTGAGTCCTGCTATATCTTCCTTCCTGCGGAAAACGGGGCCGTGGAGAGAGCAGAGATACTTTATATCAAGTTTCTCTACCTTTTTCAGAGCCATCTGTACCTGCATACCGTAACGAGCCACGATATTGGCATAATATTTCCTGAAGCTCGGGAGATATTCCTCTTCATAATCCACATCATCGGCAAAAACAGAGCCGTTCAGCACGCCGAAAGTGCCGAAGGCATCAGCAGAGAAGAGCACCTTTTCCGTTTCTTCATAGGTAAAGGTCACCTCCGGCCAATGCACCATGGGCGCCTTCAGGAAACGGAGCCTGTGGGTGCCCAGGGAAATTTCCAGCTTCTCATCAGAAGAAAGGAAGCGGTCCTTCAAGGTCACATGAAAATACTGGCCAATCATCTTCTGGGCCTGAGGCGTGGCAATGATTTTCGCTTCAGGATAGGCCCTGACCAGGGCCAGAAGGGAACCGCTGTGGTCCGGCTCCATATGGTTGATGACGATATAGTCCAGCTGCCTGCCATGGAGAAGATGGGATACGTTGTCCATAAAAACATCACGGATCACTGAATCCACCGTATCCAGTACCGCCGTCTTTTCGTCATCAATAAAATAGCTGTTATAAGAAATTCCCCGGGAAATAGGAATAAGATTTTCAAACCGGGTAGAAACGAAATCATTGCCGCCAATCCAGTAGATATGGTCTGTTACCTTTTGTTCGTTATGCATGGTGAGCCCCTTATGAAAGCCTACAAATACAGATTTTTTCGCTTTTTAAGTATACCACGAATGAGAGGTATATGCACTGTATCCGGAAGGGTTCTTCTATTTGTCAGGGCCATGAGTTTTGTCCTGTTTCACGGTCTGTGACAATTTTCCTAAGACTTTGCAAAGCTTCTCCGCATCAGAGTAGAATCCATGCGTATCAGTTCTCTTTCCCATCTATTCCTGCTTTAGAAATTCTTCTTTTTCTTTCAGAAATGTTTCCACACAGTCAGCGAGGGAAAGACCATTTTCCTCCGCCAGTACAGCCAGCCACCATACGCATTCTCCTATTTTGGAGGGAAGCATGGATTCTTCGCTGCTGGGCCAGCGGCCTTCTTTGGCCATAACAAGGCGTCCGATGAGAGCGGCATCTGTGAGGAAAGCCAGTGCATCTTCTTCCGAGGTCCATTCTTTCCCATGCATTTCCTTTTCCAGGGCATGATATATCTTTCGTATGTCCATAGATTTTTCTGCTGTTTCCTGTAATGTCATTCCCTTATCCTCTTTTCTGCTGTTTTTCACTCTGCAGAACGAAGAAAAGCCTCCGACTGAAGAGGGAGGTTTTTCTTATCCTTTTATTATCTACTTTTATGGCGCAAATGCAATCCTCGGCACTGAATGGAAACCTTTGATGAATTTTACGCATCTATCCCGGGTTTCTAAGGCAAAGGGCAGAGAAAAACATTTTCCCGGAGCATACAGGAGAACAACTTCATCCCCTATCATGTCATTATATGAACCTGCCGGTCAAACTGTCTGTATTCTGCCGGATTTCCTCAGGCGTACCCCGAGCAATGATCCGGCCGCCTTCCTTTCCTCCTCCCGGTCCCATATCCACAATATAATCCGCATTCCTTATGACATCGAGATCATGTTCGATAACAACCAGTGTTGCCCCATGATCAATGAGGGTCTGGAAAACATGGAGAAGCGTCCTCACATCCTGCGGATGCAGCCCTATGGTAGGTTCATCGAAGACGAATACGGAATCACTCTGCCCTTTTCCCATTTCGCTAGCCAGTTTCAGCCGCTGTGCCTCGCCGCCGGAGAGACCCGGCGTTTCCTCCCCCAGTGTGAGGTATCCAAGTCCAAGGTCATGCAGCACCTGCAGGCGCTGCTGCAGGAGTTTAAGTCCCCCCAGGGCGTTGAGCACCTGATCCACACTCATATTCATAAGTTCCGGCAGGCTGTATTCCTTTCCATCTTTGGCCTTGCGATGAATGTCATAGGCTTCCTTTCTGTACCGGGATCCCCGGCAGTCGGGGCAGGGAATCTGAACGTCCGGCAAAAACTGGACATCCAGTGAAATCTCGCCTGTACCGTCACAGGTAGGGCAGCGGAGCTTCCCTGTGTTGTATGAAAAATCTCCTGCCTTATAGTGATGTTCCTTGGCGTCTGCCGTTCGGGCATATACTTTTCTGAGTCCGTCATGTACATTGGCATAAGTGGCTACTGTAGACCGTACATTGATACCAATGGGCGTGGCATCAATCAGCTTGACCTGGGTAATGCCGTCTGCCTCTACCTTCTTCACATGGGAAGGCAGCTTCTGTCCGCTGATTTCAGCCCTCAGGGCGGGAATCAGACTTTCCAGGACCATGGTCGTTTTTCCGGATCCGGAGACCCCTGTCACCACAGTCAGACGCCCCATCGGTATCCGCACGTCCAGAGGATGCACCGTATGGATGGCCCCAGTCTCCAGATGAATCGCTCCCTTGTCAAACAGGGCCTCTCTCTCTGTGACGGGTCGGATTCTTGATTCATAGTGATCGGACAGGTAGGGGCCTATGACAGATTCCGGATTCTTCGAAATATCTTCCACTGTTCCCTGGGAAATAATCGTTCCGCCTTCCGCACCGGCACCCTTCCCCATCTCTATCATCCAGTCAGCATGCTTCAACACCTGCGTATCATGATCCACAAGGATGACAGAGTTTCCATCGGATTGCAAATCATCCATCACTCCGGTGAGACCCTGAAGATTATAAGGGTGAAGTCCAATGGATGGCTCATCAAGAACGTAGAGCACGCCGGTCGTACGGTTTCTTACTGCCCTTGCCAGCTGTACGCGCTGCCTCTCGCCTGTAGAAAGCGTAGAAGCCGCCCGGTCCAGTGAAAGATAGCCCAGTCCCAGGTCCATGAGCCGCTTGGAAACATCCATAAACGATTCGCATATATTTTCCGCCATGGGACGCATCTCTTCCGGAAGCGAGGAAGGAACCCCCTGTACCCAGGGGATCAGTTCCGAAAGGGTCATGGCCGATGCCTGATCCAGCCCGATTCCACGAAGATGCGGTGCACGGGCAGCTTCCGACAGCCTTGTTCCCCCGCAGTCCGGACACACATCCTCTTCCAGATATTTCTCAAGCCGCTTCATTCCCTTTTCATCCTTCACTTTAGCCAGGGCATTTTTCACGGAATTCACTGCACTGTAATAATTGAAATCCATCTCCGCCGGTTCCAGCGTATTGGGATTCACATAGTGGATATGGTGCTTCTTCAGCTCCCCGTGATAGACGATTTCTTTTTCTTCCGGTGTCAGGTCGCGAAAGGGCACGTCTGTCCTGACGCCCATGGTGCGCACGATATCCTTCATGAGCGACCACATCAGAGTTCCCCAGACAACTACAGCTCCCTCATCGATGGTCTTGGAATCATCAGGCACCAGGGCTGCCTCATTCACATTTCGGACCACCCCTGTCCCGCCGCAGGTCGGGCAGGCGCCGCTGCTGTTGAAGGCAAGTTCTTCCGCTCCCGGACCATAAAATTTTACCCCGCATACAGGGCAGGTAATTTCCTGCATGGCTGCCACAGAAAGAGAGGGAGGGCAGTAATGGCCATTGGGGCAGCGGTGGCTTGCCAGCCGGGAAAACATAAGACGCAGACTGTTCAAAAGTTCTGAAAGGGTTCCGAAGGTACTGCGGATACCCGGAACCCCCGGACGCTGACGCAGCGCAAGAGCCGCCGGCACATATCTGATATCATCCACATCTGCCCGCTCCGCCTGTGTCATCCTCCGGCGGGTATAAGTAGACAGGGATTCCAGATACCGGCGAGACCCTTCCGCATAGAGCGCGCCAAGAGCCAGTGAGGATTTCCCCGATCCCGAAACACCGGCAATCGCTACGATTTCGTGGAGCGGGATATCCACATCAATATTTTTCAGATTGTGGACTTTGGCTCCCCGTACCTCGATATTCCTCGGCAGCCTTTGTATGCTGTGATTTTCTTTCTTCATCATATTCTCCTTCATCTACCCGGGATGACAGCCATTCGTCAAAGTATCTTGATTATACTCTGCCAATGGATGCCATCAGTTCCTGCGCCCTATCCAATAAGCCTTTTCAAGCTCCACCATGATCCCATATAGGCTCATGATTTCCGCACGGCGTCATTCCTTGTATCTTCAATCAAAAGCCTTTCATTGGGATGCGTTTTTGCCCATTTCCAGATATCATTTTTTATCCTCCCATGGTTTCCAGGGCTTTCCTGACAGCGATGGGTCAACAAAAGCATACCTTTCCGGGTCTTTTCCAATTTTCCTGAAATAAGCTTTAATGTCTGTCTCGTGACCGATATCATTAGGCTCATATATCTTCTCTTCACGAATCTCATCCGGAAGATACTGCTGCTTCACCCAGTGGTTCGGATAATTATGGGCATACTTGTAACCAATCCCCCGTCCCAGCTTTTTGGCACCTTTATAACTAGAGTCCTGCAGGTAGGAAGGAATCGATAGATTTCCTGTCTTCCGGACAAGGGCCAGAGCCTTCTCAATGCCAAGATAAGCAGAATTGGATTTTGGAGCTGAAGCGATATAGGAAGCGGCCTGTGCCAAAATGATTCTACCCTCCGGCATGCCAACGCGCTCTACGCCGATTGCCGCCGATGCTGCCACACAGATTGCCATGGGGTCGGCATTACCGACTTCTTCAGATGCAGCTACCAGCATTCTGCGTGCAATATACTTTACATCCTCGCCTGCTTCCAGCATACGGGCCAGATAATAAAGGGCCGCATCCGGATCTGAGCCACACATGGACTCAATAAAAGCAGCAATGGTATCGTAATGATTATCCCCGGTCTTATCGTAGCGGATTGCCTTCTTCTGTATACATTCCTCTGCCACCTCCAGTGTGACATGTATCTTTCCATCACTTCCCGGATCTGTTGTGAGCACAGCAAGTTCTATAGCATTTAGCGCGGCGCGGGCATCGCCATCAGCGATATCCGCCAGAAAATCTGCCGCCTCCTCCGTGATATCTGCATGGTATGGCTTGACTCCCCTTTCTGAAACGAAAGCCCTGTGAATCAGAGTCAGAATATTCTTCTTCGACAGCGGTTTCAGTTCAAAAATTCTCGATCTTGAAAGAAGCGCACCATTCACTTCAAAATAGGGATTCTCTGTTGTGGCGCCGATCAAAATCACCGTGCCGTCTTCCACATATGGCAGCAGATAGTCCTGCTGCGCCTTATTGAACCGATGAATTTCATCAATAAAGAGAATTGTTTTTCTTCCGTAACAGCCCAGATTCTCCTTGGCTCTTGCCACAACCTCCTCCAGATCTTTCTTTCCTGCAATCGTTGCATTCACCTGATGGAAATCAGCGGATGTAGTACCAGCGATGACACGAGCCAGAGTCGTTTTCCCCACGCCCGGCGGTCCATAAAAGATAACCGAACTGATCCGGTCCGCTTTGATTGCACGGTAAAGGAGCTTATTCTTCCCTATAATGTCCTCCTGACCAACCACCTCTTCCAAAGTCTTAGGACGCATCCTGGCAGCAAGGGGAGCCTCCTTTTCTTTCAAGCCTTCCGCTGCATAATCGAAAAGATTCATCTACGTTGACACCACCTTCACTTATCTTCTGTATCACAATGCGGCCCACCATTACAGGCACTGTGATACCAGTCTTCAGACGTTGACTTTACTAAGTACATTTATTATACTTGTTCCATAATAATATGCAAGTACTCAGTTTTTACTTGCTTAGTATCAGAAAGTATACCGGAGGAATGTATGCCATCAGATAATGCATCACAAAAGAATTCTGAACAGAATTATATGAGTTATGAAGAGTATTTGCAGAAAGTGAAAACCGGAATCTTAACGGATAGTGGAAACTGCCCCGTGACCCCTCTCCTCAAAATGCTGCAGGGAAAATGGAAAACCCAGGTTCTCTATGAATTCTGCATCTATGACACCGTACGGTTCGGCGTTCTGAAAAAAGATCTGACCGGTATCACGAACACCATGCTGACAAAGACACTGCGCGAACTGGAAGCCCATGGTCTGATCACACGCAGGCAGTTTAACGAAATTCCGCATCACGTGGAATACTCATTCTCTCCTATGGGCAGGGACCTGCTTCCGGTGTTCTATGCCATCATGTGCTGGGGATTTAAGCACGAAAAAGATCTTCCAAAGAGCTGATAAACTCTCCGGAGGATCTTTAACTTCAGAAGCTGCTCACTGAAATCAAAAATCTAAAGGAACGAAAATATTCCCGCTGCGGCTGAGAAATCCTTTGATTTCTGGATGAATCAGTATCTGCCGGGAAGCCGAATCATTTCCTGCTGCATGCGCAGAAGAAGCATGACCAGTTCATGGAAGAAACAGGCCATCACCCGAAAAATCAGGATACATAATTTTTTTGTACACAATCGTCCCTATGAAAATAGTAAAAATCCCCGCAAATCTTGAAAAATCAAGATTTGTGGGGATTTGACCATTTATTCCCATTCAATGGTGCTCGGCGGCTTGGAGATGATGTCGTAGACCACTCTGTTCACTCCGGCCACTTCGTTGCAGATACGACGGCTCATTTCGTCCAGCACTTCCCAGGGGAAGCGGAAATAATCAGCCGTCATGCCGACGGAGGAAGTATCCGCGATGTAAGGAGTTTCCTGACAAAGTAATGCATAAAGTTCTTATAAAAGCAGACTGCCCGGAATGGATTCGTGCTTTCCTGCAGACTGCCTTATTTCCGGATCCCCGGCGCATAGCCCTTGTCCGCCGCTTCCACAGCCAGGCCGATTATACTTTTATGTCCTGTCTTACGAAGCATATTGCTCACATGGAAGCTGACAGTTCGTATGCTGATGTGCAGTTCATCTGCTATTTCCTTGTAGGACAGGTTGCGGCAGACCAGGCGCAGAATATCCAGTTCCCGATCTGTCAGTGTCACCCCCTGGATGCCGAAGGTCACCTGGCCCCGGACATCGGGAAAAATATGCTCCCCTGCCATAGTCTTCTCCAGACAGTCCATAAATTCCCGGGCCGTGCTTTCTTTGTAGATAAAGCTGTCCGCTCCGGCGCTTCGGGCCATTTCCAGAAAGCTGATATCCTGAAATCCGGTCATAATGATGATTTTAGGAGGTTTCTTCCGCTCCTTCAGGCGCTTTGCCAGAATAATGCCGCTGTTCTTTCCCTCCATGCAGATATCCAGGAGAATCGCATCGGGATGAAGCTGGTCACAGACCGGCTCCACCAGCTCTGAAAAGGGCAGGGCACTCACTACCTCAATATGGCTCTGCCCTTCAAAGATTTTGACAAGTCCCTCCAGCAGGATTTTCTGGTCATCCACAATCATAAGCCGAATCATAGACATCCTCCATTTCCAGAAAGCATTGAACGAATCAGTGTTTCCTTAAGGTAATCACAAAGTGCGGTGCAGTCTTATACTGAAGGTCTGCTCCCAGATTCCGGGCGCACTGTTCCATGGCCCTGAGGCCGGTTCCCCGCCGAAGAGGGCCTTTTAATCCCCTGCCATCATCGACAATCCTAAGGGCTGTCTCTCCGTCCCTGCCAAAGGTCACTGTTATGGATCCGGCCTGCCCGTGGAGAAGTGCATTGGTGAGGGCTTCCCGTATGATATGAACAAATTCTCCCGCCCGAAAGGTATCATCGGGCAGAGCCCCCTTTTGGATGACCGAGACCCCCAGTCTGCCATAAGCAGCAATGAGTGCATCCAGTTCTTCCTTCGGGTCTGCCATTCTGTCCTCTCGCAGATCTGCCATCATGTCTTCCAGGCTGGGAAGAATGGTGCTGTAATCGCTGATATTCTGATTATTCAGGAGCCGCTGCAGGATGGTAATGCGCTGCCCTAATATATCATGGATTTTATAGCGCAGATTTTCCATAGTCTTCCGTGTCTGCAGTTCCACCATGTTTCCGAGTGCATCTTTCACCGCCGCATTCCGCTCCTTCAGCACCCGGTTCTTTTCGTCCAGCTCCTGGTTCAACCGATAGAGGTCCGTCACATCGGATGCAGTAATCTGCCAGCCGGACTCACTGCGAAAGTGGATGGGATGGCGCTGCAGGAGCCAGGCCTCTCCGGACTCCAGGATGAAGAGCATATCCGGCCCGTAGCGCTCCATGGAAAGACCCGGCCTGCCGTCACAAAGGGGCAGCAGGTGCCAGAAAATATTGCCATTGCGAACTACCGTGCCAAGAATCTTCTCCATCACCTCGTACATGGTGAAATTTACAAGCACCGGTTCCCCTTTTTCCTGACTGATGAGAAGGCCCTCATCCAGGCAGTCCACCGCCGTCTGGATGGAGCGGGCCGTGAGCTGCTGCCGGTAACGGCCATAAGTTTCAGGGAAAAGGCGCAGCAGCCGCCATGCCAGGAAGGCCAGGGAAAGGGCCACGGACCAGGGCAGGATGTCATCAAATACAGGCCATAAAAGAAGGGAAGCCCCTAAAATCCACAGGCTCCGGGCCCGTCGGTCACGAAACCAGTACAGAGCACTCAGCGTACCCGCCAAAACTGCAGCCCACCGCCAGATATCGGTGCCGTGGGCATAAACGATACCATCCCTGCCGTCCGTAAAAATTTCATAGAACACCGCCATAACTGCCAGAAGCAGGATAAGACTGCTCCCTTCCAGACATTTCCGTCCCAGATGGCTGAATTCCGCCTGGGGCATGAGGAAATAATAAAGGACGCTGTTCACCAGGAAGAGAAGCATGGAAACAACAATGAAAAGCAGGATTTCCCAGGAAGGAAGTGTGTATAAGTTAACCATAATGTTTCCCTCCTATGTGAATGAATCGGTGCTTTCCCTGGAAAGCCGAACCGTGAGTCTTGTGCCATAGCCCGTGTCATCACATTGCACAGAAACATCATACTCCGACAGAGCCTGCCAGGAAGCAGGGCGGGTTTCTCCTTCTTTTTCTTCCAGCACTACGGAAAAAATCCAGTCCTTCTCCGTCTCTTTGAACTGACAAAGCCAAAAAGCTTCTCCCCGGGCCAGCACCTCTTCTCCCACATCCTCGAAAATATCATAGAGGGTCAGGGCTGCCTGCACCGGCAGATTTCCCTTCAAATCAAAGCCCACAGAGCCCCGGAGCCCGGCCTTTTCCAAATATCGCCAGGATTCCTCCACCGCCATAGCCAGTTCCCGGGCATCCAGCATGCCTGCCTCCTTTCCCTGCAGAAGAAGGATACATCGCTTTTTCAAATAGCAGGCCAGAATATGAAGACGGCTGATGACTGCATCGGTGTGGGGCCCGGGCTTTGCGGTCTTCAGATAAGCCAGCCTGTGCCGGATGGCCGGCTGCTTGCGGGCAATGATTTCCTCCAGTTCTCTGTAAACTCTAAGGGTGACACCCTGCTCAATCGCCTGACGGCGGATATCACTAAGACAACTGAGGAGTTCATAGGACCAGTTCAGATCCTGGTTGAGACGTTCCAAAAGAGCCTGCCGCCGACGCAGAGGGCCTACATCCCTGTACCAGCGCACCAGGCCGCCGGAAATGGGCATGGACTGCACTTCAAAGTCCTCTCCCCGCAGCGGAGCCGTGCCACTGGATGCATAGACCAGGTGCCCGTCATGATCATAGAGCTGCATGGCCAGGCTGGAATGGCGGAAAAAGTCTATGTACCCCTCATTGGCCGGGACGAATTTTCCCCTTGTCACCAGTTCCAGCCAAAGAAGAACAGTCCAGATCGTCACCAGCACCAGCTCCGATGGCTGGAAAGGGGAACCAGGCAAAGCATACCCGACCACATAGATTCCATATCCCACCACAACGGCCAGGGGCAGGATCATCCGGGCGGGATGGCTCACCTTCCGGGAGAGGGAGGTATAACAGAGCACGCCATTCACAGCCAGAAGCTCCATGCCATAGACAGCAGCCAGGATGAAATACAGGGGCCCATAGCCATGACGGCTGTAAGCCGCCGCCAGACCAGCAGGCAGCGTAAAGACCAGCTGGTGGAAATCATTGGTCATCACCAGGAAGGCAAGAAGCAGATTTCCTGCGAAGATTCCCTTCATCCACCGGGGACAGGGCCTTGTAAGAAAGGCATAGGAGGCGCTGTAGCCGATCCATAGAAGAAAAGAAATCAGGATACCATAGAAAAGATAATAGCTGTACCAGATATAGCGTATGCCGTCATTCATGAAACCGGGCAGGCTCAGTTTGATTTCCCGAAAAAGTATCCAGCAGCACAGGGTAATGATGACCCCCAGATAGGCCCGGCGAACCTGGGGCTGCAGCACCTGCCGCCGGAGGCGTCCGCCCCAGAGGATGACGAAGAACAAAGTTACCGTATACCAGACCATATGACTGAAACCGGTGAGGATGGTGGGCCGGCAGCTTTGGAAAACATGATTGGTAATCTGCCGTGGAATATCATCGCCGGCCTGCAGAAAGGCTTCCGCATCAGAAACGAAGCGGGCCCCGGGCGGCGGGGAGAGAGCATATCCTGCGCCCTCCAGCGCCTCCGACAATTTTGGGCTGTCAAAGGATAAAGACTCCTTAGCCAGAAGTCCCTTCCTGAACGCCAGAGTTCCTTCCTCAGGGACTACCGGATGTACAGGAATGCCCTGTCTCTGCCACTCACGGACCTGGTAATCGAACAGCACATAAACATCCGCGGAAGGCCGATTTTCTCCTTCCTCCATAGAAAGCCGCCCATCCTCCTGAAACTGCCTCAGCAGTTCCACCCCTGCCCTGCCGGATAGATCTCCTTTCAGCCCATAGCTCATGGCCTGTATGAAGAAGAGCCGGGCCGGATTGGTGCCGGTCACAGCCAGGGACAAAGGAGCGGAAGAGAGACTCTGCCATCCTGTAACCGGTACCGGGCAGCTGTCTGATACAGCCAGAACTACGGTGGCCGTATACTGGGGATACCACTGATAGGAGGCGCGGCTGCCTCCCTGCAGCACTGCCGCCTGTACATCGTAAGCTTCTACAGCCTGTACATCATCTTCCGGAAGATGGTGCAGCAGCTGGGATGACGGAATCCCCTGCACCTTTGCCCCTCTTTCAGAAAGAATGCGGCCATAGCTTTCTCCTTCGTCAAGGTTGTACAGGATAACTGCTCCCGAGACCGCCGTAAGTGCGGACAGCCAGAAGAGAAGGCCAAGCCATAAAAGTCTGATCCATTTCCCCATAGCCCTCACCTGCCCCCGGGGATTCTCGAAAGAAGGATGCAACGAATAATTGTTACCTTCATTATAGCATAAGAGCCCCATACCAGAACAAAAAAGGAACGGCAGCAGGAAGTATCCTGTGCGGTTCCTTTATTTATTTACGATTTCATTTGCAAAGATGATAGTCCTTTTGCCCCTTCTTAACCAAAGGCTTCTTTACGGCCTGTGTTCACATCATAGCTGTCCTGCAGCATCGCTTCAGCGTCATCGATATTCCCTGTCCAGGGACCCGCCGCTGTTTCCGGATGCATGACGAACCAGGCAATGGACTGGCCGGAAATCTGTCGGCTATACCATTTTTTATTTCTCTTTTTAAGTCCGTCATGATCCGGTGTCACTTCATACACAATAGGGATGTCTTCACTTTCCGGAGGACGTACCAGGATTTCCAAAAGACCATTGCTGTCAAGGTCAGTGACCGCAAATTCCCGTACCGGTTCCCCGTCCATGGGATAAACCTTTTTCCAGTTCTTTATAAAAATGCGGATCTGCTCAGCTTCCGCACCGCCATCGCCGGGACAGATTGTATTCCCTTCGTCCCAGGCCCGGGACGAAGCTCCCATAAGGCAGGCCGCCATCAGTCCCATGAGCAGTATCTTTCCAAATTTCATAGTGAACCTCCCGGATTTCTTTCCAAATGCCCACTGTACCAGAAAAGCACTGATTCATTCGCAGAGTATGCCTTTATAAGAATTTTGATGCACCACTTCGTCAGGAGATTCTTAAACAGCCTGCTGTTCGCGTCATCATATTCCCTGGATGGCACCAAAATTCAAGAATGAAAGGCTGCAACGATTTAATCAGCGTTTCCCCGGAGGCCCGAATACCACCGACACCCATGATGATCCGGACCCCGCAGGCACAGTGACCATAAGAATGGAGTAAACAGGATGGAATATTCAGAATTTACCGCCGCCTCCTCCATGGCCGGCATCGGTGCTGTCATTCTTCTTTGCTTTAGGTGTACGGGTGACATTCATATAGAGGAAAGTGTCTTCCTTATCCAGCAGCTCGAAGCTCTCCCTGTCCAGGTACGTATTCGCCGCCGGTGCAGGCACCACGTTGCTCATACCGCGGATGAGGCCGGCGCGGATGAGGAAGCCGCAGGCCCCGCCTATGGCCAGGGCGATGGCCAGGGCCAGCGGGCTGAAGCCGCTTTTCGGATCATAGGCTTTCCCGTTTTCTTCGTAATAAGCCAGCTGTTCTCCCACGCCCCGGGCATAAGCCGTAAAGGCTCCGGCATAATCACTCTTTTTGAGAGCGGGCAGGAATTTTTCTTCCAGCGCCGGAATGCCCTTTGCATCGGTAATCCGTTCCTTCATGGCCTTGTCAGTGGCAATGTAGTAATCCCTTGTATCCATGGCCAGGACAAGAACCATATTACCCTTTTTCCCATCCTTGAAAGTACTGTCCAGAAGCTTGTTGGCATAGTCTCCGATTTTCATTTTGTTCGTAGAAGGCACAGTGATAATTGCCATTCCTACACCGTAACGCTTTTCCACATCCTGCAGTTCTTTCATGACAGCAGTGCGTTCGGAGGTCTGCAGAAGCTTTGCACCGTCATGGAGTCCCAAAACATCGGATGCCGCTGCAGTGACAGTGAGGAAAAGAGCCGCCAGAAACATAAACAGTGGTAACACATATTTCTTCATGCCTCTCCCCTCCTTACACAAACAATCTGACAAGGAAATAGAATACAGCGGTTAGTACAGCGGTGCTGCCGGCCCAGTACAGATTGGCCTTATTCTTATCCCAGGGAAGGCTGCCCACCATTTTTCCTGTCTGGCCGTTCATCATGAATGTATAGGGCTTGTCCTCATAGCGGGTGGTTAGTATCCACACCGGAGCCATGGCGTAGGAAACGCTGCCTTCGCCCTTGTTAATCACATCGTTCACCAGCTCGCGGCGCATGTATCCTTCTACCGTATCCTCCAGAACACCTACGGCACTTTTGCGTACCCGCTCATCAGCCCGGGGTGCGGCGGCTTCCGCATCCACATCGTACTTGTCGGCCAGGCACCCTGCCATGTAGGCACTGCTGAAGGGTTTGAGATCTCCGTAATCGTAGGGCTCGATGCTCTCCATATAGGTATCGTCCATTTTATTGCTGCCATCCACAGGAATCCGCCGGAAACGCATTTTTCCTCTGCGGTCGCAGCGATACACGTTCGTTTCCGTGACCCGTTCATCCTGGGTTTCATAGACCGTATCCGACTCCGCCTTGAATTCCGCCGACGCCGTCACTTCCGAATCAAAAAGCCAGAAAGGCACATACATGGGCTGGATGGATTCCACCCGGTTGCCTGCGGTAAAGGCTTTGGGCAGGAGCCATCTGCCTTTGTAAAACTCCTTCAGCTGAGCCACCGCATCTTCCTTGGTCTTCTTGAAGGGAATGACGAAATCCGGTTTCAGCATACCGTTAAACCGGCTGGGCAGCATCACCGGATTACCGCAGTAGCAGCATTCCGTGGCCATGGTGTTGCCGTCACTGACGATTTCCGCGCCGCAGGAAGAGCAGGTAAATGCCTTCATGGCAGCTGCTTCCTCTTCGCTCCATTCACCGCCTGCGCCTTCCGTATGCCATTTGGCCTCCTTTGCCGCCTGGGCTTCCGCCGCCATTTTTTCCTGCTTTGCAAAAATCTCTTCGATTTTAGCAGTCTCGAATTCCGTATCGCAGTACGGACAGGTCACTTTGGCGGCGCCGGGGGAAAATGACAGAGGACCGCCGCAGTTCGGACATGTATAGCCTACAGATGTATTGGCCATATTCCTCACCTCATTTCATGGACTACTGTTTGTCTTTATCGTCAAAAGGATCACCGCACCGGGGGCAGAATTTCGGCGGATGATGGGGATCCTCCGGCTGCCAGCCGCACTTGTCACACTTGAAGAGCGGAGCTCCTGCCGGCTTCGGACTGCCGCATTCCATGCAGAATTTTCCCTGATTCACTGCGCCGCAGCCAGGGCAGACCCAGCCCTTTTCTTCCTTCTGTTCCGGTTTTGTCTTTCCGCAGTTCATGCAGAATTTTCCTGTATTGCCCGTCTGTCCGCACTGGCAGGTCCAGGCACCTTCCGCCGGCTTGGGTTCCGGCTTTCTGGCACCGCAGCCCGGACAGAATTTGCCCTGGTTCACAGTGCCGCACTGAGGACAGGTCCAGCCGCCGGCAGCAGATCCTTCTGCTGCCCGGGCCACCTCCGCGTGGGCCTGCTTATCCATAAGCTTCTGCCGGTCCATCATCTCCTGCCTGCGGGCCATCTCATCGAGTTCCTTCTGCCGCCTCATAAACTCCTGCTGCTGAGCCATCTGCTGATACAAGCCGGCTCCTGCGTTTCCAGCCATATTCATATTCATAAAGCCGAAAGCCGCGCCGCCGCCCCCTTCATTCTGGGCAGCCATACGCATGGAATCACTGGTGGAATCGGCCATGGCGCCCATGGCCATCGAAGGATCGGCAAAAGTCTTGCTCATCTGCACTTTCTGAATCTTCGCTTCATCCTCCTCATTGGCCTTGATACTGTTAATGCCGAAGGACACGATTTCCAGACCCCGGAGCTCCCGCCAGCGCTTGGACAGCACATCATTCAGGGCACCGGCGATTTCGAAAGTCCGCCCCGGCAGCTCCACATAGTCAATGCGCTGGGCACTCAGTCTGGCAAAGGCCGGCTGCAGCGCGTTCAGAAGCTCCGACTTCAGCTGGCTGTCGATCTGACTGCGGTCAAACACATCCGCTGCATTTCCGACCACACCCGTATAGAAAAGCACTGGGTCCACAATGTGGTAGCTGTATTCGCCGAAGCAGCGCAGGCGGATGAGCAGAATCTGCCCCGTATCGGGATCTTTCATTTTGAAGGGGACTTCCTGAGGCGTGCCGTACTTGTTGCCAAGGATTTCCTTCATGTTGAAATAGTAGACCCGCTGATCCTTTCCCGTGTCGCCGCCAAAGGTGAACCGTTCCTTCATCTGGCCCCACATATCTTTTATGCCCTGCTTCAGGGTGCCGGTGAAAATGGAAGGTTCTGTGGATTTGTCATAAATGTATTCCCCCGGTTCGCTGCATACATCCACCACCTTGCCGGACTCCACTATCATCATGCACTGGCCGCTGTTGACGGCGATTTTGGAACCGTTGGAAATAATATTGTCTTCTCCGCCGGTATTGGAACTGCGATTATGGGAACTGGTCCGTTTCTGCCCCTTCATCATAAGAATGTTGGCGGGCATGCTGTCGCAGTAAAAAAACTCCTTCCACTGGTCGGCCAGTACGCCGCCGGCGGCACCCATGGCTGCTTTGATCAAACCCATAATACTTACCTCCTTTTCACTTCCCTATTGATTAGGAATCAATAAAATCAGCTTTCCTTTCATATATAGAATAGCTGATTATGAAATAAAAAAATACCTGTAATTTACTACAGGTTATGAATCCATAGGAATTAAACATAGGATTTTGCAGTTTATACACACGCAAAAAAGCATGACCTCCATTCGGCGCTGCCGATGAGGTCATGCTTTCTGAATTGTTCAAATTATTCCCATTCAATGGTGCTCGGCGGCTTGGAGGTGATGTCGTAGACCACTCTGTTCACTCCAGCCACTTCGTTGCAGATACGGCGGCTCATTTCGTCCAGCACTTCCCAGGGGAAGCGGAAATAATCAGCCGTCATACCGTCGGAGGAGGTGACGGCGCGGATGCCTACGGTGTAGTCGTAGGTTCTTTCATCGCCCTGTACGCCTACGGAACGGATAGCTGCAGGGAGGATGGCGAAGGACTGCCAGATATCATTGTAGAGGCCATGCTGTTTGATCACATCTCTTACGATGAAATCAGCACGGCGGAGGATATCCAGCCGTTCCGGTGTGATTTCGCCGATGATACGGATAGCCAGGCCCGGTCCCGGGAATGGCTGACGATTGACTACTTCTTCCGGCAGACCCAGCTGGCGGCCCAGTTCACGGACTTCATCCTTGAAGAGTTCACGGAGCGGTTCAATGAGCTGGAATTTCATATCCTTCGGAAGTCCGCCCACATTGTGATGGGACTTGATGGTGGAAGCGGTGGCGGTACCGGATTCTACCACGTCAGGATACAGGGTGCCCTGTACCAGGAATTTCACGTCTTCCAGCTTATTGGCTTCTTCCTGGAAGGTATGAATGAATTCAGCGCCGATGGTTTTGCGCTTCTTTTCCGGTTCGGTGACGCCCTTCAAGAGGGACATGAAATGCTTGGATGCGTCGATGTGCACCAGTTTCATGTTGAACTTATTCTTGAAGGTATCTACTACCTGTTCTGCTTCGCCGAGGCGGAGGAAACCGTGGTCTACGAAGACGCAGGTGAGCTGTTCGCCGATGGCTTTATGGACCAGCACGGCTGCTACAGAGGAATCTACGCCGCCGGAGAGGGCACAGATGACGTTGTGTTTGCCAACCTTTTCACGGATGTTTTCCACGGCAATGTCGATGTAGTTGCCCATGGACCAGCCGCCTTTGCATTCGCAGATTTTAAAAAGGAAATTCTTCAGCATGGTGGTGCCTTCCGGTGTGTGAACCACTTCCGGATGGAACTGTACGCCGAAGAAACGGCGGGCTTCATCAGCCATGGCTGCGGTAGGCGTGAGGTCGGTATGACCGGTGAGGCCAAAGCCGGCGGGCATATCAGTCACTGCATCGCCGTGGCTCATCCATACAGCGGTCTTTTCGGAAACGCCTTCAAAGAGGGCGCTGCTGCCGTTACGATAAAAATCAGTATGGCCGTATTCATGTTTTTCAGGCTTGGACACTTCACCGCCCAGTTCCTTCGCCATGAGCTGCATGCCGTAGCAGATGCCCAGAATCGGTACTCCTGCTTTAAACACGCCGGGATCCACCTGGGGTGCATTTTCAGCATTGACACTGGATGGACCGCCGGAGAAAATAATGCCCTTCGGATTTTGGGCAAGGATTTCCTCAGCACTCTTGTTGTATGGCAGGATTTCGCAGTAAACGCCGCATTCACGGACACGCCGTGCAATGAGCTGGGCATACTGGCCGCCAAAGTCAACAATCATAACAATTTCCTGATGTTTCATCTGTTTCCTCCTGTGGAGACAATATCAGTAACGTAAACAATGTATTCCTTATTATATCACATTTGGAAAGCGGCTGGCGCCGCAGGTTGGCCGCCTGACGGCGGCGGGTTGTGTAGCAGGGTTGCGTTCGCTTTCGCTCAGGGGAAAGGTATCGCCTTTGGCGATGAATTTTATATGCTGCCAGAGGCAGCGAAAACCGTAAAACCGGGCTTCGCCCGATGGAAATGCACCCCTTTGGGTGCTGCGCACCACTTCCCCCGGAGGGGGAAGTTTATTCACTGCTCAGCCTTGAGCTAATTTAAGTAACTCTATGTTTTTCATAGAGCAAATCTCCCCCTCCGGGGGAGACGCCGCCGCAGGCGGCAAAAGGGGTGCATTTCCAATGTGGAGACCCTGCAGAGGGTCTACAAGTCGGGCAAAGTTGGTCCTTTGCCTGCACATAAAAGGACCTTCCTATGAATTGCCCGACCGATGCCAAAGGCGCGGTTGTATGGTTTTCCAACGCCCGTCAGGGCGGTTTGCCTGTTTTTCTCGGGCTAAAGCCCGGTTGTCTGGTTTTTACCAGCTCACTAGTGCACTAACCCACTAAAGCTGTTTTCTACAAACCGGCGGCGAAGCCGCCCACCACAACCCTCGCGCCAGCGGCGCGTCAATCTTCAGAACCCTGAGAACCTTCGGCCCACAGGGCCGTCAACCCTCACGCCCGCCAGGGCGTGTCACGGCAGCCCTGTTTCATTCCGCCTCAAACAGGGGCAGCGGTTCCAGATAGATAATATCCTTCCTTTTAGCAGCATCCCCTTCTGCCAGAATGGCTGCTTCACCCACCACATGTGCCCCTGCCTTTTCAGCCAGCTGTTTCATGGCTTTCATGGATCCGCCGGTACTGATGACATCATCCACCAGGAGCACATTTCTTCCCTTCAGGAGTTCCACATCCGTATCCATAAGGTAGAGACGCTGTTTACCGGCAGTGGTAATGGATTCATCTTCCACCCAGATGGGATTTTCCATATAGGCTTTCACGGATTTTCTGGCTACGATATACTTCTTCATGCCCAGCACACTGGCCAGCTCGTGAGCCAGAGGGATACCCTTCGTTTCTGCCGTCATGATGATATCCGTATCTTTTGGCACCCTGGAAGCCAGTTCTTTGGCACAGTTTTCCACAATTTCCGTATCTCCCAGAATGACAAATCCCGCAATGGCCAATTTATCGGAAATATTCAGAATGGGAAGCTGCCTTGTGCAGCCGGCTACATGAAGTTCGTAATGTCTTTTTGCCATCATACACCTCGAAAAAAATAATGTATACTTTTTATGTAATATCCACCTGCGGCGGCGGAGTCGATGTGATTTCCACCTTCGGCGCTTCCGTAATGGTTACGGTCACTTGATCGGCATCGTCATTTCCTTTCTGAACGCTGCCCTTTTCCTTCACCCCGTTTTGTGCGGGCGGAGCCTGTACATCCATCAGGGGAATCGCATCATCGGGCGCTGTTTTTCCCGGATTGTCTTTCTTTGTCTCCATGATCTGGTCAATTTCACCAGACAGCCGGTCACGTGTACTGTCATCGGTCATGGCCTGCCTGATGAAATACACCGTCAGCGCTGCGGGATCTTCCGTATTGGAAGGGATTTCCCGCCAGCGCCCGTCCTGCCCCAGGGCCCAGGCCTTTCCATCCACGCTGTAGCGTACATGAATCCAGCTCTCCGTATAGGTTTGAGCAGACTTCACATCTACTATTTTCACCTTTGTTTGAAGGCCGTCTTCAAAGACATCCTCCACCGTCAAAGTAGATAAATCAAGAAAAAGGCCTGTAGCACCGTCGTTATAAATACCACCGGTATTCTGTATCATAGGATAGGTCTTGTCCCCATTCAGGTAATAAGGCTCAAAAGCTTCGGCCATCCCTCCCCAGGAAAAAGCCAGAGAGACCCCTAAGACCAGTGCCCACTTTTGAAATCTCTTCAACCCTTATCATCTCCTGTCTGATTCAACACCTTATTATATTGTACAATAAATTTGGCTGATTGAGTACTGATTTCATAGAGGAATATGATGCGGTGAGGAAAAGGTTCAGAAAGTTCATGCAGAAGGTTCACCGAGTGGCGCCATCAGGAGACGGAGAATAGAACCCTCGGCTCTCCTCCAATTTCCGGATCTGTCCTCACCTCTATGGGAGAGCTGCTTTCTCAGGAAGCCATGCGGTAAGCGGCCGGCGGATAGCGGATAGCGGCCCCACTCCCCTGGCTCACGGATCAAAAAAATCGGCATCCCCGTCTATGGAGGGGATGCCGATTGGTTATGGCTGTTATTAAGCTCCCAGTTCGTCCAGCAGTTCTTCCGCTGCGTCTACAGACTCCTGAATCTCAGGGCGCACAGTGGCGTCATCATTAAGGAAACGAACTTCCGAAAGGGCGCGGATGAGGCGGGCAATCTGGGCCGTGCGGCCGATTAAGATTTTCTGGGCCGGAGAGTATTTCTTCCAGTCATTGCCAGCATCATTCTGAATGGATTTGATATCTTCAATGCCATCTTCAAAGTAATCGGACAGGTCGAGGAGCGCATCTTCCGCTTTTCTGGCTTCGTGGCGGACCAGCTGCATGCGGATGCACATGTTCTTCACATCCTTCTGGAATTCCTGAAGACGGGCGCTCATATCCTTCAGGGCATTCACATCTTCTGTTCCCCCGCTCACATCCAGTCCTTTGATTTCCGGTACCTTGGCATACTGGTCCAGCACGCCGGCGCCAAATCCGACAGCGTCCACCGCACCTGCCAGGGTGACCACACTCATGGCTTTAGCGGACAATTTTTCCATTTCCCGCCAGTTCTTTCTTTCCTTGTTGAAATGTTCCAGTCCTGCCAGCGTATCGCAGTCGTGGAAATCCACATTTTTCAGCTGGGCAAAGAGACTGGTGAATTTTTTCATATCGCCGGACATGAGGGTGATTCTCACACGGTCCAGCTCTCCCAGTTCATCCTGGGCCCTGACCTTAGCCCGGTTGATTCTTTTCGTAGCCCTTCTTCTGGCCCTTTCCACTTCGCCGTTGATGCTTTCCGGACGGGCAGAATTGGAATTACCGCTGACTGCCCCTGCAATCATGCGCAGAATAAAAGAAATCGACATGACTCGTTCCCCCTTCAATCAGTATGATCTATCGAAACCGGGAAGCACTGATAAGTGAAATACATAAAGGAAACAGGAATGAAAGAGCCGCCTGCAGATATACATCTGCCTACAGCTCTTCCTCATGATTTCCAGGAAATAAACCAGCGATTCCCTATATATCTATATATGATTATAACATATAAAAAGTTTCTATGGAAAAAGAATCGCACTCACTGCCATATCCTGTGCTTTCAGGCATCCCGGAAAGCCAGTGCCTTCTTTGCCTTTTCGATAGCCTTTTCGCTTTCCTCACTCACTTCACCTTTGTCATTCAAGAGATGGGGGAAGAGGATGGTAATGAGCTGGGCACACTGGATAGCCCGAGCCACCTGCATCTTTTCAGACTGGGAATAGCGGTTCCAGTCTTCTCCTTTTCTTTCCAGAATGGTTTTCAAATCATCAATGCCGTCTACGAAATAATCATGAAGATCATTGAGGCAGTCTGCCTCTTCCCTGGCCTTCCGGCCAATTTCATCGATAGAGGCAGTGAGTTTTCTCACATGGTTCTGATAATTTTTCAAATCTTCGATGAGCTCATGAATATAGGTCATATCCATGCTGTGGAAACGCTTATTGTCAATATTCACCTTCGGCAGGATAGCAAAGCTGTCCAGAATACCAAATCCCAGAGCCATGGGAGAATAAGCTGCAGCGCTTACCGCTTCCAGGCTGGCAATCTTATCTGCCCGTGCAATCATGTCATCGACCTTAAAACCTTCTTTCAGGAAGCTTTCAATTCCCGGAAGGCCTTCGCAGTCTTTCATATTGAAATTGCGAATCATGGCGCAGTACTTGGTAAATTCTTCCATATGGCTGGAAGTAGCGGATACCTTGGCCCGATCCATTTCACCGATTTCATACTGGGCGCGGCTGCGAAGGCGAAGCAGTCTTCTTCTTACACGACGGAACGCTTTATGAAGCTCACCCTCCAGATCCTTGATATAGGTTGGATCCTGAATTTTCCCATCTTCCATTGCCTGAAGAACCTGAAGAACATAAGTTATAGTCATATCAATTCCTCCTTTGGACTATCGGAAACCCCACCCGCGGGGATTTGGACCATGAATCAGCACAATAACAGAAACCCGTTTCTTCTTCATCCGTCACGGCTCTCTTCCTCCCGCCTTTTCGCAAGGCCTTTTCTTACACCATTAATTATACACCATTAGAAAAAGACAGATTTTATAAAAACCTTTTTTCATTACAGAAAAAATTTATAAGACGCAACAGAAAAGAAAGGGCTCTGAAGGTTCAAAAGGGACATTTGACGCCAGCTCTGTAGACAAGGGGCTTCCGTTTCTTAGGATTGACGTCCCTATGGGGCTGAGGATTGTCGACAGCCCTTCGGTCAATCATGATAAAGTCATCGTTCGGGACTTGCATTTGTGTCACCATGGCTGCATAACAAAGCGCCAAAGCCCCTTTTACAGAGAGGAGCTTTGGCGTTAGAGGATAGCTGGATTTTCGTAGAAAATCCGAAACCCCAAAGGGGCCTGATAATTTTAAGGTGTCCCGGGTTACGGGATTTCCTTTCCAATCCTGATCCCACCATGAACCGCTGCCTTCATTTACCATTTTCCCACAAAGGGCACCCATACCCACATGAGGAACACATAGAAGGCACAGCCTGCCAGGAGGCCCACCAGGGCGCCGTTGATACGGATGCCTTCCAGTTCGCTCCATACTTTGGATTCCACAAATTCATTGAGCTCCCGGTCTGTGAAGTTTTCCAGCACCTCCGTCATGGCAGGGGCCAGCCAGCCGTGTTCATAGGAGATGATTTCCACGGCCAGGTCCCTGGCGAATCGGTCCATTCGTTTTCGGAAGCCCTCGTCATGGCCGGCGGAGGTGATAGCGTGGTGCAGGGCATTTTCCAGCTGGGGAACCAATTTTTCATGGAAGGCCCTGCCTTCTCCCCATTCTTCCATGAAACGGTCCACCGCCTCTTCCACTTTATCTTCCACAGGAAAGGAAGTGAAGAGGATTCTGCCGAAATCTCCCAGTGCTCTTTCCGTGGCCTCTTCTTCCAGGAATCGTCTCACCATGCTGTCCCAGCCGGAAAGGAGGGTCTTGCGGAAGGGATTGTCTTTTTCCTTCCAGGTTTCTATTTCTTCCCCCAGGGCATCCATGGCAGAGTCCGCCAGACTGTCGTAGTCTATGGCACCGAAAAATTTTCCAAGGCCATAGACCAGGGAGCCGAAGAATCCCTTTTCTTCCTTATCCCCCTTTTCTTCCAGGAAACGGGCCAGGGCCTCTCTATTTTTCTCGTCTCTGGTCCTTTTTTCCGCTTCCTCCAGGATTTTGTCCAGCCACTCTTCCCGATTCATTTCAGAAAGGATTTTCCCCTTGGCAAAGGCAGTGAAGGCAGAGAGTCTCTTTTCTCCTTCTATCCTTGCCATGGAAGCGGCATCATTTTTATGGGCTTTGACAAAGGAAACGAACCAGGCCCCTGCTTTTTCCGCCAGATTTCTTTCCAGGCCTTTCCGATTTTCTTCTTTTTCAAGACGGCCAAACACCAGACGGGAAGCAGAAAAAGATTCCACTTTTTTCAGCATGTTTTCTCTGGAAAGGAGGGTGCTGTTGACCTCGCCCAGCTTTCTGATAATGCGCTTTCTGCTTTTGGGGATAAGCCGTCCCACCGGCAGATGGAAGGGACGCCGGAAAAGAGCTTCCACCGCAATGTAGTCTGCCACGCAGCCGATGAAGCAGGACTGGGCCAGGAAATAGAGCACAGAAAGCCAGGCCTCTTTCTGCCAGGGGCTCCAGTGGCTTAGGCAAAAGGTGAGAAGGAAAAGAAGGAAAGCGGCGGCCATAAGAAAGTTGGCCCGCTGATACCGTTTCATATCATCACCCCCGCTGCAAAAAAGGCAAGACCCAGCAGAGCGCCGAAAAGGGAGCCGTTCATTCGGATGGCCGCCACTTCTTCCGACGCCGCCTCCTCTGCAAGGCGGGCCATGGTGTTCCCGTCGTACTGGGAAAGCTTTCTTTCCACCACCGATGATACAGCCTCATGGATTTCCTTTACATGGGGCAGCGCCAGGGAGAGGAGCCAGGCGTCGAAGCGGCGCCGCTTTCCTTCATCTTCCATCATGTTTTCAGCGTACAGGAGGATTTTCTCCGCCAGGAGGCCTGCCAGCTCTTCGTGATGGGCCTGCCATTCACCCAGGAAGAAATCCTTCCCTTTCTCTTCCAGCACTGTTTCTGCCATATGGGAAATTTTCCGGTTCAGCTCCTGTTTCCAGGGGCTGTCGTTGGAAAGTCTTTCCAGCAGGCTGTCATACTTTTCGCCCAGTGCCTTCCTTACCTCGCTGTCCTCATTAGTCAGGGTATCTGCCAGATCAAAAATCTTTTTCTGGATGCCTTTGATGAATTCCTCATCCCTGTCCTTTACGGCCTTCCGGAAGAGGCGGTGAAAATTCAAAGGCCCATGAGCCTCATAATGGTCCCAGGCGGCGCGATAAATACGTCCTATTTCTTCCAAAGTAAACTCATCCTGCAGAAAATGGCGCACTTCCTCTGCCAGGGCCTCCGAAAGGGCTTCTTTTTTCTCATACTTTTTAAAGGAAAGCATCACCGACGCCAGAATGGCAGCCCAGTCGATGGCAGGAAGAAGGGCGGAAAGGCTCTTTCCTGCCATCTGCCAAAGCCATTCTTCATGGAGAGAGGAAAAAGCAGTTTCCAGGCCGTCAGTCAGAATGCGGCTGAGTTCCTGCCGATGCTCCTTCAGCCAGCGCTCCACCACTGCCGACGGCACATGGTTCACCAGCAGCCTCTTCAGCCGCCGTTCGGAGAGAATTTCCTCCGTCACCATGTCTTTGGCCATGGCCACGATTTTATCCCGGCTTTTGGAGATGAGGCTGGTCCGAAAAGGTACGCCCAGGGGCTTCCTGAAAAGAGAAGTGACGCCAAACCAGTCCGCAAAACCGCCTACGGAAGCGGCAAAGGACAGGTGAAACAGGGCTCCTGCAGCCAGACTGCTTTCCTGGAAAGGCGCCGATGCCAGGGCGGCGGCAATGGAAATGCCCAGTATGCCGTCGGCTATCGTTTTTTTACGCATAAATCCTCCTTTCAGGAATCCAAAGTAAACACAGATGTATCCATAAATGAGCCAAGAGAAGAAACCCCATGCTCCAATAGCACCAGCGTCACCCACTCTCTTGTCATTTCGACCACAGTCGGTCAGCCACCAATAGGAAAGCCTCTTATTGGGTAGGCTGGAGGCCAGCTTCGGCTGCCTTGGAGACTCCATGCAGAGTCTCCACAAAGTGGAGAAATCTCCCGCCCCCCAATGACACCAGCGCCTCCCCAGGACCTCCATGTTTCAATCAGCCCTTTCCTCGATTTCTTCCATGATGTTCCGGATTCTTTCCGCATTATCCCGATTCCCGGCGGCCCTGTTCAGCGCCAGGCACACAGAAAGATTGGCCAGGATATAGTCCTTTTCCGTCATAAAGGCGCGAAACCTTTTTTCATACATGACTTTCGTATGGCAGATAGCGGGACGGCTGTCATAGATACGGCATTTTCTGGTTTTCCTGTCATAAAAGGAGCACTGTCCTTTTTCATTAAGAAAGGGCCTCAGTTCTTTCACGTACCGGGACTTTTCGCAGCAGAGGCCGCAGGCCAGGCAGGGGAAATCCATTATCCCTCTACCTTCGGCAGGAAGGCCTCCACCTTTTTATAGGCCGTAAGAGACTCCTCTGTCACCGCCCCCTCTTTGGTAAGAATAGGCGTATCAAGCACCGCCTTCACGGCACCGGCGGTAGCAAGGGTCATGGCAATGGTCTTTCTTTCCTCTTCACCGTAGTCCCGATAGTCTGTCCCCTTTTCCTTCACCACCGCTTCCATCTTTTCAATGAGCGGCCTGAAAAGCGTGTCTACCTGGGAAATCAGATCTCTGAACATATCCGCCCGTTTTCCGATGGCCCTGCAGGCATCTCCTGCCAGTTTCATCTGCTCTTCCGCTTCCCGGGCTTTGGCCCGGTTGCTCCTGGCCATATCCAGATTCTTATCAGCCCTGGAATCCATCATGAACCCCATCACCGCAATGGCAGGGCCTGCCACCAGACCGCCCAGCACAGCGGTGCCTCCTGCAATGCCAAGGCCTCCGGCCGCCAGGGTGCCGCCGCCTAAGAGGGCCAGAGTAGCATTGGTGGCTGCTGCTCCCGAAAGGCCTGCAATGGCAGCTCCCGTGCCGGCAGTGCCCAGAAGACCGGCAGCACTGTAGGCGCCAAAGGCCATGAGCCCTCCTGCCGCCAGTCCTTCCACGGTGCCCGAAGCCATCTTTGCAGCCAGGCTTCCCAGCTCTCCCATTTCCTTCAACGTATCCTCATTCACTTCAAACTCCGACAGCTCGTCCATGCCGACGGAATCTGCAAGTTCCACATGATGAATCTTTCCGAAGGTGTCCACGAAACGGGTGACGCTGCCATGAAGGATATCCACCTTCGCCTGGCCCAAATTTTCCAGGGCCTTTCCTGCCTCGTCCCGGGCAGAGAGGAGCTCCTTCTTTGCATTTTCAAAGGTCTCCTGGGCCCTGCGATTCATCCGTCTGGCCCGGGCATTTTTATCACTGGCATCCAGCGCCTTCTTCGCCCCCACAAGACCTGCCGCCACAGCAATACCGCCAAGAATGAATGGAATAGGCATAATAAACCTCCTTATAACTTAATAATGTCATCACTCTTCATTAAATCATCGAACTCATCCATATTTCTGAAGGAAACCTTCCCGCCCAGCCGGCGGATGATTTGATTCGCCCCATGGATATAGCCGTCGGCATCCCCCAGTTTCAGACCGGACACCATATTTCCCAGCGCTTCATCAAAGGCCTTCCGGTTTTCTTTGAAATATTTCTCCGTGATTTCATCCAGCTCCCGCCGGTACTCCTGTATCCGGCGAATGGATTCCCCGCATTCCTTTTCGATGCGGATGCGCTCCTTTCGGGCCAGCTTTGCCGAAGACAGGGCGCCGCTCAATGCGGTAAACACCTTTCCCGACAGCATATACCCCACCATGCCGCCGATGAGTGAACCGATGACAGGAAGCGGTATCAACACAGCTCCCGCATACATGCCGGCCGCCGCGGTGGACGTGGCAATCCCCGTTTCCCCCAGCTGGACAATACACTCGGAAGCGGTGATATTTCCATAGATATAATTTTTAATAATCCCCGCCGTGGCAAGAACCGCCGCCACCACCTTTCCCGGCACACCTGCCTGTCCCAGCATGCGGGCCAGAGAATTGGAAGATGCCGAAAGGCTATGGGAAATGACACTCACTGCGCCGCCGGCGGCATAGGAAAGGGCTGCCGCCTTGCCCGTCGCCTTCACCAGGTCTTTAATGGCTTCACCGGGCTTCTTCTTCCCTTCAATCACTGCCACCATATTATCCACCGCCGCCATGGCACCCGAAAACACCGCTGCTCCGGCAGCGGCCTTTACACCGGCGTCATGAAACTCGGCGGCCAGATTTCCTGCCCCCTTCAAAGCAAGGGACCGGTCCACGTGGCTGCGCGCCTGCCGGCCGTCCTCCAAGGCCCGCTCCTTCGCCTCTTTGGAAAGGTGGATATCCTTATCCGCCAGATACCTGTCATCGCCGTAGAAATCGGAATTCCTCCGATCTCGTTTCGCATTATTCAGCTTCCGGGAAATAGTCTTCAGATTCTCCGGGCTGTTCACCGCGTCCTTGATGTCGCTATTGGTGACCCAGGCATCGTCCTTATGGGCCTCAAAAATCCGGTGCACCGGTTCCACATGGTCCGCCTCCGCCAGATGCTCCGTCCACTTCTTCCCATAGGCCAGCTTCGCCTCCTGCTTCCGAAGAAACAGCTTCTTTCCTGTATAGGGATCCTTCACCGCCTTCCCCGAAGCAAAGAGATTCTCCTTCGCCAGCCGCTTTGCCATGCCGTCGTCAAAGAGCTTCCGGTTTCCCCTATACTCCAAAGGCTTCCGATATACCTCAGCCAGCCGCCGCACCGATTCATCCACCGAACCCCCCGCTGCCAGAGCCCCCAATGCATTCTCCGCCTGCCGCCGGCGCCTTTCCTCTTCGTCCATACCTGACCTCCCCATGAAATCACAGACTGTGAGTATTGAGTATTGAGTATTGCGTGTAATGTGTTTTCTTCATTATAACCTATTTTCAAGGAGAAAGGTTCTTAAGATGGACTGGCCGTAAGTGGGATAGGAAGCGGTGGTGTTGGAATAAAATAAAACCGGATACATGCCGCTGTGTCCGGTTTTTGATTTCTGAGCCATCTGGAAAGGGAATGCCTTAGACAGCGGAGGATAAGGGCGTCAGCTCTTTGCTTATTTTCGGTGTTCCTCAGGGCTCCGCCCAGCTCCTTTCTGAGAAAGGAGCCTGCGTTGCGGGACTGGCTTTCCTGTATCATATAGCATGATACACATTCTGCTGATTGGCTCACTTCGTTCGACCCCCTATCCCGCTTCGCCGGACTTCCACCTAAAGGTGAAACGACTCACAATGATTTGTGCGTCGCTGGCGCTCCTTCAAATCATGTTCGCTGTGCATCCACGGGAAAGCGTGTCACAGGATTCTCAGGTCGCTACGCTCCCCTACGAATCGTGTTCCCTTGCCACCCTATTCAGGGGGGGCAGAATAAATCGCTCTACGCTTTTCCATGGTATCATGTGGCACAATGCTGAGCACCCATAGTGCCACCGGGGCAAAGGTGTTGGCGCCAGCCACCAAAGGGAGATACCGCCATTATCTGATAAATCTCATAAGCATCACAAGGCATAGTGCCGCTAAAAGGGGTGTATTTCTATCGCCCGACAGGGCGGTTGCAGGGTTTTATAATAACTGGCGGCGAAGCCCCCACCACCAGCGGTCAGCCTAATCTCTTCCATCTGGCACCTTTTTAGTACAGATGTCCAAACATTTCCTCATTGTGACGATTTTCACTTCCAAGTATAATAGGAGTAGAGAAAGGCGGTGCTCCAATAAACGAACAGACCTTATCGAATTTGCAGAAACGGCGGCATACGCTTGCCCTGCAGAATGTCAATCGAATCATCGAAGAATTAAGCCGTCCCTTTAATGATGGAGAACATATCATTTATGTAAATGGAGATTATCACGGCTCCGATGATATAGGTAAGCTGATGAATGATTTTCGTTCTTCCAAAGTGGATGATATGATTCTGGAGCCGTTAAAGGAAACAGTCAATCGTTATAAAAATAACCCCAGGGAGGTGGCTGCCATGTGTGCCGATTTGGAAAAATGGAGTATGGATGAGCGTTCTGAAGGACGGGCTGAGGGTGCTGAACTGCTTGCCCGGCTTTTGAAAATGCTGCAGGCAGAGGGCCGCACCGATGATGTCCGGCTGGCTTTGGAAGATAAGGAAGCCCGGGAAAAGCTGTATAAGGAATATCATCTGGATTAAAGAGGAACCGGACAAGGTTTGAGCCCTGTCCGGTTTTTGCTTTCCCTGCTGTATGTATGCAGGAAGGGGCTTAAGTTCGCTTACCATTGAATTGACATCATAGCCCTTTGTCCAGCGTTGGAAGGCTCCTGGGTTATGGCTTTTCTGACAAATAAAAAAAGCGTCGAATCATCGACGCTTTTTTATGGCGGAGTGAGGGAGATTCGAACTCCCGCACCGGTCACCCGGTCTAACGATTTAGCAAACCGTCCTCTTCAGCCACTTGAGTATCACTCCACATAGCTGACTTGTATAAGGATACACTATGAAGGGCCTCATTGTCAAGGACTTATTTTTTATTCTCTTCTTTTACTGCCTGCTGCTTTGCATCTTCATTAGCTTTCGCTTTCATGGTTCCTTCAGTGGTATGACTCATTATCAGTAATGTTCTTAACAGCAGTGCCCTATTTTCCTTCCTTTTTCAACATTTCTCCTTCATGTGACATCAGAGGCAGTTCATATCCCGGCTTCCTACGTTTCTAAAGGCCGTCCCATATAGGAACAAAAAAGACCGGAAGCCCCGTCTTTTCTTTTCTTATCGTATCAGATATACATTCACTTTGGGTTTCATACCCCATTTGTAGGCCTGGTCGTAGTTATCCACGCCCACGTCGATAATATTTCCATGAATGGCGCCGCCTATATCGTCGCAGATGGCATAGCCATAGCCTTCGATGTAGACTTCACTGCCCAGAGGGATAATATTGGGATCCACCGCTGCATGGCCTTTGCCTGCATAGGCACCCATGGCTGTCATCCCTCTTCCGTCTCCGTCATTTGGCGTGTAGGCAGTAGCTTCCATGCGGAATACTTTTTTATAGTTTCCTGTAAAGCGGGGTGCACTGTCCAGTCTGTCCCATACATCACCGTCAGCAATGCCGGTTCTGGCCAGATTTTCTTCTGCCTGGAGCTGGCGCACCGCCTCAGCAGTCCCCTCCCCGTAAATACCATCTACACTGCCGGGATTATAACCATGAAGGAGAAGTTTGTTCTGGAGGCGGATGACTTTCTTTCCGGAGTCTCCCGGGGAAAGCACAGTTTCACCGCTCTGGGCCGCATACTCGGAGGTAATGCGGGACAGGGTGTCTCCATTCACCATGCCGGTGACGGAAAGGCCTTCGTCGCTCTGGAAGGCTTTCACTGCAGAAGCGGTATCGCCGCCGTAAATACCGTCTACCGCTCCATCCAGGTATCCCATTTTCTTCAGCTTCCGCTGAATCGATGAAACATCACTGCCGCTGTCACCGATACTGTAAAGGGAGGATCCTCTGTCGCCGCTTTCTTCCTCTTCCCTCTCTCCTTCGTAGGAAACAGAAGAGGTATCTTCATTTCTCAGGGCGCCATAGGTCATTTCATCAATGACACCGGAAACAGGAATGCCTTTGGCTTTCTGAAAAGCCCTTACGGCATTGGTGGTATCTTCACCGTATACGCCGTCAATGCCGCCTTTTAGATAACCTGCGGCCTGGAGCCGTACCTGCATGTCACTGATCATGCTGCCCCGGTTGCCCTCGGCGTAGACTACGCCGCCGCCGGGACGATAGCCCGCTCCGGCGGCCCGTTCAATCGCTGCCCGGGTATCATCATCAGCCCTGCCGGTAACAGGCAGGCCTTTGGCCTTCTGGAATAAGGCCACTGCTTCTTTTGTGGTGGAGCCGTAATCTCCATCTACTGTACGTGCAAGATAGCCTGCCGCTACCAGGTCGTTCTGCAGGGAAGAAACTTCACTTCCCGACATACCGATAGACAGGGTCTGGGCAGACGCGGTAAGAGACGCCACCAGCCAGATGGCTGCGGCGCATCCCCATGTATATAAAGCACGCATTCATATCACCTCCATAGACTCCTGTATTATACCATTTTCTGCCGATTTTGTAAAAAAAAGAGTAAAACCCTCATATTTCATACTGCAAATGATTCGTTTTTGAGGCTTGCTTAACCGGGCAGAAATACTGATTTTTTCGGTGGGAAATATCCTCTGAAAATACCGGAAATCGGGGGATTTCAGCCCAAGAGGAGAGCTGTTTTATCGGGGAATTGCATTTGGACAAATCTTTGGAATAAATGCAAAGAGCGCCAAGGCACCTTTACCTCCCCCCAGGGGTCATCACTCCTTTTGATTTTCCCCTTTCCAGTCATATTTTTTGAATTGTCTAAATCTGGAAATCATATTATAATAATTATGTATGCGTAGCTTTCATTTCAAGGAGGAAATATGGAATCACTGAATCAACTGATTTCCACCATTAACGGATTTTTATGGTCATCTGTTATCATCGCCCTGCTGGTGGGAGCAGGCTTCTATTTTACTGTCCGCACCAGGGCTGTACAGATTCGTTACTTCGGACGAATGTTCCAGCTCATAGCCCATACGGCCGGCCGGAAGACTGAGGGAAATGAGGTTTCTCCTTTCCAGGCTTTCTGTGTCAGCACCGCCTCCCGCGTAGGGGTGGGCAACATTGCAGGCATCGCCATTGCCATCGTATCCGGCGGTCCCGGCGCTATTTTCTGGATGTGGTTTATTGCGGTCATCGGTTCCGCCACGGGCTTTGTGGAATCTACCCTGGCCCAGCTTTATAAGGTGCCAAGAGAAGACGGCAACGGCTTCCGCGGCGGCCCTGCCTATTATCTGAAAAACGGCCTCGGCCACCGTATCTGGGCTGCCCTCTTTGCTATTCTGATTTCCGTCACCTACGGTATGATTTATAATTCCGTACAGTCCAATACCATTTCCCTGGCCCTGAACCATGCACTGGGTCTGGATCGTATGATGGTAGGCGGCGTGGTTACTGTGCTGGCCATGCTGGTCATCTGCGGCGGCATGGGCCGGGTAGCCCGGGTGACGGAATGGATGGTGCCTATTATGGCAGGCATTTACATCGTGGTTGCTCTGGGCATTATGCTCTATAATATTACCGAAATGCCCCATGTGTTCTACATTATCCTCCGGGATGCCTTCGACTGGCAGGCAGTATTTGGCGGCGGCATGGGTGCTGCTGTGCTCACCGGATTCAAGAGAGGCCTTTTCTCCAATGAAGCCGGCGAAGGTTCTGTACCAAATGCAGCGGCCACTGCAGATGCCACCCATCCGGTGGTGCAGGGCCTCATCCAGGCCTTCGGCGTGTATGTAGATACCCTTTTCATCTGCTCCGCTTCTGCTTTCATCGTTCTTCTTACCGGAGACTACAGCGCCACCGGCCTGACCGGCATCGAACTGATTCAGTGGGACATGTCCCAGTACTTCGGCAGCGGCGCTCCGAAAGCCGTTTCCTTCCTCATTTTCCTCTTTGCCTTCACTTCCCTTATTGGAAATTATTATTACGGGGAAATCAACATCGGTCATCTCACTCATAAAAAATGGCCGCTGAACCTCTTCCGCCTTCTCATTGCTGTCATGATTTTCTGGGGTTCCATTGCGGATCTGCCCCTTGTGTGGAACCTGGCGGATCTCTTCATGGCCTTTATGGTCTTAACCAACGTAAGCGCCATTATTCTTCTTTTCCCCCAGGCAAGGGCCTGCCTTCTGGATTATGAAAAGCAGCTGAAAAAAGGCATCCGGGTACCTCTCTTCCACCGGAATGTGCTGTCCGATACGAAGGGTATCGTATGGTGGGATGAGGAAAACAATTCCAATCATTTGAAACGGATGGAGAAATAAGGATTTCCAAAGAAAGCACGGACTCATTTACAAGTCTGTTCTTATCTATTGCTTCGTCATGGGATTTCCTAAACAGATGGCTGTTCACATCTAGTCATTCCCTGACAAAAAAACAATTGCTGCATCCATACTTGTCTAAAGGACTGTGAGGAAAGAGGGGCATCCCTTTTCCCCCACAGTCTTTTTTGCAAAGGAAGAAAAAACGAGCGCCTATCCCTCTCCTCTGAAAGGATTTCTTATAGAATAAACCGTTTTCCTGTTTTATATCATTTTATCAAGGAGGAAATATGATAATCAAAGCACCCTGCGGAGCCATGGAAGGCATGGAAATTCAGGGCATACATCAGTTTCTGGGTATTCCCTACGCCAAGCCGCCGGTAGGTGCCCTTCGCTTTATGCCCACAGAACCGGCGGAACCCTGGACAGGAATCCGTTCCTGCAGAAAACTGGGCCACGCTGCGCCTCAGCTCTATGTACCGGGACTTACTTTTCAGAAAAAAGAAGAGACCCTGGATGAAGACTGTCTTTATTTAAATGTGACCACCCCTGATACGACAGGAAAGCTTCCTGTGCTCTGCTGGATTCACGGAGGCGCCTTTCAGAAAGGATCTGCCACAGCAGGCATCAATCCGCCTTCCTTTGCCAGAGAAGGCATGGTGGTTGTCAATATGAATTACCGCCTTGGAGCCCTGGGATTTATGGATATGTCCGGTTATCTGGGAGATGCATACCGACAGTCCGGAAACAGCGGCCTTCTGGATATTATCGAGGCCCTCCGCTGGGTGCGGAAGAACATTGCTTCCTTTGGCGGCGACCCGGATAATGTAACCATTATGGGCCAAAGCGCCGGTGCCAAGCTCTGCGGTGCCCTGACCATCATGAAAAAAGCCAGAGGGCTGTTTCAAAAAGCCATCCTTTGCAGCGGTGCCGTGCAGTGCATTCGAGATGTACATACTGCCCGGTGCATAACAGATCAGTTTATGGCCCATGCCGGTCTTACGAAAGACAGGGCCCATGAAATCCTCACCATGCCCTGGGAAGCCATTTTAAAAGCCCAGGCTCCCATGTTCCGCGGATTCAACCTGCATGCGTCAGGCCCTGTATTTGACGGCATCAATTTTGAAGGAAATGACGCCCTTGCCCTGATCCGGCAGCATGCAGGTCAACATATTTCCCTTCTCATGGGAACAAACAGAGATGAAACAAATCTCTACTGGCATATCTATCATGTGCATGACATGGATGAAGGGCTGGCAGAAAAACTCTTCGGCAATCGGGCACCCATCGTTATGAAAAACTACAGAAAAATTCCCAAAGACGAAAACTTCCATCAGCGTTTCGTCCACTTCCTGACAGAATATATTTACCGCGCCGGCGACATAGACATGGCGGAAACCGCTTCTGACGCAGGGCAGGACGTCTATCTCTACCGGCTGGACTGGGACCGGCAGGCTTATAAAGCCTGCCATGCTTCTGAGACCCAGTTCCTCATGAGTATGGGCTCTGTCATCCACGATGTGGACCACTCGCCTGCCCATGAAGAGCTGAAAGAAGAAATGCATGGCGCCTTTACTGCCTTTATAAAAAAAGGCATGCCCGCTGCAGAGGGCATGCCGTCATGGCCGAAATTTGACAGAGAAAACCGCCGTATCATGGTCTTTGACCATCCCTGCCATGTAGAGAGAGCTGCTGCATCGGAAACAGACCCGGCCATGCCATTCCAGGTATTTGCTCTGTAAAATCTGTACATCGAAAAGGGGCTGTGAAGAAATGATTTACATTTCCTCGCAGCCCTTTTTTGCTGAAACAAATTTAGAAAAGTAAAAAGCCACTGACCTTCGACAGGTCCTGAGCAGCAGGAAGCCTGTCAAAAGGTCTTATCCAGATGGCCTACTACTTTTTTATTTCCTTTTTTCTCATTCCGCTCTTCCAGTTTTTTCATAATGTCGTAAAGATCTACGCCGGCATTTTCCCAGAGGACGAAGAGATGGTAGAGGAGATCGCAGGATTCATCTATGATTTCTTCCTTATCTTCGTGCTGATCGGCAATAATGACTTCAGAAGCTTCTTCTCCTATTTTTTTATCGATTTTATTCTTACCTTCCTTCTGGAGGTAATTGGTATAGGATTTTTCCTGGGGATGAATTCTGCGGTCTTTGATTTCTTCAAAGAGCGTATGAAGGATGGTAAGCGTTCCCTTCGCTTTTGTATTATCCCACTGGGCAAGGCTCCGATAGAAGCAGCTGCGGTTTCCTGTATGGCAGGCAGGGCCTTCCGGAATGGCCTCCACTACCAGGGTGTCGGCATCGCAGTCCACGTAAATCCGCTTGACATGCTGGAAATGGCCTGATTCTTCGCCTTTATGCCACAGTTTCTGGCGGCTGCGGCTGAAGAACCAGGTTTCGCCGCTTTCCACCGTTTTAGCCAGAGATTCGGCATTCATATAGGCCACCATGAGCACTTCGCCGCTTCTGGCATCCTGCACCACTGCCGGCACCAGTCCTTTTTCATCAAATTTGATATTTCCGATGTCTACTGACTCCATAAATCCTCCTTATATCCGCACGGGAATGCCGTGGGCTGCCAAATACTTTTTTAAATCGGGAATGGCAATTTCACCGAAGTGGAAGACTGACGCTGCCAGGGCCGCATCGGAGCCTGCTTCAAAGGCTTTCAGGAAATCTTCCATTTTCCCTGCGCCGCCGGAGGCAATGACAGGGATAGAAAGCTGCTCTGACAGGGTGTGCATGAGTTCCAGGTCATACCCCTTTTTCTCCCCATCGGTGTCGATGGAGTTCATGCAGATTTCTCCGGCCCCCAGCTCCATGCCTTTCCTGGCCCATTCCAATACGGAAATGCCGGTGTTTTTCCGTCCTCCTTCGATGTACACGTCCCATCCGCCATGGTCGTTCCGTTTACCGTCGATGGAAAGAACCACGCACTGGTTTCCAAAACGCTCGGCACTTTCCCTGATGATTTCCGGATGCATGACGGCGGCAGAGTTGACAGATACCTTGTCGGCACCAGCCAGCAGCATGGTGCGGAAATCGTCAGCTTTGCGAATGCCTCCTCCTACGGTAAAGGGGATGGTCAGCTCTTCCGCAATGGCTTTCACCGTGTCCACAAAGGTTTCCCGCCCTTCATGGGTTGCGGTAATGTCATAAAAGACAAGTTCATCGGCGCCGGAGTCGGAGTAGTACTTTCCTAAAGCCACAGGATCATCTACGTCCTGCAGGTGATGAAATTGTTTTCCCTTGACCACCCTGCCATGATTTACGTCCAGACAGGGAATGATTCTTTTTGCAAGCATAGTATGCTCCTTTGCGTTTTAGAAAAACAGGGGATGCCTCGCAGCCCCGGATTCAGAGGGGGCTGGGAAAAGGTTCTTAAGATTGACCGGCCTGTGGCCGGAGGGTTATTAGGTTTGACGGGCCCCTGGGGCCCGAAGGTTGTGGACTGCCCTGTCGAAAAATGAGTATAAATTTTGCAAAGCGGTTCCTTCCCGCCGACTGCTGTTTAATGCCTTTTGATTCAAACGCTGCACGTACCAAGATTCTTCGCCTGCGGCTCAGAATGACTGTGCAGGCGAGAAGGTAAGGTCGTAACGCTGAATTTATACTCATTGCCCACAGAGCAATCCACAACCCTCGGCCCGGAGGGTCGTCAAACTTACGCCCCTTCATCCGCGCAGCGGATGTCAACCCTCGCCTGCGCAGCAGGCGTCAACCGAAGCGCGCAGTGGCTCCTGATGCGGCTCCCTTATTCCTGGATTTCCCGTATTTCTTCCATGGTTACTTTTCCCTCATAGAGGGCTTTGCCTGTGATGGCTCCATACACCCCCATGGCAGACAGTTTCCGGAGATCTTCCGCACTGGAAACGCCGCCGGAAGCAATCAGGTGGATGCCTTCCAGAGCCTGAAGTTTTTTCATCATGTCGAAGTTCGGACCGGAAAGCATGCCGTCCCGGCTGATATCCGTATAAATCAGCGTATTCACGCCGTGGGTCAGGAGTGTTTCTGCAAAGGTCATGACCTTGCGGCTGCTGCCGTCCACCCAGCCGTGGGTAGCCACTTCGTCTCCCTTGGCATCTATAGATACGGCAATATGATCAGCGCCAAAAGTTTTGGCGGCCTGAATGGCAAAGTAAGGGGAAGCAGCGGCTTTGGAGCCGATAATGACCCGGTACACCCCCATGTCCAGGTAGTCTTTAATGGCCTTTTCATTGCGAATACCGCCGCCCACTTCCAGAGGGATGGTGAGGACTTCACACATTTTTCGGATGATTTCCTTATTGACGCCGTCCCCTTTGAAAGCACCATCCAGATCCACCACATGAAGGGCTTTAGCCCCTTCTTCCTGCCATTTCAGCGCCATTTTCACCGGATCATCGCCGTAAACGGTAAGGTTTTCTTTTTTCCCCTGCTGCAGACGCACGCAGTGCCCATCTTCTATATCTATTGCTGGAAATATTTTCATTTCATCAACCACTTTGCTAAACGATCCCAGATGGCCATCCCTACAGAGCCCGATTTTTCAGGGTGGAACTGGAATCCCAATACATTGTCCTTCCCCACCACAGCCGGTACGGTGACACCATAATCGGCAGATGCAATGACGTCTTCCGTATCTCCCGGTGTCTTGTAGTAAGAATGGACGAAATATACATAGGAATGAAGGGGCAGGCCTTCCAGCACTTCGTGGGGCCGGTGAATGACCAGTTCATTCCATCCCATATGGGGCACTTTTAATTTCCCTTCCGGAAAATGGACAATCCGGCCGGGAAGAAGGCCCAGGGCAGGAATATGTCCATTCTCCTCAGAGACTTCATAGAGCGCCTGCATGCCCAGGCATATGCCGGCCAGCTTTTTTCCATTTTTCACTTCTTCCCGGATAAGGCCAGACAAACCGTAGCCATCCAGATGCTCCATAGCATCCTTCATGGCACCAACGCCAGGCAGGATGAGGGATTTGGCGCTTCGGATAACTTCCGGATTTCTTGTCACTTCCACAGAAAGGCCGGCCCTTTCCGCCGCCCGGACCACATTGGCCAGATTGCCTGCGTCATAATCGATAATGGCTGTTTTCATCAGAGCACTCCTTTGGTCGATAATACCCTGCCGCCTTCCACGGTAACCGCTTCCTTCAGTGCATGGCCCAGCCCTTTGAAAAGAGATTCTACGATATGATGGCCGTTTTCGCCGTAAAGGCAGGCCATGTGCAGGTTCATCATACCGTGCATGGCAAAGGCCAGGAAGAATTCTCTGGTCATTTCCGTTTCAAAGGTGCCGATCCGCTCCACCGGGATTTTCACATCGTACACGAAATAGGGCCGTCCGGAAAGGTCCAGCACAATGCGGGACAGTGTCTCATCCATGGGGCAGAAGAAGGCGCCGTAGCGGCGGATGCCCTTCTTATCTCCCAGCGCTTTGAGGAACACGCTGCCCAGGGCAATGCCCAGGTCTTCAATGGTGTGATGGTTGTCCACTTCCAGGTCCCCCTGGCAGGTTATGGAAATATCCATGCCGCTGTGACAGGCAAGGAGGTTCATCATGTGGTCGAAGAAACCGATACCCGTGGTTCCCTCAAAGCGCCCTTCTCCATCGATGACAAGGGAAATGGCAATGTCTGTCTCCCCTGTTTTTCTATGAATCTCTGCCTGTCTCATGAAAGCTCCTTCCGAAATACTTCAAGGAGGGCATCATCCACATCCCTGGTGGTCACAGTAATGCGGTAGGCATTGGGCAGCTCTCCGCTGTTCCGGTAAATCTTCACCAGAATGTCTTTGGCTTTCAGGGCTTTGAAAATTTCTTCATGTTTGCTTTCCACCTGGACCAGAAGGAAATTGGTGCAGGATGGATATACGGTGAGGCCGGGAATTTTCACCAGTTCATCAAAAAGGCGGTTCCGTTCCTTCACAATGTCATCTCTCACCCTAAGAATTTCCTCCCTGTGTTTCAGTACGATGGGCGCAAAGAGCTGGGTAAAGGCATTGAGGTTGTAGGGCGCCTTGATTTTGCCGATGGCATCGATGATTTCCTTATCAGCTGCCAGATAGCCGCAGCGCATGCCTGCCAGACCGAAGGCTTTGGACAGGGTGCGGAGCACTACCAGGTTCGGATATTTTTTGATTAAAGGCAGCACGCTTTCCTTCTGGGCAAATTCCATGTACGCTTCGTCCACGAAAACAAGATTGTCAGCCGCCTTCAGCACTTCTTCGATAAAGGAGGCCGGCAGCAGGTCGCCGGTAGGGTTATTGGGGTTGCAGATGACTGTGATTTTCGGCTGGTATTTCTTAACCGCTTCCAGAATGCCTTTCTTGTCCCGGCGATAGCCTGCCAGGTCCCTCACTTTGATGGCGCGGGCCCCCAGGGTTTCTGCTCCCAGTTCGTACATGTCAAAAGTTGGCGTATGAACCAGGATCTGGTCTCCCGGGTTCAGGAATGTGCCCAGAAGGTAGGTAATCATCTCATCGCCGCCGTTACCGCAGATGATGTTTTCCGGAGCCTGTCCGGTGTAGTCCGCCAAGGCTTTTCGAAGGCCGTCAGCCATGGGTTTCGGGTAAATCTGGGGTTTAAAGGTATCCAGCGCTTCCACCAGTTCCTTTTTCAGGGATGGAATGGAAAGAACGTTAAAATAGTTTTCATTGGCATTAATCACGTATTTTTCTGCAATAGGAGCCACATAGTAGGGTTCAAAATCTTTAATTGTATTTCTAAGCCATTCAGTCTTCATCACGTACCTCCATCGCATGAGCATGAGCGGTGAGCCCTTCTGCTTTGGCAAAGAGCTGCACTTTCTTGGAAATGTTACGGAACGCTTCCTCACTGTAGCATTCCACACTGCTGTGTTTTACAAAATCATAAACCCCCAGGGGCGAGGAGAAAGCAGCGGTACCGGAGGTGGGCAGTGTATGGTTGGGGCCCGCCATGTAGTCCCCGATTGGTTCAGAAGTGTATTTGCCGAGGAAAATGGCACCGGCATTATAAATAAGGGGCAGGTATTTTTTCGGGTCCGGCAGCTCTACTTCCAGATGCTCCGGCGCAATCTTATTGACGATATCAAAGCACTGTTCTGCATCTTTGCAAAGGAAAGCCTTGGCGTACTGGTCCACGGAGCTCTTCATGATTTCATAGCGGGAAAGCTCTTTCATCTGTTTTTCCATTTCCTTCTGCACCGCCAGGCCGAAGTCTTTATCCGGTGTAATGAGGAATACGGCAGCCCGGGGATCATGTTCAGCCTGGGAGAGTAAATCCGCCGCAATCCACTTCGGATTGGCGCTGCCATCAGCCACGCAGCATACTTCTGAGGGGCCGGCAATCATATCAATGCCTACCGTACCGAAAACAAGGCGTTTGGCCATGGCTACGAAAGCGTTGCCGGGTCCTACGATTTTAAATACAGGCTCCACCGTTTCCGTGCCGTAAGCCAGCATGCCAATGCCCTGGGCACCGCCGACCTTGTAGATTTCCTTCACCCCGGCCACATAGGCAGCAGCCAGAATATTGGGGTTCACTTTTCCGTCTTTACCGGGCGGAGTAGCCATGGCCACGGATGGGCAGCCTGCCACCATGGCCGGCACCGTATCCATAAGCACCGTGGAAGGATAGGCAGCCCGGCCGCCGGGAACGTAAACGCCTACCCTCTGGATGGGAAGAAACCGTTCTCCCAGTTCCACGCCGTCCCGGAAGGTTTTGGACCAGGATTTCCTGACCTGCTCACGGTGGAATGCTTCAATATTTTCCTTTGCTTCCTTTAATACGGCGAGGAATTCAGGACCTACAGCCTTGACTGCCTCTTCGATTTCCGACTCACTCACCCGGAAGTCCGTAAGGTCTACACCGTCAAATTTCTTTGTGAGTGCCCGAATGGCTTCGTCTCCTCCTTCCTTCACCTGTGCGAGGATGGCGGACACTGATTTTTCCAAATCATCAGAGAGATTCACATTTCTATTAGTCATGGTCCTCACTTCACGAAGGGTCAGCCCTTTTTCCGGTACTTCAATCCATTCCATTTCTATGCCTTCTTTCTGTGGTCAATCCTTTTTGACCACCTGTATGAACTGATTCAATTCATCCTGTTTCATCTTGAAGGAAACCTTGTTGCAGATGAGACGAGCGGAGAAATCCATAAAATAATCGTAGGCCTCCAGGCCATTTTCACGGAGGGTCGTGCCTGTTTCCACAATATCCACAATCACATCGGAGAGTCCCACCAGAGGAGCCAGCTCCACAGAGCCGTTCAGCTTGATGATATCAATGGGCTGGAAACGGCCGGCAAAGTACTTCCTTGCAATGGAGGGATATTTGGAAGCCACCGTGAGGATGCGTTTATTCATCACATCCCTTTTCCCCTTGATACCGGACACAGCCATGCGGCATTTGCCGATACCCAGGTCAAGGATTTCATAGACATCCTCTTCACCGTCTTCCATGAGTACATCCTTGCCAACAATGCCGGCATCAGCGGCACCCCGCCTGACATAGACCGCCACATCCGGTGACTTCACCAGAGTCACCCGGATGCGGCCTTCCTTATCGGTAAAAATTAATTTTCTGCTGTCATCGGAATAATCGGGGAACTGATATCCTCCATCAGACAGGCTTTTCATCACTTTCCTGGCAATACGCCCTTTGGCGAGAGCTATATGAAGCATATCAAAGTCCTCCCAGTTTTCTTTCCATTTCCTCTTTAGACAGTGCCTCTTCCCCCATAAGGAAAGAGCCTTTCTCATAGGAAGCTATCATGCGGTAATCGCCGGGGATAATTCGGTTCTTCCGGCTCACTCCAAGGACGGAGTATCCTTTATGCCTCCAGTCCATCAGAGTCAGGATCAAATCTCTGTCCGCTTCCTCATACACCACAGCCAGATCACAGGAAGGAACCATTTCCTCCAGCAAATCCTCTTCTGCCATGACCTCGTAAAGAAGGTTCATGTTAAGGCCAAAGCCGCAGGCCGGGCGGGGCACCTGGAACTGGGCGGCCAGAGAATCATAACGGCCGCCGCTGATCAAGGAATACAGGGCGCCATCAGCGTAAATCTTGAACACCATGTCCGTATAATAACCCATGTGGGAAGTAAAGGCAAAATCAAGCTGCACGGAATCGCTGTAGCCTGCTACATCCAGGTATTCATAAACCTTCTGAAGACGGCTGAGTGATTCCATCATGCCGTGATTCAGGCACAGCCCTTCTGCCCGCTTCAAAGTAGATTCATAATCCCCAAAGAGCCGCGGCAGCTCCAGCAGTACATCCCGCTGGATTTTCGTAATAGGAAGCCCGTCAACCAAACCATCAAAGGCCACCAGATTTCTCTTCTCCATATATTCCCGCACCTGGGACAGCTGCTCCTTTGTCAGATGGAGCTCATCGAAAAGGGCGTCCATATAGGCCACAGTGCCCAGGTCGATCCGCATATCCCGGATGCCCACGGACTTTAAAAATTCTGCAGCCATGACCATGACCTCGCCGTCACACTCCGGCGTCTCATCGCCCAGCACTTCCACGCCGCTCTGGAGAAAATATTTCCCATGGGTGGACTTTCCATAATATTCACGGAACACCATGGACACATAACCAAACTTCAAAAGCTGGGACGGATCCGGATACTCCCGGGCCACCGTCTTCACCAGAGGCACCGTCACATCCGGCCGCATGACCAGCACCTCGCCGTCGGGCCCTATGGTCTTTATCATCTCCCGCTGGAGCTGGGGAAAATAGGTGCCGTAGGTATCATAATCCTCAAAGGTGGGAGTCTGGATAATCTTGCACCCGTGCCGCCGCATGACGGAAACCACAGCGCTCTCAATGCGGTCGTAATTCTTCATTTCTTCTTCATGGACCATTTTCAGGTCATCCATTGTACGAGCCATTTGCGCCCTCCTCTCTTTCTTATGGTTAATACATTACCACGCTAAAGTAAGAAAGTAAAGAGGGAAGGCAGTAAAAATTGTAAAAAAGTAGAAAAAGCGTCCTCTCCGGTGTGGGATATGGCGTCAGAGGACTGGCATTTGTACCTGCTGTGCTGTATATCGCAAAATAAAAGAAGCTGTGAAAAAATGATTTACATTTTTCACAGCTCCATGAGTCTATAGCCAGGGTTACGTAATTTCTTTGTCATCAGTGCTGGCCGTCTGACGCCTACCTTCTCTCCAGTATCTTCTCCGCCCTCTGTATATCCTTCTGAATCTGCGCCGCCAGTGCTTCCGGCGAGGGAAAGCGGATTTCGCCGCGGATTCTTTCCACCCATTCCAGAGTGAAGGATTTTCCGTAGATATTGCTGTCGAAGTGGAATATGAAGGTTTCTATAGTTCTCTGTTTCCCTTCAAAGGTAGGATTTTTCCCTATGTTGGTAATAGAAGGATACTTTCTTCCACCAATCAGGGCAAAGGTGGCATAGACACCGTCTTTGGGAAGCACCCGGTCTGCCGCAAAGGACAGGTTAGCCGTAGGAAAGCCTAGAATATCATGGCCCCGGTGAAAGCCGTGGACCACGTCGCCCTGAAGGGTATAGTTCCTTCCCAGAAGGCAGGCGGCTTCCTTCATCTGTCCCTGCTGGATGAGCTGCCTGATGGCAGTGCTGGAAACAGTTTTCCCCTCTTCCTCTGTAAGACCTGCCACAGAGACCGGTATCTTTTTTAAGCGGGACCACTCTTTTAACAGACGGCTGTTTCCTTTGGCCTGTCTGCCGAAGGTGAAATTTTCCCCTGCCGCAAGTCCGGACAGGCCGGGAAGGCTTTCCAGCTTTTCCAGAAATTCTTCGGGCCCTTCTTGTAGAAATTTCTTATCAGGTCTAAGAAAAAGAGTAAAAGCCATGCCCGCTTTTTCCATGGACTTTGCCTTTTCTTCCCTGCTCTGGAGAAGAGGCACCTGCACCTTCGGTGCAAGGACGGCCATAGGATGGGGCCAGAAGGTGAGAACGCCGGGTATGGCGTCTACCTTTGCTGCCAGTTTCCGGGCCAGGCGCAGCACTTCCTCATGGCCCCTGTGGCAGCCGTCGAAGAAGCCCATAGCCAGCACGAATTTTTTATTTGTGGGAAGTTCTTCCCATGAATGATAGATTTCCATAAAAGCCTCAGGAAAACACTTTTTTCGGATGAATGATGCCTCTGGAAACAGAAGCGATACCAAGGAAACGGGATCCCTGAAAAACGGCCGCCGCTTCCCTGTCTCCTTCTCGGCAGCGGAGTCTTTTCCCCTGAAGGAAATCGGCTCCTTCCTTTTCAGAAAGCTCCAGTGCCGGAAGTTTGGAAAGAATGGGATGGAGGTCTTTGATCACCGCTCCCTCCGGATCCTTTTCTATATCTTCCAGCGTCCAGGCATCCTGCAGGGTAAAAGGCCCCATTTCCGTTCTGTTAAGGCCGCTCATGGTCAAAAGGCAGCCTGCTTCCTTTCCCAAATCCCGCCCCAGTGCACGGATATAGGTACCGGCCGAGCAGGTGACGGTCAGAGAAAGGAAAGGCGGAGCGATTTCTGTGATTTCCAGTTTATAAATTGTTACGGGACGAGCAGGAAGGTCCACTTTTTTCCCTTCCCTGGCCAGTTTATAGGCCCGCTCTCCTTTGATTTTAAGGGCAGAATAGCTGGAAGGCACCTGCATGATGGGCCCCCGGAATTTTTCCGCTGCCCTTTCAAAGACCGAAAGGTCCTCCGGCAGGGGGCCTTCTTCCACCACCTGTCCGGTCATGTCTTCGGTGTCGGTGGCAAGACCCATGCGGAAGCTGGCCTCATAGGTTTTGGTATGGATAGGGGCGTATTCGATGAGCCTGGCAGCCCTTCCGAGAAATACGGGGAGCACTCCTTCCGCCATGGGGTCCAGCGTGCCGCCGTGTCCTATTTTCTTCTGGTGATATATACGGCGCAGTTTGGCAATCACGTCAAAGGAAGTCCAGTCCTTCGGCTTTACCACATTGATAACGCCGTCCATCAGAGATATTTCTCCGCTGCTTTCACAAAGAGGGGCTCTGCGTCAGAAAAACTTTCATGAATGGTGCAGCCTGAAGCCTTCCAGTGGCCGCCACCGCCAAATTCAGCTGCCAGATCTCCCACATTGGCATGTTCTGTAGAGCGAAGGGAAATCCTTGTTTCCTTTTCCCCTTTGTACTTGAAGAGTGCCGCAATCTGGCAGCCTTTGATGCAGCGGGGAATGGAGGCATAGTAATCCGAATTTTCGCCGTCCAGCTCCATGGCTTCCTTTCCCATATAGGCGATGACGATTTTTCCATCATCATAGGAATGCACCGTACCTGCCACCAGCTGGTAACATTTCATGGCTTCCTCGGTCTTTTCATCCAGCCTGTTGGCAATGTAGTCCGGCTTGGCTCCCATGGCCACCAGTTTGCTGGCCATCATGAGGGTATGGGCAGAGGTGCAGGAGAATTTGAAGAAGCCGCTGTCGGTGCCGATAGCCATGTACAGGGCATTGCAGGTGTCCTCGTCCATGGAAATACCGGCATCGAAGAACATTTCCGCCAGCATTTCCGCCGTAGCAGCGTATTTGTACTGGAGGTAGAGATAGTCGGTGTAATGCTCATTGGACCGATGATGGTCGATGCAGAGGCTGTCCACATCAGGGAAATTGAAATGTCCGCCGCGCTCCAGATTTCCCAGATCCGTAAACACCAGGGCGTCATAGTCCTTTCCCTCCGGCATTTCCGTATGCACCAGGGCAGCCGTTTTGATAAGGCGGTACACATGGGGCACCGGGTCCGGCAGCAGCATATCCGCTTCCTTCCCCAGCTTAACCAGCACGTTGTGGAGAGCACAGATGGAACCTACATCATCTCCATCGGGATGCTCGTGGCCTACCAGAAGGAAACGGTGATGGGACATGAGGAAATCCCAGGCTTCCTTCTTGCCGATTTCCTTTGCATGATTCAGGGCAAGGCTCATTTTTCTTCCTCCTTGTGAATTTTCTTCAAAAGGCCGTCAATGTGCATGCCATAATCCAGGGATGTATCTTCGGCGAAGGAAATTTCCGGCGTGTAGTAAATCTTCAGCCGCTGTCCCAGTTCCCGGCGTACAAAGCCCTTTCCTTTGTTCAGCGCTTCCAGGGAAGCCGCCTTTTCCTCATCGCTTCCGAAGAGGGACACAAAGATCCTGGCTTCCCGAAGATCACCGGTCACTTCTACTCCCGTCACCGTCACAAAACCGATGCGCGGGTCCTTTAAATCATGAAGGAGCATATTGCTCACTTCCTGCTTAATAAATTCCTGGATTTTTCGTACTCGTAATTCAGACATAGGTCTCACCTCACGTTTTTATAAAAATATCCGCCTTCTATGCAGTTGGATAAAGGCGGATACGATGAAATCATTATATGTGTGGGGCCTTGCGGCCCCGGGTTCAGAAGGGTCAGTTGACGGGGCTTCGCCCCGAGGGTTCTTAAGGTTCTTAAGTTTGACGGGCCCTGTGGGCCCGAGGGTTGAGGTATCGCCGCCAGAGGCGGCGATGAACTTTTTATATACCGCTTCGCGGCTGGCCTGCTTTTCCCGGATGAAACCCGGTTGCAGTTATTTTATTAAAACCGGCGGCGAAGCCGCCCACCACAACCCTCGCCCCTAAAGGGGAAACGACTCACTATGATTTGTGCGTCGCTTTGCTCCTTCAAATCATGTTCGCTGTGCACGCCGAAGGCGCGTCAAACTTAAGCCCCTTCGCCTGCGCAGCAGGCGTCAAACCTCAGGCCGCAAGGCCTGTCAATTCTCACGCCCGAAGGGCGTGTCCTTACTTCAGTTCAGCAGCTTCTTCCTTCAGTTCGAAGGCTTCCAGCTGGTCCCCTTCCTTCACATCGCGGTAGCTGTCAATGGAAATGCCGCATTCAAAGCCGGCAGCCACTTCCTTCACATCATCCTTGAAACGGCGGAGGGAATTAATCTTGCCTTCGTGGATAACGATGCCGTCACGAATCAGGCGGAGCTGGCAGTTGCTGGTGATCTTGCCGTCCTGTACGTAGGAACCGGCAACAATGACTTTCGGTGTATGAATGACCTGACGTACTTCCGCATGGCCCAGAAGCACTTCGCGAATGGTAGGCGAAAGCATGCCGGCCATAGCGGCTTTTACGTCGTCGATGCAGTCATAAATGACGCGATAGAGCCTGATATCTACGCCGTCTTTTTCGGCCATAGCCCGGGCATTGGCATCAGGGCGGACATTGAAGCCGATAATGAGGGCGTGGGAAGCGGAAGCCAGCATGACATCAGATTCATTGATGGCGCCTACGGCGGAATGAACGATGGAAATACGGACTTCTTCACTCTTAATGCCCTGGAGGGACTGGACCAGTGCTTCTACGGAGCCCTGGACATCAGCCTTGATGATGATATCCAGTTCCTTCATTTCCCCTTCCTTAATCTTTTCGAAGATGTTGTCCAGGGTCACTTTCTGTACGTTCCGCTGTTCTTCTTCCTTGGCTCTGGAAGCCCGGAGTTCAGCAATGGCTCTGGCCTTCTTTTCATCCATTACATAGAAATGGTCCCCTGCTTCCGGCACGCTGTCCATACCCAAGATTTCAGCCGGTGCGGAAGGTTCTGCATTCTTCAGCTTCCTGCCGTTTTCATTGGTCATAGCGCGGACACGGCCCCAGCTCTTGCCTGCCAGGATGCCGTCGCCTACATGGAGGGTGCCGTTCTGTACCAGCACGCTCATCACAGGGCCGCGGCCCTTATCCAGCTGGGCTTCTACAACTACGCCGTAGGCTTCGCGGTTCGGGTTGGCTTTCAGTTCCTGCATTTCAGCCACCAGGAGGATGTTTTCCAGAAGGTCATCCAGGCCTATTTTCTTCTTGGCGGAAATAGGAGTCATAATGACATCGCCGCCCCAGTCTTCAGCCAGCAGGCCTTCCTTGGACAGTTCTTCCTTGATACGGTCAGGGTTGGCACCGGGCTTATCAATCTTGTTGATTGCTACCATAATGGGCACGCCTGCATTCTTGGCGTGGTGGATAGCTTCAATGGTCTGCGGCATAACGCCGTCATCTGCTGCTACGATGAGCACTGCAATATCCGTAATCTGGGCACCTCTGGAACGCATGGCCGTGAAAGCTTCATGACCCGGGGTATCCAGGAATGTAATCTTATGTCCCTTGTAGCGAATCTGGTAAGCGCCGATGCGCTGGGTAATGCCGCCGGCTTCGTGCATGGCCACATTGGTCTGGCGCAGAGCATCCAGCAGGGTGGTCTTGCCGTGGTCTACGTGGCCCATAATGGTAACCACTGCCGGTCTGGGCTTCAGGAAACGGGGATCATCAGGTGCCGGTGTGTATTCGGTGGGATCTGCTGCCGCTTCTGCTTCCTTCAGGGTGACGCCGAATTCTTCTGCCAGAATTTCGATGGTATCCCGGTCCAGATTCTGGTTGATGGTAGCCATGACGCCGTCCATCATCAGATGTTTAATGATTTCACTGACTTCGCGGCCAAAGAGCTCTGCCAGTTCCTTCACTGTCACACTGGGCGGCAGTTCCACTTCTGTAGGATAGGAAGCCGCTTTCTTTTCAGCCATATGTTTTTTCTTTCTGGTCTGGTTCAGGGAACGGGCCATCAAAGAGCCGCCTTCCTTTTCTCTGCGGCTTCTTTCCCAATCCTTCTTGGATTTCTTCTTGGCCGGTTTTTCTCTTCTCTGTACAGCAGCCGGTGCTTCTTCCACAGGAGCAGGACGGCTGTTTCTTTCAGCCGGCTTCCTGTCCTGGCGGGAGCGGTCATTCCGGTCCCGTCTGTCATTTCTGTTCTCGCTTCGTTCCCCGTTTCTGGAAGGTCTTCCGTTTTCGCTGCGGTTTCTGCCGTCCCGTCCGCCATGGTCGTTTCTGTCATTTCTACCCTGGCGGTCGTTTCTACCATCTCTCTGACGGTTCTGGCGGTCATCTCTCGGGCGGTTTTCCCGCTTTTCCGTCTTCGGTGCCTGTTTGGCTTCTTCCCGAGCCGGCGCTTTGACTTCTTTATTTTCTGCTTTGGGAGCAGCCTTTACGGGCGCTTCCGCCTTAGGAGCAGGAGCCGGTTTCGGTTCTTCCGGCACTTCAAAGGAAGAATAGGATTTTCGTCCTGTTTCCTGTTTCTTCCGGTCCGTAGGACGGCCCTCGTGGTCAAAGCGGACAGTGCGCATAGGCGGCCTTTTAGCCGGTCTCTTCTTTGCAGCAAAAGCCTTTTCCAAAATGGCGCATCCATTGTCATCTACGCCGCTCAGTCTGCTGGTCACATCCACATTGTGACTTTTCAGTACATCCAGCACCTCTTTATCTGTTTTGCCATACTGTCTGGCTAATTCATAGACTCTCTTTTTCTTCTGCATAAGCAGCCTCCCAACCTTTATGATTTCCGGTGGTCAATCTTTTCTGCAATTGCCCTGCCGAATCCTTTATCTGTAATCAGTGCTGCCGTCCTGACCCCTTTGCCCAGGGCCTGTCCCAGCCTTTCCTTTTCTCCGAAGATTCTGGAGGAAATGTGGTATCTTTCAGCAGCTTTTATATATTCATCCTTTGTCCGCGGGGAGCTGTCTTCTGTAACAATCAGCAGGACACCCTGTCCTTTCTTAAGTCCTTCCGACACCTGTTCATTCCCGGAAAGCAGTCTGCCTGCTTTCATGCAAAGGCCAAGCATCCTGTAAATCGGCTCATCCATTTTCGATCTGTGCTTTCAGCGCTTCATACACATCCTTGGACACCGGACGCTTCAGGGATTTTTCCAGGCCGTGATTTTCATAGGCTTTGTTGAAACAGTCCATGCTGTCGCACACATACACGCCGCGTCCCGATTTCTTGCCTGTCCTGTCCACTTCGATTACCCCGGTAGGGAGTACTACGATGCGGAGGAGTTCTTTCTTCGGCTTTAATTCCTTGCAGCCCACGCACATGCGCATGGGAATCTTCTTTACCTTCATTCTTTGGTTTCCTCCTCAGCCACGCCGCCGGCTTCAATATCTCCCAGGATATCATCATCTTCTTCCTCAACGGCCTGTCCGAATCCTTCTTCCTTCGCCTGGGTTTCGCTCTTAATATCGATCTTCCAGTTTGTCAGCTTCGCTGCCAGCCTTGCATTCTGGCCTGCCTTACCAATGGCCAGAGACAGCTGGTAATCAGGAACAATGACGTAGGAGGATTTTTCCTCTTCCCACACGGAAACGGAAATGACCTTGGCCGGGGAAAGGGCATTGGCAATATACACGGCAGGATCTTCATCCCAGCGGACGATATCAATTTTTTCATCATGAAGCTCGTTTACAATGTTCTGTACCCTCTGGCCCTTGGGTCCTACGCAGGCACCAACGGGATCCACCTTGGGGTCCATGGCATAAACGGCAATTTTAGAACGGGAGCCTGCTTCACGGACCACGCTCTTGATTTCCACAGTGCCGCTGTAAATTTCAGGAACCTCCAGTTCAAAGAGCCGCTTCAGAAGTCCCGGATGGGTTCTGGAAAGGATAATTTCCGGTCCCTTGGTGGTCTTTCTGACTTCCAGTACGTAGCATTTGATTTTATCATTGGGATGGAATTCTTCCCCTTCAATCTGTTCCGCATAGGGAAGGATGCCTTCCACACGGCCCAGATCTACGAAAATTGTGCGGGATTCGCTCCATTTTACGGTGCCGGTAATCACATCGCCCTCGCGGCCGGAGAATTCATCATAAATAGATCCTCTTTCTGCTTCACGAAGCTTCTGAATCATCACCTGCTTGGCGGTCTGGGCAGCCACGCGGCCGAAGTTCTTCGGTGTCACTTCGATGCGGAGCATGTCTCCTGCTTCATAGGACTTGTCAATCTTCTTGGCATCTTCCACGGAAATTTCATTCACTGCATTTTCAGAGTCGGGGTCAATTTCTTCTACCACCATTTTTTCTTCATAAATATGGTAATCCCCGGTTTCCCTGTTCAGTGTAACAGAGGACTTGGCATTGCTGCCGGTTTCCTTCTTGTAGGCAGTGAGCAGCACCATTTCCAGTGCGTCAAAAACGATTTTCTCATCGACCTTCTTTGCCTTCACCAGGCCCTTGATTGCTTCGATTAAATCTAAATTCACGATGTCCATTTCCTCCCGGAATCAAAATGAAAAATGCAGTCTAACCTGCGAAATTTTATCTCTGCTTAAAGAAATCTCTCCCTCTTCCATTTTCAGAAGAAGAGCGCCGTCCTCAGCAAGACCCAGCAGTTTGGCCGTAAATGATTTCACGCCCTTCTTCCCTTCCAAAGGAGCAAAAAGCTTCACATCCACGTCCTCACCGGTATAACGGATAAAATCTTTATCCTTCTTCAGCACACGGTCAAGGCCGGGCGAAGAAACCTCCAGCATGTAATTGTCAGGAATCAAATCCGCCTCATCCAGAAGCATGCCTGCTTTCTCGCTCACAGTCTGGCAGTCATTCAAATCCACGCCGCCTTCCTTGTCAATGTAAATGCGGAGAATCCAATTTCTTTCCCGCACATATTCCACATCCACAAGTTCCAGGCCCTCTCTCTCCAGGCCAGGCTCCAGCAGTTTTTCCACTGCTTCTTCCACATCCCTGCGCGCCATATGCCCTCCTTATCCTTAATATAAGAAAGAGTGAGCCGAAGCTCACTCTACAGGAAACTCTATACACACACTTACGGTTTGATTATACCACACTATGTAAAGGGTGGCAAATCATTGAGCTCTTCGCCTCTCCGAGTCGTGGCGACGGCTTCGCCGCCGTTTTTATCCCCTTTCTCGAGCTAATACTGATTCCATCAAAGTTCGCCTTTATTCCTGAATTTGTAATGCCCTGCAGGAAGCGGGATAAACAGGGATGCAGGCTATACAGGTAGTCCCATGACAAAGCAGTGCATATCATTCTTATGAGAAAACTTTCTGAATGAATCAATGCTTTCTGACGCCTGACCATCTCATAGAGCTTTCATCATTTTTCGCTGCTTCCACAGGAGAGGCGGACTGCCGCCTGGATCACCCGGGCAAAGGCAGGAGGAATCAGCTCTTTTCCCAGACTCTTTCCCAAAGTCCTTCCAATGATGACCCCTTTATTTCCGTAAAGCCAGGCGAAGTAGTAGAATTCCAGGGCCTCCCGATTTCTTGGATTGATATTTTTCAGCTTCACCGGAGGATAGTAACCCTTGGGCAGACCCAGCTTGGCGCCTGCTTTTTTAATGAGGGACGTATTCACCGCATCGCCGGCATCCTCCATGTCCCCGATAACCTGGTCCAGCGCCTTTCGTCCCCGATGGGCAAGACAGGATTTCACCACATCCATTTCATAGCAGATGAAATCAGTAAAAAACACATAGGGCGACTGCCGGGCTGTCCCCATGACATCCCTGTCATAGAGACATACTGCCGGTATATGGAAACGCCGTACCAGCTGGGCAATTTTGGAAATGGAACTCTCTCCCCGGGCATTGATGAGGCATATGCCGTGATAGTCGAAATTAACGCCCAGAGTCTTGGCGAAATAGCCAAAGGAGCCGTATTCCGTCTCCCCTTCCACCAGGATGGTGCACTTGGAATAAAGAGCTTCCTTCACTTCGGGGAAATGCATGATCAGGTGCTTCTCGATTTCCCTGTCAAAGTGGAAAGAAGCGCCGCAGGCAGCCTGTACCTTTTTCCTGTCGTCCCAGTAAATGCGGATAATCTGCCGATAATCGTTGACCAGGGAGTCTGTGGAATGGGTAACTACAAACAGCTGCCCCTTCAGCCCGTCCACGCCCAGTATGGTCTGCACCAGTTTCAGGAAAAAAGGCTCTTCATTGTTCAGGATGGAGCGGCAGAAAGCCAGCATGGCCCGCTGCAGATAAGGATGGAGATGCAGCTCCGGTTCATCAATGCTCACAGTCACCGGGAGGAAACGGCGCCCTCTGCTGTCAGTCACAATCATGTTTTCAAAGGAAATGGCCCGGCTTTCCTTTTTCCGAATCATCTTGATGAGAAGCGATACCCCCACGGCAATCATGAGCTTCATGGTAGAATCATAGGACGTACCAATGGCAATGGAACGGAAAATTTCATTGAACAGAACCAGGGTAGCCTTGCGGGCATCCTCTTTAGGCAGGGAAAGATGGAAGCCCTTCTGGTTCAGCAGATTTTCCACCTCTTCAATCACCTCGGGCCCGCCGGAAAGGTACCCTTCAAAAATGGAAATGGTTTTCGCAATGTCTTCCTCGGAAATCATTTTTCTGGGTACTTCATCCAGGGCGAAATCGATATAAAAGAGGCACCGCGTATACTCCAAAGGCAGCTCTTCTCCATTATCCAGATTATAAAGGCGGGGCACTACCTGCCGTATATGCTGTCGAAGCTCCAGATGGGCCGTATCCTTCAGCCCGTCATCCTCCGATGACAGGGTGATTTGCACTCTGATAGGCTTATCGGGCTCCAGAAAATCATTTTCTTTGAAACCATATCCGTGGGTAATGAATTTCAGAAGTGTCAGGAAATTACTTTTCCCGATATTATTATCCCCCACAATATAATTTACCCGGCTGTCAAAGTGAAGCTCCACATGACGGAAGGTACGGTAATTTTCCACCAGCATATGGGATATAAACATGGCCCTGCCTCCTTCGCATGAAATTTTTCCTTTTCTTTATTATATCATGGTCAAAAGGAGCAGAAAGGATTCAAACGGAAGAAAGGAGACTGCAGGCAGGGAATCCCAGGAGGCGGTACATAAAAGTCTTATCAAAGCAGGCTCCAGCAGCCCATCAGTATCCTGGCCCATTCGATACAAAAAAGGGGCTCCTTTTAAGGAACACCCCTTTTTTATATGGACGCCTATTCAATGGAAGGCTGGGCTTTTTTATTTTTTCTCGAAAGGATCATCTTCCGGATTCCGATTATTCAGGATTTCATCCAGTGTCTTCATGGGGCACATGGAACCGCACATGGTGCAGGTGAATTCATCTTCCGGTTTGCTGCTTTCCCGATACCTTCTGGCCTTGGCAGGATCGATGGCCAGCGGAATCATTTCTTTGAAGTCCACCTTTCTTCTGGCCCAGGACATTTTTTCATCCCACAGGGCAGCTCCCTTCACACCCTTTGCCAGGTCAGCGGCATGGCAGGCGATTTTGGAAGCCACAATGCCTTCATGCACATCGTCCACATCAGGAAGACGGAGATGTTCTGCCGGAGTCACATAGCAGAGGAAATCAGCGCCGCAGGATGCAGAAAGAGCCCCGCCAATGGCAGCGGTAATGTGGTCATAGCCCGGTGCCACATCGGTAACAATGGGTCCCAGCACATAGAGCGGCGCCCCATGGGTCAGCTTCTTGGCCACTTCCACATTCATGCGCACATCAGAAATAGGCATATGGCCCGGGCCTTCCACCATGACCTGCACACCAGCCCTGCGGGCACGGAGCACCAATTCGCCCAGATTAATCAGTTCGGAAATCTGGATGGCATCGGTGGAATCATGGCCGCTGCCGCTGCGGCAGCCGTCTCCTAAAGACAGGGTCACATCGTATTTCCGCAGAAGTTCCAGAAGCCTGTCAAACTGTTCATAGAAAGGATTTTCCTTCCCGTGCATGTACATCCAGGCAAAAAGGATGGAACCGCCCCGGGAAACCAGATTGGTAATCCGCTTGTTCCGCATAATGTGCTTTGCAGTCTCCCGATTCAGTCCCGCATGGATGGTCATGAAATCCACGCCGTCTTTGGCATGCTGTTCCACAACGGAAAATAAATCATCAGCAGTCATGTCCTTCAGCCCCTTGTGGAGCACGCCCTTTACATCATACATAGGAACCGTGCCAATGGCGGCAGGGCTGTTCTTCACCAGCCATTCCCGGAAAGGTGCCGTTTCTCCGTAGCAGGACAGGTCCATAATGGCTTCCGCCTTCATTTCCCAGGCCAGCTTCGCCTTTGCCTGCTCCGTTTCATAATTGCACACGTCTTCCGAAATGCCCAGATTCACATTCATCTTTGTGCGAAGTCCCTTGCCGATGGCATAGGGGTGAAGAGATTTGTGGTATATATTGGCAGGAATGACAATAGTTCCTTCTGCCACCCCCTGCCGGATATATTCTGCCGGCACTCCTTCATCCCGGGCTGCCGTTTCCATTTCCTTCGTTACGATTCCCTGTCTTGCCGCTTCCAGCTGTGTCATGATTCCTCCCATGAAAAAAAGCCCGCCATAGCGGGCTTTGAACAAACAGATTTCCTGCTTCCTTACGTCGGTATAAACCGCATCAAGTTCAAAGGGTCGGATTTCATCCTCTCAGTCTGCTGACTCCCCCAGCATGTATGTATTATACCATAGGAAGAAAAAAGTTCAAAAGATTCAGGTTCAGGGAGGCGGCAGGCAAAGCATCCGGCTGTCTTTCCTACTTTTCTCCCATCTCCAGACACTAAAAAAGCCGGAACCTATAGTTCCAGCTGAATCATCATGTGGTGCCGAGGACCGGAATCGAACCGGTACGAATCTCACGATTCGAGGGATTTTAAGTCCCTTGCGTCTGCCAGTTCCGCCACCCCGGCAGGTATATATGAAGATTATAATAGTTAAAATATGGAGGCGGCACCCAGAATCGAACTGGGGATAAAGGTTTTGCAGACCTCTGCCTTACCGCTTGGCTATGCCGCCATATGGAGCGGAAAACGGGACTCGAACCCGCGACCCCAACCTTGGCAAGGTTGTGCTCTACCACTGAGCTACTTCCGCACTGGCGACCCGGATCAGATTTGAACTGACGATCTCCGCCGTGACAGGGCGGCATGTTAGACCACTACACCACCGGGCCGCACGTAAGTTACTTAATTAGTATACCCACCATCCTCCTTTTTGTCAAGGGAATGATGACTTTTGTCATTTATGGGTAAAAACGGGAGAAAATGGAAGAGAATCATAGCATACAGGCCGATTTTCCCAAACCCTTTTTGAAACTTTTTCCCTTTTTATAAAAAAAGTTTTCTGCGTAAAAGAGCCAGGGAGTCCAGATCCATAAAACTGTCTTATGCCATGGACATCCTCCTTAATTAAAAGTTTGCAGGAAAAGAACCGGGCTTTACCTTTTCCCCCTTAGGAACCACAAAGAAATCGTCGTCAAAGGTTCCTCCAGCAATCTTCCGCAAAATACCGTAACCGCCATGAACCATATGAAGATCCGCCTGGAGCAGGTCCACCATAGGCTCGATGTATTTCTTCACCGGCTCCACATCATAGCAGCCGGTATCAATAATATAAAAATCATGAATTGGCGCATAAAGCTTCTTCAGATAACCATGAGCTTCGTCTCGGCCCATCTTTTTCTCCAGCTTTTCCATATCAATGGAGGATTCCTTCATGAACTCCATCCAGCTTTCCGTAAGAAAAACGCCATGCATATCCCGCTTCAAATCGGCCAGGCTGTCTCCGGAAAGAAGGATATCGATGCAATCCCTGGTTTTCGGATATACCAGAGGCGCCGAAGAAGCGGCAATTCCAATATTTCCTCCGCCGCAGCCTGTGGTGCACACCACGATTTTTGATACATTGTAAAAATGATCGATCTTATCCTGCACATAATGATGAAGCACCTTGGGATCCCGGTGAAGACCGGGCGGCATGAAATAGACCACACTGTCTGATTGAGCCTCTTTCATCGCTTCTTTCAGTTCTCCTGCCAGTGTAGGGCAGGCAAGAATGACCGTCTGATTTCCCATTTCAAATCACCTCAGCATATAAACAAAAGCTGCCCACATAAGAACCGTGACAGCTGCGCCCAGAAACAGAATCATGCCTTTTCCATCCCCGCATCTGCCATCGGACACCACTCTGCCAAACCGGGACTTTGCACCATCCAGAAAAAGGAGAATGGCAAAAGCGGCTGCCTGGGCATAGAGAAAAAGAGAAAGGTTTTGATTTTCCCCCTCAGAAACAGTAACCAAAATGCAGGGCGCCAGAATCACCGCCATGCAGAAGAGCTGAAGGCCCCGATACCACAGGGGATAGCGCCGCTCAGGCGCCTTCTTTTTGACTGACATCCAGCTCCAGATCGTCATGAGGAAGCCCAGGGCAAGAAAGATAAAGTTAAATTCATCCATAAAAATCGCTCATTCCGATATCGCTTTCAGAAAAGAAATCAACATAGAATTTCCTGTCCTTATTGTGGCATACACTAAAAGATTTGTAAATGACAATTCATCCATGCTTTTCTAATGAAATCAAAGAAGGCCTCTGTCTTCATCATCTGAGCAGGGTCTTCGATGTCCGAAAGCCAAAGTCTGCTTACAGGAATTGTGCTTCCGTCCTGGAAAGATGGACTTCTTCCTGCAAGGTAAAGCCCATCCAAAAGAGGGTTCCTTCCATAAGAAATGTCTGCTTTTAAAGGACTGCTTTTTTCTCTTTAAATTTACAGCACAAAAAACTTCCTGTCATCCCGCGATTCACGCGCCAATCTTCAAGGGGCTTCATGAGCCTGCCCCTCAAGGGATGTCAGGAAGTTTATCATTTGAAATTCGGCCGGCCTTTGAGGGAAGAATCATATTAGAATCCATAGGCCTCCTGTCTTCCATGGATACGCGCCGACAGGAGGAATCGCCCATGTTTTCCGGGCCTTTCGTTCCCTCTGCTCATATAGTCAGAGATAAAGGAAGAAATTTCATTTCTCATCTTCCTGCCGCCCGAAACTCTTCATTTGACACCTCCTGTCACCTATGCTATAGTTAGACTTAATTACAGACATGCGATGAAGAGAAGAGTAGGCAGATGACAAGGCCAAAGAGAGCTCCCGGTGGTGAGAAGGGAGTGCCAAAGAGCTGCTGAAGATGGACTCTGAGCAGGGAAGGCCGAATGATAAGGCATCCCGGGTGCGCCCGATACAGCGCTCAAGTATCAAGGCCTTATGGCTGGCGTACCTATAGAGGTTCATGCAGCAATGCATGGATAAAATTGGGTGGTAACACGAATCTTTCGTCCCTTTAGGGATGGAAGATTTTTTTATTTTAAGGAGGTTTTATGCCTTTCTATAATGGAACTTTATTTGAAATAGACCGGAAGGAAATGCTCCGCTATGCAGGCATGAATCCCAAAGGTAAGAATTTCCCCGAAGAAGCCATACAGAGTGCCATACAGGAGGCGCTGGCACTGGCGGAGCCTAAAGGCATCTGGCAGGTGATCCCCTATTCCCCTTCTGAAGGAAAGATTGAAGGAAATCCGCCTCTGGTGCTGTCCGGAAACAGCATCCGTCACCATCTGGCCAATTCCTGGTCCACTGCCGTGCTGGCGGTGACGGTGGGTGATGAAATCGAAAAAGCATCGGATGCTGCCTTCAAGTCGGGAGACTATGTGCGGGGTCTTCTTCTGGATGCGGCGGCCACTACCGCCACCGAGCATCTGGCAGACCAGGTGGACCGGCTCATCCAGAAGGAAGCTGCAAAGGACGGGCAGAAAACGGTATGGCGCTTTTCTCCGGGCTACGGAGACTGGCCGGTAACCCAGCAGAAAGACTTCTGCCGCCTCATCGAAGCAGATAAAATCGGCATCCAGGTGACAGACCATTCCATGTTGTTCCCAAGGAAATCCGTGTCAGCCATCATCGGCATTTCCCAATGCAGCCAGCGCCCAGCGCCGGCCAAATGCCGGACCTGCTCCCTTCTTACCTGTCCCTTCAGGCGTTAAGTTAGAACAGAAAGTCCAGTGCATTTCACAGCATGGGACTTTCTGGAATCACTTCTTGAAAATATAATTTCCATAGTCCATCATATAACATAGAAAAATCATATATCACAGAAAAGGAGTGCTTTATGATACTATTTGACGGCGGCATGGGTACCATGCTGCAGAAATTCGGTCTTGAGGCAGGAAGCTGCCCCGATTATTACAATATTTCCCACCCTGATGTGGTACAGCAGATTCACAGGGCCTATATGGAAGCAGGGAGTCAGTTTATCACCACCAATACCTTCGGTTCTTCTCCGCTGAAGCTTGCCGATTACGATTTGTCAGACAAGGTGGAGGAAATCGCTGCAGCTGCAGTGCGAAATGTGCGGGCTGCCTGCGGAGACAAAGTGAAAGTGGCCGGCGACATGGGCCCTACAGGAAAATTCATCAAACCCATCGGCGATTTGTCCTTTGACGAAACCTGCGAAAATTATTACCGGCTGGCCAAAGCGCTGGCCCAGGCAGGAGCAGACTGCCTCATCATTGAAACCATCATCGATATCCAGGAAATGAAGGCCGCCCTGATAGCAGCCAAAGAAGCGGCCAGCCTCCCTGTAATCTGCCAGATGACCTACTCCGAAGACGGCAGGACCATTCCCGGCACAGACCCCGTTACGGCCACCATCCTTCTGGATGCCATGGGTGCTGATGTCATCGGAGCCAACTGCTCTGTAGGTCCTGACAAGCTGCTGGAGGCCGCCCGCCAGATGGTTTCTGTCACCAATAAGCCTGTGATTATCCAGCCCAATGCAGGCATGCCGGTACTGGAAAACGGAGAAACCCGTTTCCCCCTGGGGCCGGAAGAATTTGCATCCTATGCGCCGGAATTTGCTAAAATCGGCGTATCCTACCTGGGCGGCTGCTGCGGCACCACGCCGGACCATATCCGGAAAGTGGCAGAGGTGCTGAAAGATGTCCCCCTGACTCTGCCGCCGAAAGTGAAGCCCTTCACCGCCCTCACTTCCCGGACAAAAACCGTATTCATCGGTGACGACTATGCTCCCGTCAAAATCGGGGAACGAATCAACCCCACGGGAAGAAAGAAAATGAGAGAAGATATCCAGAAGGGCAGCTTCGTTTCCGTCAAGAAGGAAGGGCTGGCAGAAGTGGCTGCCGGTGCCGATGTACTGGATGTGAATATGGGTGTTCCCGGCATCGACCAGAGAGAAGCCATGGAAACAGTCATTTCCCAGCTCTCCATGCTCTGCCCGGTACCTCTGTCCATAGACAGCACGGACCCGGCGGTGCTGGAAAGAGCGCTGAAAGTATACCCCGGCCGCCCGCTCATCAATTCCGTAAACGGCGCCGATGATGAAATTCTTGAAAAGGTGCTGAAACTGGCCAAAACCTATGGTGCCGCCGTACTCTGCCTCCCTCTGGAAAAGGGAAATCTGCCAAAAACGGCGGATGAACGGATACGCATTGCCTCTGCCATCATTGACAAAGCTCTCAAGGCAGGCCTTCGGAAGGAAGACCTCCTGCTGGATCCCCTGGTGCTGACTATCGGCTCCTCCGACACCGGTGCCAGAGAAACACTGAAAACCATTTCTTTATATAAGAAGGAATTCGGTCTTCCCTGCGTTATGGGAACAAGCAACGTTTCCTTCGGCCTTCCTGCCCGGCCCCGGATTAATGCAGCCTTCCTCACCATGGCCTTTGCCTGCGGCATGAATGCCCCCATTATCAACCCCCTGGACAAGGATATACAGGATGCTTTCATCAATGCCAGACTGCTTCTGGGCTTTGACCCCAGCGCCAGGGATTTCATCAGGGCCGCTGCCCTTTCTGAAGAGCCGAAAGCAAAGAGCGCCCCCTCTGAAGACCTGCCGCCGCTGGAAAGAATCAAAGCTGCAGTAAAGAACGGAGAAAAAGAAGAATCGGCCGCCCTCATCAAAACACTGCTGGACAGCGGAATTTCTTCGGAAACCATTATCAAAGAGGGCCTTACCGCTGCCATGACGGAAATCGGAGACGGCTACGGTGCCGGAAAAGTATACCTGCCCCAGGTCATGATGGCGGCAGAAGCCATGCAGGCCGCTTTCAAAGAATTGAAGAAAATTCTTCCTGAAATGAACAGCTCCGCCAAGGGCACCCTGGTCATCGGCACCGTCAAAGGCGATATCCACGACCTGGGCAAAAACATTGTAGCCGCTCTCATGGAAAACAGCGGATACCGGGTCATTGATCTGGGAAAAGACGTGGATCCAGAGGTCTTCGTTTCGGCAGTCAAAGACCATCATGCAGATCTGGCCGGCCTCTGCTCCCTCATGACCACCACCCTGCCGGAAATGGAACATACCGTGAAAGCATTAAAAGAAGAAACCCCCGGCGTTAAAATTCTCGTAGGCGGCGCCGTGGTTACCCAGGATTATGCCAGCCGCATCGGCGCGCCGAACTACTGCAGAGACGGCATTGCCGCCGTTAAAATAGCAGACCGGCTGACAGGAAAAGAGGAATGATTGATGAGTACATTAAAAGAAAAACATAATCAGCATATATTTACCATCACTACGGAACTGGACCCGCCCAAAAGTGCCTCTTCCTCGGTCACAGAAGCGCAGGTAGTCAAAGTCGCCCCCTATGTGGACGCCGTAAACATTGCGGACTGCCCTATGGCTAAAATGCGCATGAGCCCCATTGCCCTTTCCTCCATCATCCAGAGCCGCTATCAGGTGGAATCCATTTTCCACCTCACCTGCCGGGACCGAAATGTCATCGGCCTGCAGGCGGAACTGCTGGGTGCCTACGCCCTGGGAGTCCATAACATTCTCACCCTCACAGGAGATCCGCCTTCCATCGGCGACCACCCCGATGCCAAAGGCGTCTTTGAAGTAGACTCCACCGGCCTCATCGAAATCGCCAAAGCCCTGAACGAAGGCCATGACATGATGGGCCATGAACTGGGAGAAGCGGCTGACTTCTACATCGGCACCACTGCCAACCCCGGCGCCGATGATTTGGACAAGGAAATCCGGCGGCTGGAAGGAAAGAAGAAGGCCGGCGCCCAGTTTATCCAGACCCAGCCAATTTACGACATCCGACAGGCAGAAAATTTCCTTGCTGCCGCCAAAGACCTTTCCCTTCCCATCCTCTTCGGCATTGTCCCCTTAAAGAGCTTCAAAATGGCCAATTACCTGAACAGCCATGTGCCCGGCATCTTCATTCCGCCGGCGGTGATGAAGGCCATGGAAACGGGAGGCCGCGAAACGGGCATCGCCCTTTCCAGAGAGCTGGTACAGGCTTTAAGAGACATCCACGCCGACGGCGCCCATCTCATGCCGGTAAATGATGTGGATGCGGTGGCAGAAATCTGCCGAACCCATAAATAAAATATCCGTAAACCAGAAAAGCAGCATCTCCCAGGATGCTGCTTTTTCATATCCACCTCAAAGGTTCTTCTTTTTCTTCTTATTGTAATACCATATACCACCATAAATCAGCGTAATCATAATGATGAGAATCGTCAGGCGGAAAGCATGCTCCTCCATATTGACCACATCATGTCCCAGCACCACTTCCATAGCCGTGGATGGCAGCTTGCCGATGAGACAGCCCAGGGCGTAGGAGCGGAAATGCATGCTGGAAAGGGCCGCAATAGCCGTGACCAGACCATTGGGCATATAGGGAATGGCTCTGGCAGCCGCCATGGCCTGCCAGGAATCATAGGAATCCAGTTTTTTCAGCGTTTTACTCTTATTGATAATATTCATAGCCATGCCCCGGAAAAGAGTACGCATGACATAGAAGGAAATAAGGACTCCCACTGTTTCCGCCAGCCAGGAAATGATAACACCCCAGAAAAGGCCGAAAATCAGTCCATTCGCCGTGGAAATAAAAATGGATGGAAGAAATCCGACGATATTGATGACCACATCAATGAAAAAGCTCATGAAGGCAGCATAAATACCAAAGCTGTGCAGGTACGCAATGGTGCCTCTCAGATCTCCATCCTTTGACAAATGATAAATGGTAGGGTAAAAAGTAGGATCAAAGAAATGGATAGCCGCCAGCACCAGTATCAGCAGCGCGAGAACAGAGAGGCGGAATTTCCGCTCCCCCTTCTCATTCCAATTTCGATATCTCATAAAAGGCCTCTGTTATATACAGAATACGCAAAAAGCAGAGGGATAGACAGCTTCTAAAGCAGAATAGATTCACCTTTACAAATTCTCCATCCAGACAGAAAACCGTTTTCCCTTTTTCTATATTATTATCTGCTATTTTATAAATATATCATACCATTGTTTTAAATAAATTTAAATCCCATGCTTTTGGCAGCGTTCCTTTTATGATGCGAAAAAGCATCTGCCTGCGCAGGCTCCCTTAGGGCAAAAGAAAAAGCAGACCTTTGGCATCTGCTTTTTCACTGCTCCCGAAAGTTCGGTCAATGACTGCTTTCACAGATTTCGTCCGCATAGCTGCGGATTGTATCAGCCATATCTTTCCGGTCCACTGTCTCCATAAACCGTTTCGGACGATTTTCCAGCTCTCCCAGCTGTTTGGGGACGGGGATGCCCGTTTTATCTGCAATTTCACGGAGCGTATCGTAGGGACTTACCATTTCTTTAAGTCCCAGTGCTTTGGCTACTACGCCAGGAAACTTGTATGGATGGGCCGTACTGATAATGACAGTGTGGGAATGACGGGGAATTTCCCCTTCCCTTCTCAAATGGTTATAAACCGCATAGGCCACAGCGGTGTGAGGATCCATGAGATAATCATAGTTTTCGTACACCTCGCTCATGGCATGGGCCATATCTTCCGGAGAAGCCCAGCCGCCCATCATTTCCATGTCTGCCTTGGCAAAAGCCTCTTTGGAAACTTCATACTTTCCTTCCTTCTTCAGTTTGTCCATACTTTCCCTCACCTGCTCTGCCGAGCCTGTAAGGTAGTAGAGGAACCGTTCAAAATTGGAGGAAATGAGAATATCCATGGACGGTGCTTCGGTCATGTAGAAAGGACGGTTGATATCATATACACCGGTTTCAAAGAAGTCCGCTAGTACTTTGTTTTCATTGGAAGCGCAGATCAGCCGGCCAATGGGTGCTCCCACCTGCTTTGCCAGCCAGGCAGCCAGGATATTGCCGAAATTGCCGGTAGGCACTACCACGTTGAAAGATTCATGATCACCGATGGAGCCATTTTTCAAAAGCTTCAGCCAGATCCATACATAGTACACCACCTGAGGCAGAAGACGGCCTATATTAATGGAATTGGCGCTGGAGAAAAGAACACCCTTTTCTGCTTCCTCTTTACGAAGGCTGCTTCCGAAAACCTGCTTCAGCGTTCCCTGGGCATCATCAAAATTGCCTTCAATACCCACCACCTTCACATTGCTGCCCAGCTGCTTCTGCATCTGATCCTTCTGCAGCGGGCTGACACCATGGGAAGGATAGAAAACCATAATATGGACGCCCGGCACATCGCGGAATCCCTCCAGAGCTGCTTTTCCCGTATCACCGGAGGTGGCAGTCAGAATCAGGATTTCCTGGTCATCCTTTTCATCTTTCTTTGCATATACAAGAAGATAGGGGAAAAGAGACAGCGCCAGATCTTTGAAAGCACAGGTCCTGCCATGGAACATTTCCGCCATGGAAAATGCCTGGGACAGGGGCTTGACCGGTACAATGTCTTTTGTTTCAAAAGTACCGGTATAAGCACTGTGAGTCAGCTTTTTCAGCTCTTCTTCCGGAATATCCGTGAGGAAATGGGACAGCACGAACGCTGCCAGCTCCTCATAGGTCATATCTTTCAGTTCATCTGCATGAAGAAAAGGAGCAGGGAGAAATTCCGGCACATACAGACCGCCGTCATCAGCCAGCCCTTTCACCAGCGCCTCTTCTGCCGTTACTATTTCATTACTTCTGGTACTTCTGTATTTCATAGGACACCTCCGAAGAATTTTTCCCGTTTGCATTTATTCTATCATAAATGGCAGGGGAGAGACAGGGCCTTCTGTGGGGCCCTGCCTTCCCCATGAGCGTTTTCAGGTGCTATGGCCCTGGGCAGCCGATGGGGAAAATTGCTGTTTTACAGCAGCAGTTACAAAGCAGCCGCGCCATCACTTTCATCGGTACCCCCGCTGCCAGTCCAGTGGAGCCAGGTATGACAGGCAATAAAAAAATCCCACGAAAACTCGTGGGATGTAAGTTCTTGGTGGACCATCAGGGTTTCGAACCCCGGACACCCTGATTAAGAGTCAGGTGCTCTACCAGCTGAGCTAATGGTCCGTTCAACGAAAATGATTATATCATTTTCTTCATCATCTGTCAAATCTTTTTTTATTTGATTTGAAAGATTTTTCAGATGACTGCCTTCATCGGGCAACAAAGATACTATACCATAAGATACCTGTTTTTTCAAATTAGATATTGATGAGAATTAATAATGAATGCCATATTTCTGTTTCAGTTCTTCAATATCCGCCCTCATATCCCGGTCGCAGGCTTCCAGCGCCTCTTTCAGATGGGGCATTTTCTGTCGGGCCATGAATGCTTTCTTAGCGCTGGCCATTTTGTAAATATGGGCCAGCTCCCTTTTATAGGATGCCATGAATTCCTGAAGTTCTTCTTCCGTCAGTTCTCTTTCTTCCGAAGAATCGATTTTTTCGTCCTTATCCATAGGTCCTCCTTATCAAAAAATCCTTATGCCGGATGAAAGGCATAAGGATTTCAAATTTCTGGTGCGTCTAGAGGGATTCGAACTCTCGACACCTGGTTCCGGAGACCAGTGCTCTATCCACTGAGCTATAGACGCCTAACAAGGAGTATTATAGCACAAAGGGTGGATAAAGGAAAGAGGTTTTTATTTTTCTACAAAAACCCGGGGAATTCTCTTGAGGTCACAGGTGATTTCATGAGGAATGGTACCGGCGGTCTTTGCCACTTCGTCCAGGGTGATTTCCCCTTCTCCCTGCCGGCCCATGAGGATGACTTCATCGCCCGGTTTCACAGAATCATCTACTGCCACCATGAACTGGTCCATGCAGATGCGTCCCACAATGGGGCAGCGTTTTCCTCCAATGAGGACTTCTCCCTTATTGGAGAGGCAGCGTGGATAGCCGTCAGCATAGCCGATGGGGACGGTGGCGGTCTTCATGTCTTTATCAGCCACATAGGTGCCGCCGTAGCCGATGGCTTCTCCTTTATGCAGAGTCTGTACATGGGTCACATGGCTCACGATGCGCATGACATACTGGAGATCCAGTTTATGTTCCATTTCATCAGAAGGCTGGGGTCCATAGATAATAATGCCCGGGCGGGCCAGATTATGCCAGCTCTTGGGAATGTCGATGACGCCGGCGCTGTTGGCAGAGGAAATGACGAAATCATCGGTGACCGGCATCTGGGCAATGGCTTCATCGAAGCGGTCCAGCTGCTTCAGGGCTGCTGACTTATCTTTGCAGTCTGCTGTAGCCATATGGGTCCAGGTGCCATGGAGATGAAGATGGGGATAACCGGCCAGTTTTTTCAGGAAAGGCTTCACATCTTCCGGATGGGTGCCGATGCGGTTCATGCCCGTATCAATCGGCATCATGACTTCCACTGTTTTACCGGCGCCTTTGGCAATATCTTCAAAAGCGTCAAGGTCTACCGTATCGTCCACCGGAAGGGTGAGGTCATATTTTACACCCATGAGCATGTCTTCCGGAAGGGGAAGGCCCAGTACATAAATGGGGCAGGTAAATCCGGCTTCCCGGAGCTTCGCGCCCTCTTCTACCCGGGCTACTGCAGCTGCCGTATATCCTTCTTCCATTGCAATGCGGAGTGTTTCCACAGCGCCATGACCATAGGCATTGGCTTTAACCACGGCCAATACATTCACTTCCTTGGGCAGGTGCTGGCGAATGACTCTCAGATTGTGGCGAAGTGCATTCAGATTGATTTCCATGTAAGAAACAGGCATAACAAAATCTCCCTCCAATAAAAAAAGTCACCGCAGCTGAAATTCACGGGTTTTCCCCGTCAGAAAGCCGCGATGCTTCGTAGTCCTTATGAAATTGTATTCCAAAGGGTTACCCTTATCATAATCCAACGGCACTAAAAAGAAAAGGGCCTGACGCAAAATTGTAAGTGAAGAGAAAGGGCAAGTCTCATCCCCTCACCTTTTCCCGTGCCTATTCATCTCTCAGAAACTGCTCAAACACATAATTTCCCAAAGCCGCTCCATGGTAGGTGAGGAAGAGATGACGGTCCTCCTCTGTAAGCAGTTTCTGCTTTTTCAGCATTGCCACCTGTCTGCCATACCAGAAGGAGAGAGGATGGCCGTAGCGGTGCTCGAAGTCATCCAGCGGAATGCCCTCTTTCATACGCAGGTGAAGGAAACAGTATTCTTCCATTTCATCCTTTTCCGTAAGCTTTTCTATCTCTTCTGCCGGAGCGCTGCCGGTCAAAAGATCTTTTTCATACATCCTCACGCCAGGGCTGATGGTAAAGCGGGTACAGCCGATGCGGGAAGACGCCGCCGGTCCCAGTCCCAGATAGTCAGAAAGTTCCCAATATTTCCGGTTATGCCGGGAGCGGTATCCTTTCCGGGCAAAGCTGGATATTTCATACCGTTCAAAGCCGTAATGAGGAAGGATGCGGCACATATCCTGGTACATGGCCCAGCTTTCCTCTTCGGTAGGCCTTGGAAGCTTTCCCTTTGCTGCCAGCTGGGCAAAGCGGGTGCCCTCCTCAAGGATAAGGCTGTACACGGACACATGGGTAATAGGCAGGTGCACTGCCCAGAGAAGAGATTTTCTGAAATCCATGACACTCTGCCCCGGCAGTTCATACATAAGATCTACACTGATATTACGAAATCCCAAGTCCCAGGCCCTCTTCACCGCCTTTTCCGCTTCCGAGGCAGTGTGAAGACGGCCAATCGTTCTAAGGAGCCTGTTGTCATGACTCTCTACGCCTATGGAAATGCGGTTGATGCCGAGAGCCCTGGCATGGCGCAGGTAGGAATCCGTCATATCGCAGGGATTCATTTCCATGGTGATTTCCGGATGGTCCGATATATGGAACCGTCGCCGAATATTGTCCATCACTTCCGCAAGCTGATTTTCCGAAAGGGAAGAAGGTGTGCCGCCGCCAAGATAGATGGTATCGCAGAGATAATCCTGAAAGGCGGGGCTTCTCATTTCCATTTCCTTTGCCAGGGCCTTCAAAAAAGGGGCATCCGGTTTCCTCCCAATGGAATAGAAGCCGCAGTAGGCACAGCGGCTTCTACAAAAGGGTATATGAATATAAAGTCCCAGGTCAGTCATCTTTCAGAACCGCCATGAATGCTTCCTGCGGAATTTCTACGCTGCCCACCTGTTTCATGCGCTTCTTTCCTTCCTTCTGCTTTTCCAGAAGCTTTTTCTTACGGGTCACGTCGCCGCCATAGCATTTGGCCAGAACATCCTTCTTGTAAGCCTTAATGGTTTCCCTGGCAATAATTTTGCTTCCGATGGCAGCCTGGATGGGCACTTCAAACTGCTGACGCGGAATAATATCCTTCAGCTTCAGCGCCAGAGCCCGGCCCCGGGCAGGCGCATTGCTGCGGTGAACAATGATGGACAGAGCATCCACCAGATCCCCGTTCAGGAGGATGTCCAGCTTCACGGCATCGGTCTTCTGGTATCCGTCCAGCTGATAGTCCAGGGACGCATAGCCTTTGGTGCAGGATTTCAGCTTGTCAAAGAAATCAAAAATAATTTCGGAAAGAGGAATCTTATAGGTCAGATCCACCCTGGTTTCATCCAGGTATTCCATGGTCTGGAATACGCCGCGGCGGTTCTGTACCAGTTCCATCACGTTGCCTACCATGTCGGACGGCACCAGGATATCCACCTTGGCCACCGGCTCTTCGATATGTTCGATTTTCGTCATAGGCGGCAGTTCTGCCGGATTATCCACCGGTACCATGGTGCCGTCGGTTTTGAAAACATGGTAAATAACGGAAGGCGCCGTGGTGATAAGCTTTAAGTGGTATTCCCTTTCCAGTCTTTCCTGTACCACATCCATATGAAGAAGTCCAAGGAAGCCGCAGCGGAAGCCGAATCCCAGGGCCTGGGATGTTTCCGGTACAAATTCCAGCGCCGCATCGTTGAGCTTAAGTTTTTCCAAAGCTTCCTTCAGATTATCATAGTCCTTACTGTCAATAGGATAGAGGCCGCAGAAAACCATGGGGAGAGCCTTCCGGTATCCCGGCAGGGCCTCGGAAGCCCCGTTTTCCGCAGTGGTAATGGTATCCCCCACTTCGCAGTCCTGGACGTTCTTGATGCTGGCAGCCACATAACCTACGGATCCGCAGGTAAGGATATCACAGGCCTTGGGGAAAGGGGAGAAATACCCCACTTCCGTTACCGTATACACCTTGCCGGAGGCCATCATGCGGATATTCATGCCCGGCTTGATTTCTCCATCCATAACACGGACATAGGCAATAGCTCCCTTGTAAGAATCGAAGATGGAATCAAAAATAAGGCAGCGCAGCGGTTTTTTCGTATTGTCCGGAGGCGGCGGCACCTGCTCCACAATCCGTTTCAGTACCTCTTCCACATTTTCCCCTGTTTTGGCAGAAACAGGAATGGCATCAGACATGTCCAGGCCGATGATATTTTCTACTTCCTTCTTCACCCGGTCAATATCGGCACTGGGAAGGTCGATTTTATTAATGACCGGAATGATTTCCAGGTTGTGATCCAATGCCAGGTACACATTGGCCAGGGTCTGGGCCTGCACGCCCTGGGTGGCATCAATGATAAGGATGGCCCCTTCACAGGCAGAAAGGCTGCGGGATACTTCGTAATTGAAGTCCACATGGCCTGGGGTGTCGATGAGGTTCAGCTCGTAGGTATCGCCGTCTTCATACTTGTACATCAGGCGCACGGACTGCTCCTTAATGGTAATGCCCCTTTCCCTCTCCAGATCCATGGTATCCAGAATCTGGGCTTCCATGTCTCTTTTCTGTACCGTGCCGGTGAGCTCGATGAGCCGGTCCGCCAGGGTAGACTTGCCATGGTCGATATGGGCAATAATTGAAAAATTTCTGATATGTTCTGTATCCATAATGACTCCTGTAAAAAAGAATGGTCTGTCTTCTATCATCAATTTATATTTTACTATAAAAGAAATATTTCATCTACGAAAAGAGTTTCTTTACATAGTTTCCTGCCGTCAGGAACATTTTTCGCTCCATGCCGGGCAGGAACCCCTTCTCTCATATTTCACTTCTCCTGTCTGCTTCCCTGTTTTCCCACGAGACCCGGTGCGGCAATGGCAAGGATAACGAGCAGGATGCCCAGGGCCTGGAGAGAGTCAAAGCGGACGTCAAAGAGGAAAAGGGAGGCAATGACAGATACTGCCGGTTCCACCGTAGCGGTGACGGAGGCCTGGGCTTCACTGAGGTAATGGAGACCCGCATTATAGCAGGTAAAAGCCACCACAGTGCCGCAGATAACGATCCAAAAGGAATCAAAGAGCACCGAACGCTGAAAAAAGCCGGAAAAATCGGTGACCGGATCAATCAGCCAGGCAGAAACGCCACCGGTAAACATGCCTATGGCCAGGATAAAGGAATTGTCCATGACTGTCATCAGGTGCTTGGGATACACGGCGCAGACCGCAAAGAAAAGCGCTGAAGCCAGTGCCAGGTAGACGCAGGCCGCCGGTACGGAAATACGATGGAAATCGCCGCCGGTAACAAGGAGGAATACGCCGGCTATGGCCAGCACCACTGCCAGCAGTTCCCCCCGGGCCGGGAGCTTTCTATTTTTCAGAGAAACCCACAGAATCACCATGGCCGGGCAGGTATACTGGATGACTGTGGCAGCAGCCGCATTTCCTGCCGCAATAGAAGCAAAATAGGTATAGTGCATAAGCATAAGCCCCACGATGCCATAAAATACCAGCTCCAGAAAAAGAAGGGGCTTTCTCTGGACGGCCCTTACCCCTGCCTTCCACTGCCCCTTCATCAGGGATACAAGAAACATGATGATGCCCGCAGAAAACATGCGGAACACCGTGAGATCCATGGCATCAAGGCTGCTCTTCCTGAAAAAATCCTGAGCTGCCAGCCCTGTCCCTGCCCACATGGTGCCGGCAATCAAAACCATGATGACTGCAAAGAGCTTCATTCGGCCCCCCTCTTTTCATTTTCGAAATCTACAGGCTCCATGGAAATCCATGTGGAAGCTGTGCATTAAAGCTCTTTTACAAGCAGGCTTCCTCAATGAATCAGCGCTTTCCCAATACACAAAAACCCGCCATCACGGCGGGTTATACAATCTGGTGGGACTATTTGGATTCGAACCAAAGACCTCTTCGATGTCAACGAAGCGCTCTGACCAACTGAGCTATAACCCCGGATACTGAGGTCATTATATCATGGGATAAGAGAAAAAAGCAAATATTATAAAAGGTGACGCGTTGCAGCCCCTTTCCAGTCCAAAGGAGCTGCAGTGCGCTCAAAGTGCAAAAGGACAGGGCGCTGGAAGGGCCTGTATTTCTTCCCTCAAGAGGAGAAGAAAAGTTTTAACCTCCCATTCTTTGAGTCGTCCCTGTCCTTCCTCTTAGAAGTCAAAGAGGGACATCTGCTCTTCGTCAGGCAGGTCCTTCAATATGCCCATGTCATCCATAGTATCAATAATGGTCTGGCTCACCTTTCCCCTCTTCCGGAGGTCTTCCTTGGAGGTGAAGGGATGGTTATCCCTGGCTCTTACGATTTCCTTGGCCACAGAATCACCGAGGGCGGGAATGCAGTTGAAAGGCGGCAGGAGTTTTCCGTCCACCATTTTAAATTCGGAGGCCGCCGACTTGTCCAGGCTGATAGGCAGAAATTCCAGTCCCCGGAGATACATTTCCGCTGCCACTTCAATGACTGTGGCATTGCCTTTTTCTACGGCCGTAGGATGTTCCAGGGAAGCAATGCGGGCCAGTTCCTGTTTCTGGGATTCCAGTCCCTTCAAAATGACCGGCGCATTGAAAGATCCTTCGGCGCGGATGGTAAAGTAAGCAGCGTAGTAGGCCAGAGGCTGGTACACCTTAAACCAGGCAATGCGGAAGGCCATCATAACGTAGGCCACCGCATGGGCCCTGGGGAAAAGATAGCCGATTTTCAGGCAGGAGTCGATGAACCACTGGGGCACATGGGCCGCATCCAGTTCCGCCTTGTTGTTGGAACCGTTCTTTTCCAGACCTTTCCCTTTACGCACATTTTCCATGACCTTGAAGGAGGTAAGCGGTTTGACGCCATGCTTGATGAGATAGTTCATGACGTCGTCACGGGTGGAAATAGCATCTTCCAGTTTGACCGTACCGTTCTTGATGAGGTCCTGAGCATTATTCAGCCATACGTCGGTGCCGTGGGAAAAGCCGGAAATTCGTACCAGTTCGGAGAAATTTTTAGGCCTGGTGTCTTCCAGCATGCCCCGGACAAAGGGGGTGCCATATTCCGGCAGCCCCAGGGCGCCCACTGTAACCCCTTTATTTCCAATCACCGATGCCAGCTGCTGGGGTGTAATGCCCAGCGCTTCGGTGGAGCTGAAAAGGGAAAGTGTCTTCTTGTCATCAAAGGGAATGGACATGGGGTCGATTCCCGTAATATCCTGGAGCATACGGATGACTTTCGGATCATCGTGACCCAGATTATCCAGTTTCAGCATACGGCCGGAAATGGAATGGTAATCAAAATGGGTGGTAATGGTGCCGGGAATGATATGACCGTCTTCATCTTTCAGGTATTTTTTATTGGCTGCATACTGAAGGGGTGTGAAATTGTGGATGTCCATGTCACGAGGACATACCATAATGCCTGCCGGATGCTGACCGGTGGTTCTCTTCACCCCGGCCACTCCGGCAGCCAGCTTTTCAATGAAAATATCATTAAAGGTGAGGCCCCGGTTTTCTGCATATTTCTTTACAAATCCATAGGCCGTCTTATCCTGGATGCCTGCAATGGTGCCGGCGCGGAATACATTATCCCTTCCGAAAAGTTCTTCCGTGTATTTATGGGCCACACCCTGGTCATCGCCGGAAGAGAAATTGAGGTCGATATCAGGTACCTTGTCTCCATCGAACCCAAGGAATACGGCAAAGGGAATATCATGGCCGTTCTTATTAAGCGGCGTTCCGCACTTAGGGCATTTCTTGTCCGGCAGGTCGAATCCGCCGCCTACGGAGCCGTCAGTGAAGAACTGGCTCCAGTGGCATTTGGGGCAGACGTAGTGAGGCGGCAGTGGATTGACTTCCGTAATGCCTGACATGGTGGCAACAAAGGAAGAACCTACGGAGCCTCGGGAGCCTACCAGGTATCCCCGGTCGTTAGAATGTTTAACCAGTTTATGGGCAATGTAGTACAGTACGCCGTAGCCGTGCTTGATAATCGGCGTCAGTTCCAGAGTAAGCCGGTCTTCCACGATTTTGGGAAGGGGATCCCCATAAATGGCGTGAGCGTTGTCATAGCACATTTTCACCAGTTTGTCATCGGCGCCTGCAATCTTCGGGTTGTAAGATTTCCATTCTTCTGCCAGGGGCTTTAAAACTTCACACTGCTCTGCTATTTTCCTGGTATTGGTTACCACGATTTCAATGGCCTTGTCTCTGGGGAGGTAGGAAAATTCATCCAGCATTTCCTGGGTGGTGCGGATATAAACCGGCGGATGGGATTCGATTTTCCCCGGTTTTTCCCAGTTGGAGAGCAGAATGTCCCTGTTCCGCTGGTCTTCGGCAAACATATAATGGGCATCGGAAGTGGCACATACCGGACGGCCTGCCTTTTCCCCGATTTCGATGACTTTCCTGTTCAGGTCCTGCAGGTCCCTTTTCGAATTCACATTGCCGAATTTATCTTCATTGATAAGGAATTCATTATTTCCCAGCGGCTGCACTTCCAGATAGTCATAAAATTTGGCTTTTTCAATAAGCTCTTCATCGCTTTCGCCCGCCAGGACGGCGCGGAAAAATTCGCCCATCACGCAGGCGGAACCGTAAATCAGTCCCTCATGGTATTCTTCCAGAATGGGTTTGGGAATCAAGGGCCGTTTCCGATAAAATTTCAGATGGGACAGGGTGACCATGCGGTACAGATTCCTAAGGCCTGTAATGTTTTTGGCCAGGATAATGATATGGTTGTACTGCTGGCGGTCCGTATCCGGATCTTCCGGGATTTCATCAATCATGTACCCTTCCATGCCGTAAATCACCTTCTGGTGATATTTCTCCGCCAGGTCCTGAATCTTGGGAAATGCCTGAATCACGCCGTGGTCCGTAATAGCTACGGCAGGATGATGCCATTTGGCAGCGGTCTTGATGATTTCTTCATTATCAATGAGGCCATCCAGACTCATTTTGGTATGAAGATGGAGTTCCACCCGGGGCGTGGGATAAGTATCCTCATGGTCAATGACCTGGGCTTCTCCTTTTTCCATCTGCTGCAGTTCCAGAGTCAGACCGCCGGAATACTTGTCAAAGCGTACGTTGCCTCGCACCTTCACCACAGTGCCTGGTTTCAGTGACTCCACACCCTCCGCATCCTCGGGATGATCAAAAAATTTCTTGCAGGGAATGCCGTTGCTGTCATCAGCCAGCCGCATGAGGAGAAGCTTCTTTTTGCTTCGAAGCTCCCTCACTTCAGAGCTGATGACGGTCCCCGTAAAGATGACCCCATCTGCTTCGTCTGTAATGGTTCTGATTTCTACCGGATCTCCGGTAATGTGCTTTCTGCCCAGATAGATGCCATTGGAAGCCCCCTTCTTTCCCCCATCTTTAGGGGAAGGAACGAAGGCGCTCTTTGGGAGCACGCTGGTCAGGTCTGGAAGTATGTCAGGCATATCCATTTCCGGCACACTTTCTGCTTCCGGCGGCAGCGGCGCTGCTTCCGGAGGAATATCATCCAGGGAAGGCAGGGGCACATCATCGGGAGGAAGCGCATAATTTTCCAGGGGCTCTTCATCGGGAAGGGGAATACCGTCCATGCCGTCCTCGCCGGAAGGCACGGACTCTGCCGGCCCCTGATCCATAGGGGCGCCCATGTGAATGGCAATGGATGAAAATACTTCATCTGATACGTCTTCTCCATTGATATAAATAGACTCCACCGGCAGGATTTCCTTTCCCATATCCCTGAGAGCCCGGATAGCTGCATTCCTGTCATCGGCCTTGATGTACCAGGCCCTGCATTCTGTATCTACCTCCATCAGTGTAATCATGGAATTCTTATTCCGTGACTGCAGACGGTATTTTCCCATGTATGTACTCCTTTCGTGATAAAACCGGCCCAGGCGGAAAGGTGCTTTCCCGCGATGATTCAGGCGGAAAGACTTTTCCTTATTCTTTCGGCAGGTCCTCCTTGTTCTTATAGGTAATCACCGTATCCACTGCTTCGTAGTCTGATTCAAAAAGGTCATGATAGACTCTGCCATCGGCCCATTTCACGCTCTGCTTAACGGTCACGTTTTTCCCTTCATGACCTTCTTCTGTTTTTTGTTCTTCCTTCTGGGAAGGATCCACGCGGTTTACGGTTTTAAAAGGCACCGTTTCTTCCTTTGTTTTGGAAATATCTACATAGGAAGGCTTGTCTTCCTTATTTCCCAAAATCCAGACAGATATGGAGCCCGGCGCATATTCCGCATAAATATAAACGCCGTGTTTCAGATGGTTCCTGAAACAGAAATCAATGACTCCCTCCGCCACCGTGGCATCCCGCCCCAGAGGGACATAGGATACGGGGGAAAAGTGGCAGGTACGCTGCGTCACTTCCAGCCCTGCAAGAAGTACGGCATTGAAAAGGGTGGAACTCACCTGACATACGCCGCCGCCGGAGCCCGGTTCCAGTTTGCCGTTAATAATGACCGGTGCCTCTTTATACCCATTGGCTGCAGAGCGGGAACCGGTGGTGCGGTTGTAGGAAAAATCGGCGCCGGGTTTCAGATAGGTGCCGCTGATTTTTTCCGCTGCCAGGGAAATATTGCTGCTCCTGTTGGCATCTCCTCCGAAAGAGGTGCTGTATCGAGCCAGTACCGTATTGATTTCCTCTGCTTCCTTATCGGACATGTTCGGCTTCACTTCTTCCGTCACGGGGATCTCCATTTCTCCCCCTCTGCCTGTTTTCAGCATGTCCTTCACCCCCTGCATCAGGTTCTCTTCCTGAATAGCCAGGTGGGGCCGTCCTTTGGAAAAGGTAATGGATCCGTCACTATGGAAACGGGGCATGGCGTTCTGCGGCGGTTTGCTGTATGTCTTGATCAGCTGGTCGGCCTTCCTTTTCACCGCTTCCTCATCAAAGGAAGCATCCATGTGGGCCGCTTTCCCCGAGAGAAGGGCTGCCCAGCGGTCTTTCCACTGCTGGAAAAGGCTTCCCTGTCTGCCGATAGCCATAGCTTCGTCCAAACTGCGTTCATCGTAGGAGACGTGAAGGTCCTTATAATTCCAGGTTTCCTTCACCGAATCCTTCACCAGATCCAGCTTCTCCTTCTCCATGGCTTTATTTTCTTCCTGCAGGAAATCCATCATCTGCGCTTTGGAAAAACCGCCTGCCGAAACGCCGTTAATTCTCACACCCGGTATCACCGTATCACCTTTCACCCAAAGAAAGGGGGCGGCAGCTCCCGTAAGGAGCGCCACCAGTGAAATCATGCCAGCTATCCGCTTAATTCGTAATTTCAATGACCGATTACCTTCATTTCATACAATATGTTAGAAGCAGGTCTTTCAGTTCCATTTCAGAAGAACCCTGCCTTGTTTTCATCTGATAATTAAAAATCTGGAGCAGAAACCATTCTGCTTTCTTTTCTCCCACTTTGGCTGCTTCATTCTGCATATTCCGCCACATCCAGGAACTGCGGATGCCCAGGGCCTGCCTGATTTCTCCCTCAGGGCGCCGGTTCCTTTTCATTTCATGGAAAATCTTGATTTTCCTGAATTTGGAGGAAAGGAAACCCAGGTTCTTAATGGTAGTGGAAATATCTGTGAAAACGCGGTCCGTGCTTTCCAGCACCACACTGGCCTTCTTATCCAGAAGGGCGTCGGTAAAGCGGAAAATCCCCTGGTTCATATAATCCGGAAGGGCCGCTTCCAGCAGTTTCCGACTCACTGTGTCCCGATTTCCGCACATCAGCACAATTTTATCACATTCCGTCTGGAGAAGGGGAGAAGAAATCTGCTCCCAGGAGGAAAGAACTGTCTCCAGATAGCCCCGGGCCTCATAATCTACCCGCTTCCCTGCATCTGCCAGCATTCGAATCATGGTGCCTGCCGCATCTCTGGGATTCATCAGACTGTATTCCTCGCTGCTGCAGATGGAAAGGAGGGTTTTAATGATTTTCGTCCTTTTATCGGGCTTCCCATCCAACAGGATGATGAGGAGGATATCTGGAGAAAGGTCTTTCACCGTTTCAAGAAAACTTTCCTCCCTATGATCCTCCTTTTCGGACCGCCTTTTCAAAAAGGGCGGATTATGGAGGACTACTGCCGTTTCTGCAGTGAAAAGGGACTGCCCTTCCAGCGCATTCTGATAGGCTTCAAAGGTGCCGCTCCCGTCAAACAAGGTCACCTCCGGCGCCTTTTTGTGGAAATAGGAATCAATGATCCTGTTCTTCCGTATATTGGCGGACACAGGATCATCACCATATAAAAAGAAGCAGTTGCTTTTATTTAATTTCTTCATAACCATGATGTACTTTCCAGCTCCCACTTATGCCGGAAGGATGCGGTCTGCATGCCTTCCCTGTATACATTGGCTGCCTGATAATTTTTGAATTCAAATAAATCCACATCCTCAAAGGACGAGGAAAGACGGCTTCCGCCATAAACCACTGCCTCCGCCTTGACCCGGTCCATTTCCTCCTCCCTGATGCCCGCTCCATTCTTCCGTCCGGACGCGATCCAGAGGGTGTGGGCAGGAAAGGACGTTTTCTCCATTCCCCTTCTTCCCGAAAGATAGACGCCCCTATCCCCCTCGGACAGAAGCCAGCTGCTCCCATTGGTGACAAAGGACAGGCGCCCCAGGCGGAGACGGGATTTGGAAAGCGCCCGGATGTTTCCCTCAAATCCCTGCAGAAGGCGGGGCGTCTTTTCCTGTGCCCTGCCGCCGGTCACCCAGATTTCTCTCACCGGCACCGGCAGCGTCAGAGGCAGCGGTTCTTTCACGTCTTCTAGATTTAAAATGAGGATATCCGCATCAAAAATCCCTTCATAGCCAAGGATCGACTTCCATTCCCAGTCCGACGTATGGGAGGGAATGCTGCCGCCTTTATAGTATAAGATTTTATGCTCTCCTGTGACAAGTACCGCTCCCTGGTCCGGGCCAAGGTCAGGGCAGTATACCACCCACTCCGGCCTGGTGATGTAGAAGAAAAAGGTCAGTCCCAGGAGGGAACCCCACAGGAGAAGCGCTCCATACATCCTTTCGGGAACGGAAAAAATCGTCTTTTTGAAATAGCAGATTCCTACTGTAACATAATACAGAAGAATCTGTACCATGGTCAGCCCGCCGGTTTGGACTTGAGCCCCCGGCCAGGAAGACAGATGAAGATTCAGATGAAGCCCTGCCCAGAGAAGATAATCGGCCCCGTGGAGTATGCCTCCGGAAAGGGGCAGACACACCGGTGCCGCAGCAGCCGCCACCAGACCTGCTATGATCACCCATTCCAGAAAAGGGGTAACAAAAAGATTGGCCGGAATGAAATAGAGAGGAAAGGTATGAAAATCATAGAGCATCACCGGAATGGTGAGCACCTGGGCTGCTGTGGACAGAGCCACCCCTTCCTTCACCCATCGGGGCAGGAAGGAAATCCTTGAAAGCTCTCCCATAAGGGGTCTGTAAAAAAGGAGAATGCCTGCTGACGCCCCGACGGACAGCTGGAAACTCACATCATAGAGGTAAAAGGGATCCCACAGCAGCATGCCTGCCACCGCCGCCCCCAGGAGGTTGAGAGAAGTCTTCTCCCGCTCCAGGAATACACCGCCTACGGAAAGAATACCCATCACCGCTGCACGGATGACCGGAGGCACCAGACCGGAGAGGAGGGCATAAAAAAGAACCAGCACAATGGATCCGCCCACCACCAGCTTTTTAGGCAGGTGAAGCCATTTTCCAAGGAAATAAAGGAAGCCGAAAAGAAGGGCCACATGGGATCCTGAAACGGAAAGAATATGGATAATGCCGGTGGCGGAAAAGGAAGTCATTATATATTCCGGTATTTCATTATAATTTCCGCCAAAGAGCAGGGTCATAAGGATATGAAGCCTCAAGGGGTCCATGTAGGGCTTAAACCAGGACTCCACCTTTCCTTTGATTTCGTCGGCCAGCCGGCCGGCCCTGTACTCACCGCTTTCTCCCAGAAAATGGATTTTTTCCGGTTCCTGCGGATAAATCCTGCCCATGAGCCGGCGGCTCCGGTAACGCCCTTCCAGATCGATTTTACCGGGATTTTTATAGATCCTCACAGCCGTCATCTTTCCGGTGACGGAAATGGAATCTCCCGTGCCATAAAGCTTTTCCGGATGGGTATCATAAACAAAGGCCGTACCGGAAAGTGATTTTTCCACGCCGTCGCTGTAGGTGATAGATTTCAGTTCCGTGTAGTAGCGGGCATAGGCATCACCATCCCGGTTGACCGATGGCGCCTCCTTCACAATGCCGGTCCAGCGCCCTTCGCTCCCTGCTGCCCAGGATGACTGCTGCTCGTAGTACCGGTCAGCCAGAAACATACGGCCCATACCGGCTGTGAGGATACACAGGAAAACCACCATCAAAAGAAGTCCCCTTTTCTCGCGGAAAAGGAAAGAAAAAAGAAGAAAGCATCCCGCTGCCAGAAGAAAGACCCAGGGCCAGCGCATGAAAAAAGAAGGGAAGGTGTCATAAAGCACCACTCCCAGCGCCAGAAAAAGGGCACTCCAAAGCAGGGGATACTTGGTATTCATAATGTAATTTTATCCGCCAGTTTTTTAAACTTCCCATCGCTGATAGATGGTACATGCTTCAGATCCTCTTTTGTTCTGAAGCTCCCATGTTCTTCCCGGTAGGCCATGATTTTTTCGGCTGTCACCTTGCCGATGCCGGGCAGTGTTTCCAGCTCTTTCGCACCGGCCGTATTAATATTCACCAGGCCCAGGGCACCAGGGTCTTTCATATAGGGATCCAGGGGAATCCATATTTTCATGCTTTCCGTCACCGGTTCCGCCATGTTCACGGCAGTCATGTCGGCATAGGGCAGCACATCCCCTGCCGCCTTCACGGCATCATAGTAATGACTGCCCTCCGGTATTTCATAGACTCCCGGATTCTTCACTGCCCCTACCACATAAACAAGGATTCTTCCTGTTTTTTCCTCTTCTGCCTGGCTTACCTGGAGCGCAGGCTTCCCTTTTTCCTGTCTGAGGGACAGGGGATCCAGCACCAAAAAGGACAGTCCTATGAGAATACAGGCAATGCATACGCAAAGAAGAATGGCTCTTCTTTTGTCTCCCTCGGTTCCCATAGGCCTGTCCCCCTGTTTCAAAAAGATTCAGAAAGTAAGGTAAAGAATCAACGATTGATTATACGAGCAGCGGCCAAGGCCTTTCTGCCTTTATTATTTTTTCTGTTCGTCCTGAGGCTGCTGTTCCTGCTGCTGACGGGCTGCGGCGGAATTGGAATCAATCAGGCTCTGCCGGTTTTTCTTCAGGCTGTCCAGCACGTTTTCCATGTTTGTTTCCACGTACTTCAGCACATCAGTGGCATAGGTCACAGAGCTTGTACGCAGTTCATCGGCCGATTTATTGGCAGAGGAAATCACTTCATTAGCTCTTTCCTGGGCCTGTTTGACCAGTTCGCTTTCTTCCGTAATGCGGGCAATATAGTCCTTTGCCTGCGCTACGGTATCTTCTGCCTTCTTTTCGGCATCCAGCATAATCCGTTCCTTATCGGCAACAATTCTTCTTGCACTTTCCAGTTCATTAGGCAGGGACTGGTTGATGGCATCAATCAGCCGTTCCACCTCATCCTTATCCACCATTTTCTTATTGGTGAACGGCACCTCGCTGGCATTGTTAATGACATTTTCAAGTTCTTCAAGAAGTTTTCTTGTATCCATAATCGGCAGCCTCATTTCTTAATAGAATTTACTTTCCTTTTTATCATTTCCTGGACAAAGGGCGGCACCATGGAGGTCACATCTCCATTAAAATGAGCCAGCTCCCGGACGCCGGTAGAAGAAAGATAGGAATAACGGCCGTCCGTCATAAAGAATGCTGTTTCCAGGGTGGGATCAATCTTTTTTATCATCAGGGCTCTCTGGAATTCATATTCAAAATCGCTGAATGCCCGGAGTCCCCGGATCAGGAGATGGCAGTTCTTTTTTGCCGCATATTCATTGAGAAGCCCATCGAAAGCATCCACTTCCACATTGGGGATATCCTTCGTGGTTTCCTTCAGCATGGCAATGCGTTCTTCCGTAGTAAACATGTAGTGTTTTGTAGGGTTTAAAAAAGCCGCCACAATCAGCTTGTCTACAAGGCTGGCGCTTCTTCTGATAATGTCAAGATGACCATAGGTGACCGGATCAAAACTTCCGGGGCATATAGCTAATTTCATTCAAACCTTCTCCTCATTATCTGCACTGCAGATAACTTACAACAATGGCCCCCACTTTTTTCTCTTTCCACAACTGGCATTTTCCCTGGAAAAGAGACAAATCAGGCGGTTCGGATACTGAATGTTCTGCAATAATGATGGCTTCTTCTGCCGGAAGGTCACAATCGAATACCTCCTGCAGAACTTCATTGATATATCCCTTCCTGTAAGGCGGATCCATGAAAATATAATCAAATTTCTGTCCTCGGAGAGCTTTCAGGGAAGAAGAAACATCTCCCTTCAGAATGCGGCTCCGGTCTGCTGCATGGCAGCGAAGCGCATTTCCCCTGATGATGGCACCGGTGGCTTTATCAAGGAATACCGCTTCCGCAGCGCCCCGGCTCAAGGCTTCCAGTCCCATGGCACCGGTACCTGCAAAAATATCAAGTACCTTTGTCTCTAGGATGCCTACATTGGCAAGTACGTTGAAAACGCTTTCCCTCACCCTTCCCAGGGTGGGTCTGGTATTCCGACCCTCAGGAGACGACAGCAGCGTGCCCTTGGCGTTTCCTCCGATAATTCTCATGTGTTCTACCTCATTTTCATCATGCAGAAAAGAATTTCTTCTTTCCACACTTATGTTCATTATAGCATAAACGGCTATGTAAATCGCCGGTGAGTTCAAATTTTTTATGGCTGAAATAGTTCTCTGTCCGACTTGATGCCGCTGTGTATCATGGCGGTAGGAAATTTTTCGCTAATAGTTTCCTGCCGGCCTGGCACCGCTGTTTTTCATTTCAATAGGTTTCGGACTCCGCCTTTTTGGCCCGGGTCATAAGGATTTCCAGAGCTTCCCTGGCGTTATGGTCGCCTTTAATCAGATGACATACTTCTTCCGTAATAGGCATGTCGATATGTTCCCGCAGGGCGATTTCATGAACCAGACGGGCCGTGCGAATTCCTTCTACCACCATGTTGGTGCTTTTGCTGATTTCATCAGCAGTCATTCCTTTGGCCATCATCATGCCGGCCCGATGATTGCGGCTGTGGATGCTGGTGCAAGTGCATACCAGATCCCCCATGCCGGAGAGGCCGAAGAAAGTGGTCATTTGGGCGCCGAAATGAACACCGAACCTGGTCATTTCCACCAGTCCTCTGGTCATAAGGGCAGCCCGGCAGTTGTCGCCAAGGCCGATGCCGTCAAGAACACCGCAGGCCAGCGCCATAATATTCTTCAATGCACCGCCATATTCCACGCCCCGTATATCATCGCTGCGATATACCCGGAAAACAGGGCTCATATACAGGTCCTGCACAATCTGCACCGCTTCCGGTACAGCCGAGGCAGCCACCGTGGCGCAGGGAAGCCCGATGCCCACTTCTTCCGCATGATTGGGGCCGGAAAGAGCCACAATCTTATCGGTAATGCCTGCCACTTCCTTCGTAATTCCTTCTGAAAGGCGATGGCCTTCATTGTCTGCCAGTCCCTTGGACGCGCATACCACCACCGCATCTTTCATGAGCCAGGGCTTCAGACGGGCTGCCATGTCCTCTACCACATGAGAAGGAGTGCAGATAATCACACAGCCTGATCCTTTCACCGCTTCCTCCAGATCACTGGTAATGCGGATCTTTTCAGGAATGTGAGCGCCCGGCAGGTATTCTCCATTTTCCCGGGTCTTCCTCATTTCCTCTGCTCTATCCGGGTTCCTGCAGTACATAATCAGGTCATTATTCCGTCCGGCCAGTTCGATCATCATGGCAGTACCCCATCCGCCGGCTCCAATCATTGCAATTTTCAAAGGTATTACCTCTTTTCCCTGGTAATAGGCTTCTCTTCACCTCTAAGAAGCCTTCCAATATTATCTTTATGTTTTCCAATGACAATCACAGCTGCCAGGGCACCGAAAGCCACATATTCCAATGGTTCTCCTTCAATCAGCATGACAAGAGGTACCACCGGTGCGGCCAGAATAGATCCCAGCGAAACAATATGTTTCCATTTGAAAATAGCAAGCCACACCAGAAAGGCTGCCAGCACGGCAGGAGCACAGATGTAGGCAAAAGCCCCTACGCCGCAGGCCACGCCTTTGCCGCTTTTAAAATGAAGAAATACAGACCAGTCATTGCCGATAATAGCAAATACTGCGCATAGAAGCACAATCACCGGGTCGGGCATTCCCAGATGCACCGCAATGAAGCCTTTCATGAAATCACAGATAAAGACGGTCAGTCCTGCCTTCACCCCTAATTCCCTGTAAGCATTGGTGGCACCGATATTTCCGCTCCCCACTTTTTTTAGATTCACACCATAAAATACACGGCCAATGATATAGCCGCTGGGGATGGCCCCTATGAAATAAGCCAGCACAATCCACAGGATGGATTCCATCAATCGTCGCCACCGTCCTTTTTGCTCCGTACCACAATACGAATGGGCGTCCCCTCGAAGCTGAAGGCCTCCCGAAGTTTGTTTTCAATAAAACGGACATAGGAAAAATGAATCAGGTTGGCATCATTCACAAACATCACAAACGTAGGCGGCCGCACGCCCACCTCTGTCATGTAATAAATCTTCGCTACCCTGCCGGAATGGGCGGGCGGCGGATTGATCATTTTCGCATCTTCCAGAAGGTCATTCAGCACCGAAGTGGATACCCGGAGATTCTGCTGCTCTGCTACGTTGTAAATCAGATCCCCAAGACGATGGATTCTCTGTTTGGTCTTAGCCGATCCGAAAAGCATGGGCGCATAGGGTGCAAAAGGAAGACCATTTCTGATTTCCTTTTCAAACTCATTGATCGTATGTTCATCCTTAGCAATGGAATCCCATTTATTGACGAAAAGAATCAGTCCCTTGCCGGCTTCATGGATGTAGCCGATAATTTTCTTGTCCTGTTCCGTCAGCTTGTCTTCCGCATCAATCACGAAAATAGCTACATCGCAGTTATCAATGGCACGAATGGAGCGGATGACGCTGTATTTTTCCAGCGGTTCGTCTATTTTGCTCTTCTTCCTCATGCCTGCCGTATCCACCAGGATAAAGGTCTTCCCCTTATAGGTCCAGAGAGAGTCCACTGCATCTCTGGTGGTTCCCATTTCATCAGCCACCAGCGACCGTTCATAGCCCAGGAGGGAATTGATAAGGGTGGATTTGCCCACGTTTGGACGGCCCACGATGGCCGTGCGGATAATGTCTTCCGATTCCTCTTCCTTCTGATTGGGGAATCCTTCTGTAATTCGGTCCAGCAGGTCGCCGAAATTCAACCGGTTCACTGCAGAAATACCGATGGGATCCCCCAGTCCCAGCGAATAGAATTCGTACACATCCATTTCCTGGTTATCGCTGTCTACCTTATTCACTGCCAGCACCACAGGCTTGCCGGTCTTTCTGAGAAGTCCCGCAATGGTCTCATCATCGCTGGTCATTCCTGTCCTGGCATCCACCACGAACAGAATGACATCAGCCTCTTCCATGGCCAGCTCCGCCTGCTGGCGAATGCCGCTGGAAATCTGGTCCTTCTCATTACGGAATTCAATGCCCCCTGTATCAATCAGGGTAAATTCCTTATCAAGCCATTTCACATCGCAGTAAATTCTGTCTCGAGTTACGCCGGGGATATCCTCCACGATCGATACGCGCCGCTGGGCCAGTCCATTAATCAGCGTGGATTTGCCCACGTTCGGCCTGCCTACAATGGCAACGAGAGGTTTGCTCATAAGTCCCCATCCTTTCTATATGTAAAATCAAATATATTATCATAACCGTCTTGGAGCAACACTTCTCCATTTTTGTTATACTGTATTGAAATTGTATGACGGATGGCGGTTTATGTCAAGGAAAATGGTTTCCTGCCCGCCATGACGCTTCTGTGATTCATTGCGGCAGGAAACAGTTTCCAGGTAGTTTTCTGCCCGGCCTGGCACCGCTGCTATGCACCGCGGCAGGAATCTCTTCCCCAATGGGTTCCTGCCCGGCTTGTCGCTTCTGCTGTTTACCACCAAAAGAAACTTTTCGCAAAGGGTTTCTCATCGGACCCATGGTTTCTATCATCCGCCGCAGGAGATTTATTCCAGCCAATAAAAAAGCCGCCCCGGAGGGCAGCTTTTTTTGATTGGTCTTATTCTTCAGCCGGAGCTTCTTCGTGGGAAGGAGCTTCTTCCAGTGCGAAGGAGATTCTTCTGCGGCCTTCATCAATGTTGATGATGCGGACTTTGAGTTCGTCTCCTACCTGGCAGATATCGCCCGGTTTCTTGTTGTGGTCGTCGGTCATTTCATTAATGTGGAGAAGGCCGGTGAGACCGTCATCCAGTTCTACGATAACGCCGAATTCAAGGATCTTAACGACCTTGGCATCCACAATGTCATCTACTTCATGATCATGGATAGCTGTTTCCCAGGGATTGGGGAGGCAGTCCTTGTGGCTGAAGGAGATTCTCTGTTTTTCACGATCGAAAGATTTGATTTTGACATCAATTTCCTGTTCCGGTTTGAGAACATCTTCGACCTTGGCAATCTTCTTCCAGGAAATATCGGAAATGTGGAGAAGGCCTTCTACGCCGTTGATACCAACGAATGCGCCGTAAGGCATAATCTTCTTTACAGTGCCTTTGAGAACGTCGCCGTTTTCATAAGCTTTTTCGATAACATCCATTTCTGCATTTCTTTCATCTTCCAGAACGGCTTTGCGGGAAAGAACCAGTCTGTTCTTAGCGCGGTCCACTTCCAGAATCTTAGCCTGGAAAGTCTTGCCTACCAGGTTCTGCAGGGAATGAACGAAGCGGAGATCGCCCTGAGACAGGGGAATGAATCCGCGGAGAGATTTAATCTGAACAAGCAGACCAACCTTAATGGCTTCGATGCCTTCGCATTCGACAGGTTCACCTTTTTCGAATGCTTCTTCGACTACATCCCAGTCAGCGAGACGGTCTACTTTAATCTTAGATACGTAAATTGTGCTATCTTCTTTAACTCCGCTGACGATCTGAACACGGAGAGTGTCACCAATTTTCAGCACATCTTTCAGGGATGCCGGTGCCGGGTAGGAATATTCATGTGCAAGAAGAACAGCTTCTGTCTTATATCCGAAAGAGATATAAGCCTTGTCGTCGGTGAGATCTACGACCTTACCTTCAACGACGCTGCCTTTGTGTACATCCAGGTTCATTTCCTCCTGATCCAGCATTTCCTTCATGTTTTCCATAATACAAACTACCTCCTCTATGATCCAGTCCGGTGTGGATGCACCGGCGGTGATGCCAATCTTGTCCCGACTGTGGAACCAGCTCGGTTTTAGTTCCCCAGCCGTTTCGATATGATAAGTCCGGGCTCCCTCTTCCCCGCAGATTTCCGCAAGTCTTGAGGTGTTGGCGCTGTTGCGCCCGCCTATGACAATCATCACATCTACTCTATCCGCCAGCTCACGAGCCGCCTGCTGCCGCTGCATGGTTGCGTCACAAATGGATTTGTTGACGTGAAGGTTTTTCACCTTTTTCCCCAGCGCTTCGACAAGCCGGTCGGCCAAGACAGCTGAAAATGTGGTCTGAGTGACTATATAGGCTTCATCCAGTGGCGGGAGTGCATCTACATCTTCCATGGTTTCTACCTGGTAAGAATGTCCCACCGCCCATTCAGCCACACTCTTCATTTCAGGGTGCCTTTTTTCACCGATGAGTATAACCTGCTTTCCGTCTTCTACCAGTCGATGAGCCATCTCCTGGTTCCTTCTGACGAAAGGACAGGTTGCGTCCATTAGGGCCAGATTTTTGCACTTAAGCATATTATAACACGAAGGCCCCACTCCGTGCGAGCGAATTATTACAGTTTCGTCAGTGAGACCGTCGAAATTGTCCACTGACGGTATGCCACGCTGAGCCAGCTTTTCCACTACCTGGGGATTATGAATGATGGGCCCGAAGGTAACGGCTTTAATGCCGGAATCTGCGGCTTTTTCGGCAATTTTCAGCGCTCTTCTCACGCCGTAGCAGAATCCCATCACCTTTGACTTGTAAATTTCCATAGGTTATGTACCTTTTCTTTCGTCTGCTATAATCAGACTTATTGTATTGCTATAAAAAAAATCAATATCTATGAAATTAGTTTTTAAAAGGAATCCTATCCTTTTTTCCTTCCATAGTCCTCTATCATAGCCTGAATCCTCTGCTTCACCAGTTCATCCAAAGCTGCTGTATTTCTATCATCAGGCTTGGCTTTTCTGACCGGTATGGGTTTCCCTATAACTACGGCCAGAGGACCTTTTTTAGCAGGCAGAGGCTCGGCACCGATAATGGCTACCGGAAGGATGGGTGTGCCGGTGAGGATGGCCAGGAACGCCATGCCCGGATGAAAGCGGCCCAGTGCCTTTCCGTGGACAAAACCGCCTTCCGGAAATATGCAGAGCACATGCCCCTTCTTCAATTCCGCAAGGCTTTTCCGGATGGCCGTCATGTCAGCGCTGTTTCTTTTCACCGGAAAGGCGCCCAGATATCGAATCAGCCGGCCGAAGAGAGGATTTCGGAAGAGCTCCGATTTAGCCATGAAACTGATTCTTCTCTTCTCCAGCGCCATTCCCACAAGGGGCGGATCGAAATAGCTCTTATGATTGGCTGCTGCAATCACCGCCCCCTTGTCCGGTATATTTTCCCTGCCTTCCACATGAAGGCCATACAGGCTGAAGAAGAAATAGAGCAGGGCCCTGATAATCTGATATCCCATAGTACCTCTTGCCGCCATGACTTTCGTGTTCAGGAAACTTTCTTCATATAATCATCCATAAGTTTCTGGATGCGTCCTTTGATTTCATCATTTATCTCTGCCACCAGCTCATCATCGGGCCGCTGCTTCCTGACAGGCACCGGTTTTCCGATAAGCACGGCCAGAGGCCCTTTTCTGTGAGGCAGAAACCGGGATCCCACCACCGCCACCGGGATAATCGGAGTGCCCGTCATCAGTGCCAGAGAGGCCATGCCCGAGTGGAACCGTCCCAAACCATCCTTTTTAATCCGGGTGCCTTCCGGAAATATGCCCAGCGGATTGCCAGCCTTGATTTCCCGGATGGCCTGCCTTATGGCCGTGCGGTCCACAGTCCCTCTTTTCACGGGGAAAGTGCCGAACTGACGAATGAGCCAGCCGAAAATGGGGTTCTTAAAGAGTTCTTCCTTAGCCATATAATGGATGATTCTTGTGTTAAAGGCCACGCCGATCAGAGGCGGGTCCCAGTCGCTTTTGTGATTAGGCGCCACAATGATGGCACCGGTAGAGGGCACGTTTTCCCTGCCTTCCACATGAAGGCCGAAGAGGCCGAAGAAAATAAAATTAAGAAGGGCCCTTACAATTTTATATCCCATAGGACCTCCTAAGCATCAAAGCCGGGGAATCTGCTGCGGCAGATATGAATGATGGCTTCTGCCGTGCCTTCCAGGGTAAGATCGCCATTATCCAGAAGCACCGCATCTTCTGCCTGTTTCAGCGGAGAAATATCCCGATGGCTGTCCAGATAATCCCGACGGCTGATTTCCTTTTCCACATCTTCCATGGTCATTTCCGGATGGCCTTCGGTGAGTTCCTTGAACCGGCGCACTGCCCTGGTATGGACAGAGGCGGTGAGGAAAATCTTCACATCTGCCTTTGGCAGAACCGTCGTACCGATGTCCCGCCCGTCCAGCACGATGCCCCCTTTTTCCGCCTGTTTCCGCTGGATAGCCACCATGGCTGTCCTCACGCCGCCAATGGCGGATACTTCTGATACATGGCCCGACACTTCCGGCGTGCGGATATAGGGAGTTACGTCCTTTCCATCCACAATGACATGCATCACATCCTTATCGGGCTTGACTTCCATATCCAGTTTTTCCGTCATGGATACGATATCTTCCGGTTTGTCCAGTTTCCTTTCCAGGGCCTCATAGGTTACGGCCCGGTACATGGCACCGGTATCCAGATAGGCATATCCCAGCCTGGCAGCCAGAATTTTGGAAACGCTGCTCTTCCCTGCGCCGGCAGGGCCGTCAATAGCAATAGATAATTTTTTCATGATAACTCCTTTACCGCAGACAGAGCGGCCAGATGGCCCGTGGAAAAGGCAGCCTGCAGATTATATCCGCCGGTGAAAGCATGGATATCAAGCACCTCTCCTGCCATATATACATGTTTACAGATTTTGGATTCCATGGTGGATGGATTAATTTCTTTCACCGATACGCCGCCGGCAGTGACAATGGCTTCTGAAAGGGGCCTTGTGCCTGTAATCGTTAAGGGCAGATGCTTCAATATCCCTGCCAGTTTCAGCCGGTCCCCCTTCTTCAAATCGCTTACCGGAAGATCCCGGGGAATGCCGGAAAGTCTGAGTACCACATCAATCATCCTGTGGGGCATAAGGTCTACCAGAGCAGAGGCCATCTGCTTCAAATGATATTTCTCAAAATCCCGGAGCAGCCTTTTGTCCAGGACCTCCAGAGACAGTGCCGGTTTCAGGTCGATGGCTCCCTTTACGCCATGACCCTGGGAAAGCCACAGGGACACTTTGTCTGAAAGGGAGAGCACAATGGGGCCGGAAACGCCGAAATGGGTAAAAAGCATTTCACCGAATTCTTCCGCTTTGCGCCTTCCTCCGCCATCCACGGAAAAAGTCACATTCTTTAAGGAAATCCCCTGCAGCTCCCTGGGCCACGCCTCACTGCATACAAGAGGAATCAGTGCCGGCCGGATGGCAGTCACCTTATGGCCGATTTCCTGGGCCATGGCATAGCCGTCGCCGGTAGAGCCGGTGCGGGGATAGGAAGCGCCGCCGGTGGTTAAAATCACAGCATCCGCCTCATAGGTTCCCTTATCAGTGGAAAGGCCTGTGACCTTTCCTTCTTTCTGCAGGATATGGCGCACCGGTTCCTCCAGATGGAGATCCACCTTTTCCTGATGGAGAAGCTTCATAAATAAATGGCGCACTTCCTGGGCATCATCACTCTTTGGAAATACGCGGCCTCCCCTTTCCACCTTGGTGGCAAGGCCCCATGAATGAAGCAGGGAAAGCAGGTCTTCGTTATTGAATTTTTCATAGGCACTGTAAAGGAATTTGCCATTCCCCGGGGTTTTGGCAATGAAATCCATAATGGGCGCACTATTGGTCAAATTGCAGCGCCCCTTTCCCGTAATGCCCATCTTCAGTCCCACCTTGGGCATTTTTTCAAACAGGGATACCGACGCTCCCTCATGGGCAGCAGTCACCGCCGCCATGAGACCTGCCACCCCGCCGCCGATGACGGCCACTTTTCTACCGGTAGAGCTCATATAATTTTCTGACCTCCTCGCTGGTAAGCCTGCGGCTCATGCCTCTGGAAAGGCCCTCCGGCGTCAGGAAGGCATAACCGGTCCTCACCAGACCGAAAACAGGGTAATGGTAGGCTGCCATCATTTTTCTGATTTCCCGGTTTTTCCCCTCATGAAGCACCATTTTCACTTTTGTCTTATTCTTTTCCTTATCATAGCCCAGCACTTCGATTTCACAGGGAGCCGTAATTCCGGTGTCAATACGTACGCCCCGGGACATTTTATCCGCCAGCTTCGGAGAATACCGGCCCCGTACAGTTACTTCATAGGTTTTTGTCACTTCGTGGCTCGGATGGGTAAGGATATAGTCCAGATCTCCGTCATTGGTCATGATGAGAAGACCTTCAGAATGATAATCCAGCCGTCCCACCGGGAAAATCCGCTCCCGCACAGTACGGAAATAGTCCATCACCGTCCGCCGTCCCTGGGGATCGGAAACAGAGGTAATCACATTGTCCGGTTTGTAAAAGAGGAAATATTTCTTCTTCTCCGGTTTGACCAGGGTGCCCATGGCTTCAATCCGATCTTTGACCGGATCCGCTTCACTGCCCAGTTCCTTCACTACCTGGCCATTCACCTTCACCTGCCCTGCCAGAATCAGCTCTTCCGCTTTCCTTCTTGAACAGACGCCGGCATGGCTCAATATTTTCTGCAAACGTTCTTTCAAAATAATTCTCCTTCATCCGGTTTTCCGGACCATCGAGTTTTCAGCTCACTTACATCATTCAGGCCTGTAGCCTGCAGGAAACGGCGGGTGGTGCCATACAGAATGGGCCGCCCCGGCACATCCAGCCTGCCCCTTTCCTCCACCAGATCCTTCTCCATGAGGAGGGAAATCACCCGGCCTGCCGATACGCCTCGTATTTTTTCTATTTCCACCCGGGTCACAGGCTCCCTTAAAGCTATGACCGCCAGCGTTTCCAGTGCCGCCGCCGAAAGGGGCGTCTGTTTTCCCAGAAGAGAAGAAAGCCATGAGTCATATTCTTTCTTTGTGGCCAGCCCGTATCCTGCCCCTGTGTGGTGCAGGGTAATGCCTGAATCTGCCCGGTCATAGCGGGCTTTCAGATATTCCAGCCCCTTTTCCACGCTCACCGTATCTTCTCCCAGGGCCCGGGCCAGCTCCTTCAGCGTTGCCGGTGTGCCCCGGGCAAAGAGAAAGGCTTCTATCAGGGGCGAGAGCGCCGCCGCACCTTTCATAAACTGCCTCCTTTAATCACAAGTCCCTCCGCTGCCTCTTCCACCCTAGCCTTTCCCAGCCGGATCAGCTCAAGAAGGGCCAGAAAAGCCACTGCCAGACGAAGTCTTGTCTTCATTTTCTTCAGATAACCGGTCATCATGACCCATGGTTTCATCGCAAGCGTCCTCTCCCATCCTTCTATTTCCCTGTCCAGGGAAACTTCCTCTGACGGAAGAATCCGTTCCTCTTCTTCCTCCAGAGAATCATAGAGGGAAAGAAATGCCGCCTGCAGCCGTGAAAGGGAAATTTTCCCTTGAAAGACAGAAGTCCTGAATACTTCCGGTTCCCTTCCCCGATAGGGACTCTCCTCTTCCATGAGCGCCTCAATGCGGGCCTTCACTTCCTTCATCCGCTTAAACTCTTCCAGGGACCGGGAAAGTTCCTGCCGGGGATCCTCGGATTCATCCATTTCCTCCCGCCTTTTTTCAGGAAGGAGCATGCGGGATTTGATGAGAATGAGGGTGGACGCCATGGCAAAGAAGCTGCTTCCCAGATCCAGATTGAACTGCCGTGCCGATTCCAGATATGCCAGGTACTGATCCGTAATCAGATGGATAGGAATATCGTGGATATCGATCCTGTTCTTTGTCACCAGATGCAGAAGCAGGTCCAGGGGCCCTTCAAAAAGAGGAATATTCACTTGATAATTGTCTGCTGCAGCTTCTCCCATATCTTTTCCTTCACAAATATTTGATGAAAGGGCACACTCACCCATCATGCTTTATACATAGTACCACAGATGGGGAGGGAGTCAACCACCCACTTAGAAAAGTGAAGCCCTTCATGATATGCCCTGCGGGCATGAAGGTTGACGGGCCTTCGGCCCGAAGGTTCTTAAGGTTCTTAGGTTTGACATCCCTTCGGGCTGAAGGTTGTTGTATCGCCGCCTTTGGCGGCGATGAGTATAAAGCCTTCGTTACGAGATTTACATTTATGTCACCAGTGCTGCATGACAGAGAGCAAAAGCCTCCTTTCTCTGGAAGGCAGAAGTCCTGCAGAGGGCTTCTGAGTCGGGTTATTATTCGAGTATAGCCTGCACACTAAGCGATCACCTTGATGCCCGGCCGTCGGTGGCGCCTAAAGAGTGGCAAAGGAACTGGATTCGCAGGGGAGCATAGGGGCCCGAAAATCTAGTGACATGCTTTCCCGTGGAGAAACGACTCACTATGATTTGCGCGTCGCTATCGCTCCTTCATCCTCTGCTGTCACTGACTCACTGGATTTTCAGTTCGTTGGCACTCCCCTACAAATCCAGTTCGCTAGTGCAACTCATGTCCGCTGTGCACGCCATTAGGCGACGGAGGAGAAGCGTAGATTGGACGATAGAAATCAGGCTGCTTGCAAAAGAGCTGTGAAGAAATGAATAACATTTCCTCACAGCTCTTTTTATCTATGCAGCTTACCGTTTTTATTCCATGTTCTCCTTCATTTTTTCCACCGCTTCTACAGAAAGTCCGGTTCCCTTTGCCACGTCATCCACAGAAAGGCCCATGGTGAGTAAGCGAATGGCAGTTCTGCTCAAAGCTCTGTTTTCTCCTTCTTTAAGTCCTTCTTCACGGCCTAAAACACGTCCCTCTTCACGTCCCAAAACGCGGCCTTCATTCATTGCCTCTTCTGAAATATTCAAGCTCAGGTTGCACATGGTAGTCATCTCCTTTTCCATGTCTGGTGTCATATCTATACCATACTCCTGCTCCAGGACTTCTTTTTTGGAATCAAAGGACCTTTTCCGTTCATTAAAAAGAACCTGCAGCAGGTGAATCAGTTTATCCTTATCTGCTTTTTTACCAAGACTGATAACAACTATATTGGGTAAATCGTAGTTTTCTGCCGCTTCCTTATACCGGTGGAGCAGGTGTTTTTCTTCCAGCTTGTAATAGTTAATATAGCTGTTTCCACTGGGGGAATCCATGCATATCCAGATGGAATAGACTTTCTTAATACTATTATAGTCCTTCCCTTCAAATTCCCGTTCCTTTTGTGAGGAAATCAGGCGGCAGACGTAGAAGACAGCCCGTTTCATCAAATGATAACCTAAAGTGGATTCCACCTGCGTACGCTGGGCCTCCACGTTGATAATCAGTGTGATGGGCTCCCCTGTTCCCGGTGCGCGGGCATGGAAGAGGATGTCGTAGGTAATATATCCTTCCTTTGGCGCCCCATCTTCATTCCGGTCGCCCTTGATTTGAGACGGTACCGCATTAGTCAATCCCGGGTTTACAGGAATATTTCCTACCTGCGGCGCCCCTTCGATGTATTTTTCTGCAATATCCGTCGTACTGACATCGTGAAATTCCGGGACCACCTTTTTCACGATTTCCGCCAGCAGCTTCCGACTGGCCAGGAGCCGCTTGGCGTGCTGGTCATATTGTGCGTTATTGTAGCCGTATAGGGAATCCATCATACTTTCCGTTATGATAAATCACTGTTCCTTCATGGATTCGTCCCCTTTCCCTACCCTCATTTTACGGAAATTTAGAAGGAGATGCAAGAAATAATTGCGCCATTACAGACCTTTCGAAATGACGATAAGCGGCCCGCCCCCATTGTCATCTCGAGCGGAGATATATGCCGATATGAACCCCTAAGTTTCATGTCGGCAGTGAAACGGAGCCCCGAGATCTCCTGACACAATACACTGGAACACAGGCCCGGCTGCTTTCTATCCACTATCCTCCACGCCACGAAAAAGGGGCTGTGAAAAAATGTTTAATCATTTCTTCACAGCCCCTCTTTTGCTGGCAGTCATGAGTTCGGTGTCTGCATGGTCTACGGCCACTGCTGCACCTGGGAAGCAATGATTTCCTTGCAGATTCTGATTTCATACGAATTTTCATGTCATACTGCGTTGTAGAATTCCTTAAATAGTTACTATTTTCGTTATTCCACTCCTTGTCTGCCATAAAAATTCTAGAATGAAATCAGAAAGCAATGAAATCACTGCGCCCCTGCACGACGGCGCGCGCCAGGCAGGATGCTCCCGTCATTTCTGCCGTGATAGATGGCTAGGTCTTGGATTTCTCTGTTATTTTTAGATTTACCTTCCCGGCCTGGTCAGGTAGGGAAGAAAAGCGGTACCATTTTCTACTTTCCTTCACTCCATAGAATCATTTCTTATGCGCACTTGGAAACATATGGAGTGATTTTCTGTAGAACCGCGGGCTTTTCATGTCCCTCTACTATATACATACCGCGAGAATGAAAAATGAGAAGTAGGAAATGGAAAATTTTGATGAGAACTTTCTTTGTCATGCTAAAAGGGGGTTATGAAAAAAACAGCATCATTTCTTTCATAACCCCTTTAGCATGATATGATTATTCAGCTTAATTCCAATTCACCACGCAAAAAGGCAGAAAAGCCTATCAGGGGAGTCTCCAGGTAAGTTCAACCAATGAATCAGGCGTCCGCGCCTTGGCTCTCCCGCTTACGTGGGTGCTGCTCGGAACATGTCGTCAGAGAGAGGAAAGTCCTGCGAGCGCTCTTCCTTAGTGCTTTTCTGTCTTCTGTTTTTTGGGTACTGCTTTTTCTTCTGTCTATCATCGGCCGATTGTAGAAGAAGGGAGGATTGAAAAGTGGAATTCCCTGATGATTCTTCATTCCCCTGCCCTTCTCTTTACCGCGGATGTGGAGGATGGCCGTTTGGAAATCGGATTCATCGTCTCATGAGGTCTTTTCATTCCTCTATTATTAATATCGCAAAAGATTCGATTTCTAGACCCCTTGAAAGAAAAAAATTTTGAAAATTTATTTCAGTGTTCCTCAGTGCTTCCCTGGAAATGACAGAATCATGATGGTGCTATCTGCATATCAAAGTAAAATTTTTAAGGAAGGTTGTGAAAAAGGGATGCTTATGCAATATAAATGTATGGAGAAGGAAATCCGGAAACTCCATGGAAGGATTCTCTGTCCCATCTGTCATGTATATCGCGAATATTCCGGCCGGAATGCAGCTTTGGCAGAAAGGACGCCATGAATCCCTGTACAGGCTCCTGATTTTCCTCCCCGATTTTCCCGGGAAAATCGGAACGAATTCTGCAGATTCGTAAAAAGCAAGACAATCAAATAAAAACACGGATACCATCCCTTGCAGCATGAGCCCGCATTCCCGGACGACAAGTTCAAGGCGGCTGCAGGACTTTCCTGTATGCTCAGCGTTGACGCCTGATTCTGAGAGGCCCGCAATACTGTCTGGCAGGGATTTGTATCCGTGTTTTTGTGCTGTCATCTTTCCATACGCAAAAAGGTATGAAGAAATGATTGATATTTCTTCAAGCCTTTTTTCCACTGTAAAAACTCCTGATTCGTCCCATGCTGATGCGCGGTAGGGCTCAGGCGTTCTGTTTCGATGAATCGGCCAGGAGCAGCCGCCGAAGCGGAATATCTGTGACTTCAGGGAAAAGCAGGTATAGCCATAGTTGCCGCCAGGATTTCTAGCAGGTTTTTCCTCAGGAGTTTTTATGAAGTTTTCGGCGCGCCGGAGAGGTGAAATTCATGAAGGCGTCAGGTCCTTCCTCCCTGCTTCCATGGATTGTGCACCGCGGGGATTGGAAGGGCCTTCGCCAGGCCTTTTCGCCTCTCTGGTCATATAGTCCGGCAGAGCGGACATATGTATCAGGTATAAAAAAGGCACGGCTTCGCCGCAGGTTATGGCCGTCTGTCGGCGGCAGGTTGTATAGAAGGGTTATGAAGGAAAGGGTACAGAGAGTTGTGGTATCGCCGCCTTTGGCGGCGATGAGTATATAGCCTGCGTTACGGGATTTCCTTCCCGCCTCCCACTCGTCATTCTGAACCTCCGGCGAAGAATCTTGGTACGTGCCGCTTATGAGACAAATGCTATTAAATACCAGTCGGCGGGAAGGCTGCCGATTGACAGTCAGCCCAAAATCTTTCGATGTTCTTCAGCCCTATCGCCCAGCTCCATTCCGGTGGGGCAAACAAAAGGAAGGTCTTTTATGGGCAGGCTAAGGGAGGGCTTTGCCCGACTTGGCAATCCTATGCAGGATTACCAGCTGGGGAAGGAGCCTGACAGTTCGACAGGTGCCGTAGTGCCTCCTTCATAAAAACAGACTCCGCGAATAAATCAGTGCTTCCTTAGCAGCCGGCAAAATTGATATAATATTTCCTGATAAGGAGACTTCATATGAAAAAAGATAAGAATAAAATAGAATCTCTTCCCCCCTTTACTGCTGCCCTCCTGGCAGAGGCAGGAAAAAAGCGCTGTGATTTTGACACCCCCGGCCACCACAGCGGAAGCTTTTTTAACCTTACCGACGAAGGAAAAATCTTCACCACTGCCCTTGGCGAAGGCATGTTCAAAGCGGATATTTCCGATTCCTCTTCTGCCATCGGCGATCCCTCGTCCCACGAAGGGGTATCGGGCAAAGCAGAGCGCCTCGCCGCTTCAGTATGGGGAAGTGACGACTGCTTCTTTGTACTGGGCGGCACGTCCACATCCAACCGCATCTGCGCCAATGCCCTCCTTTCACCGGGAGACCTGGTCCTTTTTGACAGGAACAACCATAAATCCACCTGGCAGGGAGCACTGCTTGAAGCAGGGGCGCTGCCGATATACCTTTCCTCCTGCCGCAATGACTGCGGCGTCATCGGTCCCATCCTTGCCGCATCTCTGGAAGAAACACACCTTCGGGAAGAAATCCGGAAAATCTGCCCCCGCCTCTCTGAAAAAAGGCGTCCCTTCCGTCTGGCCTGCCTGCAGATATGCACCTACGACGGCCTTTTTTACAACATCCGGAAAATTCTGGAAAAAATCGGACCTCTTTGTGAATACATTCTTTTTGACGACGCCTGGGGCGGCTACGAAAATTTCATTTCCCTCCTGAAAGACGCCGCCGTCCTCCGCTTTCCCCTTTCTGAAGAATCGCCGGGCATCCTCATCACCCAGTCCGTGCATAAACAGCTGGCCGGTTTCTCCATGACCTCCCAGATTCATAAGAAGGACAGCCATATCAGGGAAAAATCCTATTACCTTCCCCATGATGTGATGCAGGACACCTTTCTCATGCATATTTCCACATCTCCCTACTACCCCCTTCTGGCAGGACTGGAAATGAATGCGTTCATTCATAAGGAAAAGGGAGCCATCCTTTGGAAGAAAGCCTTTCGTTCTGCCACCCGCTTCAAGAAAGCCCTTTTAAAGGAGACCACCCTCTTCCATCCCTTCCTGCCACCGCTTGTCCATGGCCGGAAGTGGGAGGAAGAAAAAACATCGGTCCTCATGGAAGATGATGCCTTCTTCACCCTTGGTCCAGATGAAACCTGGCATGGCTTTGACGGCCCTGCAGCCGACTTATGCCTCCTGGATCCCTGCAAAATCCTGCTCACCACCGGCACCTTTTCTGAAAGCAGGAAGCACTCCATCCCGGCCCCCCTTCTTTCCGCCTACCTGGAAAGTAAAGGCATCACCCCGGAAAAGTCCGATTTCTATACCCTTCTCTTTCTGGCAGAACCGGGAGACACCAAAAAGAAATACAAGTACCTCATGTACTGGCTCAAGCAGTTTGAAAAAGCCTATTTCCAGAACTGTGCCATGGATCGATTCATGCCCTCCATCAAAGCCCTGCCCGGCGAAGGGCTTCAGGATTACTGCCGCCGGTTCCACGATTTTCTTCTCTCTCACCATGCAGGAGAACTGCAGCAGCACCTCTTCCGGGAAGAGGATTTCCCGCCCCGCCCCCTTTCCCCCAAAAGAGCCCACGAGAATTTCATCAGGGGAAACAGGAAAAAAATCCCCCTGAAAGATGCCAAAGGCCATATTTCACTGGAAAATATCCTTCCCTACCCGCCGGGCATCTGCGCCCTTGCCGCCGGTGAAGAGTGGACGGAAAATGTACTGTCCTACTTCCTTTTTCTGGAAGAATACGGGAAGGTATTCCCCGATTTCACGCCGGAAACCCCGGGCATCCATCATGATGAAAAGGGCGAGCCCTCTGTCTGGGTTTCTTATCCTGAGTAAAAATATATTCTTCCCCTTGACAAAGGGCATCAAAGGATATAATCTTCTAATCAAGAAACCGTTGATGCGGAGATCAAAGCAGGAAATGCGCCCAAAGAGAGTCCTACCTGGTGAGAATGGATGGAAAGGCAGCCTGCCAAATGGACCGCTGAGGGTGCGGCGAAATGGCTCACAGAGTATACCGCAACGCAGGGCAGGCGTTAGCATGCCGGAGATATGATAGTATCTTGCAAAGAGCACGACATCGTGAAACAAGGTGGCACCGCGGAATGTATTCCGTCCTTGGCAGAGTTTTTTCTGCCGGGGACGGATTTTTTGTATCCCGGCAAGTACGGGAAGATCCCTTCGAGGGATTCCTGCTTCCATAAGGAGGTCATTATGTATCCAACATTAGAGGAAGTCAAAGCAATCCATGCATCCGGTGATTACCGAAGGATTCCAGTCTGCCGGGAAATCATGGCAGACCGCTTCACCACCATTGAAGTCATGCGGACACTCCGCGCTGCCAGCCATCACTGCTTTATGCTGGAAAGTGCGGAAAATAACCAGCCCTGGAGCCGCTACTCCTTTCTGGGCTATGATCCTACCCTGGAAATCACCTGCCTGAACGGCCATCTCACCATCACTAAAGGAGTAGATGGGGAACAGCCGGAAATCATCAAAAAGGAAGTCACCCATCCCGGTGAGGAAATCCGCCAGATCCTTGCTCAGTATAAAAGCCCGAAACTCCCTGGCCTTCCCCCCTTTACAGGAGGACTGGTAGGCTATTTTTCCTACGACTATATCAAGTACGCAGAACCCACGCTCCATCTGTCCCATGAAGACAATGCGGATTTCAATGATGCCGACCTCATGCTCTTCGACAAGCTCATTATCTTCGATGCTTACAAGCAGAAAATCATTCTGGTCACCGGCGTTGCCACGGACGACATTCCCTCTTCCTACAGGCAGGCAGAAAAAGTACTGGATGATATGGAAAACCTTTTGAAAAGCGGCGCCAGAGCTGCCTCTAAGCCCCTCCATCTGGAAAAAGACCTCACTCCCGCCCATTCCATGGAAGAATACAGCGCCATGGTGGAAAATGCCAAACACCATATTTACGAAGGCGACATTTTTCAGGTAGTCCTTTCCAATCCTTTGACCGCCAGAGCCAGGGGCTCCCTGTTTGATGTATACCGCCTGCTCCGCATGGAAAACCCCTCCCCCTATATGTTCTATTTCACCAGCGACCAGGTGGAAATCGCTGGTTCCTCTCCGGAAACCCTGGGTAAACTGGAAAACGGCATTCTCCACACCTACCCCCTGGCCGGCACAAGACCGAGAGGCAGAACCGAAGCAGAAGACCAGGCCCTGGAGAAAGAGCTTCTTTCCAATGAAAAAGAACTGGCCGAGCATAATATGCTGGTCGACCTGGGGCGGAACGACCTGGGCAAAGTCAGCCGCATCGGCTCCGTAAAAGTAGAAAAATATCTGAATATACTCCGCTTCTCCCATGTCATGCACATCGGATCCACCGTGGAAGGTACCATTGCTCCCGGCAAGGACGCCGTAGACGTCATCGACGCCGTCCTGCCTGCGGGCACCCTCTCCGGCGCTCCCAAACTCCGGGCCTGTGAAATCATTGAAAAAGAAGAATCAAGAAAACGGGGAATCTACGGCGGTGCCATAGGATACCTTGATTTTTCCGGAAATATGGACACCTGTATCGGCATCCGGCTGGCCTATAAGAAAAAAGGCGTCCTCTGTGTCCAGTCCGGCGCCGGCATTGTAGCCGACAGCGTGCCGGAAAAGGAATATCAGGAATGTCTCAATAAAGCCAAAGCCGTAGTCAACGCCATTCACCTGGCAGAAGGAGGACTGGACAAATGATTATTCTGATTGATAACTATGACAGCTTTTCCTATAACCTCTATCAGCTGGCAGGAAGCCTCTATCCGGACATCAAAGTTATCCGGAACGATGCATTGAGCCTTCCGGAGCTGGAAGAAATGAACCCTAAGGCCCTCCTTATCTCCCCCGGTCCCGGCCGTCCGGAAGACGCAGGCATCTGCGTGGATGCCATCCGTTTCTTCGGCCCCCGCATTCCCATTCTGGGCGTATGCCTGGGCCACCAGGCCATCTGCCAGTGCTACGGCGCCACCGTATCCTACGCCAAAGAACTGGTCCATGGAAAAGCCTATGACGTGGAAGTCGATACCGAGAGTCCCCTCTTTAGAGGCATGAAATCGCCTATCAAAGCAGCCCGCTACCACTCCCTGGCCGCCGTAGAATCCACCATGCCTTCCTGCCTCAAAATCACCGCCCGCACCAGAGACGGGGAAATCATGGCCGTGGAACACAGGGACTATCCCACCTACGGCCTCCAGTTTCATCCCGAATCCATTATGACCCCGGAAGGCGGAAAAATCCTGAAAAACTTCTTCACCATGGCGGAAAAGGGAAGAAAATAGGTTCAGGGTTCAGAGGGTGGTGGATTGCCCTGCGGGCAATGCTTATGAAATCTGCGTTACGGGATTTGGTTTTGTGTCACCAGTGCTGCAGGATGAAGAGCCAGAGCCCCCTTCCCTAGGAAGCGGGTGGCGCCAGCCACCAAAGGGGGCATTTCCTCGCGCCGCAGGCGCGGTTATATGGTTTTTCCTCGCCCGTAAGGGCGGTTGTATGGTTTTTACTAGCCCACCAGCTCACTAGTCCACCAGCTCACTAGTCCACTAAAGCTGTTTTATCCATACTGGCGACTTCAATAAATTAAAAGGCGCCCCACTCCCGACCGTGATCCCGACCGCGCCGTAGGCGCCCCCCATTCCCTACTCTCAAAAATATATTGACATCGCTCCATGAATCCCTTATAATATAAAAGCTGTTCATATTCGATCAGCATAATTTTTAGAGAGGTGATTTACACAATGGCAACAAACAGAAATCTCCGTTTTAAGACAAGCAGACGTTTCGGCGTAAATATTTACGGCCATCCGAAAGCGTTAAAACGGCAGGTCGCTGACGCTCGTCAGAAGAAACAGTCTGAATACGGCGTACAGCTGTCCGAAAAACAGAAGGTTAAAGCGATGTACAACCTGCTTGAAAAGCAGTTCTACCGCTATTATGATAAAGCAAGAAGAATGTCCGGCGTCGTAGGCGAAAACCTGCTGTTCCTGCTGGAAACCAGACTGGACAACCTTGTATACCGTGCAGGCTTTGCACGTTCCATCCGTCAGGCTCGTCAGATGGTTACCCACGGACTCATCGTGGTTGACGGCAAGAGAGTAGATATTCCTTCCTACCCCGTTCGTCCGGGACAGGTTATTTCCCTGAAGGAATCCTACAGAACCAATGAAATGTTCAAACAGTCCTTCCAGGAACTGAAGACCTTCGATCTTCCATACATCGAAAAGTCCTTCGACAACTGGACTGCAACCCTCACCCGTTTCCCCCAGAGAGACGAACTCCCCTACAAGGACGAAGTCAACGAAACCAACATCGTCGAACTGTACTCCAAGTAATTCGTTTTTCAGCGGACTATGGACATACAAAAGAGGAAATGCTTTTCGCGAAGCATTTCCTCTTTTTTTCATGCTTTCCTGACCCCTTTTGATGCGGCCCCATGGGTCCCTCTTCGCCTGATGACCATAGCCCGGATAAGCATCTGAGAGGGCAGGGTTATCATAGATTCCTCCAGGTATGTGGTTTCCCGTCTTTAAAGGAATTGATTTGCCCGGGCTCCCCGGGATTTCGAATCTCCACTTGCAGTCCGGCCCCTCATTCTTCCGATTTCCTTCCAGATTTCTTCAGGAGCCCCCCCCTTTCCATGGATTCAGCTTTCTGCAGGCAGCTTACCATGGCGGCAGCGGCGTGTGGCACGCCGGGACTCCCAAACGATTTACTGCTGCTATGGAGAGATGACCTATGCCCGAAGAATCCCTGCAGATAAACAAAGAAATACGACCGTACCGGTATCAATTGCGGTTATAAGGGCCGGGCATAAAGCCGTTCATCGCAGGGGGCACGTGGCGCGCCCGCCGTGAATCCTGTGCATACCCAGGATTCATGACAGGCAGCTCGTGGTTCGTGACTCGTAAACGCCTGTCATTATACTCGACTGGCTGTGGTCAAATCTCGCTGCTTCTCCCGTGGAAGCCCCTGCAATTCAGCTCCTACACATAGGGCCACCGGCGATTTTTTGCAATCGTGAACACATTCGTCCCCACCGCCTGTATCCGATTTGCAGGGGCTCGCACGTGCATTTTCAACCCGTCCGGTCATGACTGTAAGGAAAGGCAAGACGGATGCTGAAACAGACTGCAGCCCTATCGCCCAGCTCCTTTCTGAGAACGGAGCCTGCGTTACGTTCTGGCCTTCCCGCCTCCTCCCGTCACCCTGAGCGACAGCGAAGGATCTCGGTAAAAATAGCAAGTGGCAAAAATATCAATAAATACCAGTCGGCAGGAAGGCAGACCTATTCTCAGGGCTCCGCTCAGCTCCTTTCTGGGAAAGGAGCTGGGCGTTACGCGTCGCAGTGCCATACGATTTCCAAAATAAAAATCCTGCCGCTCTCATACAAAGCGGCAGGATTTTTATTGTCTTTTTATTCCCGAACCAGGATTATTTCTTCAGAGCAGCCAGCTGCTGTTTCAGCTGTTCATTTTCCTGTTCCAGTTTGGCCTGTTTCTGTTCCAGATTCTTAATATCTTTCATGATATCGGAAACGGTGCCTTCGGAAGGACGGGATACATGGCCACCCTGGCCGATTCTTCTGGTATAGCCTACGTTAGCACCCATGCGGTGTTCATCAGCCCCCAGGTCCGTAGCTACGCCTACGGAAAGCATGGAGTCACGGTTGAAGTGATAGAATCCGCCCAGTGCCAGAGCTTCAGTGCCATCATAAGTACCTACAGCGGCAGACAGCTGGAAGCGGGCATCTCCTTCATCATAGGACAGCGGATGGAGACCGCTCATGGCCATGGACAGGGCACCGACAGTATCTACTTCCTTGGATACATCATGAATCTTGTTGTCCAGACGGGAAATATCAGCCTGACGGGCAGCAGCCTCATCGCCGATGGCCTTCTTGTTAGCTGCAATGGCAGTATCGTGTTCTTTATCTTTGTCGCCACGGGCAGCAGCTTCAGCACTAATAGCATTTTTATTGTCAACTACATCGCCCTGTACCTTATGAAGGGTGTTAGCATTGGCTTCAATGTTACTTTCATTGGTAGTAATGCGGTCTTCATGGTTGGTAAGTTTATCGCTATTGACTTTGATAGCATCTTTGTTTTCCTGAATCTTGCCAGCATTTGTCTGGATGTCTTTTTGATTCTTGCCAATCTTAGCATCCTGTTCGTCCTGCTGACCCTGGATGGTTGCAAAACCTTTATCCATCTTCGTATCCAACCGGGTGTCTTCAGCTGCACGAGTCTGGGCTTCCTGCTGGTCAGCATCTATGCGAGCGTTGGTTTCCTTCTTGATGGATTCAGCATTACGTTCAATGTTACTTTCATTGGTAGTAATGCGGTCTTCATGGTTGGTAAGTTTATCGCTATTGACTTTGATAGCATCTTTGTTTTCCTGAATCTTGCCAGCATTTGTCTGGATGTCTTTTTGATTCTTGCCAATCTTAGCATCCTGTTCGTCCTGCTGACCCTGGATGGTTGCAAAACCTTTATCCATCTTCGTATCCAACCGGGTGTCTTCAGCTGCACGAGTCTGGGCTTCCTGCTGGTCAGCTTTATCGCGGGCAGTTATTTCATCAGCAATGTTCTTCTGATTACCTGTAGCAAGTGCCTCAACCACTTTCATCTTGTTATCATAATCCTTCAGGCTGGCAGCCGTTTCAGACATGTCCTTCAGATTAGACGCTTCCAGGTCCTTCTGGATTTTGGTAATGTTGTCAGTGTTGGCCTTAATGGCAGCATCGTGTTCTGTATCTTTGGCGGCACGGGCCTGGGCTTCCTGCTGATCAGCATCTATGCGAGCGTTGGTTTCCTTCTTGATGGATTCAGCATTGGTTGCAATATTATTTTCATTACCAGCAATGCGTCCTTCATGATTGTCCAGTCTGCCACTATTGGCTTTGATTGCATCCTGGTTGTTCTGAATCTTGCCAGCATTTGTCTGGATGTCTTTTTGATTCTTGCCAATCTTAGCATCCTGTTCGTCCTGCTGACCCTGGATGGTTGCAAAACCTTTATCCATCTTCGTATCCAACCGGGTGTCTTCAGCTGCACGAGTCTGGGCTTCCTGCTGGTCAGCATCTATGCGAGCGTTGGTTTCCTTCTTGATGGATTCAGCATTGGTTGCAATATTATTTTCATTACCAGCAATGCGTCCTTCATGATTGTCCAGTCTGCCACTATTGGCTTTGATTGCATCCTGGTTGTTCTGAATCTTGCCAGCATTTGTCTGGATGTCTTTTTGATTCTTGCCAATCTTAGCATCCTGTTCGTCCTGCTGACCCTGGATGGTTGCAAAACCTTTATCCATCTTCGTATCCAACCGGGTGTCTTCAGCTGCACGAGTCTGGGCTTCCTGCTGGTCAGCTTTATCGCGGGCAGTTATTTCATCAGCAATGTCATTCTTGTTGGTGGCAATGGCCGTCTTGTTCTGGTCAATGGCCGTCTTATTGGCTGCAATGTCGGTCTTGTTGGTGGCAATGGCCGTCTTGTTCTGGTCAATGGCCGTCTTGTTGATAGCGATATCAGCCTTATTCGTGTCAATCTGCTGGAGCTGTTCCGGAGTGGTGCTGATGTTATTAACCTTTTCCGTTAATTTATCGATGAAACCACGGTTTTGAATAGCCAGTGCTTGAACTGCTTCGAGACTAGTATCATCAGTTGCGCTGACCGTCTGGACTCCCAGGAAACTGCCTCCTGCCAAAATCAGGGACGCTGCTACGAGGCTTGATAATTTTTTACTTTTAATCATAAAAAATCCCTCCAAATGGAAATGAAATTAACTTCCATCTTATTTCAAGTCCCCTTACAGTTTGAGGTATCTTACCGATTTTCTGACACAGACCCCATCACTCAAAAGGAACCTTCCACAAGATCAGAAATTTAAGCTACATTAAGCATACCCCCCCTGGATAATTGTCAAATAAAAATTTAAAATTTAGGTTAGACTTATGTTCTAAAGTCATGAATTTTATAAGCTATAATAATTTTTATTCATTTTCTCCTTTTTCCATAGAGAATAATGATAACCTCCATCTATAATATTGGTATACACTCTATTTCTAAAAATATTCTGCAAAACAGCCACGTTCAAGAAAACAGCAGGCAGCAATTCAATCAGTTCGGAAATTTTCAAAAAAGGGTACCAAAAAGGGGCTGTGAAAAAATGTTCAATCATTTCTTCACAGCCTCATTTTTATGCATTTTATCATGGTTGAATTGGTAAACTAAAATTGGACACAGAGGGGGGGTAATCTTTAGACATACATTGTACACTGCATAGGCAGTGCAAAATAAGCATTGGACAGAGTGTCCCCCCCCCTTACTGAACAGGAGGTTTGTCATGAAGTACACGAAAGAGCAAAGATGGGACATCGGTCGACGAATTTACTACAGCAAAATAAGCCGGTATGAAACCGCAGAAGAATATGGCATCAGTGAGCAGACCGCACGGAATTACATGAGAATGTATCGGGATGCCAATCGGCTGCCGCCCAAACGCGGACAGAGATCCATCAGCGCACTCTCTTTCAAGAAAGAGCCGGCAGAGCTGGATGAACTGAAATCTATGACAAAGGAGGAATTGATTCAGGAGCTGATTAAAGCCAGGATCACAGAAGCAAGGCTAAAAAAAGGATACGAGGTGAAGGGAGATGGTACGGTAATTCTATACGCCAGCAAGACTACCAAGTGATTATGGAACTGTCAGGAGAAATCCCAGTGAAGATCCTATGTAAAGCAATGGGCATCCAGCGGAGCAGTTTCTACGCATGGAAGAAGCATCTTTCTCATCCTTCGAAAAGAGAGAAGAACCTTGCAAGCAATGTCAGGCTGTTTCAAGAATACCACTTGAAGTATCCATCGCATGGTTACCGCTGGCTGAATGCCAAGATACGCCTGGACAAAAACATTGTCCTGTCTGACCCCTATGCTCATAAGTGTTGCAAGATTGCGAGAATCAAGAGCAAGTCCAAGCATTACCGCTACAAGAAGGCTGGAGATCCGGCGCGAATATTCCCCAATCTGCTCCTGTCAGAGATGCAGATTGACGGGCCAATGCAGTGCATCGTGAGCGATATGACAGCGTTTTATGTGAAGGGCACCTACTACGAACTGACTCTTTACATGGATCTCTGGAACGATGAGATTGTCAGCCATTCCCTTTCGGCAAAGCGTGACGACCGCATGACCTATATCAGTGGGCTGAAAGACCTGATTGCATGGAAGGAGCAACATCCGGAGCACCAAATGATTCTGCACACGGAACAGGGATCTGTCTACGCATCTAAGGCCTACAACGACCTGTTGCCCATGTACGGCATTACCCGGTCGATGTCACGTGCCGGAACGCCGACAGATAACGCTGCAATGGAATCTGTCAATGGATGGATTAAGGCCGAGATGTTCATGGACTTACACGTGACCGGGGAGAAGTCCTTAGTGTAAAATTTTACTCGGTAGGGAAATTTGTCCAGAAACAATAAAAGAGGAAAGCCTCCCCTTGAGTGGAAATGTTATAATTTCCGTGGCAAAGAATAAAACAAAGAAAGGGCTTTCCTCATGGATATTATAACAGAAACTGGATAAATTTGGAGCAAAAATGCAGCAGGAGCAGGAATTTCCATCATTAAGAAATCGGATGACTCTATTGAGGCTGAAAGGAAGTTATCTCATTGGCTCGAAGAAATGAACTGTCAGCTTATAGCTATGGCTCTGGAGCGTATTGACGCGGAGCTGTATCAGATTTACAAGTTACAGGGTGGCGTGTGGCACGCCGGGACTCCCGAAGGATTTACTGCTGCTATGGAGAGATGACCTATGCCTGAAGACTTCTGAATGAGAAACTATAGGCCAGGATGCCTGGAGGGGCAAATAGGCGTATATGGAGCTTCTTCTTCCCCAATGGGGAGACTTGCCAGACATATACAGAAATACGGATTCAATCGAAGCCACGAAGATCGTAATGATCGACAGTTAAATGAATTGCCGAGGAAAGCTTGACACTTGCGAAGAAAGCATGAAAAAATCCCACCGGATAACCGATGGGATTTTTTTATTACTGTTTGAACTTGTCTATGATTTTATCGAGGAAGGAGCTCTTTCCTTTATACTGGGAGCAGTCTTCTCCCATTTCATTGGCAAAGTGAAGGAGTGCGTTCTTCTGGTCTTCGTTCAGCCGCTTAGGCACCGTCACACGGACTTCCACATAGAGGTTCCCTTTGCGGGAGGACTGCAGATGAGGCATGCCTTCGCCGGAGATGCGGAACCGGGTGCCTGTCTGGGTACCGGCTGGAACCTTGAGTTCCACTTCTTTGTCCAGGGTCTTCACTTTGATGGTAGAGCCCAAGGCTGCTACGGGATAGGAAATATTGACGGTCTTGTAAAGGTCGTCGCCTTCCCTTTCAAAGTCCGGATCGTCTTCCACATAAATGTAGACATAGAGGTCTCCTTTCGGACCGCCTCTCCTGCCGGGCTCTCCTTCGCCGGCCACCCGCATGCGGACGCCGCTGTCGGCGCCGGCAGGGATATTGACTTCAATGGTCTTGGACGCTCTGACAGTACCACTGCCATGGCATTCCTTGCACTTGTTTTTGATAATCTTCCCTGTGCCGCCGCACTGCTGACAGGTGACGATATTCACCATCTGTCCGAAGGGGCCGTTTCTTACAATACGCTGCTGACCTGTGCCGTGGCAGGCAGGGCAGGTATCTACGGAGGAGCCCGGTTCTGCGCCGCTGCCGTGGCAGTGGCTGCAGGTATCGTTCTTGGTGACGGAGAATTTCTTCTTCACACCGGTGAAGGCTTCCCGAAGGGTAATGGTCATATCGTAGCGGAGGTCTGCCCCCTGCTCGGGGCCATTGTTTCTCCGGCGGCTGCCGCCGGTGAACATGTCGAAAATGTCACCCATGTCGAAGCCGCCGAAGTCGAAGCCCTGGCCGTTGAATCCGCCCTGGCCGAAGCCGCCGAAGCCTCCGGCGCCGGCGCCGCCGCGGGAGGCCTGCTGAAAGGCATCGTGGCCGAGCTGGTCATACTGGGCTCTCTTGTCGGCATCGGAAAGCACATGGTAGGCTTCATTGACCTCCTTGAATTTTTCCTCTGCCGCTTTGGGATTGTCCTTGTTCAGATCCGGATGGTATTTGCGGGCAAGTCTTCTGTATGCTTTTTTGATTTCATCATCGGTGGCGTTTTTGCTTACGCCAAGGATGTCATAATAATCCTTGCTGTCTGCCATAAAGAAATCACACTATTCCTTATTTCTTATCGTCGTCATTGACAACTTTATAGTCTGCGTCTACTACATTGTCCTTGTCTTTTTTGGCTCCGGCCTGGGGTCCCTGCTGAGCGCCGGCATTCTGGGCCTGCTGCTGTGCCTGCTGAGCCTGCTGTGCCTGCTGGTACAGTTTTTCAGTCAGTTCATGGAGCGGTTTGGTGAGCGCTTCTGCATCGGCTTTGATCTTTTCGGTGTCGTCGCCTTTCAGGGTTTCTTTCAGTTTGGCAATGGCGTCATTGACTTCTTTCACTTTGCCCTGGTCTGCTTTATCTCCCAGTTCCTTCACTGTCTTTTCAGCCTGGTAAATGAGGGCTTCTGCATTGTTCTTGGCAGTAATGGCTTCTTTGCGTTTCTTGTCTTCTGCTTCATGGGCTTTGGCATCATCCTGCATTCTCTTGATTTCTTCATCAGAGAGGCCGGAGGAAGAGGTAATATCAATCTTCTGTTCCTTGCCGGTGCCCAGATCTTTGGCGGAAACATGAACAATGCCGTTGGCATCGATATCGAAGGTAACCTGAATCTGAGGAACTCCCCGTGGAGCCGGCGGAATATCGCTCAGTTCGAAGCGGCCCAGTGTCTTGTTATCAGCAGCCATGGGACGTTCACCCTGAAGGACATGGATATCAACGGAAGGCTGGTTATCGACAGCGGTGGAGAATACCTGGGTCTTGGATGTAGGAATGGTGGTATTTCTCTTAATCATAGTGGTGAATACACCGCCCAGGGTTTCAATGCCCAGGGACAGCGGAGTTACATCGAGAAGCAGTACATCTTTGACTTCACCTTTGAGAACACCGGCCTGAATAGCAGCACCGACTGCTACGGATTCATCGGGGTTTACACCCTTGGATGGTTCTTTATGGAATTTGTTGCGGATCAGTGTCTGTACGGCCGGAATACGGGAAGAACCGCCTACCAGAAGGATCTTATCAATGTCGTCAATGGTGAGGTTGGCATCCTTCATGGCTCTTTCCATAGGTTCTACCGTAGCCTGTACCAGATCTTCCGTAATCTGGTCGAATACGGCACGGGTCAGAGTAGCATCGAAGTGGACCGGCTGGCCATTAGAATCAATGGTAATGAAGGGCAGGTTGATGTCGGTGGACATAACAGAGGACAGTTCGATCTTTGCCTTTTCAGCAGCTTCCTTCAGTCTCTGATTGGTCATGGGATCCCGTTTCAGTTCAAAGCCATTCTGGTTCTTGAAGGTATCTGCAATCCAGTCCATCACGCGGGCATCGAAATCATCGCCGCCCAGATGGCCGTTGCCGCTGGAAGCTTCTACTTCAAATACGCCGTCTGCCAGATCAAGGATGGACACATCGAAGGTGCCGCCGCCCAGGTCGTAAACCAGGAAGCGATGTTCCTTGCCGTCTTTAATCTTATCAAGGCCGTAAGCCAGGGCAGATGCGGTCGGTTCGTTGATGATACGCAGAACCTTGAGGCCTGCAATGGCGCCGGCATCCTTGGTAGCCTGGCGCTGGCTGTCGGTGAAGTATGCCGGGCAGGTAATAACAGCTTCTGTGACTTTTTCGCCCAGATATGCTTCTGCATCCACTTTCAGCTTCTGCAGAATCATAGCGGAAATTTCCTGGGGTGTATAGGATTTGCCGTCAATGGTGACTTTGTAATCGCTGCCCATATGACGTTTAATGGAAACTACGGTGCGGTCCGGATTGGACACAGCCTGTCTTTTAGCCAGCTGGCCTACCAGGCGTTCCCCGTTCTTGGAGAAACCTACCACAGAAGGAGTCAGACGAGAGCCTTCAGCGTTAGGAATAACGACAGGCTCGCCGCCTTCCATCACTGCAACAACGGAGTTTGTCGTACCTAAATCAATACCAATTACTTTTGACATTTAAAATGTCTCCTTTCATGCGTATATTTCTAATGGAAAACAGAAAATTCTATGTAACTGCCAATGTCAGCTGTTTTTCACAACCTGTACCTTGGCAGGCCTTAAAACGGTATCTTTATAGAGATAGCCCTTCTGGAAAACCAGGGCAATGGTTTCATCATCCATTTCATCGGATGCAACCATCATGACGGCCTCATGGAAATGGGGATCAAAAGGTTTCCCTTTGGCTTCAATTTCCTTGACGCCAAAGTCATTCATAATTTTGACCATCTGTTTCTGGAGAAGTTCAAATCCCTTCAGATAGGCCTCCCCGGAACCATCTTTTTTCATATGGGAAAGGGCCAGTTCAAAGTTGTCCAGTACCGGAAGGAAGGATTTCAGCGTTTCCGCCTTGTAGGTATCTGCCGCTTTGGCTTCGTTGTCTTTCGTGCGGCGGCGGAAATTGTCGAAATCCGCCTGCAGACGTACATACTGGGACAGGGCGGTCTGCAGCTTGACTTCCTCCGATTTGGCTTTATCTTCGGCCTCTTTGACTTTCTTCTGGGCATCTGCCGCCTGTTTGGTCAGGAAAATCACCTGCTGCTGCAGTTCCTTCACCGTAGGCTTTGGCAGCTTTTCCGCTGTTTCTTCTTTCTTGTCCTTTGGTTCCTCCACATCCACTTTGACTTTCATTTCTTCCTTTTTCTTCATTGGGGAGCCTCCTTCATCTATTCTTTATTCTTCAAAAGCTGATCCAGTCTATCCTGCATAAACCGCATCATACCGATAATCTTGCTGTACTGCATCCGGGTAGGTCCCAGCACTGCCACCGATCCGATGACCCTGCCGCCCGAGAAAAACTGGGCTCTCACAATGGACAGGTCCGAAAGGGATTTCATGGGGTTCTCCGTGCCGATATGGACTGCAATGGGCTGATCCGAACTGGACAGAAGCATGCTTTCCAGCATGTCCCGCTGTTCCAAAAGGTTCAGGATATCCTGCATTTTCTCCACATTCTTGAATTCCGGCTGCTCAATCAGCTGGGATGCACCGCCGGAATAGACTTCCTGCTGCGGGGTCAATACCCGCTGCAGGGTTTTGAACACATTCACATAGGGGCTGAGATTCTTTTCTATATCTTTCTGGAAGGTAAGGATCTCTTTCTCATCCATGCTGTCAATGTCACGGCCATGGAGGAAATGGTTCATCCTGTCTGCCAGCAGCTGCATTTCATCAAAGGTACTTCCCTTTGGGATTTCCACCACTGCATTGGACACATCCCCCCGGTCTGTAACGACCAGCAGAATGGCTCTTTCTCCATCCAGGGGAAGGAATCGGATATAGTTGAATTTCTTCTTGATTCCCGCTGACGTTGCCACAGACAGGTTATGGGTGAGCGATGATACCGCCTTTGCCATGTTGCGGAAAATCTCATCCACCTTGGTCACATGATCCAGGAGCATGCTGTCAATCATGGATTTTTCTTCACTGGAAACGGGAGCCGGCTGCATGAGCCAGTCCACGTAAAAACGATATCCCTTGATGGAAGGGATACGTCCTGCTGAAGTATGGGGCTGTTCCAGATATCCTTCATCCTCCAGGTCCTGCATTTCATTGCGGATGGTGGCGCTGCTGACGCCCAGGTTGTACTTCTTCGCAATGGTCCTGGAGCCTACCGGTTCAGCGGTATCCGCATAATCCTGTACAACGGCCCACAGTACTTTTCTTTTTCTTTCATTCAGTTCATTGGACCCAACGCGGGGTTCATTCTTGTTTGTTCTGCGTGCTGCCATCATTATCACCTTGTTATTAGCACTCATTGGTCTCGAGTGCTAACTTACGTTATTAGAATATCATTCATGCCCCTCCCTGTCAAGACTTTCTCCCCTTCTTTTCCATTTTTCCATGCAAAAAAGCACCTCCCGAAGGAAGTGCTTTTTTGTGAGCTGGTGGACTAGTGAACTAGTGGACTAGTGAACCAGTCGAAGTCAATGTTAGCGGGAACCAAGATTCTTCGCTTCGCTCAGAATGACGATGGGGCGGTAAGGTTAGCACATAACACAGTCTGATGTCTGACCTCTACCATCTATCGTCTCCCTCACCCCACGTAACCCAGCCAGTGCCAGTAAGTGGCAGAGAATACAAGAATCATGGCATAAGCCAGCACGGTGAAAGGAATGCCGGTAATGAGGAAATCCTTAGATGTAATGTATCCAGTGCTGTAGGCGATCATATTCTGCGGGGCATTCACCGGCAGGATGTAGCCGAAGCAGATGGTATACTGAAGAATCATGGTCATGCCCAGTACATCAATGCCCGGCGTCTTCACGCTCTGAAGAACTGCAATGACAATCGGGATCATAGCAGATGCCAGCCCTGTGGCACTGGCAAAGCCCAGATGGATAACGGTGAGGAAGAAGGCCAGCACCGCAATGACTACAAGAGGAGACATGGTTTCCATGCCGAAGAGGGCCACGAAATGATTGGCCAGCCAGATGGCAGCCCCCGATTTCAGAAGAGCCGTGCCCAGACTGATGCCTACGCCGAAAAGGGTGACCGTGCCCCAGTTGATATGGGGGACTGCCTGTTTCCAGGTCATAAATCCCACTTTCGGAAGCATCATGAGCATAATGCCAGTAATGGTGACGGTGGTGGTATCAAAGGGATGAAGTTTCTTCTCCGTTACCCAGAAGAAAAGGAGCAGCACCGAAATCAGAAGCAGTTTCTTTTCATCCCGGGAAACAGGCCCCAGATCCTTCAGCATTTTTTCCAATGCTTCCCTGCCGCCGGGCATTTCCTTCACCTCAGGAGGCATGACATGGATAAGGAGGAAATAAAGCACCACCGACATAATGGCTGCATAGGGAGCAGCGGCGATAAACCATTCCAGCCAGCTGATATCCTTGCCCAGTACCTGCTGGATAAATCCGATGGCTACCATGTTCTGGGCAGCTGCGGTCTTGATACCGATATTCCAGAGGGAATCGGCCTGGGCCACTGCCATCATGAGCACAGCAGCAAAGGTGGAGCCCTTCTCTAGCCCAAAGGCCCGGATAATGCCTACCACGATAGGCACCATGCAGGATACACGGGCCGTAGTAGAGGGAACGAAGAAGGAAAGCAGGAATCCCACGAAAATGACGCCAATCACCAGATGGCTGGATTTCACGCCGATATGGGACATGACCACCAGGGCGATACGCTTATCCAGACCCGTAATCATCATGCCTGCCGACAGGAACATGGCACCTGCCACCAGAGCCCAGGCGGAAGTGGAGAATCCGGAAAGCCCCATCTGCAGGGCTTTCCCGGTGCCAAGAAGAGTCTCCGGTTTGGCGGGATTAGGCGCCATGCCCAGAGAAAATGCCATAAACACCACAATAACAAACGCACTGACCGGATAGGAAACTCCTTCGGTCATCCAGATAATGACTGCAAACACAAGGATACCGATGAGCCGGTGTCCCTGGGTAGGCAGATCCACAGGAGTCGGGAAGAGGTACACCAGTGCCATGGCAGCCAATGCCAGGAACAGGCCATATTTCTTTCCAAATCCTTCTGACTGATTCATAAGCCACCCCCAAATATAAAAAATGAAGCACCATTCATGCGGAAACAACGGGTATCGTCTCCATTCATGAAAGAGGCACTTCCCCTAAGCAAAAAAGCTCCTGTTATCCCCTGGGGAAAAACAAGAGCTTCGTTGCACTTTATGAATATATTTCAGTATATCCATGAAAGGTTGACTTGTCAATGGGAAACAAAAAAGCCCCCGCCTGAGCGGGGACCTTTGACGGTCATCAGTCAGCGCTGAAAGGAAGCAGAGCAATAGCTCTTGCTCTCTTAATAGCGAGATTGATTTTGCGCTGATGCTTTGCGCATGTTCCGGTTACACGACGGGGCAGAATCTTGCCTCTTTCGGAAACGAAACGACGCAGTGCAGCAACGTTCTTATAATCAATGGTGTCTACGTGATCTACGCAGCACTGGCAGACCTTTCTTCTCGGTCTTCTTACTCTATCTCTTCTAATCATGCTTTTCTATATCCTCCAAAATCAATGCATATCAGAACGGAATATCTTCATCTTTGGACGACGTACCGAACTGTCCAAAATTTCCTCCCGGCTGGCCTCCCTGTCCGGCTGGATTATTGTTATAACCGCCATTTCCGCCGTTATAACCGTTTCCACCGAAACCGCCATTATTTCCACCGAAGCCGCCGCCAAAGGAACCTCCCTGCTGCGGACCGTAGGAAGAATTGCGCGGAGTGCCGATTGGAATGGCAATGGTATTGGCCACAACTTCTGTTACATATCTCTTTGTGCCATCCTGAGCATCATAGGAACGACTGGAAATCCGTCCTTCCACAAATACACGGGTGCCTTTTTTCAGCTGATTTCCAACAGCTTCTGCCAGGGGACCCCAGGCAACAACATTAATCCAGTCTGTAAGCTCCCGCTGTTCGCCCTGGGGGGTTGTATAGGTACGGCTTACTGCTACAGAAAACGATGCTACGGAACGGCCGGTCTTCGTTGCACGAATCACCGGATCCCGTCCAAGATTTCCCAAGATTTGAACTGAATTCATTGTGCTACCTCTTAGTCATCCTGTTTTACAATGATATGACGGATAATTTCTTCATGAATCTTGATAACGCGGTCAAGTTCTTTAATCTGCGCCGGGTCAGCCTGGAAATCAACTACTACGTAGTATCCTTCACTCTGATGCTTGACTTCGTACGCAAGATGACGTTTGCCCCATTCATCAGTATTGTCAATGGTACCACCGATTCTAGTAATGGTGTCCTGTACCAGTTTGACAGCAGCCTTGATAACTTCATCATTAGCTGCATTCACAATGAACATAACTTCATACTTTTTCACGAAATTCGCCTCCTTTTCGGACCTATGTCCCGCACTCGCTGCGGGCCAGGAAGTTACTTGTAAAATAACAAGCTTATTTATTATACAAGAGCGGAAATGAAAAAGCAAATGTTTTTTGAAAGTTTCCTGTCCGGCTTGACGCTTTGGTGTTTCTTACCGACAGGAAACTATTGGCGAAAAGTTTCCTCCCCGACATGGCACTATGGTTTTTCTTACCGATAGGAAACTGTTTGCCAAAAGTTTCCTGTCCGACATGACACTATGGTTTTTCACACCGGCAGGAAACTGCTTGCGAAAGGTTTCCCATCCGGCATGACACGAATGCAACTCATACCGACAGGATACTATTTTCCCTTCTTGCTTACCATGAATCCCGTAGCCTGCTGGTTGGCCATGATGACCACATCACTGATCTGCACCCGTTTGGGCTGATCTGCCACGAAGGCAATGATATTGGCAATATCTTCTGCCTGCAGCGCATCTACGCCTTCATATACCCGGGCTGCCCTTTCCTTATCGCCATGGAAACGGACTTCGCTGAAAGGAGTCTCCACAATGCCCGGCTGGATGGTGGTCACCTTGATATCACTGTCTATGACATCGATGCGGACACCGTCGCTGAACGTTTTCACCGCTGCCTTGGTGGCGCAGTACACCGCTGCCCCTGCATAGGCATAGAGGCCGGCGGTGGAGCCCAGGTTAATGATATGGCCCTCATTCTTTTCCAGCATGGCTGGAAGGAAGGCGCGGGTCATCAGAAAGAGGCCTTTGATATTGGTATCAATCATCTGAAGAATATCTTCTTCCTTTGTCTCCCCGTAAGGTTCCAGTCCCCTGGCCAGGCCGGCATCATTCAGAAGAATGCGGGGCGCTCCCAATTCGCTAAGGCAGCGGGAGGATACTTTCCGGATGGCATCGGCATCCCTCACATCCAGCTCAAAGCAGGCAACCGGCACAGCCATGGCCCCCTCGATTTCTTTTTTTACCTCTTCCAGCTTTTCTTTATTTCTGGCAGCCAGAGCCAGTCCATACCCCTTGGCGGCCAGCGCTTTGGCACTGGCAAGACCGATACCACTGGTGGCCCCTGTAATGAATGCGTAGGAACTCATGATAATCCTCCTTCTTTTTCTGCTATAATAGTAGGAACCGGCAGGAAATTCCCCGGTCTTATACATTCATTATACTGGTTTCATTTCCATTTTCATAATAAATAAAGGAGTTTCTATGAAATCCATTATTCTGGCCACCCTTATGGTGACAGCTGCCCTTTCCGCCGGCGGATGCGGCACGCCAAAGGCTCCCTCCCCCTCTCCCGCCGCTTCTTCTTCTGTCCCTGCGGTCCACCAGATTAACGAAGAATCGGAGCAGATTTACCGGAAAGCAGTGACTGCCTACGGAAAAGGAGATCATCTCCATGCCCTGGAACTTGCCAATCAGGCTCTGGAGAAAGACGGCGAAAATTACAAAGCCCTTTCTCTGAAAGGCATTATCCAGGCCTTTGATATATCACCGGAAGAAGGCATTGGGACCATCCAAAAATCCCTCTCCATCAACCCGGATTACGTACAGGCTTATTTCGATATGGCCATGGCCCAGAAACTGGGGAAACACTACGATGAATCCATCCGCTTCTTCCAGAAGGTGCTGGATAAGGATCCCCACAACACCTGGTCCTACTACGGCATTGCCACCAACTACGCTGATAAAAGGGACAAGGCAAAGGCTTTGGAATATCTGAAAAAAGCGGTGGATCTGGACCCGAAGAACGTAAAGCCCCAGGCTGCCGCCCAGGACCACTTCCAGTGGCTCCATGGCGATGCCGATTTTCAGAAACTTGTAAAATAAAGGAGTTCCCATGAAATACGCTTTTATCCTGTCCATCGTATCCCTGGTCCTCTACCATGACAATGTCCTGTCTGCCGCCGGAGCTGCCGGGTACCTTTCAGCCATTTTCTTTCTGGTCACGTACCGGGAAAAGCCCGCCATGCTGGCCATTGCCTGCATAGCGGCTGCCATCATTACCATCATGTACTTTTCCTGGGACTTCTCCCTTGCAGGCTACATGCACATAGGCATTGCCTGGTCCATGACCATTACCGCCTTTACCGCCATCCTTACCCTGGTAAGCCTTGTATACAAGATAAAGAATCGCTGATTCATGGTACTAAAAAAGCATCATTGATGAGAACATCAACGATGCTTTTTATATTGCCTGTCAGTCCGCGTTTTTAGAGGATTTAAATTTCAGGAAAAATCCCATAATAATGAGCATGCATACCAGACCTGTCAGGTCTCCGAGAATGCCGTTTCCTGTGATGCCATCCACCAGGTAGCCGGCCACGCAGCTCACAGCCACCACGAGAACATAGGGAATCTGGGTAGACACATGGTCTATGTGATGGCACTGGGCCCCGGCCGAGGCCAAAATGGTGGTATCGGAAATAGGCGATACATGGTCGCCGCCTACAGAACCGGCCAGCACGGCAGCCACCGTCATAATCATAAGATGGGTATCATTGGACACGATAGCCAGTACGATAGGAATGAGGATACCGAAGGTGCCCCAGGAAGTACCGGTAGCAAAAGCAAGGCCAATGGCCACCAGGAAGAACAGGGCCGGCAGCAGAATGGCAATGGTGGCATTATCAGCCACCACGCTTCCTACATAGCCGCCGATGTTCAGGTAATCCTTACCGACAATGCCGGACAGGGTCCAGGCCAGGGACAGGATCATGATGGCAGAAGTCATCTGTTTGAAACCTTCTACAAAGCAGCTGCAGAAAGTGCTGAAGTCTAAAACCTTTCTGGGAATGTACAATACAAAGGTAAATACCAGAGCAATGAAAGAACCGATAACGAGGCCTCTGGCAGATTCGCAGTTCGCAAAGGCTTCTGCCACGCCCTTCCCTTCCAGAATGCCGCCGGTATAAAGCATGCCGAACACACATCCACCGATAAGGACCACCAGCGGAAGGATGAGATCGATGATTTTCCCATTTCCCACCGGCGCGCTGCCTTCATCATCGGCATATTCCGCAGGAATCACCAGAGTGCCGCCGCTCTGCTTTTCATACCTGGCCATACGGGAAAAATCACGGCCTGAAGCGATGAGGATAATCATGAAAATCAGGGTGAGCCAGGCGTAAAGGTTCAAAGGAATGGTTTCCAGGAAAAGAGCAAAACCATCAATGGAACTGCCCTCCGGAAGAGAGGAGGTAACAGCAGCAGCCCAGCTGGAAACCGGAGCAATGATACATACCGGTGCTGCGGTGGCATCAATAATATAGGCCAGTTTCGCACGGGTAATCTTAAACCGGTCTGTCACAGGGCGCATCACGGTACCCACGGTGAGGCAGTTGAAGTAATCATCAATGAAAATCAGGATACCAAGAGCCATGGTTACGAAAAGAGCGCTCTTCTTTCCTTTAATGGTGCGGGCTGCATAATCACCGTAAGCCTGAGAAGCACCGGACTTCTGGATGGCCGCCACCATAATCCCCAGAAGGACAAGGAATACAAGGATATACACATTGCTTCCCACCTTGTCCGACATAATGTGGAACATGGTGTCGATAGCACCCAGTATACTGAATCCTGCAAACATGAAGGCACCGATAAAGATACCTATGGCAAGAGACATGTACACTTCTTTGGTGGCCAGTGCCAGAATAATGGTAACTACAGGAGGCACCAGGGACCATACTGTTTGAGACATATAAATCATCCTCTCTCTTTTGACAATTTCCCATATCGTCAAATTGCAATAATTTTTATTATTATACAATACTTTCCCCGTTTGTAAAATGTTCGTAGTGATAAATTAGTGAACTAGTGGACTAGTGGGCTAGGGAGCTGGTGAGCTGGTGAGAATTGAGACTGGGGACCACTAGTCCACTAACTCACCAGCCCACTATTTCACATATTGCATTTTCCCCATAATGCTGTATAATATAGTACGTGGCTCTGCAGTACTGATTTATGGCAGTCTCCGGGCCCCGTGCAATGAAATCCCATGAACCCGGTCAGGTCCGAGAGGAAGCAGCCGTAAGTGGCCCTTTTCATGTGACACGGTGCATCCTGGAGGCTGTCATAAATGAGGACTGCAAGGCTTTTTTTATGTCTGGTTTTCCCTGCTGTATTGTATAATAGTAATAATAATTAATAAGGTAAGGATTCAGTTCCGGAATCCTTACAAATCCTTTTTCATCTTTCCTGCCGGGAGGTTATTTATGGCTTATTTAGCATTATATCGAAAATGGAGGCCCCGCACGTTTACTGAGGTGGTGGGGCAGAAGCATATTTCCATACCGCTCCAGCGGGCCATCGAGCAGGACCGTCTGGCTCATGCTTATCTTTTTTCCGGTCCCCGGGGTACAGGAAAGACCAGTATGGCCAAAATTCTGGCCAAAGCGGTGAACTGCCTTCATCCAAACGGCGTGAATCCCTGCAATGAATGCCAGAGCTGCCAGGAAATCAATGCAGGCTCCAGCCTGGATGTCTATGAAATCGATGCCGCTTCCAACCGCGGCATTGAGGAAATCCGGGCCCTTCGGGAATCGGTGCGCACCCTGCCGGCAGTGAGCCGGAAGAAGGTATACATTATCGATGAAGTACACATGCTCACCAAGGAAGCCTTCAATGCCCTCCTGAAAACGCTGGAGGAACCGCCGTCCCATGTGCTCTTTATTCTGGCCACCACGGAACCGGAAAAAATTCCTCTCACCATTCTTTCCAGATGCCAGCGGTATGAATTCCACCGGATTTCCGTGGAGGATATCAAAAACCATCTTCTCTATATTGCCAAAGAAAGTCATCTTCCCCTGACGGAAGAGGCGGCAGACCTCATTGCAGTCCGGGCAGACGGCGGCCTTCGCGATGCCCTGTCCCTGCTGGACCAGTGCTCCTCGGCCTCGGAATCCAAAGTTCTTGACGCGCCGGCGGTGTATGACCTTCTGGGCCTCACAGGAAAGGATATGATTCTGGATCTCTCCCATCATATCTTCAACGGTGACAGCTCTTCCGCCCTGTCCCTCTTTTACCGGATCCTGCAGGGCGGAAAGGAGCCGGCCTCCATCCTTCGTGACCTTCTGGAACATTTCAGAAACCTGATGATCTGCAAGGTCAATCCAAAGGCGCCGGAATTTTCCCAGTACGGCAGCCAGGTGGAAACGCTTCGTTCCGATGCATCCCACCTTCCTGCGCCTTATCTGGATTCCCTCTTTGATTATCTCCACGATGCCCTTCATGAGACGAAACGGAGTTCTTCACCAAGGCTCAGCGCCGAAATGGGCCTTCTTCATCTCTGCCGCATGAAAGGGTCTAAATCCCTGGATTCCCTGGCCCAGCGGGTATCCCAGCTGGAAGAAGAGGTGTCGCGCCTGAAGCGCGGCGCCCTGTCCATCCCGCCATCTCCATCACCGGCCCCGGTTCCTGGGCCCGCTCCTTCCTACCCTGCCGCACCTTCTTCTCCTGCCCCGGTTCCCGCATCGCCCATACCTGCCGGGTCGGCTGCTTTTTCTGCTCCGGAGCCCACCGCTCCCTCAGATATGCCCCCAAGGCCGGCAGTGCAGAGAAAGGATAGGCCGCCGGTCAGGGAAACGCCCCGAGCCCCTGCCCCCATGCCGGCAGCCGGACCGGCTGAAAACATGTCAGGGCAGCCGGCAGCAGCACCATCATCCCAACCTGATGCTTCTCTCATAGACCCCAAGACCTACCCTGCCATCTGGCAGAAGGTACTGTCCTATTTCATGTCCATCCGCCGTATCGATGTCTTCACCTGCCTTCGGAAGAGCACCCTCATTTACTGCACCCATACCAGGGCCATCGTGTCTGCGCCGCAGCAGTTCCTGGTGGCTGCAGGAAATAATAAGTCCTACCAGAAGGTAGCCGCCGAAGCCTTTGCTAAAGTCACCGGTTCTCCCATCCAGATGCATACAGTGCTGAAGGGCAGTGAGGAAGAAACAGCGGCCTTTACTCTGCTCCAGTCTGCCCCAAAGGCAGCCCCCTCCTCTCCTTTCACTGAGATGGCAGAAAAGCCGATGCAGGACTACCGCCCTGTTTCCAGAGACCGTATTCCGGAGAAGGACCTGAAGGATCCGTCTTTAAATGAAGCCTTGAAAATCATGGCAGACTGTGATATATATGAAAAGACTGAATCATGAAACAGAAAACTGATTCAATATTACCTTAAGGAGGATTCATTATGTTTGGAAATAAAGCACAGATGCAGAACATGCTGAAAAAAGCGAAGAAAATGCAGGAAGAACTGCAGAAGAAGCAGGAAGAACTGAAGAAACAGACCGTTGACGTATCCGTAGGCGGCGGCGCCGTTTCCCTCACCATGAACGGTGAAAAGCAGATTACCGCACTGAAAATCGCTAAAGATGCCATCGACCCGGAAGATCCGGAAATGCTGGAAGACCTCATCACCACCGCTGTCAACGAAGCCGGCAAGAAAGCCGATGAAATGGTACAGAAGAGCATGAGCCAGGTCACCGGAGGCCTGGGCCTTCCCGGCGGCATGTTCTGATGAATAAAGATCTGGAAGAAGTAGCCCTGCAGTTCAGAAAGCTTCCCGGCATCGGCGTAAAAAGCGCCCGCCGTCTGGCTTACTTCATGCTGGAACGTCCCCAGGAGGAAGTGGATCTATTTCTGGATACCATCCGCCATGCCAGGAGCAGGGTATGCTACTGCTCTACCTGCTGCAATCTAGCCACCTCGGACCCCTGCGACATCTGCAGTGATGACCGCCGTGACCATTCCATCATCTGCGTGGTAGAACAGCCCCAGGATGTGACCGCCATGGAGCAGAGTCAGGAATACCACGGCCTGTACCACGTTCTTCACGGCGTTCTCTCTCCTCTGGACGGCATAGGTCCTGAGCAGCTGAAAATCAAGGAACTCCTGAAACGGCTGGAGAAGAACGATGTGAAAGAAGTCATCATTGCCACGGATCCGGATACGGAAGGTGAAGCCACGGCCTACTATCTTTCCCGGCTCATCAAACCGTCGGGCATCAAAGTCACCCGCATCGGCAGGGGCATTCCTGCCGGCGGCGCCGTAGGCTATACTGACGGCATCACCCTGGCGGGAGCCGTGGAAAACAGAAAGGAAATCTGATACCATGATTGAATCTTTAGGCGCCCTGGGCGGATATGGCATTACCAGTGTCATCGTCATCATTGTGGCGTTCTTCCTCTTTGCCCGGTTTGTGAAAAAAATCATCGGCAATATCATTATGGGCGGTCTTCTCTTCTGGCTGCTGAATACCATCGGAATCACCCATATGACCCTTACCACCATGCATGGCATTGTGGTAGCCCTCTTCGGAGTCCCCGGCACCATTGTGCTGGCCCTTCTGAATCTGGTGGGGTAAAAGGGCAATCAAAAAATCCTGAAAAGCTTCTGCTTTTCAGGATTTTTTTTGACTGCCCTTACCCGTGAGCATTCAGGACTCTGTCTTTTCCGCCAGTTCGTCCCACTTCGCGTACAGCTTGTCCAGCTTCTTTTTCGCTTCCTCATACTCATCGGCCAGTTCTGCATAATTTTCAGGATTCATGCTCATCTGCACTGTGTACATTTTCATAGTTGCTTCCAGCCGCCCGATTTCCATTTCCACATGACTTAATTTAGATACATCGGCGGCGGAAACCTCAGTTTTCACCTGGTGCTCATTTTCCCGGGGCTTTTCTTCCTTCTCTTTCTCTTCTTCTTCCTCTTTACCGTTTCTGTCCTTTTCAAAAGCCTCAAGGTCCTGTTTCTTTTCCTTGTAGTAGCTGTAGTTGCCCAGGTATTCTGTGAGCTTTCCGTGATCCAACTCCAGAATCCGGTCTGCCACTTTATCCAGGAAATAGCGGTCATGGGATACCACCAGGCAGGTGCCGCCAAAGGCCTCGATGGCATCTTCCATGATTTCCCTGGTGGGAATATCCAGATGGTTTGTCGGTTCATCGAGAATGAGGAAATTCGGTTTTTCCAGGAACAGGCAGAGCAGGGACAGGCGGGCCTTTTCGCCGCCGGAAAGCATGCCTACCGTCTTGAATACGTCATCTCCCCGGAAGAGGAACATTCCCAGAATGTTACGGGCTTCTTTTTCACCAAAGTTGAATGTATCCCGCACTTCGTCAAGCACTGTGAGCTTCGGATGGAGTCGTTCCTGTTCCTGGGAATAGTAACCCATTTTCACATTATTGCCCAGCTGGATAAAACCGGTATCAGGCTTCTTCTCTCCCGTAATCATTTTCAGGATGGTGGTCTTGCCTGCGCCGTTGGGGCCGATGAGTCCCACTGTTTCTCCCTTTTTGATATGGATAGTGAGATCCTTGAAAAGAATATGGCTGCCATAGGATCCTTCTACCCGAAGCACATCGAGCACCTTATCTGCGCATTCCTGAGGCGGGTCAAAATGGAAACGAAGGGATGCCTGGTGCACCGGTTTCTCCAGCCTCACCAGCCGGTTCAGCTGGGACTGACGCCCCCTGGCCTGCTTGGCTTTGATGCCTGCTTTGTAGCGGCGGATATATTCCTCAGTCTCCTTGATATGTTCCTGCTGTTTTTCATAGGCTTTCTCATAGGCCCGGTCCTGGTTTTCCTTCGTTTCCATATACCGGGTATAGCCGCCACGGAAGGAACGGATATGGTGATTCTCCAGATCAATGATTCCTGTAGCTGCACCGTCCAGGAAATAGCGGTCATGGGAAATCATGAGGATACCGCCTTTGTAGGAGCGAAGGTACTCCTCCAGCCATTCCAGCATGCCCATGTCCAGATGGTTCGTCGGTTCATCGAGAAGGAGGAAATCGGGATGACGCACAAAAGCAGCGGCCAGGTTGATTCTGACCTTCTGCCCGCCGGAGAAGGAATGGATATCCCGGTCCCAGTCATCATCGGAAAAGCCCAGGCCTGTCAGAATTTTCCGGGTGGTGGATTCATAGTCGTAGCCTCCCAGAAATTCAAAGCGGGCTTCCGCCCGGCCATAGGCTTCCACCAGTTTTTCATCGCTTTTACTGCTTTCCAGCTCCCTGGCCAGAGTCTCCATTCTGTCCTTGTAATAGAGCACATCCTTCCAGGCGTCTTCCATTTCCTCCCGGATGGTATGGCTGGTGTAATTGAAATCCTGACGGAGGTAGCCGATAATGGCGCCATCACTGGCTTTCACGGAGCCTTTGTCCGCTTCCTCCGCTCCCATAATGCACTTCAAAAGAGTGGTCTTGCCGGCGCCATTGGCACCTACAAGGCCGATTCGTTCGCCGCTCCTTACTTCAAAGGAAACGTTTTCAAAAACTGTTTTGATTCCAAAGGATTTTGATAATCCGCTGATTTTTAAAACTGCCATTTCTTTCTCACTTGTATATAAAAGGATTCATAAGGTTTAAAAGGGTTCAGACCCCGGGCAATCAGAAACTATAGCTCTTCTATTTACTTCACAATATCTGCCTTAATGACGATAACGATTTCCGATTCCTCCGTAGACGTACTGCGGCTCTGGAAGAGCCGGCCCAGTAAGGGAATGTCTCCCAGAATCGGCACCTTCCTCATGGTTCTGGCCTGTTCTTTATCGATAAGTCCGCCAATGGTAAGCATGTCGCCTGACTGCAGCCGCACCATGGTGTTGGCGGAGCGGGTAATAATGCGATAGGCCTTCATTTCCGGCACCAGGTAGGGCGTGGCCACTTCCGCATGAACATCGGCAGTGATTTCATCATTTCTGCTGATAATAGGCGTATAGGTCAGTTTAATGCCGGCATCTTTGTATTCTGTCGCCGTGGTTTTGACCCCGTTTTCCATATGTTCCACAATCACTGGGATGCGGCTGCCTATGAGGATTTCCGCTTCCCTGCCGTTCATGGTCACCACGCTGGGCCGGGCCAGTACTTTCGCCTTCCCCCTGGTTACCAGGGCATTCAGTTTGGCTTGAAAGAAAAAGGTATAGGGATGGCCTGTAAGAGACCGGCCATAGGAAATACCGGCATACCCATCGGGAATGGTCACATCCCACCCGTTTCTTTCTATATTCCTGACCCTTGGATTGCCGTCGCTGTCGAAGAGAATGTGGCCGCTGTCATCGGTAACATAGTGCTGTTCACTCCAGCTGTCCCGGTCATAGGAAGCGCTGCCTGTAAGACTTTTGAAATCCCAGTCAATGCCCAGGTCTTTGGCATAGCTTTTATTAACAGCCACCACTTCCGCTTCCACTTTCACCTGTTTTTCCGGCACATCCAGCGCTTTCACCAGGCTTTCCGCCTGCATGAGCTCCCGGGGCGTACCGCTGGCAATGACCGTATTAGCAGAAGGGCTGAAAGTAACCTTTCCCTTGTCCATCACCTTTTCCAGTCCCATGGCCACTTCCTCTGCATTGGCATAGGACAGGCGGAACGCCCGGGTGCCGGACACCGCATTCTTTTCCAGGCGGCTGTTGAAGACAATGAGGGTGGACCCTTCGGTCCGGGACGAAAGGCCGCAGGAGGCAAGGATGGAAGAAAGTGCTTCTTCCGGGGTCACGTGGTCCAGGCTGGCTGTCACTGTTTCTGTCAGATCTCCTGAAAATACCAGGTTCTTTCCTGTCATTTCCGCCAGGGTGCGGATGACTTCCATGGCTGGAGCGCCGGCTACATGGAGGCTGAAATCCCGCCTGGCAGACGGAGTAATTCTGACGGCAGAAGGCGCCTCTTCCCTTGGGGATGGCTGCATGCCGCCGGAAAGTTCCTCGGCCACCATGTCATGAACGGGCCGGTCCCAGGACTCTTCCCTGGCCTCCAGACCCAGGGGAACACAGGCAAAAAGGGCGCAGCATAAAAGAATGCTGCTCCCTCTTAACGTATGGTCAAGGTAAGACTGTTTCCTCCGGAAACAAGGGTCACTTTTCTGTCCTGAATGTCCGATACGTCCCATGGACCTGCCCTCTCTCCTTCCTTTACAACTATGGAAGTTCCGTCCATTTCCAAAAGGGCCCTCCGCTGAGAGCCATAAGCCATGACTCCTTTCAGCACCGGAAGCCCCGAGGCGGAGGATGTCTCTTTTTTCTTCAGCTCCGGCGCCTTTCCGGCAGGGGCCTCTTCCCTTCCTTCTACGACCGGAAGCGGCGGCCTTCCCTTTTCTACAGGCACCAGTGCATCGGCATGAAAAGGATCCTGCAAGGGCTTTCCCCTTCGATGGAGGGCAGCATCATATTTCAGGGAGAGGCCATCCTCTTCCTCCGGCAGAACTTCCACAGGAGAAGAGGCAGCCCTTTTTTCAGGAAGAAGTGTGCCTGCAGTGCCCACGCCGTAAATGCCCCAAAGGGTAAGGCCCACCGCCGCCAGGGCGCCTAAAGGAAGAATCCATCTGCGCTGTATGGCCATAGGGATTCCTCCTTTCCCAAAGAGACAGAACCATCTTATAAAGAAGAATCCACCAGCTCACCAGTAACACTATGGTCCCTTAGAACTTAAAGTCCTTCGGCATAATCATGAAGCGGGTTTCCTTTTCAATATCATCATACCGGATCCAGGCATAGAAAGAATGCATATCCCTGTAGTAGGTCCAGTACCGATGATCCAGACGCCCGTTCACGGTATCAATGGTCCAGGCCAGGCTGAAGGCATCCATTCGGGTGGCCTGCCAGCGGAATCCCAGGCTCAGCGGTTTTTCACTGCTGTAGCTGTCGTAGTAGTAGGGAGTGTAGCCTTTCAGATCACGGTCCGTATAGTAGATCCAGGATGCCAAAGGACCGTAGCCGCCGGAAAGACCCAGGGAGTAATAGCTGTTGCGGCGGATATTGTTGGAATAACTGTAGTAATCCTTCGCATAGCCTGCCTTCCAGCTGAAATTCATGAATTTCCCAAGCTTCCAGGGGTCGCCGGAAATGTAAAGGTCAAAGCCCTTATAGGCTCCCTTGGGGTGTCTGCCGCCGTGGTCTTCATCCCAGTAACCCCATTCCCCGTGAGCTCCTGTATAGAAACGGGATTTTCCCAGATAGAAATGATTGGTATCAAATTCCAGGGAAGGCCTCTTCTTTACCCAGATACCGCCGTCATCATTGGTAGAGCTTTCCTCTTCCGCATAGCGCAGGCGGGCGGTGCCCAAAGGGGTGCGGTAGCGTACGCCCATATCCGGTTTATAGCCGGATTTGGTGTACCAGCGGTTCTTCATATAAAAGGCCAGGTCCGGATTATGGTCCAGGGGCACCGTGATTTCATTATGGAGTCCCATTCCGTTATCGCTGTCAAAAACAGGGCGTGGAATCAGAGACCACAGACTCACTTCACTGTCATCACGCTTGAGGGAGCCGGTATAGCTGGAAAGAGTAATGAGGGTGGTATTCTTCGCCATGAGCTTCACATTGTGAGCCACATAATGGTCATTGGGGTAAATATCGATGGAATCCGCCTCAATCCGATAATCCGGTACTTTCGCTACCGCATGTTTCGTGGTAAAATACCCTTTTTCCACCACCAGTTTATTGGCATTCCTGTCATACACGCCGCTGGCACCTTTGAAATAATAGGTTTCTGATTCCCAGCCATCCATTTTTTCAAAACGGCCTATGGATTTAGCCCCGTCATAATCGGCCCTTTCCGCCTTCAGGCGGGTGGTGGGATTGACCCAGTGCACTTCTCCCGGTATCACGTATTTCTGGGCAATGGAATTGCCATATACATATTCTGTCTGGTAGGTATCAAGCATGTGCCGGATCACCACTTTGCCCATGGCATCTACGTCGCCGGTGGTATCGTTATAGCGCATGCGGTCTGCGGTGACATACATGGGGTTTTCTGCTGAAATCCCGCTGTCTGCTGCCGTTTCTTCCTGACCATCCTTATTTTTATTTTTGTCCTTGTCTTTTGCTTTGGCTGTATCCTTTTTATCTCTGGATGCCGCTGCTTCTGCCGCCTCGTAGGAGGTGACCGGCCGGGCTACCCCTTTGGCATCAAAGACCAATGCAGAAGAGGAAGTTTCCGGTTCCGCCGCTTCTTCTCCTAAGCCCTCCGGTTCCTCCGCTCCTGCAGGCATAGCCAGCAGAGAAGAGAAGAGGAGAGGGGCCAGCAGTTTTAAGTATATTTTCCTCATTTAATCATTTCTCACGATCACTACAGAAGGCGTCTCTTCACTGGAACCTGCTGCTTTGGCAGCATCCTTTTCCGTATCTTTTTCCCGTACCGATTCCAATTCCGCCTTCGCCTTTTCATTCATGGCAGAGGCCGATTCCTCAGCCTTCGCTTCTGCCTTTTCCTTCACTTCAGCTCCTGCCTTTTTCTCTGCTTCTGCCGGTAAAGCGGTCTCTTTGACTTCATTGTCCGAAGCGGCAGCCGTCGTTTCTTCAGTGGCTGCTGCAGACCGTACCACCCGTTTCCGGATCACCGCATTGGGCGCACCATTGGTCAGTTCCAGGCCCTTGGTGGTGACGGCTTCCTGGGTTTCAATGTAAAGAGTGCTTCCTGCCGGGAGGCTCACATCCTTGCCCTTCACGAAGAACCCGCCCACCAGACCGATGGGGCCCAGGGCCAGGGCGCCGATGGCGGATGCACCTACGGCAGCGGCTTCCATTTTCAGCTTTTCCTTAGCTTCCGGTCCCAGTACGGTAGGAATGACTTCATCATCTACAGAGAAAACCTGGTCAAAAGATACGTCCAGCGCACCACTTCTGCCAAAGCTTTTCGGGCGGCTCACCTTTGTCACCACGCCGCTTCCCTGGGAGCCTTTGGGCAGGACCAGCACATTACCCACACTTACATCTTCCTGTACCGTGAAGGTTACTGGATCGCCTACCTGGTTCGTCTTGCTGCTTACATCATCGTTTAAGGAAATCTTGAATACTGTATTGGCCGGCAGCTCCACCGTTTTCATTTCATAATGCTGGTCACCGTAGACCGATTTTTCCAGATTGGCCAGCCGCTGATCCAGAGCGCCTTTCTTTTCTGCGCCGTATACCTTGGTTTCCAGATCCCCGATTCTGGTTTTCAGGGAATCGGATTTGATTTCATCGGTCAGATAATATTCCATGGCATTGACTCTGGTGGCAATGGAAGGCTGGGCATCGTTATCGCTCTTCACCACATCGGTGTAGAGATTGGTAATCCGGTTGTCCAGACCGCTGGCTGAAGAATTTCCGGTGCCATAAATCAGATTGTCCGCATTGTCCACCCGGCTGATCAGGGAACCGTCCTGGGCACTGCCGTAAATGACTTCGTCCACCCGGTCAATCCGGTCTGTCAATGTAGCCGGTTCTTCCGCATAAACCGGTGCCAGGCATAAAAGGGAAATTCCTGCTGCCAGTATTGCTTTCTTTATCATAGTATCACCCTCCGTTATACTCGTACGTCAATCACTGCAGATACGCCCACCCCCTGCACACGGCTGAAGGAGGCTGGATTGACACTGTCCATGGGAATCAGGCCTTTGATACGGAAAAGTTTGTCGTTCCAGCTGACTTCCAGCTGACCCACAGCCTTTACCTTCTCTACCTGGTCCGCATCGCCGATGACCTGGGCGGCGCCAATATAGCCGCTGTTGCCGATACTCACAATAGGTACCACCTTGGTGGCGTAGTTTGTGCCGGCTCCTTCCTTCATCATCACCGAATTGATGGCGCTGTTAATTGATTCTCCATATTTCGAAACAAGGAAGCCTATGCCTCCTACCTTTGCCACACCGCCAAGGACACTGCCCAGGCTGAATGCATCTACATGTATCATGGCGCCGGTGCCGATCATGCATGCCGCCAGCGCACAGACTGCCAGTCTTTTTAATTTCATCAGTGAATCCTCCTTTGACGAAAATCCATCTTCAGAACCTGTTATCAATTTCTTTTCAGCTCTAAGGAGCTGTCAAATTTTGCCTACACTTAAGAATATTATATATTAAAAAGGGGCTCTGTGCAAACAGAAACCCCTTTTTCCCGCGCTTTTGGCGGTCTTTTTCTTTCGTTACTGCAGTTTTTCCTGCGCTTCTCTCTTAGCTTCAAAAGAGCCGGGCTGAGCCATGACCCTTGGTTTTTTCAGCTGATTGTAAGCCTGGATCATCATGGCGCATTCCACGCGCTTCTTCTGGATTTCGCAGGTAATATGATAGGGCTTATGGATGTCGCCGGCAAAAGCCTCATTATTGGCATGACAGCCGCCGGAGCAGAAGAATTTTGCCCAGCAGTCCACACATTCCGGCTTGGTGAATACATGGTTGGTGCGGAAATCGTGCATCATCTTCATATTCTTCAGCCCTTCGTACACATTGCCCAGCACATAGCCTTCCCGGCCTACAAACTGGTGGCAGGGATAAATGTCGCCATTCGGCACCACAGCCAGGTATTCATGGCCGGCGCCGCAGCCACGGAGACGTTTGGGAAGGCAGGGGCCCTTCCAGAGATCCATATTGAAATGGAAGAAGAAGAAAGGACGTCCCTCCTCTTCCCGGCGGATGAAGAGCTGGGCCAGGCGGTCATACTCTTCCTTCACCCGGGGCAGGTCCTCTTCCTTAATGGAATAGGATTCCGTATCCTCCCCTACCACCGGTTCCATGGATACTGCCGGGAAGCCATGGTCCAGCATATCCTCCACGTCGGTGGTGAAATCCAGATTGTACCTGGTGAAAGTACCGCGCACATAGTATTCTTCCCCGTTGCGGTGAGCCACGCAGTACTGAAGATTCTTCACAATCTGATCGTAGGTACCATTTCCGTTCACATCAGGCCGCATGCGGTCATGCATTTCCTTTCTGCCGTCCAGGGACAGAATCAGGCTGATATGGTTATCGGTAAGATACTTCACCTTCTCCTTATCCAGCAGCATGCCGTTGGTGGTCAGGGACATTTTGATTTTCTTGTGGTGCTTCTTTTCCTGCTTATGTACATAATCAATGGTCTGCTGTACCACATGCCAGTTCATGAGCGGTTCGCCGCCGAAGAAATCCAGTTCGCAGTGTTCCCTGGGACCGCTGTGGGCAATCAGGAAATCCACGCCCCGCCTTGCCACATCAAAAGACATGAGCATGCGCCACTGGCCGTAGCCCCCCTGGCCTGCGAAGCAGTACTTGCAGCGGAGATTGCAGTCATGGGCAATATTCAGGCACAGAGCCTTGATAATGGGCCTGTCCTCAATGGCCATTTTATAATTGGGGTCCATGGGAGCAAAAAGAACTTCCTTGCGAATCAGTTCATCCAGGTCATCCATCACTTCATTCAGTTCTTTCTCATCATAGGAAGAAGACAGATTGGCCAGGACCATGTCCCGATTTTTCCCGTTATAAAATTCCAGCACTTTATATGTTACGTCATCCACCACATGAACGATGCCGCTGTTGACATCCATGACAATGTTCATGCCATTCTGACGAAAACGATGAATCATGGGCTTTACATTATAATCCATGAATAATCTCCTTTTCATTGCGGCTTTCGTGAGCCGCCAATTACAATCCTTGTACCTTCCAAAGAAGAAATAGAAAAACCCCCGGCCTTAGGGCCGGGGGCTGGGCCGTAAAATCAGGCTCTCTTTGCTTCCTTGGCTTCTTCCTGAGTCGTGCAGATCAGGTTGCCGATGGTGCAGCTTGTCTTGCAGGCAGACTGGCAGGAAGTCTGACATTCACTGCAGCCTTCAAACTTAATGGAGTCCTGCAGAGAAGACTGATTGATTGTAACGATATGTTTGGACATGATGTCACCTCCCCGAAACAATTTTTCTGAAATAATCATATCATAGAAAAGAGGGTAAATACAAGTAAAAATTATGTTGGACAGAAGCGGCAGGGCTGTTCAGACCGTGAGCCTTTCAGCCATCAGATACCAGACGCCAGCCCACCAGTACACCAGCTCACTATAACAGATGATACAGTCCGTACACCGCCCCCAGAGGGAGGAGGGTCATAGCCGCCAGCGCCGCCATGCATCCTGTCTTTTTCCCGTGGACGGAAAACCAGTCATCGGCAATGCTGTTCATTTCCTTATACTCTCTTTCCAGTCCCTGGATGATACGCCACAGCTCCCGGCAGTCTTCCTCCGTCAAAGACTCCTCTTCCGTTTCCACTGCCGGCGTTTCCATTTCTTTTTCCTTTTCTTCCGCTTCCTTCCGGGCTTTTTCCTCCGCTTCCTCCATCTGGCCCTTGATGTGGGCCTTCCAGCTGCCCGGTTCTTCTTCGGCGTCAGCCTTCTTTTCTTCTTCCTCTTTTTCGGCCTCGATTTCCTTTTCTTTCTTTTCCTCTGCAAATTCGCCGCTTTCTTCCCCTTCATCCACTGCCTTCAGGAGCTCATCCTTCAGCTTCTGGATATCCTCAGTGTATTTGTGAGTGGCTGCATCCCAGAGAGTGTAATCCAGCTTTTTCTTCATGTCATACATGGTGCCGGAAGTAGCCTGCTGGAAAAGATACTGGGTATTATCCATATCCGCAAAGATTTCACCCACTTTGCCCTTATGCTTGAATTTGGATTTACCCACCTTTACGAAATACATGAACGTACCGATATGAGCCCTTAAATTACCGATGGGGCTCTCTTTTTCATGTCCCTTGTCAAAAAATCCCATGTGCCGTCTCCTTCTTTGCCGGAGAGCTGCTTCGGCAAGGAAGCCCGGTCCCCGGGAAATGTAATCTGTTCGAACAGATAAGGTTTATCTGTTATTATAAATGATTTGCTTCCTGGTGGCAAAAGGAAGACACTTTTCGGGCAGGAAATCCTACCACAGCGCTTCATATCCCTTTTCCACCATCACCAGAGCGATTCCCATGGCCTTCATCAGTTCGGAAAGGCAGGGCAGGTCCCGAAGGAAACTGTCCGTCTGGGCCTCTCCCCTTTCCAGCAGAATCCGGCTTTCTATATGGGATCCCTCGGGGAGCTTCATGTCCTTCAAAAGCTTCTCCTCATCCAGCACCACCAGATGGGTAAATGCCCGAAGCACCGTTCCCAGAAGGGTATCGGAAGACTCCGGCGTTTCCAGTACCCGCACCAGGGACACCGCATCTTTCCCTTCACCGGACATATCATGGACCATCATGGCTGGACGGCCCACCTGCTGGAAACGGCTTCCCAGGAAAACCAGATCATCCGGAAGCACCCGTCCAAAGGGTGGCAGCACCTTCTGCTTCCTCACCTGGTCCCAGAAACCGGATTTCAGAATTTTTTCCGCCCGCGCCCCTTCTACCCGACGGTACATGCCCCGGGGAAGGGTCATCCAGATATCCCGATGATGCAGAAGCCAGTCCCCCAGGACCTGGCAGTAGGGCTCCTCCGTATCCCAGGTAACGCCCCGACGGTTGATGTATTCCTTCTGATACAAAGACTCCGGATGGGCACTATCTTTCTCAATGAGAGACAGGAGCTCTGCCTTCGAATACTGCCCATAGAGCGGAAGCCCCGGATTCACAGGAGCCAGATGGATACCGTGGAACGCATAGAGCTCAGACACCCCCAACAGCACAGAAAGCCGCTGAAGAGGCATGGAAATGGGCTGCCTCCGGGAACTGCCGTACCTTTCATTGGAAGAACCCGTCACAAGCACCGCCGCCTTCAGCACAAAGGGACTCTTTCTTTCCAGAGCAGAAGCCAGGGTGAGCCGGTTCACCGACTCCTTCCATGACCACACCCGAAGAAGCCGGTGAAGGGGCATTTCCGCCTCCCCCTCCTGTCTCACATCATATACTGTGAGCACCCGGCCCGTCCGGTCCATGGAAGCCAGCGGAAACAGGCCCCATTCCCTCGCCTGACTGTCCTTGATATGGATGGACATATCCAGAGCCACGCCCCGGGCAAAATCCTTCTGTCCAAGAATGGATGCAATCAGCCGACCGCCTTCCTCCGACGCCCTTCTCACTGCCGTCCTGTACATGGACCAGTTTTCATCAGTCTTCACCAGACTGTCTCCATGGGCCAGAAGCCATGACAGCACCACCTCCTCATACCGTTTTCCGGTATCGGAAGTAACCCCATCCTTTTCTATATAATCCTTCGTAAAAAGCAGATCCGGATGAAGTGCATCCTTCTCCACCATGGCAAGCAGCTCCGCTTCCCTGTAAGCCATCATAACCACCTCGTATTCTCCATCTATCTTACCACATATGGTGTATTAGTGGGCTAGTGGGCTAGTGGGCTAGTGAGCTAGTGGGATAGTGTGACAGTGGACTGGGGATTGGGGCTGGCCCCTCCACCAGCCCACCAGCTCACTAATACACTAGGGAAGCACTGATTAATTCATAGAGTTTGCTTTTATAAGAATTTTCATGCACTGCTTCGTCATGAGGCTCCTTAAATAGCTCGCTATTCGCGTCGCCTCATTCCTTGCATTGCATAAAAATTCAAGAATAAAAGCAAACAACGATTTAATCAGCGCTTCCCTAGCCCACCGGTCCACTTTTATGTTATATTTTTCATGTACCAATATATAAAGGAAGAAGCGATACCATGGAAAAGCATTTTGATATCAACCGCGGCGGCTTCAGCATTCGGAGCCGCCTTATTGTAAATGACAATGACAAAAGCACAAGGACCTTTGACGATGTAGTCATCGTCACCCATGGCTTTGGCAGCAGCAAAGAAACGGCAGGTACCCTGCATTTCGGAGAACACCTCACATCCAAGTACAAAGGATTTGTGGTGATTGCCTTTGACTGGCCCTGCCACGGCATGGACGCCAGAAAAAAACTGACCATCGATGAATGCCTCACCTACCTTACCCTGGTCACGGAATACGCCAAAGAAGTGATGAAAGCCAAAAGAGTATATAACTACTCTTCCAGCTTCGGCGGATATCTGACGCTCCGTTACCTCATCGAAAAAGGGGACCCTTTCACCAAAATCGCCCTCCGCTGCCCGGCGGTCTGCATGTATCAGTCCATGATGAGCTACCTGTCGGAAGATGACAAAAACAAACTGCGCAAAGGCAAGGAAATATCCGTAGGCTTTGAAAGGAAAATGAAGGTGGATCAGTCCTTCTTCGATTCCCTGAAAAGTTTTGACGTCATGAAACACGAATACTTCGACTTTGCTGACAGCATGCTCATTATCCACGGCACAAAGGATGAAATGATTCCCATTGAAGAATCCCGCCGCTTTGCTGAAAACAACGTCATCGAATTCATTCCCGTGGAAGGCGCCAACCACCCCTTCCAGAATCCGGACCACATGGCCTTGGCTATCCATAAGATTATCGAATTCTTTCATGAATAAGAAAGGCCGCCATGCGCCATCAGGTTCATGGGATTTATAAGAGAAAGCAGGATACTTCGCCCGGATCCATTTCGGTCAGGCATGCAGCATATGTACCCTGATCAGCCTGGGAAAGAAGCCTGCGTTCCGGGCTTACCCTTTATATCTCCACAGAAAAAGGACTTTGCGCCCCTTCGGGCCAAAGTCCTTTTTCTGATTTTCACAGGGCTGTATTTATTCGCAGATCCCTATTATTTGCCTTCCATCACATCGGTGAAGTTCTTGATAATGACGATCGGTGTTTTCTGGTTGTCGTTGCCGAAGGGGTTGTCGATGAGGATTTTGGCAATCTTTTTCGGATCGAGGCCCTTGCTCCTGCCGAGAACGGCGGCCCGTTTCAGGTCGTTTACATCGGCAATGACGGCACCGTAGGCGCCGGTGGCTTTTTTAATTTTTTCGCACACATTGTCTGTGTCGGCGGGACCGTAAACCAGGCATTTGTCGAAAGGCGGCATGGTGCCGGTTACGTCGTCGATGAGGGACGCCTGGCGGCAGCGGGCGTAGAATACGCCGTTTTTACCGAAAATCTTAGCCACAGCACCCAGGGCGAAGGAGAAGAGCATATTCCATTTGCCTTCTTCGTCCATGGCTGCCTGCATGCCGTAAATGCTGGCCATGGAGCCGGCGGACGGTACGAAGCGGTTCATCAGTCTTGCCTGCCAGCATACGTTCAGTTCTTCCGGACGGACGTAGCGGTTCTGGGTGATGGCTACCACCGATTCGGCGGAGCATACGATATCATGATCGGTAATCTGGTCTCCTGCATATTCCAGGATGGCATCCACAATGTTGTCATGATGGGTGAGAATTCTGGTATGGATAGGAACAAGCTTCAGTTCTGCCATTATTTTCTCACCTCCGTAGTATATTCATAGAGAGCATTCTGCAGCTCTTCCCTGGTAATTACAACTCTTGTCTTGGCATAGTAGTAGTCGCTTCTTGCTACGACCTGATAAATGATATCCATGCCGAATTCCGGGAAAGTTTCCAGGTCCTGGAGGATGCTCTGGCCTTTGCCGTCGATGTCCAGGGTGATGAGGAATTTCTTTTCCTTTCCGGGATCAAGGATGAAGGCCTGCCAGTAGTCGTCATGCCTTGGCACGTCAAAATCGGTCAGGTGCCCCGTAACTCTGGCCTTGTCATACTGTTCAAAGGGAATGTAAATGCGGACGAAGGCATCCATAATGGTGCCCAGCTGTTTTCCCACATTTTTGATGGGGATGGTGAAGGACAGGCGCACATGACGCATATCCATGGACTCCACCTTCAGGGGCGTCCGTTTCGATTTCAGCATGCGAAGGACGCAGTCTCCCTTAATGACAGCCACCGCCCAGTAGGCAATGAAGCCGAGGCAGATGATAAGGACGATCACTGCCGCAATTTTAACAAGCAACAACATTCTTTACTCACTCTCCTACAAGATTTGTTTTTTCCACAGCTGCCGGGCCGAAAAGCCGTTTCACCAGAGGCTCTGCATGGGCAAGGCCGTCGGTGAAATAGAATTCATCCCTGCCTTTCCCTTCTGCCATCCTGTCCTCTCTCTGAAGGATGGCCATTCCCGCTTCCACCGTAGGCAGGGCCGGGTCAATGAAAGGAACCTTCGGAAAGACTCTGGCAAAAGCAGATGGCGCCAGAGGATAATGGGTGCAGGCCCAGTAGCCGGCATCTATACCTAATGCATGATACTCCTTTGCCGCCTTCTGCACAAGGGCAGAAATGAAATTTTCATCTTTTCCCTGCTCAATGGCAGCCGCCACACCGTCGCAGGGCACCTCTACCCATTCCACTTCAGGGAATTTCTTTTCCACATATTTCTTGTGGGCATGGGTTCTGATGGAGGCAGGCGTCGCAAAAATGCCCGCCTTTTTCGTGCCTTCCGGCAGGGTGATGTCAAGGCTCATCTTCACCACCGGCACCGGCCCTTCCAGAAAGGAAGGATACACGTTGAAAGAAATGGTGTTGCAGGCAATGATGATCATTTTTACGTTCTTTTTGATAAGGAAATCTTTGATTTCCCCGGCAAAGCGGGCGATTTCATCTCTTGTCCTTTCGCCGTAGGGATTGCGGAGGCTGTCTCCCAGAAAGATTATGCTTTCTTTGGGATATTTCTCATGCAGCACCCGGGCCACCGTGAGGCCCCCTACGCCGGAATCCATAATACCAATCGGTCTGTTGTCCATTATTCTCTATCCCCTTTGGAAAGATCAATGAGGGCTGTCAGTTTTTCCTTCGGCAGCCGCACAATCCGGCCTGTATGCATGTCCGTATAGGTATTCACCGTGTGGCCCGTGGTAAGCAGGGCGCCGGACTTTTCAGAAACCACTTCGTATTCGAAAACAAGTCTGGCCCGGTCTACCTTGCGAAGATAGGTCTTAATCAGGAGCACTTCGTCATACCGGGCGCTCTGGTGGTACTTGACGTCCACTTCCACAATGGGAAATACGATGCCTTCGTCCATGAGCTCTGTGAGGTCCAGCTTTCCTTCCCGCAGGTACTCCACCCGGGCTTCTTCAAAATAGCGCAGGTAGTTGGCATGGTGTACCACCTGCATACCGTCGGTTTCATAAAATTTAACTCTTCTTTTATATATAAACATAAATAATTAACCTCCATGATTTGGCCGCCCTGATGCAAAGGCTGCTTTTCCCGGATGTTTATGTTCTATCGGAAAAGGGACCAGTAAAGCTCTCTTTGACATCCCGCAGCCCCGGGGCATAAAAGTTTCTCTAAAGCCAGATAAAAGCAGGCTCATGAATGACTCAGCGCTTTTTTCATTATACCACAGAAACAGCCCCTTTTATGTCATGAAAAAAGCGGCCCTGCGCCGGCAGTGCCGCTTTTTCCTTATTTTCCATAGGTGTCCCATTCCATTTCCATGAGCCGCCAGTTCTGGGTGGCGGAATGTTTCTGGAGCTGGAGGATATCCTTCTCCTGTTCCCTGTTTTCAGAAAGGGCCGTTTCCGCTTCCCAGCGGATATCATTCAGCTGGTCATCGTAGGAGGAAGATTCTATGTTCATCATCCGTTCCTGAAGATCCGTAATCAGGAACTGCTGGTACACCACCATGGCCAGAAGAACGGCCATGATGAGGTAGAAGGGGCGATTTCTCTCCCAGTCCAGTTTTTCTTTCCACTGTTTCACGGCAGTTCTTATTTCCTCATCTCATCGTCCAGCTTCTTGTCATCATTCAGCATGGTGAGATGATCTTTGGTAAATTCGATCCACAGGCGGGCTGCTCTGGAGAGGAACCGTCCCTTCTTCCAGATAGCGTAGAGGTGATGGGTCATTCTGGGTTCTGTCATCACCCTGGTCACCACCCGGCTGTCTTCGCTGTTGGCGGGGCAGAGGCGGGAAGGCAGGATGGCTACGCCCAGGCCGCTGGCTACGGTCTGCAGCATCAGTTCGCGCTGGCTTGTTTCAAAGACCACCTTCGGGGTGAAGCCGATCTTCTTGCAGTTGGTCAGAATATCATCGTGAAGGTTGAAATCATCCCGGTACAGCACCAGAGGATAGTCCGCCAGAAGTTTCATGGGAACCTCCCTGTTTTCTTCCAGAGGATACCCTTTCGGCATAACCACGCACATTTCATCTTCCGACAGGAAGAAGGATTCGAAATCCTTATTCGGAATGGTGCAGATAATGCCTACATCAATAATGCCTTCCTGCACAGAGGATTCAATGACTTTGGAGCCATGTTCATAGAGCTTGATGGCAATCTGGGGATAGGTGCGCTTGAATTCGCCTAAGAGCTTGGCAAATACATGAGCATCCGTAATGGGAGGCAGACCGATTTCAATGGTATCCTGCTTCAGGTTGAATTCGTTTTCAAAATCCGATTTCAAATGTTCAAAAACGAAGAGGCACCGTTTGGCATAGTTGTAGAAAATGGTGCCCGGCGCAGTGATTTCCACAGTCTTGGCATTCCGGATGAAGAGGGTGACACCCAGCTCTTCTTCCAAAGACTTAATCATACGGCTGATGGCAGACTGGGAAATATGGAGATTTCTGGCAGCCTTGCTGAAACTTTTCTGCTCTGCCACTTCCATGAAATATTTCAGATGACGATAGTCCATTCTTCTTTCCTCCTGTCCATTGGTTTTGACAGAAAGGCGATTTCTGTCATGAATTTCCGGGAATCATTCATAAAATCCTGTTTCGCAGAAATGAGAATTCTGTCAACGAATCCGCTTCCCTTGTGAAAAGATTAACTTTATCCTATAATAGTGATGTGTCTATCAGGGCGCAGCCTGCATGTACAGTGCTTCTTGATTTGTATAGAACGAAATCCGGACATCTATGCATATTTATCATAGAACTATTGTACATTATTTCCAGGCATCTTGCAAGAGAACGTGATGAAAAAGGAATGTCCCTTCCGGATTTCTGCCTTACCTGCTCTGGCAGCAGGAGCCTTCCTTCTTCCATATCCTGCAGGTATTTTCAAAGAAAAGCAGAGCGTCTATTTTTCGCAAAAAGGAGTTGTTGATTCTGTGAGAAAAGTAAAAACAATGGATGGGAATACAGCCGCAGCGTATATTTCATACGCTTTCACTGAAGTAGCTGCTATTTACCCGATTACCCCTTCCTCCCCCATGGCGGAATCGGTAGATGAATGGGCCGCCCACGGAAAGAAGAACATTTTCGGCGATACGGTTCACGTTGTGGAAATGCAGGCCGAAGGCGGCGCTGCCGGCGCTTTTCACGGCTCTCTCCAGAGCGGTGCTCTGACCACCACCTATACCGCATCCCAGGGGATGCTCCTCATGATTCCGAACATGTATAAAGTAGCAGGGGAACTGCTTCCGGGCGTATTCCACATCGCTGCCCGTGCACTGGCCAACCATGCCCTCTCCATTTTCGGCGATCACCAGGACGTCATGAGTGCCCGTGCCACCGGCTGCGCCATGCTGGCAGAAGCCAATGCCCAGGAAATCATGGACCTGGCCGGCATTGCCCATCTGGCTGCCATCAAAGGACGGGTACCTTTCATCAACTTCTTCGACGGCTTCCGTACAAGCCATGAAATCCAGAAGGTGGAAGTCCTGGACTATGATGAACTGGCTCCTCTCATTGACCAGAAGGCTCTGGCCGAATTCCGTGCCCGCGCCCTCAATCCGGACCATCCGGTCATCCGCGGCACTGCAGAAAACCCGGATGTCTACTTCCAGCACTGCGAAGCAGCCAACCCCTTCTACAATGCGCTGCCTGACATTGTCCAGGACTACATGGACAAAATCAGCAAACTCACCGGCAGAAGCTACCACCTCTTCGACTACTACGGTGCTCCCGATGCTGACCGCATCGTCATCGCCATCGGCTCTGTCACCGATATCTGCAAAGATGTCACCGATGCCCTGAACGCTCACGGCGAAAAAGTAGGCGTCTTAAATGTCCATCTCTATCGCCCCTTCTCTGTGAAACATTTCCTCTCCCAGATTCCGGAAACCGTGAAGAAAATCGCTGTTCTTGACCGTACCCGTGAACCCGGTGCCATCGGCGAACCGCTCTATCTGGATGTAGTTTCCGCCATCGCTTCTTCCGGCCGCTCCATCAAAGTATGCGGCGGACGCTACGGCCTTGGTTCCAAGGACGTGATTCCGGAAGATATTATGGCCGTCTATGAACACCTGAAAGAAGAAACACCGCGCCATAACTTCACCCTGTCCATCAACGACGACGTAACCGGCCTTTCCCTTGCGCCGGTGCCGGTACCGGAAATGCCGGGGAAACTCGTTTCCTGCAAATTCTGGGGCTTTGGCAGTGACGGCACCGTAGGCGCCAACAAGAGCGCCATCAAAATCATCGGCGACCACACAAACCTCTATGCCCAGGGCTACTTCGCCTATGACTCCAAGAAATCCGGCGGCGTCACCATTTCCCACCTCCGCTTCGGCGAAGACCCCATCAGGAAACCATACCTTATCCGCAAGGCTGACTACATTGCCTGCCACCGTCCGTCCTACATTTATAAATACGACCTTCTCCGCGGCTTCAAGCCCGGCGGCATTTTCCTTCTGAACTCCCCCTGGAGAAAAGAAGACCTGGAACGGGTACTCCCCGCTGCCATGAAGCGGAAACTGGCTGCCCTCCACGCCAGATTCTACATTATCGATGCCTTTGAAATCGCCAAGAAAATCGGTCTTGGCGGCCGTATCAACATGATCATGCAGGCTGCCTTCTTCCACCTCACCCACATCATTCCCGACGAAGATGCAGTGAAGTACCTGAAGGAATCCAATGAAAAATCCTACGGCAGAAAAGGCCAGAACGTGGTAGACATGAACAATGCCGCTGTAGATGCAGGCATGACAGGCATGGAAGAAGTGGAAGTACCGGCTTCCTGGGAACATGCCACCACCGGCGGCTCCATTGCCAGAGTGGCCCGTCCTGATTTCGTCAAGAACGTGTGCGACGTCATGAACCGCCAGGAAGGGGACGATCTCCCTGTTTCCACCTGGAAAGGTCTGGAAGACGGCACATTCCCCTCGGGCACTTCCAAGTACGAACGCCCTGCTGCTGCCATCAATATTCCTGAATGGATTCCGGAAAACTGTATCGAATGCAACCAGTGCTCCGTGGTATGCCCCCATGCCACCATCCGTCCGGTTCTGGTAACAGAAGAAGAAGCAGAAAAAGCACCGGAAGGATTCATTGTGAAGGAATTCAGAGGCCCCGTAAAAGGCCTGAAATTCCGCATCATCATCGATCCGGAAGACTGCTATGGCTGCGGCATCTGCGCCAACACCTGCCCGGCTCCCAAGAAGGCTCTCGTCATGAAGCCTGCGGAAACCCAGCTGTCCAAGCAGAACCTCTGGGACTACGCCATGAAGCTGCCGGCCCGCAAGAACCCGCTGGGTAAAGGCAACCTCCGGAGCGCCCAGTTCGAACCGACCTACTTCGAATTCTCCGGCGCCTGCGCAGGCTGCGGCGAAACACCCTACATCAACATGGTAACCCGCCTCTTCGGCGACCGCATGATGATTGCCAATGCCACCGGCTGTTCCTCCATTTACGGAGCCAGCTCCCCCTCCATGCCTTACACAAAGAATGCCAAAGGCCAGGGACCGGCATGGGCCAACTCCCTCTTTGAAGATAACGCAGAATACGGCCTGGGCATGCATCTGGGCGAAGCCAAACTTCGGGACCGCCTCACCGGCAAACTGAAGGAAGCTCTCCCATCTGCCGATGAAACCGTAAAGAGTGCCATCGAAGAATGGCTGGACAAGAAGGACGTCGGAAACGGCACCAGAGACAGAGCAGACAAACTGGAAGAAGCCCTCACCGCAGAAGTGGCCGCTCATCCGGAATACAAAGAACTTCTGGACCTGAAAGACCACTTCGTCAAGAAATCCCAGTGGATCTTCGGCGGCGACGGCTGGGCCTATGATATCGGCTTCGGCGGTCTGGACCAGGTACTGGCTTCCGGCGAAGACGTGAACGTCCTCGTACTGGATACCGAAGTGTACTCCAATACCGGCGGACAGTCCAGTAAATCCACCCCCGCTGCTGCCATTGCCAAATTTGCAGCTTCCGGCAAGAAGACCAAAAAGAAAGACCTGGGCATGATCGCCGTTTCCTACGGCTACATCTACGTAGCCCAGATCGCCCTGGGTGCTGATATGAACCAGGCCTTCAAAGCCATCAGCGAAGCAGAAGCCTATCCGGGACCGTCCCTCATTATCGCCTATGCACCCTGCATCAACCACGGTTTGAAAGCAGGCATGGGCAAATCTTCGGAAGAAGAAAAGAGAGCGGTGGAATGCGGCTACTGGTGCAACTGGCGCTACAACCCCACCCTTTTGGAACAGGGAAAGAACCCCTTCCATCTGGACAGCAGGGAACCGAAAGGAAACTTCCGGGACTACCTCATGGGCGAAGTCCGTTTCGCATCCCTTGCCAAACTCTTCCCTGACAAAGCAGAAGAACTCTTCGAAAAGACAGAAAGAGACGCAAAACAGCGCCGCGAAAACTACGTCCGTATCCAGAAATCCTACGATATGGAAATCGAAGCAAGAAAAGCAGCTGAAAAGAAATAAACAGCTCAGTGAAAAAGCCATGGCTCCGGCCATGGCTTTTTTGCGTGCCCTGCTGACTGCCTAAATAACGCCAGTTTGGAATTGACCACAGGCCGAAATTTATAATTTCCCTGTTCTTTTCATGGTATAATATAGAATATTATTTTTAAGAAAGAGACATACCCATGAACGAATCCATATACGGCGCCTGGAAGGACGCGCTGCCCCAAGTCCTTCACTCCCTGGTTTCCCAAATCGAAGATTTCAGCGAAAAGCGAAAGGAAGAAACCGGAGAAGCAGCCTATGAACACCTGATTTACCGCATCAAATCGGAAGAAAGCATGCGGGACAAGTGCCGGAGGAAAAACCTTCCGGAAACTCCCTCTTCCGCCCTCTATGACATTCACGATGCCATCGGCATCCGCATCGTATGCTGTTTTCTCAATGACATTTATGAAAATATCGATTTCATCCGCTCCCTCCCCGGCTGCACCATTGTGAAGGGAAAAGACTACATCAAAAACGCCAAACCCAACGGCTACCGCAGCTACCACCTCATCGCCCGGCTGGAAGCGCCCCTGGAAGACGTGAAAGGTAACAATCCCGGCTATTTCTTCGTGGAAATCCAGCTTCGCACCATTGCCATGGATTCCTGGGCCAGTCTGGAACACCAGATGAAGTACAAGAAAAACATCAAAAATCCGGAAATGATTACACGGGAGCTGAAGCGCTGCGCCGATGAACTGGCATCCTGCGACCTGTCCATGCAGACCATCCGGAACCTTATCCGTCAGGAACATTAAAAATAAAGGAGAACCTATGCGTATACTGCTTGCTGAAGATGAAAAAGATATGGCCGACGTGCTGATAGCCATTATGAAACACCAGGGCTTCGATGTGGACTGGGCAGAAAACGGGGCGGTGGCCGTGGACCTGGCCTCCCGTACCAACTATGACTGCATGATCTTTGACATTATGATGCCCGTGAAAGACGGCATCACCGCCCTGAAGGAAGTCCGCGCAGCCGGTGATGTGACACCGGTGATCATGCTCACCGCCAAATCCGAAGTGGATGACCGCATTACCGGCCTTGACGCCGGTGCCGACGATTACCTCACCAAACCCTTTGCCATCGGAGAACTGCTGGCCCGCATCCGCTCCCTCACCAGAAGAGGGAAAGACTTCACCCCCTCCACCCTTTCCGCCGGCTCCACCAGCCTGGACACGGAAGAGCAGGAACTTTCCGCCCATAATTCCATCCGCCTTTCCGGCAAGGAAACGAAACTGATGAAACTCCTCATGCTCCATAACGGCAAACCCCTTTCCACCTCCTACATCTTCCAGAAAATCTGGAGCGGAGAAGAAGGGGTCGATGAAAGCGTGGTGTGGATTTACATTTCCTACCTGAGAGAAAAACTGTCTGCCATCAACTCAGACCTTTCCATTACCGGGGAAGAAGGAAAAGATTTCAAGCTGACCCTTCGGGAGGAGCCATGAACCTCATCAAAAAACTGCGCCGCCAGTTTATCTTTCTGGCCACCCTGGCCATATTCATTATCGTGGCCGGCGCCCTGGGCCTCATCAACATGATGGGCTTCTACGCCATGCGGGAACACTGCCTGGACACCATGACCTATATCACCCAGAACGGAGGCACCATGCCCTCCCGCTACCATCCTGCCGATACTGCCTCCTGGGGGAAAGACTTCTTCCCCGGCATCACCTGGCCGGAAGATACACCGGAATTTGCCTACCAGACCCGCTACTTCTCCCTTCGCCTTGACAGCAGCGGCCGCATCACCGCAGTCAACGTAAAAAACATTGTAGCCTTCTCTGAAGAACAGGCCGTGGAATTTGCCAGAATCGCCCTTGCTTCCCCCTCGGGCAGCGGCTTTCTGCAGAAAAATAAAGCCCGCTACGGCTTCATGAAAACCACCCTTGAAGACGGCTCCACCCTGCTTGTCATTCTGGACTGCACCCGTGAATTCTCCGACGTGCACACCTTCCTCTCCTACTCCGTATGGTTCGGCTTCTTCTGCATCATCCTCTACGTCCTGATTTTCGCCTTCCTCTCCAAGCGGGCCATCGCCCCCTTCGTCAAGAACCTGGAAAACCAGAAACGATTCATCACCAACGCCAGCCACGAACTGAAAACACCGCTGGCCATTATTTCCGTGAACGCAGAAGCCATGGAAATGATGAACGGCAAAAACCAGTGGACCGAGGGCATTATCAAACAGGTACGCCGCATGTCCGGCCTCATCAGCCACCTCATCCTCCTCTCCAAAGCCGGCGAAGCCACCAGGGCCCAGCTCCAGTTCCTCTCCTTCCCTGTGAAGGATATGTTCGCCCGCCTGAAAGAGGACTTCGACCTTCTGGCTAAAGACCAGGGAAAGAAACTGACCCTTTCTGCAGAAGATGGACTCACTGCCAGAAGCGATGAAAAATACCTCTCCGAAATCCTCCACATCCTTCTGGACAATGCAGTGAAATACTGCGACGACGGCGGCACCATCCTCCTTTCGGCAGAAAAGGGAAAAAAGAAAGACACCCTCCGCCTCTCCGTATCCAACGACTACAAAGACGGCAAAGACCTGGACTACAGCCGCTTCTTTGAACGGTTCTACCGAAACGACGAATCCCACAACAGCAAAAAGACGGGCTACGGCATAGGCCTTTCCATAGCCCGGGAACTCTCCTCCCTCCTCTCCATTCCCCTCACCGTGGAATATAAGGATGGAAAGATCGCCTTCGTCATGATAGTAAAGACGAAATAATGAATAAGGTTATTAAGATGGATGGGCCTACGGCCCAAGGGTTCTTAAGTTTGACGGCCTTTCAGGCCGAGGGTTGCGGATTGCCGCTCTGCGGCAATGCTTATAAAGTCAGCGTTACGGGAATTCCTTCCCGCTCTCATCGTCATTCTGAGCCGTAGGCGAAGAATCTCGGTACAAGGCACTTATGAGCTAATCGATAGTAAATACCAGTCGGCGGAGCCGCGCCGTCAGGCGCTCCCCAGCCACCAGCCACTAGCTCACTAGCTCACTAAAGTTGTTCTATCCAAACTGGCGCCTTCTATAAATTTAGAAGCGCCCTCCACAACCCTCAGCGGCATAGCCGCTGTCAAACTTAAGAACCCTCGGGGCCACAGCCCCGTCAAACTTTAGAACCCCTCAAGCCCCAAAGGGCTTCCCCTCCTTGACAATTTCTCTGGAAGGTAGTATCCTTTCTTTTGGAACATATGCCTGTATCGGGCGCATAGGGGCATCTCCCTGGGGAGAGCTTTAAATGACATGGACAGGCTCGCAGTTGATACCTGTTTCCTGATTATGACTGCACAGTATCTTCGGAGCTGCAGCGGTTTTCCGGAAAGGACACGGGTTTGCGGATATGTTTCCACAAAATTCATATCGCTTGGATTGTAATAACCGAGACGAATGCAGAGATTTCAAAACAGTGGGCATCCTTTTCGGATGCCCTTTTTCTTTTCCCGGGGACACGGACTTGAAAGCCAGCCGTTTTCTGGAGAAATCATGTCACAAAGCGCATTCTTTTTGGAGTGCGCCTTTTTTATTGAAATCCTGTCCCGTTGTTGCAGAAAAGCAGTTGGGAAATTTTCCCGGGAAGGACGGCAGAACATGATTCTTTGCCACAAAATCAGCGAATTGAAGGAATTTGTACACCAGTGTAAGAAAGAGGGAAAAACCATCGGTCTGGTCACCACCATGGGCGCCCTTCATGAAGGCCACGCTTCTTTAATCAAAGCGGCCCATGCAGAAAATGATGTCACTATTGCCACCGTTTTCGTAAACCCCACCCAGTTTGGTCCCAATGAAGACTATGCCAAGTACCCCAGAACCCTCCCCCATGACATGAAGATCGCAGAAGCTGCCGGTGCAGACCTTCTTTTTGCCCCCAGTCCGGAAGAAATGTATCCTCATAAGGATCCCACCTGGGTAGAAGTATGCGGTCCCATTACCAAAGTTCTCTGCGGACGCACCCGCCCCATCCATTTCCGCGGCGTAGCTACGGTATGCACCAAGTTCTTCAACCTCACCGAATGCGACCGCGCCTACTACGGTCTGAAAGATGCCCAGCAGACCCAGGTCCTCCAGCGTATGGTGGAAGATCTTTTCATGAATGTAACCCTCCGCATGATGCCTATCGTCCGTGAAGCAGACGGTCTGGCCAAAAGTTCCCGGAACGTTTACCTTTCCCCGGAAGAACACAAGGCAGCCCTGGTGCTCTCCAGAAGTTTGAAACATGCCAAGGAAGCCTTTGACAAAGGCGAAAGAAGCAAGGCAAAGCTCATTGCCCAGGTTACTGATGAAATCAAATCGGAACCCATGAGTGACATTGACTACGTAGAAATGTACGGCATGCCCGGTCTCACAGAACTGGACGATACCCTGACCGGGAAAGCCCTTCTTGCAGTAGCTGTGAAATTTGGCAAAACAAGACTGATTGATAACGTAGTACTGGAGGCATAATCAATGATGTATACAATGATGCACGGAAAAATCCATAGAGCCACGGTAACCGAAGCCAATCTGGAATACATGGGAAGCATTACCATCGATCAGGACCTTATGGATGCCGCCGGCATCCTGCCCGGTGAAAGGGTGCAGATCTGCAATAACAACAACGGCGCCCGTCTGGAAACCTACACCATTCCCGGCAAACGGGGAAGCGGCGTCATCTGTCTGAACGGCGCTGCCGCCCGCTGCACTGCCATCGGCGACATTGTCATTATCATCGCCTATGCCCAGATGGACGAAAAAGAAGCCCGCACTCTGGTGCCCAAAGTGGTGATGGTAGACGAAAAGAACCATCCCATCAAAACAAGGGGCTCTGAAAAAGAAAGGGAAATCGGCTGATTTTCTTTTCCCTTCCTCCATTCCTTCGCATCAGAAGAAATGCATCTCCAAATCCATTCATTGATACATCTTCCTTCCGGACATGTCCGCGAAGGCATACTCCCGGAAGGAATTCATCCATAAAGGAGTTTCCCATGATTGATAAAATCATTCGTATCTGTACCCGGTACATGGCAGTAGGCGTAATACTGGCCGGCATTTTCGGCATATTCTTCCCATCTGTCATGAAGCCTCTGTCCCCTTATATTCCCATCATGCTGGGCATCATCATGTTCGGCATGGGCATGAGCCTCACTCCCGGCGATTTCCGCAACGTGTTCAAACAGCCGAAAAATGTGGCTCTGGGAAGCCTTCTCCAATTCGTCATCATGCCAGCCCTGGCAGCGGTCCTCATTCAGATTTTCGCCCTGCCTCCGGCTATCGCCATCGGTGTGGTGCTGGTAGGCTGCTGCCCCGGCGGCACGGCATCCAATGTGATTTCCTACATTGCCCATGCTGACGTGGCCCTCTCCGTTTCCATGACCATGGTAAACACCATACTGGCCCCCTTCGTGACCCCTTTCCTCATCTGGCTCATCGCCGGCGCCTGGGTGGATATCAGCTTCACCGCCATGATGATTTCCATCATCAAAATGGTGCTCCTCCCCCTGCTGGCAGGCGTAGGATTCAACTACTTCTTCCCGAGACAGGTAGCTAAGGTGACAAAGGTCATGCCCATGCTCTCCGCCCTGGTCATCATCTTCACCGTAGGCTGCGTAGTATCCCTCTCGGGCCGCACCATTCTGGATAACGGCCTCATCATCCTGGCCGTCGTCATCCTCCACAACCTGGGCGGCATGGCCCTGGGCTTCTTCTGCGCCCGGAAATTCGGCATGACCAAAGCCCAGATCCGGGCCATGGCCATCGAAGTAGGCATGCAGAACTCCGGCCTCGCCTCCACCCTGGCCCTCATGTACTTCACTGCCGCCGGCGGCATCGCCGGTGCCATCTTCTCCGTTTGGCACAACGTGTCCGGCTCCCTCTTCGCTTCCTGGTGCGTAGGACGGGACGAAGAAGAAATGGAAACAAAGACCGCTGTCCAGATGCAGGTGAAATAGTCATAAACGCTGGTAAAAAAAACAGTGCTCCCTTTTTTCGGGAAGCACTGTTTTTTTTGGACACGCCTATGGCGTGAGGGTTCATAGGGTTCAGAGGGTTCAAAAGGTTCATAGGGGAAGGTTCTTAAGATGGACCGGCCTGCGGCCGGAGGGTTCTTAGGTTTGACGGGGCCTTTGGCCCCGAGGGTGGTGGTATCGCCCTTCGGGCGATGAGTATAAAGTCAGCGTTACGGGATTTGCTTTCAGTGTCATATGACATGATAAGCATTACGTCGATCAGCCACCTTCGGTGGCTTTTCCCCCCCCCTTTGGTGCCTTACGGCACCACCTTCCCCCCGCGGAGCGGTGGGACAATAAAGCTCCGCGGAGGGAAGCCGTTACACGAGCGGAGCGAGGTTGGCCTGTTTTCCGACGCCCGCAGGGCGGTTGTAAAGGTTTTATACAAACTGGCGCCTTCTATAAATTTAGAGGCGCCCTCCACAACCCTCAGCGGCATAGCCGCTGTCAAACTTAAGAACCCTCGGGGCCACAGCCCCGTCAAACTTTAGAACCCTCAAGCCCGTCAGGGCTTGTCCCGTCAACCCTCGCGGCCGTCAGGACGCTCTCTTTCCACCGTCTCTCCCCAGGTTTCTATGAGTTCGCCGCCGGCAATAATGACCATGGCGGCCAGATGGAACCAGATGAAGAGGACCACCAGGCCGATGAGGGAGCCGTAGGTCAGGCCCATGGAGGATACGTGGAGGATATAGTAGCCGTAGGCGGCGGTGAGGCCGATCCAGATGAGGGTGACCAGAAAGGCGGTGGGAATGACACGGTTCCAGTCGGACCGTCTGCCCGCCGGTGCGTATTCATAGAAGGCGGCCAGGGAGAAGGCGATGATAACGAAGGGAATGGCAAATTTGGCCACTGTCCAGAGCTGGAGCAGCATGTCGGGGACGTGGAAGTAGTAGGCAATGGCATAGACCACTGCATTGCCGAAGACGATGAGCCCCAGGGACAGGATCATGGCGAAGGAAATGAAGAGGGTGAAGATAATGGATTTGGCGTTTACCCGCACATAGGACTGCTTGTTCCGGTCTCCGTACACCGCCAGGTCTGTGGAGCGGATCAGGGTGTCCACGCCCTGGGAGGAGGTCCACAGGGCACCGGCAAGACCGATGAAGAGCCAGATGGAGCTTCGAGCCTGGATGATACGGAGGATGTTCGTTTCCATGGCGGCTGCCACATCGGCAGGCAGGTAGGAAAGGAGGTTCAGTATCACATGGATCTGGGGCGCAGCGAAGAAGAGCATACTGTTCACCAGAAAGATGAGGAATGGAATGAGGCCCAGGATGAAATAATAGGTAGCTTCTGCGGCCAGGGCCGTTACGTTGTCATCGTTAAACCGCTGAATGAGCCGCTTGATAAAAAACATGGCGCTGCTGTCCGTGCTTTTCGGTTCCATGGTATGCCTCCTTTCCGTCCTTGAATGACATGGGAAAATGAGGGCCCAGCCCGGTGTGCCCGGTTTCATGGAGCCTTTTCCTGATGCCTTTTAATAACAGGTATATAAGCCTTTCTTATCTGTATTGTAACAGTTCCATCCGTTCTTTCCTATGGGATTTAAAAATTATCCCTGTTCTCCCGATACACATCGGGCAGTATGGCAGCCAGATTGGTGAATTCTTCAATGCTGTGGTGATAGAGTCCGCGGGCTGCTTTTGCCGGAATTTCCGCGCCTTCCGGCAGGGTTTTCACAATGCGGCCGTCCACCCAGCCGAAGCCGATCCAGAAGCGGGAGCAGAAAAGGATGCCTTCCTTATAGGGATACCATTTGTGGGTCATGGCGGCGGCTATCCGGCTTTTGCCGATGGCGCACACCAGGGAAGCGCATTTCCCCTTTCCCACCAGTGATTCGTCATAGCCGAAGTCAGAGGGTCTTTTGAAGCAGAGCTGCAGAAATTCGGGGCCTGCGCCGGTATCTTCCATAATGTAATGGTCCACACCCCAGGTCTTTTCTTTCATGGGAACCCGGGGATCCAGCACATAGGCTGCCCTGTCTGCTCTGGCGAAGTAATGGTCTTTAGGGTCCCAGATTTTGTATCTGAGGTCGCTTCCCACACTGTGCCAGGGAAACCACCAGTCCATCATGTCCACTGTCACACCGGGCATATAGGTCCTGTTGGCCACAAAACCGGTACCGTCAGGACATACGCCATACCCCGTCTGGCAGTAACCTTCTGCTTCATCTTCTCCGGTAAGAAACAGATTCTTTTTGTCAAAAGGCACCACCCGGTGCTGCACTTTGTCCAGAAGGGCCAGCTTTTCCGCAGGAACCGGGGCCATGTCTCTTTCGAAATACTTGAAATAAGGTAAAGCCCGTTCTTCTTTTGTGACGGCTGCTTTTTCGCCATATTTTAAAATTCTGCTCATTTCTCTATGTCCACTCCCTGTCTTTTCCATTTACTCTTTCAATATATCACAATGCAAATGACAGTCAAATTCTTTATCCGCTGCTGGAGGAAAACTTCCTGTCCCTGCAAAGAGCCATGAAAAAACTGTGGCAGAAGGGACCCTTTGCCACAGCTTTTCATGTCGTCAATCAGCCTTTGAAATATTTCACGCCGGCCTCGAAGAGGGGCTGGTATTTATTTCCGCAGATATTTTTGGCAATGTTCTCGCCGCGCCGTTCGGTGTGGCCCATCTTGCCCAGCACTCTGCCGTCGGGACTGGTGATGCCTTCCACAGCCCAGGAGGAGCCGTTGGGGTTGAAGCGGCTGTCATAGGTGGGATGGCCTTCAAAGTCGGTATACTGGGTCGCAATCTGGCCATTGGCGGCAAGGGCTTTGATCTGTTCATCGGAAGCGATGAAGCGGCCTTCGCCGTGGCTGATGGCGATGCTGTAGAGGTCTCCCGGCTTGCAGAGGGAAAGCCAGGGGGACTTGGTGGATACCACTTTGGTAGTAACGAAGCGGGACAGGTGGCGGCCGATGGTGTTGAAGGTCAGCGTAGGCGCGTCACTGGTGAGAGGCTTGAATTCGCCGTAAGGTACAAGGCCCAGTTTGATGAGAGCCTGGAAGCCGTTGCAGATGCCCAGGGCCAGGCCGTCTCTTTCATGGAGGAGCTTGTCCATGGCTTCTTTCAGCATGTCGTTGCGGAATACGGCGGCAATGAATTTACCGCTGCCGTCCGGTTCGTCGCCGGCAGAGAAGCCGCCGGGGAACATGACGATCTGGGCATGGCTGATGCGCTCTGCCATTTCTTCTACCGATGCCTTCAGTTCTGCAGAGTCCCGATTTCTAAAGATGAAAATATCGGAAACGGCGCCGGCCCGTTCAAAGGCCCTGGCACTGTCCACTTCGCAGTTGTTGCCGGGCATGGTGGGGATGAAGACCCGGGGCCGGGGCAGGTTGGTATGCACGTAGAACTGGGGAATGGCGGATACTTCCGGAAGAACAGGAGCCGGCTTTTCGATGCTTGCCGCCCGTCTTGGGAAAATGGAATCCAGCGGTTTTTCATAGGCAGTAAGGAGATCGGCAAGGGAAATAGTTTCGCCGTAGGCTTCCATGGTCTTTCCGCCCACAGTACCAAGAATCTTGGTATGCGGTTCTTTAGCAAAGCGCTCCGCTTCTTCCGGCGTGGTTTCTACAATGATGGCACCATAGAAGTTGCCGAAGAATTTGGGAAGCGGCAGATTTTCCGTAAAGCGGATGCCCAGGCCGTTGCCGAAGGCCATCTTCGCTGCTGTCACAGCCACGCCGCCGTGGTCCACAGCCTTCATGGCAGCCACATGGCCTGCCTTCACTTCCTGATAGAGGAAGTCGGCGTGTTTCTTGAATACATCAAGGTCCGGCATGCCTTCCTTGTCCTTAGGCATACCGAAGAGGACCAGCACGTCCCCTTCCTTCTTCAGTTCCTGGCTCACTGCTTCCGATGCTTTGCCGGGAGCAATGGCAAAGGATACCAGCGTCGGAGGTACGTGGATATCATTGAAGGTGCCGCTCATGGAATCCTTGCCGCCGATGGCGCCAAGACCCAGGGCTTCCTGCATATGGAAGGCTCCCAGAAGAGCTGCTGCCGGCTTGCCCCAGCTTGTTTTATCTGTCAGTTTTTCGAAATATTCCTGCAGTGTGAGATAAGCCTTTCTCCAGTCAGCCCCCATGGCCACCAGACGGGTGACGGAAAGAAGGACCGCATAGACAGCCCCGTGGAAAGGACTCCAGGTGGCCAGATCCGGGTCAAACCCGTGGGCCATGAAGCTGGCGCTGTCGGTTTCTCCCTTTCTCACCGGGAACTTGGCTGCCATGCCGTCGGCCGGCGTCTTCTGGTACTTTCCGCCGAAAGGCATGAGCACCGTGCCGGCGCCGACAGTGGAATCGAACCGTTCAGACAGTCCCTGCTGGGAGCAGTTGTTCAGATCCCCCATGGCGGAAATCCAGGCATCCTTTACGGAAGAAACAGCTTTGGGATGGAAATACCCTTTGTCATCGGGCTTTGCAATATGGGCAGCTCTCACCTGCTGGGCGCCGTTGGTATCCAGAAAGGCTCTGGAAATATTGACAATAGGCACCCCTCTCCACTTCATCACCAGCCGTTTCGTATCGGTTACATCGGCAATGACTGTGGCTTCCAGGTTTTCTTCTGCTGCATAGCGGATAAACCGGTCCGCATCTTCCTTCTTCACCACCACTGCCATCCGTTCCTGGGATTCGGAAATAGCCAGTTCCGTGCCGTCAAGGCCTTCATATTTCTTCGGCACCTTGTCCAGGTTGATATCCAGTCCGTCAGTGAGTTCCCCCACTGCCACAGATACGCCGCCGGCACCGAAATCATTGCACCGTTTAATGAGGCGGGTCACTTCACCCCGGCGGAAGAGGCACTGAATCTTTCTTTCTGTCAGAGGATTGCCCTTCTGTACTTCTGCACCGCAGGTTTCAATGGATTCCGTATTCAGTTCCTTGGAAGAACCGGTAGCGCCGCCCATGCCGTCACGGCCGGTCCGTCCGCCTACCAGAATCACCACATCTCCCGGCTGGGGCGTCAGGCGGATGACATGGTCCGCAGGAGCTGCGGCCACCACCGCACCGATTTCCATACGCTTGGCAATAAATCCGGGATGGTAGTATTCCTTCACTTCCCCTGTAGCCAGACCGATCTGGTTGCCATAGGAACTGTAGCCTTTGGCTGCTTCAATGGTAATCTTCCGCTGGGGGAGCTTGCCCGGCAGAGTCTCGGAAAGAGGTGTCCTGGGGTCGCCGGCACCGGTGACGCGCATAGCCTGGTATACATAGGAACGGCCGGAGAGAGGATCCCTGATGCAGCCGCCAAGGCAGGTGGCAGCGCCGCCGAAAGGTTCGATTTCCGTAGGATGGTTATGGGTTTCATTCTTGAAGAGAAGAAGCCAGTCCTCGCTGCCGTTTACCGTATCGATTTTCACCTTGATGGTGCAGGCATTCACTTCCTCCGAAGCATCCAGATTATCCAGCTTTCCTTCCTTCCGGAGAGCCTTCACAGCCGCCGTGGCCATATCCATAAGGGTCACCGGGCGCTTCGTATCTTTTCCGTAAATATGGATTCTTGTCTCTTCGTATTCCTTGAGCGCTTTGGAAATAGGAGCGGTAAAAGCACCTTCCTCCACATCAATGTCCGTGAGCTTCGTGGAGAACGTGGTATGACGGCAGTGGTCGGACCAGTAGGTATCCAATACCCGGATTTCCGTCACCGTGGGATCCCGTTTTTCCTCATCCCGGAAATAATCGCGGATCATGGCCAGATCCTCATGGCTCATAGCAAGGCCCATGGAAGAAATCAGATCATCCATCCCCTTGTCATCCAGATTTCTAAGGCCTTCCACCACCGGCACCGGCTTGGGGTCTTCGATAGGAAGATCCAGCGTTTCCGCAGGAGCCAGAGAAGCCTCCCTGGATTCCACCGGGTTCACCAGGAACTTCACAATCTTCTCCCGGTCCCCTTTTTCAAAATGGCCGTGGAACGCATACACCAGAGCGCAGCGCACCCGGGCGCCATCCTTTCCCGTCACAATGGCAAGGCACTGCTCAGCCGAGTCCGCCCGCTGATCATACTGCCCCGGCAGGAACTCCACGCCCAGCACCAGGTCCCCCTTCGGAAGAGCTGTCTCTATATCATCCACCGGAGGTTCGGAGAACACCGTAGCCACTGCCTTCTCATAATCCTCATCCGTGAGGCCGTCCACATCGTAACGATGGTAAATGGCGGAATCAGAAATCCGATCCCCCAGCACCTCCCGAAGCTGGCGAGTCAGACTTTCCTCCCCCTGGCGGAACCCTTCCTTCTTTCTTACATACAAACGTCTGATATCAGACAAGTTCAACACTCCTTCCCCTGATTCCCAAAGACGCAGACCCTGCGCCCTGTGAAATGAATGCATACGTTAGAGCCTGTAAATACATCATTATCTTACCACAATTCCCACGGCTTCGCACCGAAAAAGCAAGAAAAGGGCCGCTCTGCGGCCCCGGGTGCAATAGGAAAAGGTTCTTAAGATGGATGGGCCTTGGACACACCTTCGGTGTGAGGGTTCTTAGGATTGACCGGCCTGACGGCCGGAGGGTTCTTAAGTTTGACGGGGCCTTTGGCCCCGAGGGTTGTGGTATCGCCCTGCGGGCGATGAGTATAAAGTCAGCGTTACGGATTTACCTTTCTGCATCATACGTCATGAAAAGCATTACGGTAATCAGCCACCTCCGGTGGCTTTCCCCCCTTTGGTGCCTTACGGCACCACCTTCCCCCCGCGGAGCGGTGGGACAATAAAGCTCTGAAAAGCAGTCCTTTCATAAGCAGCTC